>Ga0224512_10000570_pt1 | contig 38473 bp, 35 predicted proteins | sample SF_May12_sed_USG_4_FD_169103 | JGI IMG/M metagenome (GOLD analysis project Ga0224512, IMG submission 169103) | Sediment microbial communities from San Francisco Bay, California, United States - SF_May12_sed_USGS_13 | ecosystem: Environmental > Aquatic > Marine > Sediment | place: USA... | reverse complement strand
CAATCGCATATTGGGCCCGGATATCGCCGTTTTCGGCCAGGGGCAGCCACAGATCGCGCGCACGATCATATTGGTCAGCCTCATAGGCCTTCTTTCCAAGTTTAAATTTATCGACGGCGACCGGTGCGGGATTATCACTGGTGGCGGGAGCGGGTTTGTCTGCCATGACCGGAAACGAATAAAGGCAACAGACAAGACCTAGTGTGATTAGATTTGGTTTAGTCGACATAAGCTTGTTTACAAGTTCACTTGGTCTTATTTCCCGGTTTTTTTTTGACGTCGGCGGTTGATTTATTGGCCTGGTTATCGAGTTTGCGCAAATGCGCCAAACGTTCGGCAATTTTAACCTCTAATCCCTGCTCGGTGGGGAAATAATAGCGGCGTCTGCCGAGCTCTTCAGGCAAATAATTCTCGCCAGCGGCATAGGCTTCGGCCTCATCGTGGGCATAGCGGTAATCTTTCGCATAGCCCAGCTCTTTCATGAGCCGTGTGGGGGCATTGCGCAAGTGCATCGGAACCTCGAGCGAACCCTGTTCGCGGGCGTCATTCATTGCCGCATTCACGGCAGTATAGACGGCGTTGCTTTTCGGTGCGCAGGCCAAGTAAACCACCGCTTGGGCGATGGCGAGTTCCCCCTCCGGGCTGCCCAAGCGTTCCTGCACGTCCCAGGCATTCAATGTCAGTTGGAGCGCGCGGGGGTCAGCGTTGCCGATGTCCTCCGAGGCCATGCGTACCACGCGACGGGCAATGTAGAGCGGATCGCAGCCGCCATCGAGCATGCGCACCAACCAATATAAAGAGGCATCCGGGTCGGATCCGCGCACCGACTTATGCAGGGCGGAAATCTGATCGTAAAACGCCTCACCCTGTTTGTCGAAACGTCTCACACCCCCCGCGACCACCTCCCGAATCAGGTCAAGCGTGATGGCCTGTTTACCATCTTGTTTCACAGCAAGATCCGCCGCCATCTCCAGTAAATTCAAGGCACGGCGGGCATCGCCGTCGGCCGCCCGGGCCAGCAGTGCACGTGCCTCGGGCGACATCTGCAACGGCTCTTTTCCCAAACCCGCACTTTCATCCGTCAGTGCCCGGTCGATGGTCAACAGGATCTCGTCCACCGTTAGGGCCTTGAGCACATAGACCCGTGTGCGCGAGAGCAACGCGTTATTCAATTCGAACGAAGGATTCTCGGTGGTAGCACCAATGAAAGTCAGCGTGCCATCTTCCACGTAAGGCAAAAAACCATCCTGCTGTGCCTTGTTAAAGCGATGCACTTCGTCAACGAAAAGGACGGTCGGGTGTCCTCCTGCCCGTGCCTGTTTGGCTTCTTCCACCGCCGCGCGGATTTCCTTGACACCGGCGTAGACGGCGGAGATGGCGATGAAATGCGCCTGGGTACGGCGCGCGATCAGGCGCGCCAGCGTGGTCTTGCCGGTGCCGGGAGGTCCCCAGAAAATCATCGACAGCAGGATTCCGGCTTCGATAGCCTGGCGCAGAGGCTTGCCCGGCGCGAGCAAATGCGACTGGCCGAAAAAATCCTCCAGGCGCAGTGGCCGCATGCGATCCGCTAGCGGCTGCCATGGCATCGACTGGGTTTCCGGAAACAGGTCCTGCATCGCCATGATCGGTCTCTCCCCGTGGTGGTTGATGACGAACTGAATGGCGGCGGCTCTTTGGCCTATTCACCCACCACATCCACGCCTTCGGGTGGCGTGAAACTGAAGCGGGCGGGCTCAATCTGCAGATTTTCCCGGGACGATTCAAGCATCACACGCGTCACATGCCCGAAGCCATCTACCATTTCGAGTGCGCGCAGTTTTCCCAAAGCAAAACCGATGCGGATGTCCTCATAGCCGCTATTCTTGCGCTTCGGGGTCAACTGCACCCACTCGAGATCATTCTGTGCATCCAAAGATTTGATGGTGAAATTTTCATCCAGGCGACCCCGGCCGGCAAGCAACATAGCGGGTGTATCGCCCAGTCCGCCGGTCAAGGTCCGCACGGTCACTTGTTGCAAACCAACATCGTAAACCCAGAGGCGTTTGCCATCGGCCACAATCTGCTGTTGGTATGGCTTCTCATAGTCCCAGCGGAACTTGTTCGGGCGCTCGATCCATAACATCCCGGAGGATTCCTGGATAGGGTTGTGGCGTTCATCGAGCACCACTTGTTTGAAACGGGCGTTGAAGCTGTTCACCTCAGTGAAGAACCAGTGCAAGCTGTCAGCGCCAGACTTGGGCACCTTGGACGCATGGGCCGGGGAAGCGGCGATCAGGAGCAACACGATGACAAACCAAAGACGCTTCATCGCGGCGAACATGGATTGAATCAACCAATACGGGGTGGTGGAGGCGCCAGTACTTCGCGACTGCCGTTGGGCTGCAACGGGCCCACAACTCCGGCGCGCTCCATGTCCTCGATTAACCGCGCGGCGCGGTTGTACCCGATGCGCAGCCGGCGCTGAACGCCTGAAATAGAGGCACGGCGTGTTTCAGTCACGATCTTCAAGGCCTCGTCATAGAGCGGATCGGATTCGGCAGTCGCCCCGCCATTACCATTGCCGCCTTCTTGCAGAAAACCCTGATCATTGACCCCGGTGTCGCCGATGAGAATCTGCTCGTCGTATACCGGTCCACCGCTCTTTTTGAGGAACGTGGTGACCTTGTGCACTTCGTGGTCAGCCACGAACGCCCCGTGCACACGGGCGAGCGACTGACCCAAGCTCAGGTACAGCATGTCGCCGCTGCCAAGCAACTGTTCAGCCCCCATCATGTCGAGCACGGTACGTGAATCAACACGTGCCGACATCTGAAACGCGATGCGACTAGGAATGTTGGCTTTGATCAGGCCGGTGATCACGTCCACCGATGGACGTTGCGTGGCCAGCACCAAATGCAGCCCGGCCGCACGTGCCTTTTGTGCCAGCCGTGTGATCAGCTCTTCCACCTTCTTGCCAACGACCATCATCAGGTCCGCGAGCTCGTCCACGAGGATGACGATCAGCGGCAGGGGTTTGAGATTCGACGCCTCTTCACCTGGCAACGCCAGTGGATCGAGGATCGGCTTGCCAGCTTCCTCTGCGTCCTTGATCTTCCGGTTATAACCGGCGAGGTTGCGCACGCCGAGTGCCGCCATCAGGCGGTAGCGACGTTCCATCTCGGCGATCGACCATTTAAAAGCATTAGCCGCCTGTTTCATGTCTGTCACCACAGGCGCCAACAGGTGCGGGATGCCCTGGTACACCGCAAGCTCCAGCATCTTCGGATCGATCATGATCATGCGCACGTGTTCCGGCGTGGATTTGTACACCAGGCTCAGGATCAACGAGTTAATACATACCGATTTGCCCGAGCCGGTGGTTCCGGCAATCATCAGATGCGGCATCTTGGATAAATCCACGACCACCGGATTGCCGCTAATGTCTTTGCCCAACGCGAGTGTTAGCGGCGAGACCGATTCTTCATAAGCTTGCGAAGCCAGCACTTCGGAAAGCCGAATGGTCTCCCGCACTTCGTTCGGAATTTCAATACCGACCGACGTCTTACCGGGAATGTTCTCCACCACACGCAGGCTGACCACAGAAAGCGAGCGCGCGAGGTCGCGCTGGAGGTTGGTAATCTGTGCCGCCTTGATGCCGGGAGCCGGCTCGATTTCAAAAAGGGTGATCACCGGGCCCGGATGCACCGCCACGACTTGCGCCTCGATGTCGAAATCAAGCAGCTTTTTCTCAAGCAGGCGTGCCATGCTTTCAAGAGATTGTTTGGAGAATTGCGGGGCCTTGTCCTTCTCGGGCGGATCGAGCAACGACAAGGGCGGCAACTCACCGGGCGCAGGCAGGTCAAAGAGCGGAACCTGTTTTTCTTTTTCAGCACGCCGACTGGGAATGGCTCTAGAAATCACCGGTTCTATGCGCGGTGGAGCGTGTTTTTCCAATACTTTCGTTTCTTCCTCCACGGTTTCTCGGCGTTCGCGGCGCGCGCGCATGCCGATGAAACGGTCGATTTGTGCGGAGGCAAATTCGTAAAGCCAATCGGCCAGAGAAAAGCTCCAACGTCCGACACTGTCCATCAGCTTGAGCCAGGAAAGGCCAGTGAATATCGTGACACCTGAGAGAAACAACGCGAGCAGAAAAAGGGTCGCGCCAGTAAAGCTGAAGGTCGAGGCCAGACCTTGTCCCACGGCAGTGCCCAGCCAGCCGCCACTCGCAAACGGCATGCCCGTTTTGTTCTGTGCGAAATGGAGTCCCGCCAGCCCGCAGGCCCCAATCACGGCCGCGAGGAAACTTCCGGTCATCAAGAAGCGATGTCTCCAGCTCGCGGGGGCCGGGTCTTTTCGATGCCGATAGAGGCGCCAGCCGGTGATGCCGATCATCAGGGGTAGCAGATAAGCGACGTAACCGAACAGGTTAAACAGCACGTCCGAAATCCACGCCCCGGCTCGACCGCCAGTATTGAAGACAATCGTGCTCGATCCGCGGTGCGACCAGGAAAGATCCGAGGTGGAATAGGTCCACAGTGAGATCAGCAGATAGATGGCGATGGCCCCGAGGACATACAGGGCCGCTTCACGCAACAGGCGGAGGATACGCGGTGTCAGCGGTGGGCTGTTCTTAGTGCGGGTAGCCTGCGTCACAACCATCCTTAGCGTTTCGTCGAGAATGGCGAATTTTCCCATTTTTCAGGGTTTCACGCCAATTCCTGATGTTCACGGAGACAGCGCCGCGGCCACCGCCGAGTGAACGATTTTACCGCCGGCGACATTGAGGCCTTTGGCAATGGCCGGGTCCTTCAGTCCGCCATCCGACGCCAGCTTAAGCACATAGGGCGTGAGCACCGTGGATAACGCCTGGGACGCTGTACGAGGTACCGCGCCCGGCATGTTGGTCACACCGAAGTGCACCACACCATCCTGCACGTAGGTGGGATGGTCGTAATCTGTCGGCCGGATGGTTTCAATGCAGCCGCCCTGGTCCACGGAGATATCGATAATTACACTTCCCGGTTTCATCTGGCGTACCATTTCAGCCGTCACCAGCTTCGGTGCTTTCGCTCCGGGGATCAGCACCGCACCGATCAGCAGATCGGCACTGAGAACCGCTTTGAGGATCAAGGGCGCATAGGACGGCAGCGCGGTCACGTTTGGGCCGAGTGCGTGCATGCGTTCCAACTCCTCGCGCCGCGGCGCCAGCACCGTTACCTGCGCACCCAATGCCGCCGCCACCGCCACGGCATTGCCCCCCGCCACCCCAGCGCCGAGTATCACGACGTGCCCGCGCTCGGTGGATGGCAACCCTCCTAACATGACACCTCGCCCTCCGGCATGCCCGTGCAGCAAAGTTGTACCGATATGCACCGCCAGCCGCCCGGCAATGTCACTCATGGGAGCGAGCAGCGGCAACTTGCCATGGGCCTCAACCGTTTCAAACGCAATACCCGTCAAGCCTTTTTCTTTCAGCGCCTGAGCGAGTTTCGGGGTAGACGCCAGATGCAGAAAGGAGAATAGGATATGGTCCTTGCGCAAAAAGGCGTATTCGGAAGCAATCGGTTCCTTGACTTTCACCACCATCTGAACGCTGCCGTAGAGCGCCGCGGCATCCGGCACAATCTGCGCGCCCACACGGTGGAACGCTTCATCTGGATATCCGCTGGCAACTCCCGCGTTCGATTGAATCAAAACCTCATGGCCATGGCGTACCAGCTCGCCAACGGCCGGAGGAATCATGGCCACGCGCCCTTCGCGAACTTTCACTTCCTTCGGAATGCCTATTCGCATGCCTTCTCCTTTACCATCCTTGCGTCAATGTCGTAACATACATCTTAATCTACAGCCGTATTCGAGCGCTGCACCATAAGAACTTCCATCGTCTTTGTCTATCAAATGTTTTCTTGTTTCAGAACGGAGTCACCACAATATGGATAAGGTCAAACATTGCCGGCTGCTGATTCTCGGCTCCGGCCCGGCCGGTTACGCGGCCGCGGTATACGCCGCGCGCGCCAATTTAAATCCGGTCCTGATCACCGGTCTAGAACAGGGCGGTCAGCTCATGACCACCACCGACGTCGACAACTGGCCGGGTGACGTCGAGGGGCTGCAAGGCCCGGCGCTGATGGAGCGCATGCAAAAGCATGCCGAGCGCTTCAAGACCGAGATTATTTTTGACCATATTAATAAGGCGGAACTCAAGCAGAAGCCCTTCCGGCTGACCGGCGACTCCGGCGTCTACACTTGCGATGCTCTGATCATTGCCACCGGCGCCTCGGCGAAGTACCTGGGCATCCCTTCGGAAGAAGCCTACAAGGGAAAAGGCGTTTCCGGCTGTGCCACTTGTGACGGCTTCTTTTTCAAAACCCAAAAAGTTGCCGTGGTCGGCGGCGGCAACACCGCCGTGGAAGAGGCAATCTACATGTCGAACATCGCTTCACACGTTACCGTGGTGCACCGGCGCGACAAGTTCAAGGCCGAGGCGATCCTGATCGACCAGCTCATGGCCAAGACCAAGAATGGCGGTAATATCTCCATCGAGTGGAATCACGAGGTCGACGAAGTGCTCGGCGACAAGAAAACCGTCACTGGGCTGCGTATCAAGGACAAGAATGGCAAAAAGAAAGAACTGAACGTTCAGGGTGTGTTTATCGCCATTGGCCATTCTCCCAACACCGCCATCTTTGAAGGCCAGCTGGATATGAAAGGCGGTTACATCAAAACCCAGTGTGGCGACCAGGGAAATGCCACCGCCACCAGTGTGCCGGGGGTGTTTGCCGCGGGCGACGTGCAGGACCATGTTTACCGTCAGGCTGTCACCTCGGCGGGCACCGGTTGCATGGCGGCGCTGGACGCGGACCGCTATTTGCAGAAGCTGAAATAACCCTCGCGGGCCTGCCGCTCGCCCAGCTGGAATGGAGTTGATCCATGTCCGCCAACCATAAGGATGATGACGAACCCGACCTGTTCCGAAAGAGCGTAGGCAAAATCCGCCCGGTAAAACAGGACAAGATTCATCCCCACCGCAAAGGCCGCAAACCGGTACCCGGCCAGACACTGCGCGACCGGCAAGAGGTAATGCAAAGTTTATTGTCGGATGATTACGAACCGGCCGAGGATGTCGAGACCGGCGACGAACTGCTCTACTCCCGCCCCGGCCTGCAACACTCTGTCATCCGAAAACTGCGCCGTGGGCAATATGCCATCGAGGCCGAACTGGATTTGCACGGCGCCACCTCTATCCAGGCACGCGAGGCGGTGAATGCCTTTCTCAAGAAAGCCCGCGATCAGGAAAAGCGTGTGGTGCGCATTATTCACGGCAAGGGGAACACATCGATCGGAAAAATGCCGGTGCTAAAAGGAAAAGTCAATTCGTGGCTGCGCCAGAAGGGCGAAGTCCTCGCCTTCTGCTCCGCCCGCCCCAACGACGGTGGTACGGGGGCAGTATATGTGTTGTTGAAACGTATTTGATAATTTGTAGCAAGCAGAAATCGCTAATTCACCCACAATTATCGAACCCGCCCCTTATTAAATACGCATAAAGGTAAAGGAACTAGGGCCGTAAAACACGGTCTTTTAACTTGGCAGTTACTGTAATAATCATTAATGGAGAATAAAACATGATCAAAGCTGGATCGATACTATTGGCAACTCTTCTCTTGTCCGCACCACTCTACGCGGGGGATAGCTTTATTTCCAAAAAGAGCAGTAACAATGTGCAGGTTTCCATGGACCGGCTGGAGAACGCGCTGAAGCAGCGTGGCGTCGGCATCGTGGCTCGGGTGGACCATGCCGGCGCGGCCCAAAAGGCCGACTTGACGCTGCGGCCTACGCAAGTGCTTATTTTTGGCAATCCCAAGCTCGGTACCCCCTTGATGCACAGCCGCCAGCAGATTGGCCTCGACCTGCCGCTCAAGGTGCTCGCTTGGGAAGACGCCAAGGGCCAGACCTGGCTGACTTACGAAAATCCCAAGTCGATGACGCATCGGCATAAAGTCAAGGAACCGGCCGAGATCATTAAAAAGATGACCAGCGTGCTGGATGCCGTGACCAACGAAGCCGCGGGAAAATAAATCTCCCCCCATAATTGGATGAATTAATAGAGGGCTAGCTGGGCTCCAGCAACGCCACGGCATGCGCAGCGATACCCTCTTCCCGTCCGGCAAAACCTAATTTTTCCGTGGTGGTGGCCTTGATGTTCACGCGCTCCGGCGCGATGCCGAGATCCGCAGCAATGTTCTGAATCATCTGCGGCAGATGCGGGGTTAGGCGCGGGGCCTGGGCCACGAGCGTACTGTCAATATTGACTACCTCTAATCCGCGCTCGGAAATTGCTCCTTTCACATTGCGCAGCAGTTTACGGCTATCGATGTTTTTATATTGTGGGTCGGAGTCGGGGAAATGCTGACCGATGTCGCCGAGACCGGCGGCGCCGAGACAGGCGTCGCAAATCGCGTGGATTAAAACATCGGCGTCGGAATGGCCCTGCAATCCTTTACTATGCGGGATTTGAACGCCACCGAGAATCAGGTCGCGCCCGACGACCAGTGGATGCACGTCGTAACCGTGACCAATACGCATCAAGCTTTTTCCTGCTGTTGTTTCAGATAAAGTTCCGCCAATACCAGGTCCCCCGCCAGTGTGATTTTGATATTGTCGTTGTGACAAGCGATAACACACGGATGTCCGCCGGCGGCTTCGATCGCTGAGGCTTCATCGGTTATTTCCTTGCCTGACTTCATGACTTGTTCCAACGCCTGCGTGAGTTTGTTTATCTGGAACATCTGCGGCGTGGCAGCGCGCCACAAGCCTTCGCGGCTGATGGTTTCCGTCACCCGTCCAGCATTATCGACGTGCTTGACCGTGTCGGCGATGGGAAAAGCCAGCAGACCGCCCTCCTCGCCCCCCGTCACGGCAGAGATCAGTTTATCAATGTCCTCGTGGCGTACGCACGGCCGTACGGCATCATGAACCAGCACCCAATCATCTGCCCTGGCGTTCTTTGTCAGCATCCTGAGTCCGTTCAGCACCGTATGCGCACGGGATTCGCCACCTTCGCTGGTGCCGAGGAATGTCGGCAGATGTTCGAGTTCGGAGGCCAATTTTTTCCACTGCGGGTCATTCGCTGCAATACCTGCGAATACGCCTTGAATTTGCTTATGCGAGCACAGACGCTCCAGCGTATGCAGAATGATGGGGCGTTCGAGAAGCGGGAGATACTGCTTGGGAACTTGGGATTGCATCCGCCGGCCCTGACCGCCCGCGGGAACAAAGGCCCAGATTCCGTCGGCGCCGGACAAGAATGTCGCCCTACTGCGTTCGTCTGGACATAGTGCGGATTACGACCTGTATGTAATCAGGCGCGCTCTTCAATATAACTCAAGATACGATCCCTGGCAGCATCCGGGGGGATTCCCTGTACCGCGGCGACTTCGCGCGAGAGATAGCTGTTTGCGGTTTCTAGCAGCATGGCTTCCTCGAACGACAGGCCGGATTGCTTTTTCCATCGGGTCAGATCGCGCACCACCTCGCCCAGTTCGAGGCAGGAGCCTGAGTTGATGCGCCGCTCGATATCCTTGCAGCGTTCAGCCCAGTTCCCGCCGGTGACACGGCGCTTACCCTTGGCGGAGAGAATTTTGAACAGTTCCTTGAGTTTTTTCCCGTCCAGCAACGGGCGGATGCCGCTTTTCTCGAGATTGGATTTGGGCACCTTGACGGTCATCTGGGTGTCCTGGATGCGGATGACGAAACAAGACTCGACCTGGCCGGAAAGATAGATGTCTTCGATTGCTAAGATGACGCCAACACCTGCGGAAGGATAAAAAACCGTTTCACCAACCTTAAAGCGCGGACGCTTTGTCGCCATTCAGCCATCCTCCTTGATTCAGATAAAGCCGTTACTTAGGGGCATGTATTGTTAAGCTGGATTAAATTATGCCCGTAACTCCCACGACTGACAAGACTTTTGATAGTTATAGCGGGGGGACCCTGGCAAATTCTTGAGGTAGAATACCCCGCCTTACGATCTAGCCCGCGGACTTCCAGATTGTCCACCCAAGAGAAAAGTCACCTGGAATCGCCCCTCAACCCCAGACTGCCCGCGAAAACCGGAGACAGGATTGCTTGGCGGGGATTGGCCGGAAGCGGGCGCGGGCTAGCCATTGCCTCGGCTGCAAAGACCCACAAAGGGCCGATGCTAATCATCACGTCCAGCAGTTTCTCGGCCCAGCGGCTGGAAGACGAAATCCGCTTTTACAACCCCGAACTCCCCATTTTCCCTTTTCCGGACTGGGAATGCCTTCCGTACGACGTCTTTTCCCCGCATCAGGACATTGTTTCGCAACGCCTCGAAACGCTGCACCGTCTGCCTGAGATGTCCTGCGAGGTGGTGCTCGCGTCCATCACGACGCTGCTGCACCGTCTTCCTCCGCGCGATTATATCCACGCGCACAGCTTCCTGCTTCAGGTCGGCGACAAGCTTGAAATCCAGCGGCTACGTGAACAACTGGTACGCACCAATTACCACAGCGTATCGCAGGTGATGGAAGCCGGAGAATTTGCAGTGCGTGGCGGAATCGTTGACGTGTTCCCGACCGGGAGCTATCAGCCGTATCGCCTCGATCTCTTCGGTGATCAGGTGGAAAGCATTCGCGAGTTCGATGTCGCCACACAACGATCAAGCAATACGATCAACGCCATCCGGCTCCTCCCGGCGCGCGAATATCCGCTAACGGAGGATTCGATCCAGCATTTTCGTCAAGCCTTCCGTGCACGCTTCGAAGGCGACCCGCAAAAGGTCCCCCTGTACCGGGACATCACGAAAGGCATCACCCCTTCGGGCGCGGAATATTACTTGCCGCTCTTCTTTTCCGGCCTGGCAACTATTTTCGACTATCTCCCGGCCACCACGCTGTGCCTGGCGGAAGCCGGCGTAGTGGAAACAGCCGCCAGATTCCAGCGTGAAACCGAGGAGCGTTACCATGAAATGTCCCACGACCGCGAGCGGCCGTTATTGCCGCCGGCGGAGTTATTTCTCGATTCGGAAAGTTTTTTTTCAAGACTGCGTTCACTGCCTCATGTCGAAATTCTCGAACCGGACACGCCAAGCGCCCTGCCCAGTGAGGATGAAACCGCCATTGCCACAGTCTGTTTTGGCACGCGCGCGCCCGCCAATCTTCCGGTGGACCATAAGTCCAGTTCACCCTATGCGGGATTATTCGATTACCTGAATCGCTACCGGGGAAGATTATTGATTGTCGCGGAATCGGCCGGCCGGCGGGAGACACTGAAAGGCCTTCTGCGGGAACATGGCCAGCCACCCGATGAAGTTTCCGGATGGCGTGAATTTCTTGAAGGAAATACCCGGCTCACCCTCACGGTGGCTGATCTCGAGAAAGGCCTGTTGCTGAGCGATCCGGATATAGCCGTTATTACGGAGGCACAGCTTTACGGCGAACGCGCGGCACAACGGCGCCGCCGGCGACGTGCAGAACGCGAACCAGAAGCAATCATCCGCAATCTTGCGGAGTTAAAAATCGGCGATCCGGTAGTCCACGAGGATCATGGCGTGGGCCGGTATCTCGGGCTGCAGACGCTCGACATCGGCGACGGCCCCGGTGAATTCCTATCCCTGGAATACGCCGATGGCGACAAGTTGTATATCCCGGTACTAGCGTTATACCTGATCAGCCGTTACACCGGTACTGATCCGGATAAAGCGCCGCTGCACAAACTCGGTGGTGATGCCTGGGATAAGGCCAAGCGCCGTGCGCTGGAAAAAGCCCATGACGCGGCCGCTGAATTATTGGAAATCTATGCCTTGCGTGCGACACGCACAGGTCATGCCTTCCCGGCGCCGGATGAGCATTACCAGTCGTTCGCGAGCGCTTTTCCTTTCGAAGAAACACCGGATCAGGAACGCGCGATCAACGAAGTGTTACAGGACATGCAAACTGCCAAGCCCATGGACCGGCTGGTTTGTGGTGACGTCGGTTTCGGTAAAACCGAAGTCGCCATGCGTGCCACTTTTCTCGCCGTCATGGGCAAGGCCCAGGTGGTGGTGCTGGTGCCGACGACCCTGCTGGCGCAACAACATTTCCAGAATTTCCAGGACCGGTTTGCGGGATTGCCGTTTCGTATCGAACTGCTATCTCGGTTTCGAAGTCCAGCAGATCAGCGACAGGTGGTTGCCGGCCTTGCCAATGGCTCAGTGGATGTGGTCATCGGCACCCACCGCCTGTTGCAGGAGGACGTGCGCTTCAAACGCCTGGAGCTGGTCATCATCGACGAAGAACACCGTTTCGGCGTGCGCCAGAAAGAGCGCCTGAAACGATTGCGCAGCGAGGCCGATATCCTGGCCATGACCGCCACCCCCATCCCTCGCACCTTGAACCTGTCGCTGTCGGGGCTGCGCGACATTTCCCTCATTACCACAGCACCGGAAGGCCGCCTGTCGGTCAAGACCTTTATCAGTGAGAAGAACCGTTCCGTCATCCGCGAGGCCTGCGTGCGCGAGATCCGCCGCGGGGGGCAAGTGTATTACCTGCACAATGAAGTCCGAACCATCGACAGGGCCGCGCGGGAACTCCAGGAACTGCTGCCCGAGGCGGAAATCCGCATCGCCCATGGGCAGATGCCGGAACATGATCTCGAGCGCATCATGCTCGACTTCTATCACCAGCGCTTTAACGTGCTGGTGTGCTCGACCATCATTGAATCCGGCATCGACGTCCCGAGCGCCAATACCATCATCATCGAACGGGCGGACAAATTCGGGTTGTCGCAGCTGCACCAGCTGCGTGGTCGCGTGGGGCGTTCACATCACCGCGCCTATGCCTATCTGCTGGTTCCGGACCGGCGCGCGCTCTCCGAGGACGCGCGCAAGCGCCTCGAGGCCATCGAGTCGCTGGAGGAATTGGGGGCGGGATTTACCCTCGCCTCGCACGATCTGGAGATACGCGGCGCGGGCGAGCTGCTGGGGGAGACCCAGAGCGGAATGATCGACGAGGTGGGGTTTGCGCTCTACTCGGAACTATTGAATCGTGCCGTAAAATCACTGCAGGCCGGGCACCTGCCGGCTGCGGGCATGTCCGCGCACAGCGGCTCGGAGATCAACCTGCATGCGCCGGCACTGTTGCCCGAAACTTATTTGCCGGATGTGCACATGCGGCTGGTGCTGTATAAACGTCTGTCCGCGGTCAAAAGCCCTGAGGCCTTGCTGGAACTGAGAGAAGAGATCATCGACCGGTTCGGTGTATTGCCTGAACCGGCTGACTTATTGTTCCGTGCGACGGAACTCAAGATACAGGCAACCCCCCTGGGGGTCCGAAAAATCGATGCCGGACTGCGCGGGGTGCGAATCGATTTCGTGGCGAAGCCCGAGATTGACCCTGGATCGATATTGCGGATGCTGCAATCCATGCCCCGCCGCTACCGGCTGGACGGCCCGGACCGGATTCGGATACTGGGAGACATGCCGGACGTCACTACGCGCCTCGCGGCGGTGAAGCGTTTCCTCGCCGAACTGGCGCCCGAGGGACGGAGCGCGGTAATCGACTGAATCAAAGATCGGGGAACAGGGCTTCTTCGTAGCCCAGCAGACGGATGTCGCGCAGTCGCAAAGGATAAAGGATTCCGTCGAGATGATCGACTTCATGCTGCACCACACGTGCGTGAAAGCCCGAGACCGTGCGATCGATGGGCTTCCCCTGCTGATCGAATCCGGTATAACGCAGGTTTTGATGGCGTGACACCATGCCGCGCAGTCCCGGTACGCTGAGACACCCTTCCCAACCGTCTTCCATTTCGTTGCCGATCGGCGTTAACAAAGGATTTACCAGCACGGTGGTCGGCACCGGCTCCACCTGTGGATAGCGAGGATTCGCGTCGACACCGAAAATCACGACACGCTGTGAAACGCCGATTTGTGGCGCGGCCAAGCCCGCACCATTGAGCTCGGTCATGGTGTCAAACATATCAGCCACGAGACGGTCGAGCTCCGGTGTGTTGAACTGCGTAACCGGTTCGGCCTTCTCGTACAACAGCGGATCACCCATTTTGAGTACGCGCCTGACAGCCATCAATCATGCTCGATTTTAGTTAATGAATACGTGATACTATAAATTATTCACTCCCGGGAAAACACCGTGTACCGATTATTGATCTCGATTTTTCTGTTGTTTCTGTCATTCACATCGCTGCAGGCAGCGCCCACCACAACCAATACGTACGAAATTGAAGTGGTCGTATTTGAAAACCGGCTGACAGATCTGGAGGGAGGGGAAACCTGGTCTCGCACACCGCCAGGACCTATCGTCTCGGAAAAGGGAAAGGATGAAACGCTCGTGGCGGGGGAAAAACTCCTGCAGGATTCTCCCTTATGGGAAGCCGCCATCGCCTTAGAGAAATCCGGCCAACATCATGTCCTGACACATTTACGCTGGCAGCAAAGTGCAGAGGCCAAGTCCGTATCCAAGCCGGTCAAAATCTCCAGCGAAAGCGGTGAGCTGGGTGGCTCTCTTCGGTTTTACCTGAGCCGATACTTGATCGTGGATTTGAACCTGATATTGCGGGTTCCGCCAAGCGGCGGATTTTTTGGCGTCCTAGGACAAGAGAAAGAGGAGACGGTCTTTCAATTGAGCGAGCCTAGACGTATCAAGGTTTCTGAAATGCACTACTTCGATCATCCGAAATTTGGCGCGTTGGTGCGGGTTTCGCCCGTTAAAGCCACTGCTCAGCCATGAGCGATCAGGGGGATCACCTGCTCCAGGAGCGAACGCACTGATCCCATGCCTGTCTCGAGATTAGTCTCGATTTCCTTCATGCTGATGGTTTCTGTGGTCTTGCCGGCCGCCGGATTCACCACCAGCGCAATCGATGCGTAACAAAGTTCCAGCTCACGCGCGAGACCTGCCTCGGGCATGCCGGTCATCCCGACAATATCTGCCCCGTCCCGTTCCATGCGGCGAATTTCCGCTAAGCTTTCGAAACGAGGGCCCTGGGTCACCCCATAGGTTCCGCGTCCCATTACCCTGATTTCCGCTCTCCCCGACGCATGAATGATGGTTTGTCGCAGTTCTTCACAATAGGGATGGGTAAAATCGACATGGGTCACTTTTTTATGTTCACTTCCGAAATAAGTGTGGGCGCGACCATACGTGAAATCAATAATTTGATCAGGAATAACCAGAGTACCGGCCACCTGAAAATCGGGTGAAATACCGCCGACGGCATTGACGGCTATGACCTTGCTGACGCCAGTTTGCTTGATGGCCCAGATATTGGCGCGGTAGTTAACTTCGTGTGGAGGGATGGTGTGCCCTGGCCCGTGCCGGGGAAGAAACACGGCTTCCTGCCCCCCCAATTGGCCGAAGATCATGGGCGCAGAAGGTTCTCCATAAGGCGTGCGAATAACTTCTCGCCGCGTGATACGTAAGTTCTTAAGGTTGGTCAGCCCACTGCCACCGATGATGGCTACTGTTGTCATAAATGTAGCTCTACTCGCTCCGCTCGTTCGTCTTGCCTACTCACAATTCCACCTCGGCATAAATGCCAGCAATATTTCGAAGGTAACCCTTATAATCCATGCCACATCCGAAAACGTACCGGTTGGGCACTTCCAAGCCGGCAAATTCCACCTTGACGTCATGCTGCCGTGGACGATCCTTCACCACCAGCACCGCCTTGTGCACTTCACGGGCGCCATCGTCCCGATAACGCGCCTCAATCCCAGCAAGGGTCGTCCCCTCATCCAGGATGTCGTCGATCAATAACACCACTCGGTCGCGCGGATCCTGATGCGGACCGGAAATCCACTGCAACTGCCCGCCTTGTAGACGCTTTCCGTAGCGGGTTGCATGGACATAATCGATCTGTAATGGAAACTGAAATCTGGGGAGCAATTGTCCGAATGGAACCACGCCACCGGTCATCACGCAAATAACGAGAGGATCTGAGCCGGAGAGAGTCTGGTTGATTCGCGCCGCCATGGCGGAAAGCGCGGACTCGACACGTTCGGGGGAATACAGGCAGTCTGCCCGTTGCAGCACTTCCCACGCCTGCTGCGCGCTTATCGGATTCAACGTTGATATATGTTTTTTGAGTGGTTAGTAGGTAAACGTTACAACGTCTTCGTCCATCGCCTGGCTTATGACATAGGCGCCACCGACGGTCTCCTCGATTTCAGGGATCAGCTCGTTACCCCACAATTCCAGGGTTGGCGTGCAGACTTTGAATTTCACACCGGCTTCATGGGCATCCTTGATGTAGTCATAAACGGATTTAGGGCTGTCTTTCTGCACGCGCAATTTCTCGGCCACCCCCTTGATCGCCAGTTCACCGGCCCTGGCCGTCAGGATGACCTCCACTTCGTACTCCATTGCGGCCGCCACCGTTGCCTGAAAAAATGGTGCTCCCAACTCGGCCGGGTTGGAAGGGTCCGTATTCACCATCACGATCATCAGTTTGTCAGCCATGGATTTCTCCTGAATACTGGACAACGCCGGCATTTTGCTACGAGCGGATTATATCTGCCCTCCGCTTCTTAAGGCCAGAACTGAAATCAAATGCTCGCGACACACAAACCGTACACCGGGACGTCACCACAATCTTGATCGGCATCAAAATTTGAGCCCTTTAAGGTACGCATGGAACTTTTCCTTGAGCTCAGGATGTTCCAAGGCATATTCAACGGTGGCTTGCAGATACCCTGACTTGTTACCGCAATCATAGCGTTTCCCGAGAAACTCATAGGCCAGCACCTGCTCGTGGGACAATAGTGCAGCAATGCCATCGGTCAGTTGAATTTCACCTCCGGCCCCAGGCGTGACACGTTCCAACAATTCAAATATCCGGGGAGTTAGAAGGTATCTTCCCACGACCGCCAACGTTGAGGGGGCTTTGTCAGGATGCGGCTTTTCAACGATCGCTTCCACAGAATAGATGCGATCACCGGAGGCCTTTCCCTTCACGATGCCATAGCTGTGCGTATCCTCCCTGGCGACATTCTGCACGCCAATCACGGAACACTGGTGCCGGTCGTAGAGATCGGTCATTTGCCTGAGAACACCAAGTTCGCTACGAATCAGGTCATCGGCCAGAATGACGGCGAATGGATCGTTCCCTATCACCTGCTTGGCACACAAGACAGCATGACCCAGACCAAGAGCTTCAGGTTGACGGATATATACGCAGGAAGTCGAGTTGGGCAACACATTTTGCACCACGTCCAGAAGATCTTGTTTTCCATCCGCTTTGAGCTCCATTTCAAGCTCATAGGCCTTGTCAAAGTGATCTTCGATGGACCGCTTGTTGCGTCCCGTGACAAATATCAGCTCATTGATGCCGGCGGCAATAGCTTCTTCTGCGGCATACTGGATGAGCGGCTTATCAACGATAGGAAGCATTTCTTTCGGACTTGCCTTGGTGACTGGGAGAAAACGCGTTCCCAATCCGGCAACCGGAAATACCGCCTTGGTGACTCGTGTCATATTTTAGTACTGTAGCCCACTTTGTCCTGAAGGAACATCGCTACCGTCCTATTCCGCTGTACTCGAATCCAGCTTCACGCAGCAGTTTTGGATCATACAAGTTACGTCCATCAAATATAATCGGATGCTTCAGTAATTTTTTAATTCGATCGAAGTCGGGATGACGAAAGGGCTTCCATTCCGTCATCAGCACCATGGCATCAGAACCGTCAAGCGCGCCGTACTGTTCATCAACCATCTTGAGTTGACCATTAATAAACCAGTCGCCGGGAAGTTCTCGTCTAGCAGATGGCATGGCGACGGGATCGTATGCCTTGATTTTCGCGCCAGCTGCAATTAATTCCCTTAACAGGACAACAGAGGATGCCTCACGCATGTCGTCAGTACCAGGCTTGAAAGCCAGTCCCCAGACACCGAAAGTCAGGCTTGAAAGTTTCCCCCCAAATCTCTGCTGAATTTTGTCAAAGAGCACGCGTTTCTGCTGTTCATTTCGTTCCTCAACGGCATTGAGCACTTTAGGTTCAAACTCATGAACTTTGGCCATGTGAATCAGCGCTTTGACGTCCTTCGGAAAACAAGAGCCGCCATAGCCGGCGCCTGGATAAATAAATGAGTAACCAATGCGCGTATCAGAGCCTATACCCTGCCGGACATTTTCCACATCAACTCCCATGCGTTCACACAAATTAGCAATTTCATTCATAAACGATATTTTCGTTGCTAACATGGCATTGCCGGCATACTTACTCATTTCAGCGTCGCGCACACCCATGAACAGTAGTCGTTCATGAGTACGCATGAACGGAATATAAAGATCACGCATCACATTGCGCGCTTGATCGCTATCGGTGCCAACGATTACCCGGTCTGGACGCATGAAATCATCGACGGCCGCGCCTTCTTTGAGGAACTCCGGATTGCTGACGACATCGAATTCGATACTGATATTGCGCCTTTTCAATTCATGCCGGATGGCGGCATAGACCTTGTCGGCCGTGCCTACAGGCACGGTCGATTTATTTACCACGATGGTGTACCCGCTGATATGTTGACCGATATCGCGGGCCACCGCTAGGACATGTTTCAAATCAGCCGAGCCATCCTCCCCGGGCGGCGTTCCAACAGCAATAAAATACACGTCCGCTTTTGCCACAGGCTCATTGATTGACAAGGAAAACTGCAAGCGCCCGTTTTTGTAATTGTTGGCAACAAGGGTTTCCAGGCCAGGCTCGTATATTGGCAGGATGCCCTTTTTTAATCCCTCAACTTTCTTCTCATCAATGTCCACACACGTCACCGTGTTTCCCATTTCAGCGAAACACGCACCTGTCACCAGGCCGACATAGCCTGTTCCTATTATTGTCAACTTCATGGAAATCTAACTCCCAAATTCAGAGGTATGTTGAGTATCTCTGGATTAATGCGTCTGTTTTAACGGTACAACAACGGCGGTTCTTTCAGTGCCGTGCGATATCGGCACCAACCCGGTGTGCTCAGGTACCAGCTCAGCCAACATTCTTCTCAATGCATCATCATTACCTTCCTGGCAGGCCTGCTGCATCGCATTGAAGGATTCATCCAGAGCTGTCTTGTCCATCAATCGACACTGCGCCAACAGGATTTTCGGGTGGCTGGTTTCGGATAGTTTTTCCGCGTCATGAAAAAGTTCCTCGAATAGTTTTTCGCCGGGGCGTAATCCCGTATAGATGATTTCAATATCCTCTCCAGGAGTCTTTCCAGAGAGCCGAATCAACTGTTCTGCGAGATAAGAAATTTTCACCGGTTCTCCCATGTCCAACACGAAGATTTCTCCGCCTTGCCCAATAACACCTGCCTGCATGATCAGTTGACAGGCTTCGGATATGGTCATGAAGTAACGCATGATCTCCGGATGGGTCACCGTAACAGGACCGCCTTGGGAAATCTGCTGTTGAAACAGGGGAATAACGCTTCCTGAGGAACCGAGGACATTACCGAATCGGACGGTGATGAAGCGGGTATTGGATTTGGCGTTCATGCCCTGACAATACATTTCCGCCACTCGTTTGCTTGCCCCCATGACGTTGGCAGGATTGACTGCTTTGTCCGTTGAAACCATGACGAAAGACTTGCAGCCATATTTATCGGCAAGATTGGCCATCACGCGGGTGCCAAGCGCATTGTTGACCACGGCAGCATGTGCCTGATCCTCCAGAATCGGTACATGTTTGTAGGCGGCGGCATGATAGACCATGGAAGGTAAATATGTGCGCATGATCTTATCCATTTGCACCGTGTCATTGATGTCCGTCAGAAGAGTGATCAATGAAAGTTCGGGGAAATTATTGCGCAACTCCAAATCGATGCTGTAGAGGTTGAATTCGCTGCGATCGACGATAATCAGCTGGGCCGGCTTGAGACGGCTAATCTGACGGCACAATTCGGAGCCGATAGAGCCGCCCCCACCACTGACCAGCACGGTTTGCTGTCGTGTTGCATCGGTTATAGCCTGCCAGTTCAGTTTCACCGTCTCACGCCCGAGAAGATCCTCGATTTGAACGTCGCGTAAATCCTTCAGGCTCGCTTTTCCACTAACGAGGTCCTGGAGTTGTGGCAGAGTCCTGAATGGCAGGTTTGTTGTTTCACAGATTTCAACAATACGCCGGGTTTGGCGCGAGGTGGCGGAAGGCAGGGCGATAATGATCAGATCTATTCCAAGCCTGGTAACAATCAGCGGAATTTCATTGCACGAGCCATCCACTGGAACCCCGTGAATCTCCTTTCCGATTTTTCTTCGGTCATCGTCGGCAAATGCCACAGGCAAATATAATCCAGAGGAATCCCTCAACAGATCTCGCACCAGGGCCTCCCCGGCTCTTCCGGCACCAACGATTAGGGCATTCTTCCAATCCGTTTCCACAAGGATTCTTCGGTCCTGAATCCACCGATACAGATTGTGGTCCTTGAGCAATCGATATAGGAAACGTGGGCCACCTAGCAGAAGGAACAACAAGATTCCATCCAAGACAAAAACAGAACGTGGAACGTTTTGCAAACGTGTAATCAGGAATATTGCGATAGCGGCAATAAGAACTCCCGCCGCCACGGCTTTCATTATTCTCAGGAGATCAGGGATGGATGCGAACCGCCAGATACCTCGGTACAGTCCGAAATACCAGAACATGCTGCCCTGTGAGATCAAAACAATCGGAAGCAGCACTAAGGCCTGATATAAAAAGCCTTCAGGAAACGAGTCGAGATTAAAGCGTAGCCAGTATGAACCGAACCAGGCCACTGGCACCATCAACAGATCATGGGCGAAAACCGCGATACGTGATTGCAGATAAGAGTATATCTTTTTCATTCGTCCATTCTTTATCGATATATTCCTTCGTCATGCATTAGAGTTGATAAATAGTATAGCGAAATACATAATTCTTTACCTGGTTGTTTGAATATGCATTTCTGGAAAATATGGTAATCCTGGTAATGATATCTCAGGAATGCTGCTTGGAGGCGAAGCGTGTGATCCACGCGAAAAATAGAATATAAAAAATAACCCAGACTGAGAGCACCACAACTTGTACAGTTGCTGATGCATCAACACTCACGAGCGCCGAAATGCCGCATGCGAGCATGATGCCGTACTCGGCGACCAATGTTTTGTGGTGCCCCCACCCTGCTTGTACCAGTCGCTGGTAATAATGCGTCTTGTGCGGTTTCCAGAACTTTTCCCCCTTCAGTATTCGTCGTATCAAGGTCACTGTGGCGTCGGCAATAAATGGTGAAAAAATCAGCACAGCTGCCCAGAAAGGGTAGAGACCCGTTCGAACGCCCCACAAAGATAAAGCTGCCGCCATGAATCCCAAGGTGGACGATCCCACATCACCCATAAATATTCGTGCGGGCGGATAATTGAAAATAAGGAAACCTAAAGACGCGGCGGCAATAATCAGATTGACCTGTGCAAACCGGGAATCGCCTGATAGCCATCCCAAGAGCGCGATAAATCCAAAACCGCTTACTGCCATACCCGCCGCGAACCCATCCATGCCGTCCATAAAGTTATACAGATTGATCATCCAGACGATGAACAGAATCGAAATGATTACAGCAATTGGCTCCGACCAGTTCCATGAGAAGAAGGGTAACTCCAGCGAGGGTATCAATAATCCAGCGTAAACTAGCACGCTCCCCACAATGACGTGAATAATCAGGCGTAAAAAAGGGTGAACTGTCGCGCGATCATCCAGAAAAGAGATAATAGCAACTGCCATGATGCCAATACCAATCCAGATCATGGATACATCCGGCGATCCGGAAATTCCAACGACCAAAGCCGCTAATAGAACGGCCGTTAAAATAGCCAAGCCGCCGCTGCGGGGAACAGGAATGTGATGTAGCGAACGTTCATTGGGATGATCAAGAATCTTCCACCTGAAGGTCGGACGACAAAATAAAGAAGTAAGAAGCGCAGATACGATGAACGACATTGCCAGGATCACGATGCTCATCTGCCTGTTCAGTCGCCTCTGTATTCCGCGATTATTTCTGGAAGTGAGTTCTGCAGGTTACGCGAGGGCTGAAAGCCCAAGAGATGCACTATTTTGTCAGATCGGTAACACGCTGAGCCGGTAAGCTTGACCAGCGTATCCGAGTTCAGAATAAAACGCTTCCCTCTCAGACGACCAATGACATCTCCAAGTTTTGCCAGTGCAGTCAGCGCCCCCACAGGTATCGACCATCCAGGGATTCGTTTACCAAGTGCCTGGCAAATGCTTGTGTAGATCTCCCTGGTAGAATAAGTATTTCCATCCGAGACAATAAGCGTTTCTCCACTGGCCTCGGACTTTTCTGCAGCAAGCAGCAAGGCCTCTACGACATCTTCCACGTGTACCAGTGAACGCCTGTTTTTTATGTCTGGTAAAGGAGGAAATCTTCCCTTATCGATGGCTTTTATCATGCGTGGCAAATTTCCCTTGCTGTCAGGCCCGATCACCATGGACAGGCGTAAATTGCACACGTGCATTCCGTATCTCTTGCCCGCAGACAGCACTAGCCCTTCAGCTTCCAGCTTGGCGCGCCCGTAAGCTGAGCCAGGCCTGTTGGGGCTCGACTCGTCGAGGCAGTCAGATCCGGTATCCTCCCCCATGGCCTTTACGCTGCTGGCAAATACGATCCGCTTAGCTGCTATCCCGCCGACCAATTTCAGGAGATTTTTCGTGCCTTCGACTGTTATGGATCGGTGGAGTGTTTCCGATGCGCTTTCACTCCCAGAATGATCATGCGCCATTCCCGCAAGGTGAAAAACAGTATCAATGGCTACATTATCGCACCACGCCGGAGTTCGTGTCAGATCACCTTCTAGAAGACGTACCTCCTCTTCATGCCATATCTTTCTGGCTCTGGCGACACTCCGGACAAGCGCATAGACGGCCGCGCCTTGTTCCAACAATCGCTTTATAAGATTCCTTCCAATAAATCCCGTCGCTCCTGTGATCAGGACAGACTTGTTTCTAAATACATTGGTCATCAATTGTTAAGCTTCGCTGTGCTGACGGCGAAAGAACTGCGGAACACGTGAAATAATCTTTTTTGCAATGAAAAGAGGGGTAACATTAAGAGAGTGCTTCCGGCATGCGCGATAGGCTTCGATGTTTCCTTCAAGAATATGCCACACTCCCCGCGAGGCGCCTCCGCTGCGCATCCTGACGAGAACTTTAGGGATGTAGATCGTGTTTATCTTATGCACCGCTAGAAAACGCAACGTAAGCTCAAAATCCGACTGTCTACGGTAGGCAAGATCATATTTGCCGTATTTTTCATACACCCAACGCCGAGCGTAGAATGTTGGATGCGCAGGCATCCAACCTTTCTCAAAAAGCCCATCCTCGTAGGGACGTGATTTCCAGTACCGGGTCACCTTGGTCATATTCTCTTTGTCGACATAGACCAGATCTGCATAACAAGCATCAACACCCTTTTTACTAAAGGCCTCGGCAACCTGTTCCAAAACGGTATTGTCTGCAAACACATCGTCAGAATTCAAGAACCCAATTACATCACCCGTGGCAAGATTAAGTCCCTTGTTCATGGCGTCGTACATTCCACGATCCGGCTCAGAGACAACATGCGTAAGCCGAGCTCTATAGTGATTGACAATATCCATTGTCCCATCACTTGACTGGGCGTCGATGATTATATGCTCTATATAAGGATAGGTTTGAGTAGCGACTGATCGGAGAGTGTTTTCAATAGTTACTTCACTGTTATAGCAAACAGTAATAATGGATATTTTCACCAATTCGATTCCTGGCAAACTAGCTTTTTCCAATCTCGGCGAGGTTGTATTAGGTATTGATCCAAATTATAGGAACCATGCGCCACGAATATAATAATTATGTGCCTAAATCTATACACAAAAGAATATATTGGGCTTTCTGTAAGTCATCGCCGGCTGCTAATCATTATATCGATTATTCCGCTCCCAAGAATTCGATAATCCATCAACCATAACCCAGAACAAGATGCCGAACCAGGGATAACGCGTGCTCTCACAAAAGAATGCAAACACAAACACAACCATGAGTACAACAGGCACACTACAATAAACGGGGTCAAGCGTCAGGGAAATCCTCGAAATTATTATCCCATAGTAAATTACATAACCTAGATTCAAGAGATATATAGAAAGATAAACCACACCGCCGTTTTGAACTGTATTTATTCAAGTTCGATACCGCAATTATATTCTCATCGAGTCGTAATGTTATCGATCCTCGCGACAATCAACTCCAACAGCGTCTTACCGGTTCGAACTCATCAAACATGGAAAACACGCCTTCGACAAAGTCCTCTGCAGTCCAGCGAACAGCACGTTCGTAGCCCTTCTTGATCAGATCCTGCTTCAGGTCCGGATTATCAAGCAAGTATTTCACTGCGTCGGCCATCTTCTCCGGACTATGGGGATCAAAGAAAACCGCCGCATCCCCCAGCTGTTCGCGCGCTCCCGGATAATCGGAAATCACGACAGGGCATCCGAGGGAAAATGCCTCCAAAGGGGGCAAATTCTCCGGGCCCGAGAACGATGGATAAACTAGAGCCACAGCATTCCTGTACAACCAGACCAGTTCATCCGTACCTACAAATCCAAGTATATGAATCTGGGATGCCAATCCCAGCTCACCCACGACGGATTTCACATGGTCCGAGTTGTTTTTATCTGAGCCAGTAAACACAAGGTTGACGTCGAGATCATACCGATCGTGAAGTAGCTTCAATGCATGGAGCAGGTTTACATGATTCTTGTGCGGCCAGAACTGCGCAGGATAGAAAATGAATTTCTTGCCGCCCAACCTGTTGGCGCAGGCCGGCTTGGAGTAAACTCTTTCAGCAGTGAGCAATGGTGTTGGGTGGGGGAGAATCCTAATCCGGTCCTCAGGCACTTGGTAATACCAGCCGAGTTGCTCGGCCCCCGTCCGCGTACCTGTGATTACGTAGGCTGCTCTTCTCAGAAATCGCTTATGCATGAGTTCCCGGTAATCCCAACGCCCTTCTGACGAGACTTCCGGGAACCAGGGATGTGTTAGGTGTTGGACATCCCAAACAGTGGCGATGTATGGGATCTCTGGCGTATCGTAAACACCTCCTCCGACGAACCAGACGAACTCGACATGCCTTTCCGAAGCTGCCCGCTCAAATCGGCTCCCTCGCTTGTACAGATAGGCAAACAGTGGTGAGTAATGTTTAAGGGCGCTAATCGCAGTTTCGACAAAACCCTTCTCTGGAACTCCGCAGAATTCCAGCATCGGATTTTCACAACCGGCTTGAAGCGATTTGACGTGTTCTGAATTACAAAACACCACGAACTGATGAGAACTAACATGTGCCAGCTTCAGGAAAGCGTCAAAGATCTGAGATACAAATGTGTATCCCCCGCCTACCTCGGGGACAAAATCCCCCAGACACACACCTACGCGCATGAGCTACTCTTGCCGCCTTGGGTAGCGTAGGCTTCCCGGATCAGTTCACATACGTCCCTGATCGTGTCATCGCTCAGAGTGTAAGTTGAAGGAAGATACAATCCTGAGAGCCACAGTGAATCAGCAACCGGGCATGGCACTGCCTTAAATCCCGGTAATGACGTTAGGCATGGCTGCTGGTTCATCGGGCAGAAGAAGGTTCGTGTGTCGACACCCTTCGAATGCAGATACGCCGCCAGCTGATCGCGCGTAATACCGAATTCTGGCTCAATTACAAGTGCATACATCCAATATACGTTATATGCCCAATCCAACTCTACTGGCAGATGCAGTCCCGGAACATCTTCAAGGTACTTATTGTAAATCTTGGACACGCGGCGCTTCTCGGCAAGAATCTTATCGATCCTGCCCAATTGCGCCAAACCCATCGCCGCCTGATAGCCCGTCATCCTGAAATTATATCCCGCCACTTCATGGCGGAAGCGCGGCACGGTGAAGGCGAGATTTCGTAGAAGCCTAAGTCGCTCGGCGAGCGTATCGCTATTTGTGACGATCATACCGCCCTCACCTGTGGTGATAATCTTGTTAGCGTAAAAGCTGAAACAGGCGAGGTCACCGAAACTTCCGGTCATCCGGCCGCGGCAAGTTGCACCGTGCGACTGGGCACAATCCTCAATAACGGACAGGTTGTGCTTCCTGGCGATTTCCATTAGTCGGTCCATGTCAACGGGGTGTCCGAAAAGATGTACTGGGATAATCGCCTTGGTGCGCGGCGTAATGAGTGACTCGACCAAATCGATGTTGAGATTCCATGTCTCGCGTTCGGAATCGACTGGAATTGGGGTTGCATTGTTGTGAACAACCGCAAGTGCAGTAGCAATATTCGTGCTTGAACTTATCAGCACCTCATCACCCGGTCCGATGCCAGCGGCTGCTACCGCTAAATGAAGCGCGGTTGTGCCGCTGGTTACGGCAACACCATATCGGCAACCACAGTACTTCGCAAATTCGTTCTCGAAACTTTCAAGGAAATGACCAAACGTCCCAGAAAGCTCCCCGCGACGCAACGCGGTAACTACGTTGGTGATCTCCTCCTCGCCGATCACAGGCTCGAATACCGGAATCATTCCTTCACTTCCACGACGATCTTGTCGAATGCATCTCCCAGAAAAGGTCCCTGTTTCACACTGATGCACTGCATATCTTCGATAACGCGTATCGCGTGCGCCCCGTGAATCAGAACGATGGCGTCACCTGTCTTTAATATAACTTCGCGCAGCAATCGCCCTTCATCGTCATAGAGCTTGACACCAACGACGCCGCGTTGCACCACAAACATCTGCTGCAAATCGGTCACCGTGCGTGAAAATTCCTTGTGATAATGGGGCGCTTCGTGGTACCCGGCGCGATGCGCCAACAAGCCGAATTGAAACGACGACTCCGCCGGCGAGAAAAACTTTGTATTTTCCACCCGGGTAACGGCCCAGATAATCTCGGCATACCGAACGCCCTTATGCTCTATGACCTCAATTCCCATCTTGTTTCTCCTGACTAGATATTCGGAATGTCCCTGATTTTTACGATCTTTCCCGTCAAAACATCACACACATCTAGATCTTTGATTTCATTTAGTCGGTCAGCTCCCCGCAGAAATGTCAACTCACCCGTGCGCTCACGAGATTCGCGAAACTGTGATTCAACGTATGCTTCTTCGGCTTTGAGTGGTCTTAATCCATAGATGCAGTCGCGGCGGACAAAAAAGGCGTTGTTTCCGGCGCTGTTGGAACCCACTAGGGCGTATCCCTTCCTGTCTCCCAATATTTCTAGTGCCTTAAGCGAGCAGCCCCAATAGAGATTGGAGTAGTGGGCCTTTCCGCGCACGAAGGTAGGGTCGTAAGGTACTGTCACCGCATGGCGTGGACCGAACACGCTGTTATATTCGGCAACCACTATACTGGGATTGACAATGGTGATGCGATCCCACACCCAATAGTCATTGCCATCGATGTCTATGGACAGAATGCCAATCTCACCTCTTAATCCAGCGTCCCCGATCAGTTGGTTAATGTTGTCCGCGTTGATGAATGCGGCCACGGCGATCAGCCCATGGCGCCAGTAGATTGGACTTTCCTTGACCTTAGCGATGTTATCGGAGTCCCCATCCATAATAAGCCCGCGCCAATTGTCATTTACGAGCAGGAACCGAGTGTTGGCCTCCGTGTAACTCTCCACACCGAATTCGACGAAGGTGTGAAGTTCCTTGTGAATTCGCGCCTGCCGAATCAGATACTGCAGGATGCCATCCTCTCCAAACTGGGAAAAAACCCTGAACTCTGCCTCCTGGATATCCAGCAGCAGGCCCCGCTCAGCGATCTGGTTGATCAACGCCTTGGCGGTAAGTATCTTCGCCTCGGTCAAATCATCGGGCAGAGTGAGCAAACTCCGAGCATATAGCCTGACCCAGCGTCTCAATTGTCGAAATAGCGCCATCATGTCCTGCGTTCGAAAATGAAACCTTTGAACTCTACCCGGCGCGATAATCCGCCAAGCACCCCATCCACAGCTCGAAATTCTGAAACGAGTCGATATTCCCTCCCCACCAATCCTGTGAGGCTGTGCTGCGCAAATAATCTAATCGGGTAACTTGACCGCACGATGCGCTCCGGTACCACTTGCACAGAAATAACATCTTGCCCGCCTGCAATAACCGGTGTTCTGTCAATGATCATCAGGCTTGGCTTCAAGGCGGCAATACGGTCAATAATATCCGCAGGGTTGGGCACATACTGCAGGACGCCGGATATAACCGCCACATTCGGCGCGCCGCCGGCGGCACAGTCCTCAATCCGTTCCACAAACTCTACCGTTCCGTCCGCAACTCGATCCCGTCCAAGCGTTACGAAATGGGGCTGTTCGACCACGCGCCAGTGCAGCGACGGTAAGCCGTACAACCAAGGGCGACACTGGAAATAGGTACTACCCAGGGCCCCGCCGAAATCCAGCACGTCGAGGCGCCCAGTGGCCAGGGCCGCCCCGCGCATCAGGGCAGCTAGCAGGGGATAGGGATAATCTGGCTCGGCAAACAGGACACCATCTCGCTCGAATGCGGCACGGCCTTCTCGCACGGCGAGCGTTGCTTGCAATACTCGTTTAGCGATGGCATCGGCGTCATACCCTTGCGCATGACGAGAGGCTTCCTCCCATGAAACGTACTGCCCCTTGAAGTACACCCCATGGCCTGACCAATTCAGCCCGAGCCGGATCACCTCCGGCGGCAGCCAGTCTCGTAATCTTCCCAATTTCCCCCACCTTACTTTGATGAAATCTACTCTTCGAGGTGAACCCGCTCGAACTCATCGAGCATGTCACCGTGGATCGCATTGGAAATTCTCGCACCAACTGCAGTTGGGGACGGATGTCCTGCTGCCTTACCGAGGGTCCATTGCACAGCTCTTCCCAGCAATGGCTTAAGATGCTCGAGCAAAGCCAGCGGCAACCACTTCCTGGCTAGTGTCTTTGCTTGCATGGGCTACTTTACCCACCGAACCATGCTTGCCAATTTGTGTAGCGCCCTGATCGGCATCATAAGCCGTGTCGCCTTAAAGAATCTGACGATTTGCTGCCTTGCAAACTCATTTTCCTCAACAGGAATAGGATCGACATTAATCGGTGAATCCGCAATGTCGCATGCATACTGGTTGGTCGTCGAGCAATGCGTCCCACTACTATCGAAACCGATGTTAAGCACCAGGCTGCGGCCTGGATAAAGCGTGAACCTGTTTTCCAAAAAAGCACTTGCATGCCAACGTATCGCCCATGAATTGTTCTTGCCCTTAATTTGATTCTTGAGCATCCTGGTATAAGGGTAAGTACCATCATAATCAAAACGATATATCAGCTTTTGGTGTACAAGTTCCCGCAACAACAACCGGCCATCAGGCTCAAACAGATTCCAAGCACGTTTCCATGTCGCCCAACCCCAGCAGCAATCGGCGCCTCTCAAAAAGAAAGTCTCTGGCAAAGCCGTCTTGACTTGATAAACGTAGCCATGAATGCTGACAACACGTTCATCACCATCATACATATCAAGCGCATCATTCATAAACCGGAGGAAATAAGGCGAAGTCACCAAATCATCTTCCATCACGATCACGCGGCCATATTCCCCGCATAATCTGGTCACACCACCAATAATAGATCGGGCCAAACCAATATTGGTTTCACGCTCAATGATGGTAACAGCCTTGAAACCAACAATATCTCGTATATAAGACCTAACCTCGGCTACTGCCAGACTTGCAGCTTCATTCCGTGGGGCATCGGAAAACACATAGAGCGGCGTTTCCGAGGCCTCTGCATTTGCTAGCAAAGCCTCCACAGTCTGTCGCGTATGCAAGGGACGGTTATAAACGAATAATGCAATGGGGGCGTAATACATATCGTCAGTAACTGTCGTATCCTTGCTTTCCTTTTAACCGACGTAGAATTCCCCGTATGACATATCTCATTTCACCATTAGCAACTAATTGAGCCAAGCGATATGCACGGTATAGACCTGCTTCCCATAATGGCAATTCTGGTCCATAGCAAAGCCGTACCGTGGTGTGCTCTAAAGCTGATTTCTCAGGCCACTTACATAGTTTGGCTTCACCGTGAAGACGTAATGCCCCCCAGAATCTATTTACATGAACCCCCTCATAACACTTCGTCAGACGCAAGAACCATTCGTAATCAAAAGAAAAATGTAAATCTTCATCCATCCAACCAATCTCTTGATGTACATCTCTATGCCAAAAAGTTGCTTGATTAGCCAATAACATCCCTTCAACAAGCATCGCTTTATGGCTAGGTCGAACATACCGAATGTCTCGCAAGATCCGATCATTCGGATCGATCAACATCATGTTACCCACAATTAGTTTTGTGCCGGGATTTTTTCCCGCCACATGTGCCAAATTGGAAAAAACACCTGGGTAATAGATATCATCAGAATTTTGCCAAGCTACCCAGTCACCCGTGGCACGACGCAAACCTTTATTTATTGCATGAGATTGTCCATTATCAGATTCACTTACCCAATATGCCAACTGGGACTGATACTTCCGTATAATATCGACACTACCGTCAGTCGAACCACCATCAATTATGATGTATTCCAAGTTAGGGTACCCCTGATCGAGGACGGATTTAATGGTCCGTTCCAGAAACTCAGATTGGTTGAAACTTGGCGTCACTACCGAGATTTTAGGAAAATCACGCGACATTGCTTCTCTCAACTCCCTCATCCCAGGCAGAATTCGATTGCATGCCTGCTGCCAATCCCGCCAAAAGATATGTGCCGACATCTGTGAAATAATTGCCTGAAATCTGGCATGCCGCCAAATACATCATGAACCAAGCCAAGGCCTGTTGTGCAATTTGAGTAAAGTGTGTCGAATTAATATTTACTGCCTTTTGAAAAATTCTTACGAAAGTAGTTAACATTAAGCCAACGAACAAAAGTCCCCCAAAAACTCCGAGTTCAGAAAAGGCTTGTAGTATCGAACTGTGCGGGTACCCCATCTCACCGGAACAGGAATGCTGCCCGAAAGACGCCGCACCAACACCCCACCACGGGCTATTCATAAACATCGCAACGGCCTCTTGATAAAGTACCCACCTGATGGCCACTGAATTAATACCTTGTTCAAGTGGTCCGCAGCTGGCTTTCCCCAGTATGGGTTCCGATTGCTGTGCGAGCGGTTCCGATCCTCGTGCTGCCAGTTCCGATATCCATGAGGCTAGTTCCGATATCCATGAGGCTGGTTCCGATCCTCGTGCGGCTGGTTCCGATACACTCACATAGATACTGTCCGGCATAGTCAGCAGGTTCACGTACAGCTGTGCTTGCGGCTTGGGAAGTAAAAAGGTAGCCAGACCTATAATCACTGCAAGATAAAGAAGAAGTGCATACCTTCTCGATATCGACATATTGCGCACGATTAGGGCCATACAAATTATGCCTAATAATCCTGACAACAAAGCTCCGCGCGCCGCAACCCATACCAATGCCACAGTGACAAATCCTAAAACAATAAGGCCAACTGCTTGTCGCAACAAAGTTTGGGACATGTCGGCACCACCGATTAGGAAACGAAAAGAAAACACGATAAGCGAACCTGCCAAAAGAGCGCCTATTAACAGCGGTGAGTAAAAATGACCAAAAAAAGGCCAACGTCCATATGTGTTGTATAACGTAGCGTTTTGCCAATAGTCGATCGCAACTAGTATCAACATCACGAGAGCAGCCGAAGCGACGACACTAAAAAACACTTGGATGTCTTTCGCCCGTATAAGACGCCCGCATACGTATGGCACAACTACCATAAATGGCAGGTAACGCCCATACTTCCAAGGCCCAGACCAGGTGACGCCATGGATAAGCAAAGATGCCAAGACCAAAAAGATAAAAGCTCCAAATAGTACGTCGATTACACTAAACCTGCCCCATAACTTACGCTGTCGCCAGGCGAGCAACGCAACCCAAATGAAAAGTGCGCTATAAAGCGTAATTGTTGCGAACGGTTGCCAGCGTAATCCTAAAAAACTGGCGAATGCTAGGCCAAACACCATACCAAACAAGAGCACTGCGGCGGGCAGCGCGGGACTGAAGAGATTTGGTCGCACCTGAGTTAAATTGGTTCGCTTGTCACCACATTATTATTATTCAGGTATGCGTGATACCGGGAAAGCTGCTTTTGTTCACAGCGTGATCCGTTTCTTAAACTCAACCAGCATGTGGTCTCGTGCTGACAGCCAGTATGGGGGCACATGCAACAACTCTGGATAACGCTTCAAATCAATGCTTCCGCCCCCTAACCGCCTCAATCCAGAAAATAGTCGGGGCGACGCACGATAAACCAGATTGGCGAATGTCTCGTACAGCCTGTGGCTAAATGTGCTGTCATCCATGTGCGAAAATCGTTCGATGGCGACCACCTCTAATCCAAGACGTTGCGCGGCATTTCGTGCCCACTTTGGATTTATGAAGGAAAGGTGTTCCGCGATGTGGCAGTACCAATAGCTGCTACCCATCAGCCGCCACGTCGGAGCATCGGTGTTTCCGGTAGTTATGATGATGATTCCATCCTCACGGACAACAGAGGCAAGGCATGCAAGGAATTCCAGCGGGTCATAAGAATGCTCAATGACGTCCACTGCAATAGCGGCATCAACCTCTATTTGGCACAATGGAAGCTTAGAATAATCTGCGGAAACAACATGCACGCCTCGCTGGCGCGCCTTTTCTGCCGCCTCCTTATGTATCTCCACTCCCCACCGCTCGTAACCTTGCCCCAGATATTCCAGCAATCTCCCATCAAAACAACCGGCATCCAAAATGCGACTGATCCCAGAAAGTGATGAAATCATTTTTGAGACCAGTATCCAGTCGGTTCGACCTTCCACCGGCGTGGCCCAGCTTTCATTGTTGCCCAGTTGATAGAGTTTATCGATTTCGGATCTCGGAAGCCGAGGATAACGAAACTCAAGACAACAGTCTGAGCATCTCCATAAGAAACCTCCCGGCAACACCTGACCCAAAACCCGGCCTGCAAAGATGTTGCTCGGAGAGATTGGGCCCACTTGCCGCACTTCGCCCGATTCGCAACTGGGACATGTGACGCTGGATACAGGGCTGTAATCAGCGATCACTCAATACATTTCCGGGGCATCTTGACAACAATTCTAGGCACAATTCTGTCATTCAGGCTTCAGTCCTGCAGCCAGGATCACATTGATAGAGGCGCCAGGGAGGATACTTTCAATCAGGCACTCTATATCATCGATTTCGGAGAAATCCTCCTCATCAAAAAAACGATACCCCAGCTTGCCCAAATCTTTGGTGATTTCGGACAAATTCTCCCCTCTTGCCTTTGCCCATGATGGCGCAATTTCCATAAGAATAATTGGTTTAAATCGTTCAAGAGTGTTTTTGGCACCACGAATAACTTTCCCTTCGTAACCATCTACATCCAACTTGATTAAATCCAATCTACTGAGTTTATTTTTCTGGGTGAATGCATCCATCGTATCGAATACCACATTTACTTTGTCGCAAGCCTCCCACCAATTCTGCGTCAATTTACCGTCCGCACCAACATCTGTCTGTTTGCTTATTTTAAAACTAGCGCGGAATTGCTCTGTTCCATGCGTCTGCTCTTGGTCGCTTAGTGCAACTGGCACCAGCCGAATGTTTTTAAAGCTATTTAACTCCATGTTTCGCTCAAGTTTTTTATGAGCCCACACAACTGGTTCAAAGGCATACACCATGCCCTCTGGCCCGACCAACTTCGCTAACGGCAACGTATGGCTTCCGACATTTGCGCCAATATCGAAAACCACATTCCCCGGTTTGGCAAGTCTAGTCAGTGCATTAGCAGTATTTGGCTCACGAGCACCCTCATAAAACATCCCGGAATCTATTAATTCAGACAAATCAAGTTCGTAGCGTATGCCATCTATTTTCTTGATAGCCATACGATGGTTTTTCGAAGCCGTAAGATATTTCCAATAAAGTTTGATAAGCAGTGCTTTAAATGGCTTGTATGGAAGCCTTCGGTAAACTTTTACTAAGAAAGCTATTGGGCTTGCCAGGTTCATTTGCCATCCACCTTCAACATATTGAAAAAAGTTATATCTTTACTATGGGCACGAATACTGTTGTTACCACTAGAAGAAAAGTCGTTTCCCAATTCCTATTCGTTCAAGAACAAGATTAGCCATAGGCTCCCGTACCATAATCGCAGCGAGACCAAGCAACACCGCAAAAGAACCGATAAAGCTATCGCCGCCTTTTATACCCAATAATATTGCCGCAGCGAATAGTGCAATCGTCAGTGAATAACGTACTCCCTGTCCACGCAGCGTATCGCTAAGTCCGTCAATCGTGCCTGAGTTGTCTTTACACCGAACATAGATTGCCACCACGTTATAAATGGTTGCCGATAGTAGCCCGAAGGCAGCACCGATCAGCCCGATGACAGGTATGAGCGTGAAAGAAACGACGATATTGGTAATTGCCAGAATCGTCTGGCATCTGAATATAAAGCGAAGATCCCCGCGGCCAATCAGGCTAATATAAAGCGGCGTGATATAGATTATTCCTAAATTTGACACCGTGGCAATCGCGAAAAAAACCATGAGTTGAGCCGCATCGATTGCCATCCAATGCTGGGCTGCCCAGAAAAGGAAAAGCGCCCCGATGGTGTGGAGGATCACTACGGGTACCCCGATCAAAGCTATCACTCGGGAGAATGTCTGACCCACGGCCTCCTTGTCCCGGCTCCCCAGGTGAAGAAATACGCGCATCGCGGAACTGAACAGGTACTGGATACCCCAGATGACTTTCATCGCCAAATCGTAAATAGTGACGGCGGCGGGCCCAACAATATAGTTCAATAACAGCTTGTTGAGCGGTTCAAGAAACATGCTCATGAGCGAGGACGCTTGCAGCACACCGCCCAACGTGAGCAGATGCGCCACGCCGATCAGCCGATTGCGCGATGGCCAGAATAGAAGCGAAGATGGCATCACTTTACGTCTGACGAACCAAAGTAGAAACAGATCAGTCAATGCGCCGACACAAAGCGCCCCCACATAGCCCACGGCGGTGATCGGCAGCTGTGCAAAGAACGAGAAGGAAAGCACGATCAGCACAACAGTGGGGCCAATCAATTGCCATTTCATGGCGAGGTCCAGCCTGCCGGCGCTCTCTATGAGCGCAGAATGTAACGCGACCACAATCTGGATAGCCGTGAGCGCCCCCATCAGGAAAATGACCCGGCGGATTTCTGCGTCCAGAACATTGCTGGGTTCTATCGATATAAGTCGCGGCGCGTATTCACTCAGTAACAAGGTCACGATTACCAGCAACGCAACCGATATCGCACTAAATATCGTTGCTGCCGCAAGCATGACAGAACTGTCCTCGCCAGCATCGGTGGTTCGCGGCGCCATCAGTTTTGTAACCAACACCGTAAAAACACTCGAGTTCAACGACAGGTAGAGCACAAACAATGAAAGTATGGTTACAATGTGTCCGTAGTCCCCCACTCCCAGAAGACGAATCGCGAGCAACGCAGTGATCAGGCCAGAAATGGCCCGAAACGCTGCGGCGGCACCGCTCCAACTTGCGTTCCGAAATATTGTTGCCTTCATCGCTTAATGCTTCGACTGGGCAGGCAGTAGATCATTCTTGTGTGAGCCGCTGTTCACAAAGATGGCGTTGGCCCAGAGTAGTTCATCATTTTCTCCATAGTGGAGTCCGCACAATGTAAATAGGGTAAACTCACATTCCTCCATCAGTCGAAGAACGGCCGGAAAGAGTTCACTATTCTTATAGATTTGAACGAACGACACTTCGATCAGCACGACGCGCGCGCGCCGCAATGTCGATTTCGCGCCTCGCAAGGCCTTGTAGTCGGAGCCTTGGAGATCGAGCTTGATGATATCAACCCGGTTCAGATTTTGCGCCGCGCAATAGTCGTCGATCGTAGCGACATCGACTTCGACTTGTTCCACAAGTTGGCAAAGAGTCTGCAGATCTGGCTGCAGCGTATCTATTGACGGGAGCAGCGAGCTGGTCGCTCGCGAGGCATTGATGTTGAACATGGCCTTCCCCTTCGATTCCCCGAGCGCCACTCTCACTACGTGGACATTGGTCTTCTTCTTGAATATTCCAGTAAGTTCGTCGGCGAGTAGCGGGTCTGGCTCAAAACAATGGAATTCGGCATGGGGAACGAAGTGGGAAAAAGCCTCCACCGAACCCCCTCTGTGAGCGCCGCCATCAATGATAACCGGATCGAGTTGGCCGTACTGCTCAACCGCGATCCGGTACGAATCATCCTCCGGCAGGTACATGCGGGATGACTGCTTCATCACAATGATGCCAAACTTGTGAAGGATAGTCTTTATGATGCGCTTTATGGCTTGTCCCAAACTGGCAACTCGAGAGTGCTCTGATAATTTTCGTAAGCCCGCCGGATACCTTCGAGCAAAGGCATTTTGGCACGCCATCCGAGGTGAGCGAGATTGCTTACATCAAGCAGTTTTCGGGGCGTGCCATCCGGCTTCGATACATCATAAGTAATCTTTCCTTCAAAACCGATAACCTTCTTGACTGACTCAGCTAGCTGCTTGATAGTGACATCCTCTCCTGCGCCGACATTGACGAGCGGTGGCTTGAATTTTCCCGACTGGGTTTCGTCGCTACCAAGCAGGGACAGGAATTGGTCGTCCGGCAGGTTCATCAAAAACACGCAGGCATCGGCCATGTCGTCGCTGTAGAGGAATTCCCGTTTCGGGGTGCCAGTACCCCAGACAACCACGTCTTTGCTGCCTTGTTGCTTGGCTTCATGAAACTTCCGGATAAGTGCAGGAATGACATGGCTATCGTTGAGGTCATAGTTATCGCACAACCCATATAGGTTGGTGGGCATGATCGCGAGATATTGCGTGCCATATTGCCGGTTATAACTCCAGCACATTTCAATGCCCGCAATTTTAGCGATGGCGTAAGCGCGGTTTGTCGGTTCCAGCGGGCCGGTAAGGAGGTATTCTTCTTTAATCGGTTGTGGACAGTCGCGCGGGTAGATGCAGGATGAGCCGAGGAACAACAACCTTTTCACGCCTGATCGCCATGATTCATGAATCACGCTGGTCTGGATGGCAAGGTTGTCACGGATAAATTCAGCCGGATAGGTATTATTGGCATGAATGCCACCGACCTTGGCCGCCGCCAGGAAAACATATTGCGGTTTTTCGACTTCAAAGAATCTCTCGACCGCGTGTTGATCGACCAAATCTAGTTCGTTATGCGAGCGCTGGATGATATTGGTATAGCCCCCTGCGCGCAGTTGGCGCTCGATCGCGGAACCCACAAGCCCCTTATGCCCCGCGACGTAAATCTTGCTAGCCAGCTCCATTCTCTATTCGTGATAATCGTAGGCGGAATAACCGAATTTCTTGACGAGGCTGTCGCGCTCGGCTGAATCGAGATCGGTGCGAACCATCTCGGTTACCAGTTCCTTGAATTTTATTCTTGGTTTCCATCCAAGCTTTTTGCGTGCCTTAGATGCATCGCCTAGAAGTGCCTCAACTTCGGTGGGACGGAAGTAGCGCGGGTCGACGCGGACAATGACCTGCCCCTTCTTGGGGCCGGATTTTTCGCTACCCTCAATCTGGCTGACCACACCAGTTTCCTTCAAGCCCTTGCCGCGCCACTCGATCACGATGCCGAGTTCGCTGGCAACGGCGTTCACAAAATCACGCACGCTGTGTTGCTCACCGGTGGCAATGACAAAATCTTCCGGATTCTTCTGCTGCAACACCAGCCACTGCGCCTCGACGAAGTCACGCGCATGGCCCCAGTCGCGCCTGGCATTCAGGTTGCCGAGATACAGGCAAGGCTGGAGACCCAGTTTAATGCGCGCCATACCGCGAGTGATTTTCCTGGTCACAAATGTCTCACCGCGGGTGGGCGACTCATGATTGAAGAGTATCCCGTTGCAGGCATACATGCCGTAAGCCTCGCGGTAATTCACGGTAATCCAGTAGGCATAGAGTTTGGCCACGGCATAAGGTGAGCGTGGATAAAACGGCGTCGATTCACACTGTGGTATTTCTTGCACCTTGCCGTAGAGTTCCGAAGTGGAGGCCTGGTAATAACGCGTTTTCTTCTCAAGGCCAAGAATTCGCATGGCTTCCAGCAGCCGTAATGCCCCCAGCGCGTCAGAATCTGCAGTGTATTCCGGCTCCTCAAACGAAACGGCCACATGGCTCTGCGCGGCAAGATTGTAAATTTCGCTGGGTTGAACCTGCTGTACGATTCGAATCAGGCTGCTGGAATCGGTCATGTCCCCGTAGTGCAGGGTAAATTTCCGGTCCTTGACATGAGGGTCCTGATAAAGATGATCGATGCGATCCGTGTTGAACAACGAAGTGCGACGCTTGATGCCGTGAACGTCATAACCTTTCTTCAACAGAAACTCGGCAAGATAGGCGCCA
>Ga0224512_10000569_pt1 | contig 38497 bp, 35 predicted proteins | sample SF_May12_sed_USG_4_FD_169103 | JGI IMG/M metagenome (GOLD analysis project Ga0224512, IMG submission 169103) | Sediment microbial communities from San Francisco Bay, California, United States - SF_May12_sed_USGS_13 | ecosystem: Environmental > Aquatic > Marine > Sediment | place: USA... | reverse complement strand
GCCTTTCTGGGAACGCTTCAATCTCATCTGCGCCGTCCTTCTTCCCCTTTCGGCGGTGCGCTTTTTCGGGGTGATGGTGCCGTGGGAAACTGGGAGGACGCGATTCGTCGGGCGGGCATCGGTCGTGGCCGCGGTGATTCTTCTCGGTGCGATGCTCACCCCTTTCTACGATCACGTGATCGTCGTAACCGGGCTCCTCCTCTACGTCATCGTCTTTCTGACCTTGGCGCTGCGGTACCTCTACAAGCTCGGCTCCGAAACGACCTCACGATTGGAGGGGGCGCGGCTCCGATATATCGCCCTGGTCGGCGGCCTCGGCGGCTTGTTCACATTGATCGAGTATCTGCCGTACTTCGGCCTCGATATCCCGCCGCCCGTGGGGACGATTTTGATCCTCGTCTTCCTCTACGCTCTCTCCCAGTCGATCACCCACTACCGCCTGATCGACCTCTACGAGCTGGCCGGCCGCTTGGGCGTGTTGACCGCCCTCGCCTTCATGTTGGCGCTCATTCTATGGCTGATGCGGCTCGTTTCGGGCGAGCAGCTGTTCCTGCACGTCGTCGTGTCGGCGTTCCTCGTGCTGATTCTCTTCGACCCGGTCCGGGCCCGGGTCCAACAATGGATTTCCCGGGTCTTCTTCCACGAACGCTTCGAGCTCGAGCAAACCGTGCTCGACCTTCGTAGGTCCCTCACCCACATCCTCGACGTCGACGAGCTCGGCGCCGCCCTGATGAAGGGCCTTGATGCCTCGCCACGCTTCACCCAGGGCGCCTTCTACTTGTTGGACCCCGACGCGCTGACGTTCGTCGCCAGACATTACTTCGGTCCTCCTCCTCCGGAGCGAATCGATATGGCGCCGGCCCGACCCCTCCTGGACCGACTCGCGGCGACCGGTACGGCCGTCCTCGAGAACACCGAACGCGAGCTCGAAGAGCGCCGCCAGCGGGGCGACGACCGTGAGGCGGAAACGCTCCACGACGTCGCTGTCATTCTACGCGCCGTTCAAGCATCGGTGTGCCTCGGGGTGCGCGGTGAGGGCGGCCACCTCTACGGTCTATTGACCGTGCGAGACGATCGCTTGCGAGACGCGTTTTCGAGGGAAGAGGTCCAGCTCCTCGCCGGCCTGGCAACCCAAGTCGCGATCACATTCGAGAACTCCGAGCTCTATCAACAGATGAAAGAAAAGGACCGCCTCGCGGCACTCGGTGAAATGGCAGCGGGCCTTGCTCACGAAATCCGAAATCCACTCGGCTCGATCAAAGCGAGCGCCCAGTATCTCTCAGAGGCCGAACGCAGTCCGGAGGACGGCCGCGAGTTCCTCGGCATCATCGTCGATGAGGTCGATCGTCTCAATCGCGTGGTCAGCTCATTCCTCGATTACGCACGCCCGCCGCACACGGACCCCCAACCGATTCACGTGAACGCGGCGGTCCTCCGAACCCTTCAGCTGCTGCGGCCGGAATGCGACGCGGCGGACGTGACTCTTCACGTCACGATCGATCAGGACCTCCCCCAGGTTCGTATCGACATCGAGCATCTGCGCCAAGTGTTGATCAACCTCGTGCAGAATGCGCTTCAAGCCATGGGGAGCGGCGGCGACATCTTCGTCGAGACCCGCACTCAAGAGCGCTTCCGCATCGGCGGGGGTGCGCACCGATGGGTCCAGATCAGCGTGCGGGACACCGGGCCCGGCATCGCCCCGGGGCTACTCGCGAACCTGTTCGTTCCGTTCGTGACGACGAAGCAGCAGGGTACGGGGCTCGGGTTGGCGATCTCGCAACGCATCGTGTCAGAATCGGGCGGCCGGATCGACGTCCGGAGCCGTCAGGGCTTTGGCACGACGTTTGTCGTCCTGCTGCCCGCAGAGGAGCCCGACGCCTCCTTCGAGACGCTCGACTCCGAACGAGGAGCCGAACGCTCGTCGGAACCCGAGGGAACCTCCCCGCGCCTAGAGACTGCCGAGCCGTGATCCAATGAGACGGTCTTCATACGCAACCGATAGAGCCGTAGGTCCGCTCGATCGAAGCTCTCCTCCGGGAGCCCGTTATCGCGAAAGAGCTGGCGGTAGGCCTCAGTCGGGCTCTTCTCGTCATGGGTGGCAGTCGGCAAGAGATAGCGCCATCGCGCGGGCTGCTCGTAGGCCACGCCATGCAACGGCTTCACCAACGAGTCGATCAAGGACACCGCGCGCTTATCGAGTGTGCCGTCATCGAATAGCAACGCGACCTCCACGTCGAGTCGATCGAGTCGCTGGTCGAGTGGTCCGCCCATCGTCTCGCTTCGCTCATCCCAACGTTTGCGCGCCGCGAGCGCTGCGGTGTTCAACGCCTGCGCGATCGATTCGGCGCGTGCCGACCGCCAAAGCCGAACCCCATCGGCCCCGCGGAGAAGGACCAGCACCTCGACCGATTGCCGGCGCGTGAGGGCCTCGGGAAAGACGTCGAGCGGCGGGGGCTCGCGCCCTTCCAAGATCTCACGCGCGACCGGCCCAAGTACGCGATCGGTCAGCGTCTCGGGCCACTCGGTCCTGTCGACTGCGTAAAGCAACCCCTCCGGTGCGAGGTACACTCCGCGAAACCCTCGGATGACTCCCCCGGCCGCAAAACGGTCTGCCAGCGGGAGCTCCGGCCCCCACGGCGCATCTGGGGTCACGCCGACCCAAAGCGCATCGAGCCGGGCCCCGTCGAGCGCGTCACGGAGCGCGTCGGGATCCAATCCTCGGACGGCTTCGTTCACGGCGGGATAGTCCTTCACGTCAGCCCAATCGAGGCCACGGGGAGGCGGCACCAACGTCACCACATCGGCCCAAGGGGTAAGCGCCGGCGGCGGCTCGGGCCGGCGCTCGAATTTCCAAATCGCGATCGCCACCGCTCCCACCACGACCACCCAGAACCAAGTCCGCTTTGCCACGTGGATAGGCTCTATCGTAAGAACGGTCATGCCCCAAGGCCCGAAGCTCCGTGTGCGGCCGCTCGAGACTCCGTTCCTCGTGGTTCTGGTCGAACCGGAAATCCCGCCCAACACCGGCGCGATCGCGCGGACCTGCGCCGCGACCGGTTCGCCGCTGCATCTGGTAGGGCGCCTCGGCTTCTCGATCGACGAGCACGCCGTCCGCCGCGCAGGCCTCGACTACTGGAACCTGGTCGAGATCCACCGCCACGAATCGTTCAGCGCCTTCGAGGAATCGAATCGATCTGGCCGAATTCATTTCTTTTCCGGGGGAGCTCCCAGGTCTTACCTGGAGGCGGACTTCAAGCCCGGGGATGCCTTGGTCTTCGGGCGAGAATCGGTCGGTCTCCCCGAGGCCCTCCTCGCTGGCCGCGATCGCGTCTGGGCGATCCCGACCCTGGCACCGGTTCGAAGCCTAAATCTCAGCAACGCCGTCGGGATCGTCCTCTATGAGGCACTGCGTCAAAACCAAGCCCTAAACGATACATTTCTGGACTAGTTCCCAACGGCCTGAATACCCCTGGAGCCCAGGCGTCCGAGGAGTATGGCCAAAGCACGTATTCTCTCATTGCTACCCGCAATGCTCCTCCTCGTCGGCTGTCCCATTTACGGACCGGACCCCGTCCAGCGCGATGTGCCGATCTCCTGTTTCGACGATCTCGACTGTCCTTCGGAAGCGTTCTGCGACCCATCGACCAATGGGTGTGTCGCCGTGGATTTTGGCATCTGTCTCACCGACGGCGATTGCCCGGTTGGAAGCTATTGCGAACGGTCGGAGGGCGCGTGTTTGATCCCCGCACTTTCCGAGTGCCGAGAGGATCCGGACTGCGCCGTCGGATTCGAGTGTGATTTCAGAGACAGCTGTCGCCCGGAGGTGGAGAGCAACTGTCTCCTCGACACCGACTGCGACTCCGAGGAGCTCTGTGTCGAGAACCTCTGCGTGCCGGTGATCGAAACCTGCCAGTTCGACTTCCAATGCGCCGCCGGCTTCACCTGCGCGAACAACCGTTGCCGATTGCTTTGCGGCGGGAGCACGCGATGCCCGAGCGGCACGGCCTGCCAGGATAGTCTTTGTGTCCCAGTGGCCGGACAATGCATCGACAGCAGCGATTGCCCTGACCTCACCACGAACTGCGTCGAGGGGGCGTGCCTACGGCGCTGTGACTCCGGCTGCGACGAGGCCACCGAGACATGCGATGCCGAGGGCTTCTGCCGTCCGCGTACCACCCCCGACCCGAACGCCCCGAACCCGTTCTGCCGAACGGACGTCGATTGCGACGGCACGGTCTGCGTCGAGGGCGTGTGCCGGACCGAATGTGATGCGACCGCACCCGATCCCGATGCGATCTGCGAGTCGTTCGATGGCCAGGTACCACTCTGTGGTCTCGACAACCTCTGCTACGCGCCAAGCGAGATGCGGAGCGACTGCCGCATCCAAAGCGAGTGCCCCGAAGGCCAAGACTGCCTAGACGGTAAGTGCCGTTGACCGCGCGCTAGACCAAATACCGAACGCGCCGGAGGTCGCGAAGGGCTCGGTCGATCGAATGAGTCGGCTCATACCCGAGCTCTTCGCGCGCCCGGGCGTCGTCGACCATGCAGACATAGCGCAAATGGTCGAGCTCCTGGGACGGGAAGCTGCTCAGACGCAGCCGCCACAGCTGGTCGAGCGCCAAACGCGCAAGCGGTGACGGAAGCACTCTCGGACGCCCCCCTGCCTGGCGCACTAAATGGGAAAGCGGCATTTCCCCAGGGCCGCGGATGTTGAAAATGCCGCGGACCCCCGGGCGCAGGGCAAGCTGGATCGCCCGCACGACGTCCTTTTCGTGCACGACCTGCATCATCGGGTCGAAGCCCATGATCATCACGGGGCGGTCGAGCCTGAGGTAGTTGCTCGCCGCGTTTCGAACGCGCCCGACGATGTGGCAGGGACGAAGAATGACCGTATCGGTGCTTGGATGCTTCCAGAAGAAGCTCTGGGCGATCATGTCGAGCTCGACCAAATCACGCATCCCCCCGAAGTGCTGAGCGCCGAGCAGGGGCGCATCCTCGGTCAGGAACTGGGGGTTGTTGGACTGGGGGCCGTAGACGTTGGCCCCCGACAAAACCACGAGCTTTGGAACCTCGTACTGCGCCATGTACTCGAGCAGCTTCTGAAACGCGACGATGTTCCAGGAGTGCCGTTCGCGGTCGCTCCGGCGAGGGTCGTGAAGGACTCCCACGTGAACGACCGCTCGAATGTTCCGGCCGCGAAAGATGTCTTTCATCTTCTTTCGGCGCATGTCGACTTCGTGGTGGGTGATGTCTTTGGGGCGCCCAACGAAGGGCCGCCGATCGACCCCCACCACCGTGTCCGAACGGTGGAGCTCGCGGGCGAGGAGCTTGCCGAGGCGCCCACATATCCCCGTTACGAGCACCGCGCCCTCGGTGGCGGGCCTGGGGCGAACACCACTCGTGTGCGACGGCTTCGCGATCGGCGGGCTCGAATCACCAAAGACGCCCAGAGCCACGGACGCACGGGCGGAAGGGCGACCTTCGACCGGCTCTCCTCCGGGACGGGCGCTTGGTTTGGTGGGACGGGTGGGTTGTGGGTCAGGCATGAAAACGGGTGGGTCCTCCTTCAGATGAACACTCCTTTTCGTTCGCGTAAGCCGCGGTTCACCATGCTTTGAATCGTGCTCTTGACGAGCCAAACTTTTTCTTCGACGGCCGAGTCTTCATCGTCGGGGTCGCCCGCGAACCGGAACGGCTCGCCGAAGTAGAGACGGTATTTCGTCGGCAGGGGCGCAACCATTCCGAAGAACATCTGCGGCATGATCGGAAACGCCGGCATCCGGAGGAGCTTGGCGAGCGGCTTGAAGTCCGCGATCGAGGGATACTGCTCCTCGCCACCGATGACTGCGACCGGGACGATCGGGGTGTTGGTCTCGAGCGCGAGCCGCACGAAGCCCAAGCCAAAGTCGGTGAGCTGATAGCGCTGATCAAAGGTCTTGCTGATCCCCTTGGCCCCCTCGGGGAAGACGATCAGCGACTCGTCTTGCCTCAACAGGCGGCGAGCGTTTTCCGGCGAGCCGACGACCTGGCCGAGCCGTGGGTAGAGCTTCGAAATGAAGGGCAGCTCGGCGGTCCAGGTTTCGACCATGCTCCGTGGGAACCGCGGCGGGTTCGCATCCAGCATGAGCGCGCTGGCGATCAGCACGGCGTCGATTGGGAGTTGGCCCGAATGATTGGCGACGATCAGCACCCTGCCCTCGGGGATGCGGTCGATGCCGAATACCTGGGTGCGAAAGTAGCGGCGGTGCAGGAGGCCCGCCATGGCGAGGGCGTAGCGGCTGGTCTCCGGGTCGAAGCCAAAGGGATCGTGGCCGACCTCGTTGGGGTGGGTCCTAATGCCGGCGATGCGGGCGTCGATGTCCTGGCCGACCACCTCTTCGGCGATCCGTACGACGCGATCCCCCACCGAGCGAAGAGCCGCCCGCCAGGGAGAATCCCCCAACAATCGTGGCCGCCGCCAGCCGGCGAACGGCACGATTGACCCCCTTTGATACATACCGCCATCGTGGAGAAGAAGGCTGGATCCGTCAATGAGAAACGGCGAAACAACGCAGCGACGGCTCCGCTTCACGCGAGAGGGCTGACAGGTCATGCTCCGCGAATGGGCAACGGGTTTGACGCAGATCGCATCGGTGGCTCGGGCGCGTTACACGCCCTCACCGATGTGATCGTCCGGGCTGGGGAGATCGCCCTGAAACATTTCGATCGGGGGGTCATTCCTGAAAGGAAGCCAGATCGGAGCCCGGTGACCGCCGCCGATCGCGAGGTGGAGCAGGTGATCCGCGACTACGTCATGGAGCGCTATCCACATGCGGAGTTCTACGGCGAGGAGACCGGCCGACATGGCGACAATGCCGAGCTCCGTTTCATCGTTGATCCCATCGACGGAACCCGCGCATTCATCCGAGGTCTGCCGACGTGGTCGGTGCTCCTCGGGATCGAGGTCGAGGGATCCCCGGTCGTAGGGATCGCGTACATGCCCTCGGCCGGTGACCTCTTCGTCGGGGCTCTCGGCCAAGGCACGACCCACAATGGGGAGCAGGCACATGTGTCGAAAGTGACCTCGCTGAGCGATGCCACCGTGATGCACGGGAGTCTTCAGCAGTTCACCGAAGCGGGCGTCGGCGATACGCTGGTCGGGCTCGCCGGCGCGTGCGACTCGGCGCGGGGGTATCCCGACTTCGACGGGTACAGGCAGGTCCTGCTCGGTAGGGCAGACGCAATGGTCGACCCCGGGGTCAAGCCTTGGGACATCTGCGCCGCAGCCGTCCTGATTCGTGAAGCAGGTGGAAGGCTCACTTCGATGACGGGCGAGGAGACGATTTACGGAGGCAGCGCGGTCGCGAGCAATGGCGCGATTCACGACGATCTCGTCGCGGCACTGGGAGCCACATCTAAGGGTTAACAGCCTTTCGAACTAATGACTTGCCTCCGAGCCCGTCTTGCGGAAGGTTCTCACGCTCTACTAGCAGGAGAGAGGTATGACCAAACCAGTTCGGCGAGCAGGTGTGATCGGAGCGGGTGTCATGGGTAGCGGCATCATGGCGCACTTTGCCAACGCTGGGATCGACGTAGTGATGCTCGACATCGTTCCCCCGGGATTGAGCGAAAAAGAGAAGAAAAATCCGGCCAATAGGAATCAGTTTGCGGCTGGCGGCCTCAAGGCCGCGCTCAAGGCGAGGCCCGCGGCCTTCTTTCATCCGGTCTACGCAAGGCGGGTAACGATCGGCAACCTCGAGGACGACATCGACCTCCTCAAGGGGTGCGACCTCGTGATCGAGGCGATCATCGAAAACCTCGACATCAAGCGAAGCCTCTTCGAGAAGCTCGAGAACACCCTCGATGAAGGGACGGTCCTCGCTTCGAACACCTCGGGGCTCCGCATCGCGGACATGCTCCAAGGGCGTGGCGATTCATTCCGCAAGAACTTTTTGGTAATGCACTTCTTCAACCCGGTCCGTTACATGAAGCTACTCGAGCTGGTCGCCGGCGAGGACACCGACCCTGCCGTGATGAATCGCATGAGCCTCTTCGGGACGGACCAGCTCGGCAAGGGTATCGTCATCGGCAAGGACACACCGAACTTCGTGGGCAACCGCATCGGTTGCTACTCGATGTCGCTCATCATGAACCAGATGCTCGAGGCTGGCTTGACGCCGGAAGACGTCGACGCCATCAGCGGGCCGCCCATGGGGCACCCGAAAAGTGCGAGCTATCGCACCGCCGACATGGTGGGCCTCGACACCTTCAAGCACGTGTCGGACAACTGCTACGCGGTGCTGACCGACGACCCCGAGCGTGATGTCTTCAAGCTTCCGGAATTCGTGGACGTAATGGTCGAGCAGAAGCTCCTCGGCAACAAGACCCGCGGTGGCTTCTACAAGAAGACCAAGGAAGGCATCCAGACGTTCGATCCCGTGAAGCTCGAGTACCGGCCCAAGGCCGGTGACGCCGAGATCAAGAAGTTCTGCAAGAGCCTCAAGGGCTCTCCGGCGGACCGTGTGAAAGCCTTGGTCGAAAACGACGGCCCTGCGGGGAAGTTCGCCTGGGCGGTTCTCTCGAAAACCCTGGCCTACTCGGCCAAGAAGATCGGCGAGATCACCGACGACGTCGAAGCCGTCGATAATGCGATGAAGTGGGGCTACAACTGGGATCTAGGCCCCTTCGAGACCTGGGACGCCATCGGGTTCAAGGCTGCGTACGAGCGGATGAAGGCCGATGGGCTGTCGCTTCCGGCTTCGGTAAACAAGATGGCCGAGTCGGGGGCTGAGAGCTTCTACACGAACGACGGCCGCGTGTTCAGTCTGGTGAAAGGCGAGTACGAAGCCCGTGATATCGACCCGCGCAATACCAGCCTGACGGTGATGCGGCGGGGCGACGCGGCGGTGTTCAGCAACCGCGGCACGGAGGCTTGGGACCTCGGCGACGGCGTATTGGGCCTGACCTTCACCACCAAGGCGAACAGCATCGACGACACGGTCGTCGAGGGAATCGGCCGCGCGGTCGAGATTGCGGAGCGCGATTTCCGCGGGCTACTGATCTACAACGAGGGCGACCATTTCTGCGTCGGCGCCAATCTCTTCGCGGTCGTCATGGCTGCGCAGCAAAAGGCCTGGGACCAACTGCGGGGCACCATTAGCGGGCTGCAGAACGGCCTGCAGCGCATGAAGTATTCGACCATTCCGGTCGTGGCGGCGCCGTTTGGCATGACCGTCGGCGGCGGTTGCGAGGTCTGTCTCGGCGCAGACGCGGTGCAGGCGGCTTCCGAAACCTTCATCGGTCTGGTCGAGGTCGGCGTCGGACTTCTCCCGGGGGGCGCCGGCAACATGAACATGCTGTGGCGCGCCCTCGAGGGGATCCCCGACGGCACCGACGTCGACACGCTTCCCTTCGTTTCGCGCACGTTCCAGAACATTGCAATGGCGCGCGTCGCCACCGGCGCCGGCGAGGCCAAAGAGTTTGGCTACTTCCGCAAGACCGATGGAATCTCGTTCGACAAGGCAAGACTGCTGACCGAAGCCAAGGCCCGGGTGATCGGCATGGCCGATGCTGGCTACCACCCACCGCCCCGGCGGGCATACCGGCTGCCGGGCGAGAGCGGCATGGCGACACTCGACATGATGATCGACACGCTGGTCGCCGGCGGTTACGCAACTGAGCACGACGCGCTGATCGCCCGCAAGGTCGCGATGGTCCTGTGCGGCGGCCCGTCGGGCAACGCGCACGAGGTCACCGAGGAACAGATGCTTCAGCTCGAGCGCGAGGCCTTCATCAGCCTGTGCGGCGAGCCCAAGAGCCAAGAGCGCATGCAACACATGCTCACCACCAACAAACCTTTGAGAAACTAGGCCAGTTCGGAACGCACGAGCCAACAAGGAATCAGGAGTAGAGACATGGGTAAGATCGTCGTCGTAGATGCGGTTCGAAGCGCGGTTGGACGCGCGAAGAAGGGATCCCTGGCCAATCGGCGTCCCGATGAGCTCGCGGGCGAAGTCGTCCGGGCCTTGATGGCCCGAAACCCTCAAGTGAAGCCCGACATGGTGGAGGACCTGGTGCTCGGCTGCGCCTTCCCGGAAGGTGAGCAAGGCATGAACGTTGCGCGCATGGTCGGCATGCTCGGGGGCCTTCCCGAGGAGACCTCAGCGCTGACCATCAATCGCTTTTGTTCGAGCGGTCTACAGGCGATCGCGTTGGGGGCCGGCTCGGTCAAGGCGGGTTACAACGACGTGGTCATCGCCGGCGGCATGGAATCGATGACCATGGTCCCGATGACCGGCAACAAGCCGAGCGCATCGCCAGAGGTCATGGAGAAGTATCCCGAGACCTACACGCCGATGGGCATCACCGCGGAGAACGTCGCCAACCGCTTCAACATCAGCCGCCAACAACAAGATGAATTCGCCGCACGAAGCCACGAACGAGCCCTTGCGGCGATCGAGAAAGGCGCATTCGAAGAAGAGATCGTACCGGTTCACGGGGTTCGCTTCGATGAAAATGGTGAGCGCAAGATGTTCGAGTTCAAGGTCGACGAAATGCCACGGCCCGGAACCACGGTCGAAGCGCTCGCCAAGCTGCGACCGGCGTTTGCGGTCAACGGCAGCGTCACCGCGGGCAACTCGTCGCCGCTTTCCGACGGTGCAGCAGCCGCGATCGTCATGAAGAAGAAGAAGGCCGAAGAGCTCGGCCTCGAGCCACTTGCGATCTTCAAGTCGTTCGTTACGGTCGGGGTCGACCCGTCAATCATGGGCATTGGCCCGATCCCGGCAGTGCAAAAGCTTCTCGCCAAGAACGACCTCACCATAGACGACATAGACATTTTCGAGGTCAACGAAGCCTTCGGCAGCCAGGCCGTCTATGTCCAACAACAGCTCGGGATCCCCGACGACAAGCTCAACGTCAACGGCGGCGCAATCGCGCTCGGCCACCCCCTCGGCTGCACCGGCGCAAAGCTCACGGCAAGCGCGCTCTACGAGTTGAAGCGACGCGGAGGCAAGCGAGCGATCGTGACGATGTGCATCGGCGGCGGTATGGGCGCGGCGGGGCTCTTCGAGGCGCTCGACAGAGATTGATCAACCGCGTCGGGACGCGACGGCGCCTCGAACTACGGGCGGTCGGTCTGGGCGTGGGCTCCCACCATGTGGCCATGTTCTAAATTACGGGCCCACACCCAGCCTCGCCCGGCGACGCGGTTCCCCGTGCTGCGCGCACGGGGACACGCGACCTTCGTTCGAGACCCCATCACGTCCCGACGCTATTGAGCAAATTATCCCGGTGTATCGAACTGCGGCGCGCGGACTGCTCAGACATCCTCGGCGGAGATGCTTGGGAGCGGCCGCCTTGCGGCAAAAAGGCGAGCACCTGGCCGATCGGCTATCCTTTAATTGAGGGGGCGGCGCCCCGCCGAGGGCGACACGCCCGGCACAAGAAGGGAAACGATGGACAGAAGCCTTAAGCAGCTATTGGGTGTCGCGACGCTCGGGGGTATCGCGTATGTCGTGTTCTTCGTGCCGTTTGACGGTCAGACGCCATACGAGCACGTAGCCGAGCTCGTGAACGACGGCGTCGCATCGGCCAAAGAAAGCGTTCAAATCGACGACGGGCAGAGCGCGTTTCCGCACGCCGATGAGACGTTGCGACTCGAGGATGCGGATGAGGGTGTCACGTACGCGCCGAACCGTGGAGAGAACAACCCGGGGCGCAACCTCAATAAGAAGATCTACGACGCTGCCCAGAGGCGCGAACAGCGCAGGCAGCGCAGGCAGGACGGCTGGCAGTAGGTTCAGGGATCGGTCACTCCGACAGCCAAGCTTGCGGTGTCTTGGCGACGCCGCGCTTGATGACCCAACTGATCTCCCGAAGCGCCTGCATGCCGTGCTCGAGGGGATTGTTCGGCACGACGATGAGGTCGGCGTCCAGCCCGATTCGAACCGTTCCGATGCGGTCGTCTTGCTTGAGCATTTTGGCTGCCCGCGAGGTGGCGGTCACGATGACTTCGTTGCGTGGCAGGCCGGCCTCTTCGAGTAATCCCATTTCGACGAGTGAGCCGACGCCGTGAAAGAACGTCGTAAACACCGGCCAGTTCCCGGCGTCAGCACCCATGACGATCGGGATGCCGGCTTCGTGCATCGCGCGCACGGCACGCTGGGATGAAGCGAGCTCACGCCGCCCACTCTTGGCACCGCGCACGAAGCGAGCTCCGGCTCGTGCGAGCCATCCCGGGATCCAGGTCGGCGTCACGAGCGGAGTCATCATGTCGAGCCCACGGTTCCGAGTGGTCGGATCGTTCGCGGTTTGCCATTGAGCGATGGGAACACGTGCTTCGATCCACGGCTGACGCATCGCGCTCTGATCCCAGAACCAGCTTTCCATTTCAAAGACGGCCAGCGTGCTGATGACATACGCTCCGCTTCGCTTGATCGACTCGAGCACGTCGGGCGCGATCGTCTCGTAGCCCAGACCCACATGCACCAGCGCGTGAGGCTCCAGTGTGAGCGCCGTGCGGTGTGCCTCGTTGTTCATGCTGTGCACGAAGATCAAGAGCCCCGCGGCCGCGGCTTCCTGCTTGATCGTCGCGAGCTGCTCGGTGGAGAAGACGGGCCAGATGGGAAACACCATGCCTGGCTCGACCGTCACTTTGACGCCCAGCGGAGAAAGAGCGACCGCCTCGCGGAGCTGCTTTCCGATGCTCTCGGTGCCTTCGATGGGCTCCCAGATGTCTGCGTAAATGGCTGTCCGCAGACCCTCGGTTCCGAAGTAACCGCCCTTCGGCGTCAGAAATGGCGACAAAGCGAATAGCGACGGCCCTGGTTCCCCCTCGGCGAGGTAGCGCCGGAAGCGCAACAACATCGGCCTCGAGATTCCGGTGTCGAGCACGGTGGTCACCCCACTGGCGAGATAAGCCCTCAGCTGTAGGCGCCGTTGCCGTTCGATGAGCTCGGGGCTGTCGCCGCGCAATGCTGCGCCGGGCACCGACTGCGTGTGCGTGTGGCAATCGATCAATCCTGGCAACACGGTCTGGCCGCCCACATCGAGAACTACCGCGCTCGGGTCGTCGATCGATGCCTGCATATCGGCGATCTTGGCCCCGACGATCAGGATATCCTGGCCTTCTCGGGCAGGTGCGCCGGTTCCATCGACCACGGTGACGCCCTTCAACAGCAGTCGCGGGGCTCTCACGCTGCGCGCCGTTCCAGCAGGCGCGGGCGGAAATGCTGCCGCTTCATTCGAGGCTGACCGCAGAGGGTGCTCGGCTGCGTTGCTACATCCAACTGCAACGACGAGGACGCAAGTGATCCAGCAGCCCGCCAAGCCGATTCGCATGGAACCGGAAAGTCTGAATTGCGCAGAATCTGTCACACGACCTGAAGGAGCTAGGGCAGCCTCACCGTCTCGAACAGATCCCACATCGCTTCATTTGCGCTGATATCCGTGGTGCTTCGTCCGAGTTCGATGCTCTCGAGGATTTGACCGCAAAGGGTCTGCCCGGGCCAACAATGACCGCCGCCTTCCACGGTGCACATCGTTACCGTGACGTCACCGTCGCACTGGTCGATCGTTTCGCAGGTGACGTCGCCGTTGCTGTACGTGATCGTCGACTCGCCGATGCATCCGTTTCGTTCAGCCCAGCCGGCTTGTGTCTCTGGCGCGCTCAAGCCGCTCGCCAAGCCCCCTCCATCGTAGGGGACCAGGGCATCTTCTGTGCCGTAGAACTGGATGACCGAAATCGGCCGCGAGGGTGTGCAGTCGGCAGGGTCCACTACGAGGACTCCAGCGACCGGCCCGATCGCAGCGATCACATCGGTCGCTTCGCACGCCAGCCGATGCGACAAGAATCCACCATTGGACATACCCGTTGCGTAGACGCGCGAGAGATCGACGCAGCCGCGTTCACCGATGTCGCCGATGACGGCACGTGCAAATCCGACGTCGTCGATGTCTTCTGCCTGGGCCTCACCGCAGCATGAGCCGGCGTTCCACGAGCTCCTGATGCCGTTGGGATAGGCCACGACGAAGCCACGTCGATCGGCGGTTGCGTCCATCTCGGAAAAGAGCTGCTGCTGCGGCCCGTTCGACGTGAACCCGTGGAAGTTGAGCAGCAACGGCATGGGCGTGTCGCCATCGTAGCTCGGCGGCACGTGGAGCTCGTAGCTCCGGCTTTCGCCACCAAATTCCAGATCGACGTGAACGACGCTCTGGTCGAGCGTTCCGTCGGTACACCCCAAGCTCGCGCCAGCACTAGCGACTTCCGAGCCGCTGCTCCCGCAACCCCAGGCAAAAAGGACAGCACACGACGCCAGCCAACGGACCCACTTGTTTCTATCTCGCATCAGGCGGACTTTAACATCAATTCTGTGGAGATAGCCATCACAGACGAAGTTCTGAACTGGAACCCTACGGACACGCACCTTGGGACGCGACGCGCACGCCGTCGGCGGCTGCCTCGCAGGCGTTGCCATAGGTGCTGCCATCGCACCCGCAGACGGGAGCGAAGACCCGAGAGCACACGAGGGGTCGGGTGACGCAGGTGCCGGTCGAGTTACAGTCCTCTGCGTTGCAGTAATCCGCCTCGTCACAAGCACTATTGTCAGAGCAACCGCCAGAACCACCGCCCCCGCCGATCGCGCCGGCGCCACCCACTCCGCCCGCGCCGCCGGCACCACCCGTGCCGCCGGCGCCACCGGTGCCATTAGGCGTACTTCCCCCGCAACCCAAGGCGCTGAGGAGCGCCAGCACTGACAAACGAGAAATCCAACGAGTCGTCATGATCTGGATAATAACGCACCCGCGCGACTTGGCGAAGAAGCTAGCTGATAGTCACTTCAAAAGCCCCGTTTGACGCGATCGAACTACCAAGCGCCGGTGTTTGGCATCAATGCCCACGGTTCGGCGGGTAGGAGAGGTTTCCCTTTTTGCAGCAGCTCGATCGAAATTCCGTCGGGGGAGCGGACGAATGCCATTCGGCCATCTCGGGGTGGGCGGTTGATCGTGACGCCGTTCTCCATCAACCGTTGGCAGAGGGCGTAGATGTCTTCGGTTTCGAAAGCCAGGTGACCGAAGTTGCGTCCGCCCGTGTACTCCTCGGGATCCCAGTTGTAAGTGAGCTCGATCAGGGGCGACGCTTCTCCTTCGGCACGCGCGCGATCTTCAGGGCTGGTGAGGAAGACGAGCGTGTACCGCCCCTTCTCGTTTTCCGACCGCCGGTGCTCCACGAGCCCGAGCTTGTTGCAAAAGAAGTCGAGCGAAGCCTCGAGGTCGCTCACACGGATCATGGTGTGGAGGTATCGCATAGCGCAACGACTATAGCACTGCCGCTGGCGCTTACGGGGATGCTGATGCAGACTCCGCTCCGATGTCTAACGAATACGAAGCGATCGTGATCGGTGGCGGCCCTGGGGGCTACGTGGCTGCCATTCGTCTGGGACAACTCGGTGTGAAAACGCTCTGCGTCGAGAAAGAAGCCATGGGTGGGGTCTGCCTCAACTGGGGTTGCATTCCGTCCAAGGCACTCATCGCCGCCGCGAACCTCGCGAACAAGGTTCGAAACGCCCAGCATATGGGCATCACGGTCAAAGATCTCGAGGTCGACGTCGCCAAGATGCAGCAATGGAAGGAAGGCATCGTCCACAAGCTCACCAGCGGGGTAACGAGCCTGGTCAAGGGGAACGGGGGCGATATCGCGATGGGAACGGCCGTGATCACCGATCCGAACACCGTCGAGGTGACCGGCGCGGACGGAAAGACAGAAACCTACAAGGCAACCAAGGGGATCATCGTCGCGACGGGCACGCAGATGATTCAACTCCCGGGGTTCGAGCCCGACGGTGACCTCGTAATCACGGCACGTGAAGCGGTCAGCCTTCAAAAAGCCCCCGCGAGCATGCTTTTGATCGGAGGCGGGGTGATCGGCCTCGAGCTCGGGATGGTGTACCAGAAGCTCGGGACGAAGATCACGGTCGTCGAGCTCTTGGACCAGCTGCTGCCCGGTACCGACTCCGACTTGGTCCGCGTCGTTCAAAAACATCTGAAGAAGGGCGAGCCCGCCGACATCCACTTGAAGAGCAAAGCCGTCAGCCTCGACAAGTCCGGTGGGAAAGCGAAGGTGACCATCGAGACCGAGGGCAAGCAGCAAGTGGTCGAAGTCGAGAAGGTCCTGGTCGCGGTGGGATTCAAGCCGAACTCAGAAGGCCTCGGGCTCGACAAGGTTGGGGTCAAGCTCGACGAGCGCGGTCACGTCCTCGTCGACGACCAGTTCCGAACCAATGTGCCGACCATTTTCGCCATCGGTGACGTCGCCGGCCCACCCTACCTCGCCCACAAGGCGTCGAAGGAAGGCGAAATTGCGGCTGAGGTGATCGCCGGCCACAAGACTGCCCGCGATTGGCGTGGCATGCCAGCCGCGATTTTCACCGACCCCGAAATCGCGACCGTCGGCCTCACCGAAACCGAAGCGAAAGCCCAAGGCAAGAAGGTCAAGATCGGGAAGTTCCCCTTTGCCGCGTCGGGCCGGGCGATGGCGGTCAGCGAGACCGACGGCTTTCTCAAAGTGATCATCGACGAGAGCGACCATCAGCTCCTCGGCGTGGCCATCGTCGGTCCTGAAGCGAGCGACCTCATCAGCGAGTCGGCGCTCGCCATGGAGATGTGTGCATTCGCCGAAGACGTCGCCCTCACGGTTCATCCGCACCCTACCCTCGGCGAAGGCGTCATGGAGGCGTTCAAGCACGCGCTTGGCGAGGCGATCCACATCATGAATCGGTAGGACGGCCGAGCGCACATGCTTTTCTGTAAGCTTGGGACCATCGGCTACGACGACGCGCACGCGCTACAAAAGAACCTGCAGGCGAAACGAATCGCCGGCGAGATCGCCGACACGGTCCTGATGCTCGAGCACGACCCCGTGATCACCTTGGGGCGTTCGACCAGAGAGCAACATGTTCTGGCGTCACCCGACACGCTCGAGGCCCAAGGGGTCTCGGTGCGCGAGGTTGGTCGTGGCGGGGACGTGACCTATCATGGCCCGGGCCAGTTGGTGGCCTACCCGATCATCGATCTCAATCCGGATCGTCGTGATGTCCGCAAATACGTGTGGTCGCTCGAAGAGACGATGATCCGAGCTTGCGCCGACTTTGGCCTCGACGCTTCGCGTATCGAAGGGTTGAATGGAGCCTGGATCGAGGACCGCAAGATCGGCGCAGTCGGTGTCCGAATCAGCCGCTGGGTCACGATGCACGGCCTCGCTCTCAACGTGAGCACCGATCTCTCCCGCTTCGACCTCATCGTGCCATGTGGGATTCAGGACAAAGAGGTGACCTCGATTTCGACGGAGCTGGGCCGACAAATTGGGGTCGCCGAGGTCATGAAGCCGCTCGCCCGACACTTCGCGGAGCTCTACGATGCCGACATCGTCTGGCAAGACGGCCCGCCTCAGTAGTCAGTCACGCAAGAAATACTTGATCGCGCTTTGACCCATCGCGGTCGTGCCCGCACCCGCCACGCCAGCAGATACCGCGTTCCCTGCACCGGGAACGAACTTGGCAATCGTCTGCGCGGAAAAGCGAAGCCCCATGCCGATGCCGCCAACGACGCCCAGGCTCGCCAACCACTCGGCAACCGTCTTGCGACCCCAGGTCCGTCCGCTCAGGTACGCGAGTGAGCTCACCATCATCGCTTGCAGAGGGCCGAGAACCACCATGTCGGAGAATGGAATCGGCGTGACTCCCACGGTCACCGACACGGCGGTGCAGGCCTGGACGATTTCGTTGCCAATGCGGATCCGCGCCTGGCGTGCGCGGGTCAACGAGCGTGCCGCCTCGAGTCGCGCTTCCTCGGGCAGCGCCAAGACGATCGCTTCGGACAATCCCTCCAAGCCGTGGCCCGAAATGGCGGACACCGCTCGAGCCGGATCCGCGCGAAGGGAAGCGGCCCGGAGGTTTGCTGCGAGCTCGCGACGCACGGACTCGACGTCCTGCGGACCGCGGCCGATCAGATCGGCGTGCGTGAGCAACGGAAACACACGCACGGACGACTCGGTGCCAGGGATGCTACGCAGCAGGCTCTTGCAACGCTCGATGATTGCAGCGGCATCCTCCATGCTTTTGGGCTCTACGGTGATCAGCACCAAATCGGGCTTCCCTTCGTCGAGCGCGGCTTCCCACTGGGACCGCGCTTTCGGGTCCCCGACGTCGAGCTCGATCCACTCCACTTTCGCACCCACGTGCTCGATGTGGACCCACTGACCATGCTCCGCATGGAAGGCTTGCTCGCCTGCGCTGCGCTCGATCAACGCGCGTAGAAGCGAGGACCGTCCGCTACTAGGGAGTCCGAGGGCGGCAAGACGAGGCGGTCGACGATTGTAAAGAAGCGCCCGAAGCTCAGTCAGGTCGTTCTTGACACTCGACACGATGGGCACCCGGTCGAGCACCTTGACCAGCTGATCGAGCGCGACCTTCTTCGCCGGACGGGCCATTGCTCAATTCATTCGTCGTACGCTCTATGCGCGCAACCCGAGTCATGTTAACGTTCGTTTGGGGTGTCGTGTGGGGGTGAGTTGGGTCCAGGCAATGGAAGAGGTCGGCGGCCGTCTCGTGCCTGCCGCGCTGAATTTCGCCGAAGCCCGCGGGTCCGGGCTGCCCGCCGCCGGTCGGACCGGAGTTCGCTGGCTCGCTGACCAAATCGAGCGCTTCCTCGAGCAAGAAGGCGACCCGATCGGAGACGACCGCTTCGTCGAAGGAGCAGGCGCATTGCTTGGCCTCCTGCTGATCGAACACCTCGGTGGCAGCGCGCGGGAGCAGGCAGGGACACATCGAGTCCAGCTTGGTCGTTTTGGTTGGTTCGACCCGTTCAGCGCGATCGAGCAAGCACTCGACGCCGAAGACCCTCGGCATTGCCTGTCGGAATCGCTCGCGGCCGCCGAACTAGAGGCAAGCGACGCAGGCCCGGTCTCACGCGTCGTCTCGATCTTCGCAGAGGTGCTCGCTGAGCAACGGCCGGACCTTCAGATTGAGTCTCAGTTCGAGCTGACTGTCGAACTGGACAACGGTGCCGCCGTAGACCTCGCCCGCGTCGAGAAAGTCGCCCGCGACCAGGACCAGGCGGCTACGGCAGAGGCGGCGCTTCGCATCGTCAGCATGTTGCCGGGCGATGATCGTCCGCGTGACACGCAGTGGGCGGAAGCGATGGCCCGCGTCTTCCCGCGACTGGTTTCCGACAGGTTCCTCGGCTCGCTGCCTGCCGAGGACGTGCTGTATCGCGAAGAGGTGGGGCACGATGTACACCTCACGCTGCAACTGCGCTACGGGCCTCGCGCACGCTATGTCCGTCGGGCCGAGGTGGAGCAGTGGCTCGACAGCGGCGATGCCTTCCACCAATCGATCCGCAACCTCGCCTCCCATTCTCGCGAACTGAGGCTCGAACCGATCGAAGACTGTCTTTTGCGAGTGCGCCAAGGAGACGGGCTAGACGCGGCGCGGCTGGTTCTCCCCGACCTCGCGGTGCGGTTGAGGAAGCTCTCGACCGAGGGCTGGATCGCGGCGGCGCCGCACCGAGACGTATTGCTGGTCGCGCCTCTGGATGGTGCCCGCCTGCTCGCCAAACATGCCAACGACGCCGCCGAGCGCGCTCCACATCCGATTTCGGGCGCGCTCTTTTCTGTGACCGAAGAAGGGCTTTTTCCGGTTCACCCATAAAACGCAAGCGCTCGACCGGGGTCTGGCGTTGCGAGCCCGAGCGTGCAAACTCGTCGGAACGCGTCACACTAGTCCGTGCCCGAGACGCGCCCCATACAAGAACATCCTTACGCAGGTTTCATCGACCGCGTGCACAAACCCGCCCAGTACCTCGGCGGCGAGCAGGGGGAGGTTCGCAAGCCATGGGACGAGGTCCGGTGCCGGATCTGCCTCGCGTTCCCCGACCTCTACGAGATCGGCATGAGCCACCTCGGTTACAAGATCCTATACGACATCGTCAATCAGAGCCCGGACCTTCTCGCTGAACGCGCGTACGCAGCCTGGCCAGACATGGAGGCAGAGCTACGCGCACATGAACAGCCCCTTTGCTCGCTCGAAAGCGCTCGGGGTTTGCACGACTTCGACATCGTGGGGTTCTCTCTTCAGTACGAGCTCACGTACACCAACGTGCTCCAGATCCTCGACCTCGGGCACATTCCTCTTACTGCGGAGCAGCGCGGTGACGACGACCCGCTGATCGTTGCGGGCGGCCCGACCGCCACGCACGCCGAGCCCATGTCTCCGTTCATTGACGCGTTCCTGATTGGAGACGGAGAACGAAAGGTGCCTGAGCTCATGAACGCGTGGGCGGCGATGAAAGAAGAGGGGGTTCCGCGCGCAGAGCGGCTTCGACGCATTGCGGGGCTCGGGGCGTTCTACGTGCCATCGCTATACCAAACGACCCTGTGCCCGGACACCGAGGTGCACGTGGTCGAGCCGAAGGATTCCGGCGCTCCGTTTCCCGTACGACGCGAGATCGTGAAGGACCTCAACGAGTACCCGTTTCCCGTCGACGGCCCGATCGCCAACTGCCAGACCGTGTTCGATCGAGCCTCGATCGAAATCGCGCGGGGCTGTACCGAGGGCTGCAGGTTTTGCCAGGCCGGGATGATCTACCGCCCGGTGCGCGAGCGCGATCCCAACGCTATCGTGGAGGCCATGATGCGCTCGGTCTCGGAGGCCGGATACGACGAAGCCTCCCTGACGTCGCTATCGACCGCAGACTACAGCGCGATCGCCCCGCTGGTGCAAAAGTCGGTCGCGGCGCTAGCCTCCCGCCAGGTTTCTTTGAACGTGTCGTCTCTCCGCGCGTACGGGCTCAGTGAAGACGTGCTCGATGACATGAAGACGCAGCGCGCCGGCGGCCTCACGTTCGCCCCCGAGGCGGGCAGCCAGCGGATGCGCGATGTGGTCAACAAGAACGTGACCGACTCCCAACTCATGGAGACCGCAAAGCGCGTATTCTCCCGTGGTTGGAGCAAGATGAAGCTCTACTTCATGATCGGTCTTCCGACCGAGGAGGACGAGGACGTTCGGGACATCGTGCGCACCGGGGCTCGCGCGCTCGATGTTGCGCGCGAGGTGCAAGGCAACAAGCGGGCTCGGGTCACGGTCAGCGTCTCGACCCATGTGCCCAAACCGCACACGCCTTTTCAGTGGTGCGCCATGGACTCCCACGAGGAAATAGTACGAAAACAATCGTTGCTTCGCGACGAAGCAGCGACCACCCGCGTCAAGCTCAAGATGCACGACTCAGACGGCTCCTGGCTCGAAGGGATGCTCGCTCGCGGCGACCGACGCTTGGGCGAGGTCATCCACGGTGCCTACAGGCGCGGCGCGCGTTTCGACTCGTGGGACGAGCGGCTCGATCTCGACGCTTGGTCGGCATCTCTCGCGGAGGTCGGCTTAGACCCAGCGCCGTTCCTAGGGACGGTTCCCATCGATGCGCGGCTTCCCTGGGATCACATCGACGTCGGCCTCGCACCGGGGTTTTTGGCACGCGAGTATCGCAAGTCAGTCCGCAATCGGTTGAGCCCCCCGTGCGGAAAGACCATCGGGCGCTTCGTGCACCATACCAACGCCCAAGAGGCTGACGCCGACAGGCGCCGTCTCGTTTGCTACGACTGCGGCGTCGCATGCGATCTCACCCAAATGCGAGAAGAGCGACTCGTCTTTCTGAAGCGCATGGACGCGCTCGATCCTAGACCTCCGCCACTCGATCGAGAAGAGACCGATGAAGAAATCGACCGGCGACCATTTCATGGGGTCGACCAGGGGCCCGTGATGCGACTGCGGATCGGCTATCGAAAGCTCGGCCGCGCCGCGTACGCCTCACACCTCGATCTCGTGCGAGCCTTCCCTCGCATGCTCCGGCGGGTGGGGCTTCCGCTCTACTACAGCGAAGGTTTTCACCCCCTTCCGAGGTTGACCTTTGGCCCCGCATTACCGGTCGGGACCTCGAGCCTGTGTGAGCATGTCGACGTCCGGCTGCGAGCAGCAGAGATGCCTGCGATCGACGACCTGTGCGCGGCGCTCAACCAGGTCGCGATAGACGGGATCGAATTCTTCGGCCATGCCGGGCTCGGATCGAACGATGCGGCGCTCAACCGGGTGATCGAGGAAGCGGAGTACGTTGCCGCGCTCTCGCGGAGCGACCTTGGGGATCTGGGTATCGTCGACGAAGACGCACTTCGACAACGGCTCGGCGCGCCCCACGATGAGCTCACGATCCGGCGCGATATCGGCGGGATCGGCAAACGGGTCGACGTGGGAGCAGCCTTGATCAGCACAGTGGTGGGCGACGGTCGCCACGAGCTCGCACGTGCCGGCTTTGCAGGCGACCTTCTCCCGATTCGGATCACCCTGCGCCTCGGGGGAAAGACGACCCCACGGCCGGCTGAGGTACTTCGCGCGTTGACGGGGGTTTCGGATGTCGCGCCTCGGGTCGTGCGAACCGGCTTTTTCGCGCGTCGGGCCTCGAGACGAGTCAGGCCTTTAGACCTCGAAGCTCTCCGTCACAAGCCCGAGCTGGAGGCAGCCGAATGAGCGATCGTTTCGACCTCCTTCGAAGCTGGATCCGGACCGCCGCCGACCGAGCCGTCGGCAGAGCCAGCGAAAGCCGCCTGGCGACCGCCACGAAACAAGTTCTCGAACGTCTCACACAACAACTCTGGCGCTTGAGCGATGACGCGCTGACGAGAGCGGCGGCACACGCCGAAGGCGTCGATTCGGCTATGGTGGCTTGCAGGCGCGGCCGTATCTTCGTCGACGCGTCGTTGACCAGCGGACGAGAAGTCCAGTTCAGCCTAGCGCCGTTGTCGGTACGGTTCGCCCCAAGGGGCGCCAAGGAGATTTCCTTCGATGTCGAGCCTCCAGGGGCTTCCGATCACTCGATCGTGGGCGCCCTCGCCGCCTGCATTGCGAGGGCGACTTGGCCGATGATCTTTTCGCTGGACACACATGAGGTGGGAAGCGCGATCGTGGAGCGAGAGTCGGCCGAACGCGTTCGCGTCGATCTGCGGACCGTTCCGGCCGTGCGCCGTTTCGCATCGCGCGGCACTGCCGCAATGATCTTCGATGTGCTGGAGCTCGAGTCGATCCGTGTGGAGCCGGGCGCGCTTGCGCTCAAATTGAAGCTTCCGCAGTTGACCCCTTAGCTCGGGCCCCGGCAAGCTCGTCCCGCCACCGTCGCGACAGAGCGACCCGCGCCCGGTAGTGCTCAATGTGTCGCTGCTTTTCTTCCGCGCTCCAACCGATGAGGGTTGCCATGCGTGTCGCGACCTTGTCGATAGCCCCTAGGCCCTGATCGTAGTCCCGATAAAATATCTGCGTTCGACGGATCATGATGTCGGCGACGCTCGCAGCCAGCTCCTCTTCTACGCCCCAGTCGACCTGCGCCAAGATCTCGCAGCGCCCCTCGATGATCGGCTCGCGCTGAGAGGGGTCTTTGACGCACCGCTTGGCGATCTCGAACGCACGCATCCCGTAGGTGTCCACTAGGTGCCGGCACGCATTGTCGGACAGAGTACCTTCGGCCGCCTTGCTGACCTCGGCTGCAACCTTGTCGTGATCATCGTCTGCAGGCCAACCGACCGCACCGGGAAGCGGGAACTTGAAGGTCTGCCCGGAACGCAGGTCGGGGGGAAGCTTGTCCATGAGCTTCAGGAGTTGAACTGCGGTGTCTACCGTTTCTTTGGCCATCTTACGGTAAGTCGTCAGCTTGCCCCCAGCGATCGTGATCAGCCCATCCTCGCCTACGAAGATCTGATGCTCACGGCTCACCTTGGACTCGGACATCTCTCCGGCATCCGGTTCGGGCGCGATCAGGGGTCGAATGCCAGCCCAGGTCGAAATGACGTCGGCGCGCGAGATCTGGTGGCCCGGGAAGTGATGATTCGCAGCATCGATCAGGTAGTCGACGTCGGCGAGGGTCGCATGCTCCTCGCCGGGAGCGCCATCATAGTCGGTGTCCGTGGTTCCGACGTAGGTGCGCTCACCCCACGGCAAAGCAAACAAGACTCTGTCGTCGGTAGGGTGGAACAAGACGACTGCATGCTTGACGGGAAGCTTTTCAATCTCCACGACGATGTGGGTTCCCTTGGTCGGCCGGAGCACTTTCCCGGTCCTAGGCCCACTCATGCCCAAGACCTCGTCGGTCCACGGTCCCGTCGCGTTGATGACGGCATGGGCAGCAACCTCTTTCAGGCTCCCATCCCGACAGTTCTTGACGACGACACCTGAAACCCGACCGCGGTCGTCTTTCATGAACGCGTCGACACGAGCCCAGTTGACCACGATCGCACCTTGTTCCGCTGCGTCGAGCACAGTCTCGAGTGTCAGACGGGAGTCGTCGGTCGAGCAGTCGTAGTACAACGGCGCGCCCTGCAAACCTTCCTGCTTGAGCATGGGCTCTTCGTCGGCGACCTCTTTCGGTTTCAGTGTTCGGTGCGTCTTAGGCGAGCGAAACAACGACAGCCCGTCGTATAGCCACATACCGGCGTTGATCATCCACAAGTTCCTTCGTGAGCCTTGATAAACGGGAAAAATGAACGCGCGTGGATTCACCAGATGGGGCGCGAGCTCCATCACGACGCGGCGCTCGCTCACTGACTCGAAGACCAAGCTGAACTCGTAGCTCTCGAGGTATCGAAGACCGCCATGAATGAGCTTGCTCGATCGAGAGCTCGTGCCGAATGCGATGTCGTTTTGGTCGAAGAGGGCTACGCTGAGGCCTCGCCGCGCTGCGTCACGGACAATGCCCGCACCAGTGATCCCCCCACCCACCACGACGATGTCAACTTGTTCGGGAATCTTGTCCCACATTTGTTCGCGAGAGGGCATCAGGAGTCTCCAAGTATATCGTGAGTTGCCAGATAGTGGACCACTTCCGCGGCCGCTTCGTCGACACCGAGGTCGGCTGTTTCCAAGTGCACCTCGGGCGACTCTGGTGCCTCGTAGGGTGCGTCGATGCCGGTAAAGCTCGAAATCTCTCCGGCCCTCGCCTTTTTGTATAGGCCCTTGGGATCGCGCGCTTCGCAAATCTCGAGCGGGGTATCGACGAACACCTCGACGAACTCGCCCTCCCTGAGCAAAGCGCGAACTCGATCTCGATCCCGACGGTAAGGGGAGATGAACGCGGACAAGACCACCGCCCCCGAGTCCGCGAAAAGCCGAGCCACCTCGCCGATGCGGCGAATGTTTTCTTCCCGCTCCTCCGGGGAAAAGCCGAGGTCGCTGTTGAGCCCATGACGAATGTTGTCTCCATCGAGCACGTACGCAAAGACGCCGCGATCGACCAACATGCTCTCGACCCGATGCGCGATCGTGCTCTTCCCTGAGCCGGACAGCCCTGTAAACCAAAGCACGGCGCCGCGGTGTCCATACGCCGAAGCGCGTGCGTCGAGGTCGACCTCTCCCTTGTGCCAGGTGATGTTGTCGGCCTTGGGCGCCGTCATGGCGTTCACCATAGCCGGGCTCTCTCCCCAAGCAAGCTACCGCACGAGCAGCTCGGCCAGCGCCTGCACGGTCAGCGGTGACGATCCCTCCGCCTTGTTGTTGACCAGAACATAGGCCTCCATGTCGCGTTCGACCGCGGCCGACACCAGGCGTTTGACGTCTTGGCGCATTACGGGCTGTGCCTCGACCAGCTTGTCGAAGGGTGCGTACGCGTCCTTGAGCTCGGCGTATTTGGCCCCCTGCGGCAGAAGCAGGCGTACGACCAAGAGCGACCCGCCGACGAGGCCATCGACGCGCATCTGATCGGCTAAGCTCGGCATCCGAGACCAATAATTGAAGACATGTACCGCATCGTGCTCCCGCAGAGCTCGCGCGTACTCGGTGGTGAGCAAGCGGCGATCCCGAAGCTCGACGGCAAACGGAAAATCCCGCGGCGCCGCGCGAAAGAACGCCCGGAGCTTCGTCAGAAACCAAGACGGGTCGATCGGAGACGGCGATGGCGCAACCTCCAGGATCCAAGGGCCCATGAATCGACTAAAGGCGTCTCGAACCGATGCGTTCACTTCGCTCGCAAACAGGTCGGCATCGAGAAAGTGCGGGTTCGTTTTCCCAGCATCGGCGCCGTATCGCGGGTGCCTCGGGTACACTGGCATGGTGATTCGCTGCCAAACTTTCATCGCGCACCGAAAGCCATCCGGCAATTGTTTCGCATAGAGCGCGAGGTCGTCTTCGGGGACTGGGGTGTAGTAGCTACGGTCCACCCCGACCGTACGCATCAAGGGATGTTTCGCGTACTCCTCGAGTGATTCGCGCAAGAACGCGCGCTGATTGGGATAGCGCCGGTGGTAGACGAGACCGGCCCAGCCGGGGAAGGTCCAACTCGACGTGCCGAAACGCACCCCTTCGGGGAGTCGCGCTCGAATCGACTCGAGCTTCCGCTGCATCTCGACGGCTGGCGTAGAGCCCCGATCGTCAGGTTCGTCAAAGAGGCCGAGCTGAGGTTCGTCTCGACCGATGATTGGATTCGGCGGGGTACGCTTCATTGCTGACCGTTGCGCCGCACCGCGATGTTGTGCTGCCGCAGGGTCTTGCTGAAATGATGTTCTCCCTGCCCCCGCGCCACGAAGTAGTAGTAGTCGTGGTCCTCCGGGTCGATGACCGCTACGAGCGCAGCTTTCCCGGGGTTGCTGATCGGCCCCGGCGGCAAGCCCGAATGACGGTACGTGTTGTACGGGTTGTCGCGGTCGTCGAGCATTGCCCTGGTGATCTCGCCATCGTATTGCGCACACGAAGGCGCGGCCTCCGGCTCGGCGATGCATCCGTACTGTACAGTCGGGTCGGCCTGGAGCCTTCGGCGCGGCAGAAACTTCCTCGACCTCAAGCGGTTGCGGAAAACTCCGGCAATTCTCGGTCGCTCGGCGGCCACGGCTGCCTCTTTTTCGACGATCGACGCCAGCGTGACGATGTCGTGAGTGCTCCAACCGTCGAGCTTTGCAAGCGCTGCTGCGTGATCTCGCTCAACGTCTTCGTAACGCCGTGTCCAATTGGCGAGCATGCGCTCGACGACGCGCCTCGGTTTCGTCTGGTCGTCGAACTCGTACGTATCCGGAAACAGATACCCTTCGGCGTCGTTGGCCTCCACTCCGTAGCTCGCCAAAAGAGACGTGTCTTCCGTAGCCTCGAGAAACTCGTCGGCAGAGCACACCCCAAACTCCGCGAGCCGCGCCGCGATCTCGAATCGATTGAAGCCCTCAGGAATCGTGATGCGCACTTGGATTCGGCCGAGCCGCGTCGTGGCATGGCGCGCGACCTCCTCGGGCGTCATCGGTGTTCGAAGCCGAATCTTACCCTGTCGGAGATGTCGATCGAGCCCGCGTAGACGCATGTACACCACCCATACCGCGGGACGCGCGATCACATCGGCGGCCTCGAGCTCGGACGCAAGCTCCCGAAGAGTCATGCCCTCAGGCACTTCGATCACGATCTCGTCGGGGTCAGTCCGAGGACCGTCGCTATCAGGATAAATCACAAAGAGCCAGCCGAGCGCCAAGAGCACGCCCATTACCGCGAGCAACGTCAAGACACTCAGCAGACGTGCGAAACTTCGCCGCACGCCACCGTCGAGGCTTATCCGTTGGGGTCGTTCCACTCTCCCCCCTTTTTGGCGTCTAAATAGCCTTGGAGCAAGATCGTCGCGGCGGACTGGTCGACGACCTCGCGCCGTCGCGCCCCCCACCGTCCCATCTCCCGCAGCGACCGTTCGGCGGCGACCGTCGTCATTCGCTCGTCCCAGTAGACGACCTCGGTGTCGAGTGTCCGGCGCAACACTTCACCGAAAGCCCTCGCACGCCGAGCTGCTTCCCCCTCGGTCCCGTCGAGACGAAGCGGAAGTCCGACGACCAGAGTTTCGACGTTCTCGTCGGTAAGCGCCTCTCGAACCTTTTCCGCTGCCTCTTCGACACCTCCTCGGACGGCCACCGTTTGCCGTGGAAACGCGATCGAGTGCCCTTCATCGGAAATGGCCAAGCCGATGCGAGCCTCGCCCGGGTCGATCCCTACGATCCGCGACACCTCACCCTCCACTTGCGGCAGGGCGCGCGCCCGGGTCTGGTGGACGCGACGGCCGCGAGGATTGGAGCCGCGCACTCAAGAGTGGAAGCACGTAGGGGAATCCCACCTGCAACTGGTCGAGGTCGGGCGCGATTTGTCCTGCAAGCCAGAACATCATGACCGAGGCTCGCTCGACGTAGAACCAGCCGTCCGGATAGTGCACCGACCGCATTAGGGTGCGGAGCTCGCGCCGCTCTACCTCGGGATCTGCCAAAGCCTCGAGCTCTTTGGCGTTCGCGCCCATCAACGCCGCAGGCGTGCGGGCCTCGAGCTTCAGGAGCTTTTGGAGATAGGTTTTCACCGTTTGCTCGAAAAGTCGACGGTCGCCGCCCTCTGCGACGAACCCCATCGCTTCAATACCCTCGATCACCAACTGGTCGTTCTGCTCGAAAAAGCCCCGAAGGACATCGACCATCCCGAACACGGTGTCCTTGCGTACCTCGCTGATCGCGCCGAAGTCGAGAACCACGATCCTTGCGTCATCGGAGCCCTCGACGGGCTGGACCAGGAAGTTCCCGGGGTGCGGGTCCGCGTGAAAAAACCGATCGACGAACACCTGTTTGTAAAAGCTCTTCACAAGCCGCTCGGCCAATTTACGGAGGTCGACCCCCTTGGCCTCGATGTCCGCGAGCCGCGTGATCTTGATGCCCTCCATGAAGGTCATCGTCAGCACGTCGCGCGTGGTCACCTCGTCGACCACTTCAGGAAACAGCATGTGGTCGTCGTCGGCAAAGTTGGCCGACATCCGACGCATGCACTCTGCTTCGTGGATGTAGTCCGTCTCGCGCCGAAGCAGGTCGACCAACGACTCGTGTATCACCTCGATGTTATGCACCGGGAAGAACCACTTGTAGACGCGGATCATCAGCTTCACGACCCTGAGATCGGTGCGGACGATGCCCCGAATCCCGGGATACAAAACCTTGACGGCCACCTTGCGGCCATCCGGCATGTACGCGACGTGGACCTGGCCGAGGGAGGCAGCGGCCACGGGCTCAGGGTCGATACTCTCGAAGAACGCCTCAGGACGCGCTTCGAGGCTCTCGATGAAGACCCGCTCAATTTCGCCGAAGGGGTGCGGGGGCACCGCGTCCTGTAGCGACTCGAGCTCCTTGGTGTACGCCGCGGGCAAGAACCCTCCCATGATCGACAGGACCTGGCCGAGCTTGATGTAGACCCCGCGGAGCTTGAGCATCCCGGCCAGCAGCCTCTCGGCGTTCTTTTGATCGAGCCGCGCCTGGCGGCTGACGAGCCACCGTGGCATTAGGGACTGTTCGCGCTTTGCATCAGGATCGTGACGCCACCGCCGGAAAACCTTTACCAGGACCAGTTGGACCATGTAGCTGGCAAAGATCACGCTGAATGTGAATACGGCGCGAATGAGGCGAATATAAAGGCTCATGCAGACGTCGGGACCAAGGGTGGCTGGGAGGGTAGCAGCGATCATGGCAGAGCCCACTCCCCTTTGGCCCGTGCCACAATGAGTATAGAGTTGAAGAGACGTGACGGGTAGTCGCAGCCGACAGCTTCGGGACAAGCTTCAAAAGGCTCTCGAGAAAGAGCGTCACGGCGAAGCCCTGCGCATTTACGAGGCATTGGAGTTCGTCGAGCCAAGCGAACCCCGCTGGCCGCACCGCAAGGGCGATTTGCTCAACCGCCTGGGACGAACAAGTGCGGCGGTGAGCTCGTACGAAACCGCGGTGGACCTCTACGCGGCGCTCGGATTCGTCGCGCGAGCCGCGGCGATGGCCAAAGTCGTCATGGGTGTCGACCCGACACGTACCGACGTCTTAGACAGAGTGAATCTCGATCCCGCGCGAAGGCTCCACCGATTGGCACGCCAGAACGTCGTCACCGCCGTGGGAAACGGGATCGAAGAGGGCGAGCCCGTGACCCAAACCAAACGCATCAGGACAGCGGCGCTCCCGCTCGTCCGGGACGAGTCAGTCCCTGACGGCGAGCTTCGGTTTACCAGGCCTCCGATGTCGGCGCGACGGGCAATGGAGCTCGATGTCTCGGCCGTGGAGGTCGAAGACCGCCCTCTGCGTAAGAGCGGCATGCCGAGCCAACGGCCCACAGCTCATCACCTGGCAATGCTTCCGTCGACACCGCTGTTTGCGGAGATACCCAAGCCCATGTTGGAGCGCCTCGTGCGAGAGTCGCGATTGGTCAATCTGGAAGACGGCGAACGTCTCATCGAGAGGGGCACCACGGCGGACGCGCTCTATGCGCTGGTCGAAGGGACGGTCGAGCTTCTGCGCACGGCCGAGGAAGGTCCGGTCCTTCTTTCCGAGGGTGACGTGGTGGGTATCTCGTGTCTGCTGGAAAACGCCAGCTATGGAGCCGACGTGACGGCGCGGGGCAGGGTCTGTGCCCTGAGGATCAGCAAGCTGCTGCTCGACCGATTGGTTTCCGAGCACCCTCCTTTCGGCGATGTCTTGATCGAGGTCGTGGGGCGTCGCTTGGTGGCTACGCTGGTGCGTACCTCTCCGTTGTTCACCGGTTTCAACGACCAGGTACGCTCGAGGGTCGCGCGCATGTTCGAAGTCCGCAAAGCCACTAAAGGGACCCGAATTCTCCAAGCGGGGAAGCGCTCGGACGGGCTTTACATCCCGATGCTCGGGGAGCTCATTGCCACGAGCGCAGATGGCAAAGAACTCGGTCAGCTCAAGCTCGGACGGGCGCTCGGCCAGCATTCGGTGCTGACCCGGGGCGTCTCGCCCCTCACCGTCGAGGCTTCGTCCGACGTCTTGGTTCTTCGAATGTCTGCCGCCCGCTTCAATAAGCTGGTGTCGAAGAACCCCAAAATGGTTGCGCACCTCGAGGAGCTCGCCCGGCGACCGAGCGAGCCGACCTTGTCCTTGGTACCGGGGCCTCACAAAAAGGGCGCTTGAGCGCAGCACGCTGTCTGCGTGGCTCTCTGACTGCAGCAGGCGATGTGCGCCTGGGGATGAACCGCCTATACTGCGGCTCCCATGAGCTACAGCGCGTCATTCCGTTGCATCGCCGGATGCCACGGCACGTACCCTCTGGACCAGGTGATCTACAACTGCCCTTCCTGCGGGCATCTGCTCGAAGTGCATCACGATCTCGACGCGCTACGAGATCGCAGCGGTTCCAGCTGGATCAAGCTGTTCGATCAGCGCTGGATGACCCGCGATTGGCCCCACGGAAGCGGAGTCTGGGGCAAGAAGGAATGGGTCCAACCGATGCTGCGCGAAGAAAACGTAGTGTCGACCGCCGAGGGAGGCACGAACCTGTTCTGGGCCGAGAGGTATGGCAAGACTCTCGGGCTCGACGACCTCTGGATTAAGAACTGCGGCAATAGTCACACCGGTTCCTTCAAGGACCTGGGGATGACCGTTCTGGTGAGCACCGTCAAACAGATGATCGAGGACGGGAAGCCGATCCGCGCCATCGCATGCGCTTCGACGGGAGACACATCTGCGGCGCTGGCCGCGTATTGTGCGAGCGCAGGGGTTCCATCGGTCGTGTTGCTGCCCAAGGGCAAGGTCACCACCGCCCAACTGGTTCAGCCGCTCGCCAACGGCGCCCTCGTATGCGCGCTCGACACCGACTTCGACGGATGCATGACCATCGTGCAAAAGCTCTCCGAGGAAGCGGGGATCTATCTCGCGAATTCGAAGAATTCGCTTCGGCTCGAAGGGCAAAAGACGGTCGGCATCGAGATCGTGCAGCAGTTCGATTGGCAGGTGCCCGACTGGATCATCATCCCCGGAGGCAACCTCGGGAACGTCGCAGCGCTCGGTGCGGGCTTCGACATGATGTACGAGCTCGGCGTCGTCTCGAAGCGTCCCCGGATCTGCCTGGCGCAGGCGGAAAAAGCGAATCCCCTGTATCGCGCCTACAAAGAAGGATGGGACAGCTTCGAGCCGATGACTGCGGGCGAAACCGAGGCGAGCGCCATTCGGATCGGCAACCCCGTGAGCGTCCACCGCGCCATCCGAGCACTCAAAGCGTTCGACGGCATCGTGGAGCAGGCAAGTGAGTCGGAGCTGGCTGAGGCATCGGCAGCGGCCGATCGCGCCGGGAGCTACACCTGCCCGCATACCGGAGTCGCGCTGGCGGCGCTCGAGAAGTTGCGCGCTCGTGGCGAAATCGTGCCCGGCCAACGCGTGGTGGTGATCTCGACCGCCAACGGCCTCAAGTTCACCCAATTCAAGATCCGCTACCACGAAGACGCGATCCCCGGAGTCGAAAGCAAACACCCGAACCGCCCCATCGAGCTCCCAAGCGACTTCGAGGCCGTCAAGAAGTCCGTCTTCAAAGCCTTAGACCAACAAAGGGGACCGTCCCCCTTTTCCTAGGGCTAACTCTCGATTGCGGCGAGTAGGCCCTCTCGGTCGCCGCGACGGAGGTTCACGAAGCGCATCCGTACCTCGAAGCGGTCGCCCTCTACTCGCCTCGCGCCGATGCTCCGGCCTTCGAACACTCTCCGGTGCTCGCCGATCAAGACGCCAAATCGCACTGGCGCACCCGGTGGAAACGCGCGCGAGCTCCAAAAGGTCAAGACATTGCGTTCGAGTGAGTGAATCTCCGCCTTGTGGCCTCCGTCGAGCTCGATCTCCACGATCATCCCTTGTGACGTTGCATTGCCGCGCGCGCTTCTTTGAGGTCTTCTTGGCGGCGAATCGCTTCGCGCTCGTCGCCCTTCTTTTTGCCGCGTCCGAGTCCGAGCTGCACCTTCGCCACCCCGTTCTTGAAGTACACCTGCAATGGGATCAGCGCGTAGCCCTTGGTGGTCAGGCGCCCCCGTAGCTTTTCGATCTCGTGCCGGTGCATTAGGAGCTTGCGGCGTCGAAGCGGCACGTGTCCTGCATGGCCTGCTTGGTCGTACTGCGCCACGTGCATGCCGTACAAAAAGAGCTCCCCCGCGTCGAGTCGCGCATAGGAACCTTCCAAGTTGGCCCGGCGCGCGCGAAGGCTCTTGACCTCCGAGCCATAGAGCACCAAGCCAGCCTCAAATCGCTCCTCGATGTCATAGCGCTTTGCGGCCTTGGGATTGCGACATACCAGGAGCTCCATCCCCGCCACGCCCTTGTCAACGCGCTTCTTCGCCATCGCCAGCCGCCTCTAGCACGGGCTCCATTTCGAGAACACCTGCATCGACCGACTCTTCGGACCTGCGTAAGCGTTCGATCCAGGCGAGCTCCGCACGGAGGCGTTCGACTGTGACCGAATCGGCAGCCGATTCAGCTGCGACGAGTGCGGTCTCTCGGCGTTGAATTTCGCGCTCCCAGCGTCTTTGGGCGCTCGGCGAATCGTCGATCTCCCAGTCGCGCACCGAAGCCCGGACAAGAATACTCACGCGAGCGTTCCCCGTGGGGGGATCGGGCACCGACACCTCCACCAACAAACGCGGCCAGGTTCGGTCGACCTCGATCACACACGGTCTCTCGCCCCACTCGGTCTGCGGTCGAAAGACCGAAGATACGAATCCTTCAGCATCGACTTCCACCCAGGCCAAGCACGTTCGGTCGGGCTCCCGCATGACGATGAGGATGTCGGGATGGCCGTCACGGTCGAAATCAGGCCGCGGATCAGGCGCCAACGCGACCTCTGCCCGATGAGGTGCCCGGACATCGGGCGTCTGCAGCGAGAGGGCCGGACCTCGCGCGGTGATGATCCGAACCGTCGAATTCGGCCGACGAGTTGCGTCGAAGGCGAAGTATCGCGGCTCGTCGATGCGCCGGTCGATTCGGTAACCGTCACTTTCGAGATCCCGCATGACCGCAAGCCCTTCGATGCGCGGGTCAACCCCGACACGAAGGTACTCCAGTGGATCTTGGACCGCCTCCGGCTTGGCACAGGCACTCAAGCAGAGGCACACGACGAAAAGCCATCGCACACTCGAACTTTACGTTGCCCGGCCGAGAACGCGAACCGCCAACACGAGCGCCTGAACATCGCCAGCACCGGCCGCTCGAAGCGCATCTGCAGCCGCAGCCAGCGTGGCCCCAGTCGTGCGGACGTCGTCCACGAGCAAAAGACGTGGTGACCCCGCCAGCGCACGTGACTGGAATGCCCCTTGGACGTTTTGAAGACGAGCGGCGTGAGGAAGATTTACCTGGCTGGGTGTATTGCGGATGCGGTGTAGACACCGAAACCAGGCAGGCGCCTCCAATGCGCGCGCAACCGGCTTTGCCAGTAAGGCTGCCTGGTCGTACCCGCGCGCGCGTCGCCTTCGCCAATGGAGGGGAACCGGAACGACCCCGTCGACGCGCCCCGCCCAAACAAGCGCCTCCTCTGCCATCTGTGCACCGAGCGCGCGGCCAAGCTCGCTGCGTCCCTCGTACTTGAAGCGCCGAATGGCGGCGGCGACTGGCCCACCGTACTCGAATACAGCGCCGGTGCTGTCATGGCGCTCGACCAGTGCGTCGCAAGGACGACAGAGGACCCATCCTTCCATGTCGCTGGCGCGGTCGCAGGCCGCACAACGGTGTGGTGCGATGAGGTCCAAGAGCCCGGAGACGATCGCCTGCATTCTTTGGGTATCGGCCAGACGGGAAGTGCGTTGCGAGCTCGCGAATCTTTAGTGGTCGTAGGGCTCGCTCCGGAGGATGGAGAATCCACGGTAGATTTGTTCGGCGAGCACCAGGCGTGCCAGTCGGTGTGGCAAGGTCAAGGCCGAAAGGGACAAGCGAAGGTCGGCGCTCCTCGAGACGTCTTGCGGCAAGCCGTAAGCGCCTCCGATCAGAAAGACGACGGTTTGGATGGAATCGTTCTCGGCACGACCGAGCCACTTGGCGAGGTCATGGCTACCGAGGACGCGTCCGTCGACTTCGAGGGCGACGACTCTAGAGCGATCGGGAATGTGCCGCGAAAGCTTCTCGGCTACTTCGACTGCATCTCCGTCCTTGATTTCGATCTCTTCGAACTTTGCGTAGCGCCCGATGCGTGCGTAGTAGTCATCGAGCATGACTCGAAGGCTCCGATCCTTCGCTTTCCCAACGGCAATGATGCGTACGCGCACGACACGAAGACTTTACGGAAAGACAAATCCCTCGTTCGCCTGCTGACCTTCGAACTCGACTCGGTCCGCATCCAGCCACAGCGCTTCGAGGTCATAGTATCCGCGGGTGTCTTGATGAAAGATGTGCACCACCACGTCACCAAAGTCGAGCAGCACCCAGTTGCCCTGGGGCAGCCCTTCCACCCCCGAGCACCGCGCCCCGTACTTGTGCTTGAGATCTTCCTCGACGCCTCCTGCAATCGCAGCGACCTGCCGATCGCTTCGACCACTCATCACCACGACGTAGTCCGTGTAGTCGACTTTGTCTCGCACATCGATGATCTCGATTCGGGTCGCCTTCTTCTCGAGCGCTGCCTCGGCGATCTTCAGGGCTAGCTCACGGCCAACCACTGGAGTTTGGCTCGAAGGGGAGCTCGATTCTGTTTTGAGTCGTGCACCTTCCGCTTGATTTGCCAACTAGACTTCCTCCTTTTTTACTCCCGGACTTGGCCCTCTCCCTGGCCGACCCATTTCAGAGTACAAAGCTCAGCGAGACCCATTGGGCCGTATGCGTGGAGTTTGGTGGTCGAAATGCCGATCTCGGCGCCCAAGCCCAAAGCGAACCCATCGTTGAAACGGGTCGACGCATTGACGAGCACGAGGCTCGCGTCGACTTCGCGCAACCAACGGTCTGCATGCTCGTGGTCTTCGGTGATAATCGCCTCGGTGTGGTTCGAACCATGCTTGGCCACGTGTTCGATCGCGGCATCGATTCCATCGACCACACCGACGTTGAGAACGAGATCGAGGTATTCGGTGTCCCAGTCTTCGGCGCTCGCACGCTTGACGCCATTGAGATACCCGGCAGCTCTTTCGTCAGCGTGAATCTCGACGCCCTTTCTTTTCATGGCTTGGCCGAGCTTTGGAAGAAACGTCGCAGCAACAGCCTCATCAACCAAGAGCGTCTCCATTGCGTTGCACACGCCTGGCCGTTGAACTTTCGCGTTGAGCGCGATGTCGAGGGCCATCTTCTGGTCGGCGGTCGAGTCGACGAAAACGTGACAGACACCTTTGTAGTGTTGAATGACGGGAACTCTTGCGTGCTCAGCGACGAAGCGTATCAATCCTTCTCCACCTCGGGGAATGACCATATCTAGGATACCATCAAGACCGATCATCACCAAAGTCGCTTCTCGATCGGTCGTCGGCAGGAGCGTCACCGCTTCGGAAGGCAGCCCTTCCTGGCGTAGTGCGTCGACGAAGATTTTCGCGATCGCCTGATTGCTATGGAACGCCTCTTTTCCGCCGCGCAACAGTACTGTATTGCCACTCTTGAGGCACAGCGACGCGGCGTCCGCGGTCACGTTCGGCCGCGATTCATAGATGATCCCGATCAGTCCGAGAGGTGCTCTCATTTTTGCGATGCGCAGCCCGTTGTCGAGCACGCGCTCTTCGACGAGCGTGCCCACGGGGTCTGGAAGAGACGCCACTTGGTCGACCCCTTCGGCGACACCATCGAGACGCTTTCGATCCAAGCGCAGGCGGTCGAGCATTGCCTTCGAGATCCCCATCTCTTCGGCTGCGACCATGTCCTTGGCGTTGGCCTCGAGCACGCGCTCACCGGGCTCACCACGGAGCGCATCCGCCGCACGACGCAAGACGGCGTTCTTCTCGTCCGTGCTCGCGATCGCAAGCGCACGAGAAGCCTTTTTGGCGCGCACCGCCAAGTCGGTCACGAGCGTTGTGAGCTCATCACTCATAGCCCGTGAAGCTAGCACCTTTTCTCAAAAGAACCATGTCGTCGCGGTGCACGACTTCGTCTCCTGCGTGGTTCCCGATTCGCTCGGCGATCTGGCGGCTTTGGCCTCCGGCGAGTTGGGTCACCTCGGAAGCGCTATACCTGACGAGGCCGCGCGCAACTTCGTCACCGCGTTCGGTGACGATCGAAACCGCGTCTCCAACCCCAAACGTTCCGGTGACCGACACGATACCCGCCGGAAGGAGGCTAGAGTTACGCTCTTCGAGGGCCTTGCGCGCACCCTCGTCGACGACGACGCGGCCGCTCGGTTTTAGCGTGTAGGCGATCCAATGCTTTCGGCTCGGCAATGGGGAGCCATCTGGAAGGAGCAGCGTGCCGACATCGTCGCCGTTCATCAAAGACGCGAGGAAGCCCGCAGAGGCCGCCGGCCCTACGACGACGGGCAACCCGTGCAGCGTGGCGCGACGTGCGGCTTCGACCTTGGACTGCATGCCCCCGAGGCCTAGGTCGTCTTCGGGCGGTCTGATGAAGTGCTCGATGTCGCTCACATTGGCGACCAGCGAGATGCGTCGATTCTCGTCGTCGAGGATGCCCTCCACATCGCTCAACATCACCAGTAGATCCGCGCCGATGAGCGTGCACACCATCGCTGCCAGCTGATCGTTGTCGCCAAAGCGAAGCTCCTCGATCGACACGGTGTCGTTCTCGTTGATGATGGGGACCACGCCAAGCTTCAGAAGCTCGTCGATCGCGCGCCGCGCGTGCAAATACCGGTCGCGATCACTGACCGCATCGTGGGTCAACAACACCTGCGCCACGTGAATCCCGAGTGCCTCGAAAGCGTCTTCGTAGGCTCGCATCAACAGCGACTGACCCGCAGCCGCAGCCGCCTGCAGTCGTGCAACCTTTTTCGGCCGATCGGCAAACCCCAGACGCTCGCGCCCCAACGCCACGGCGCCTGAGGACACCAGCACGACTTTGCGCCCCGCCCTCACTTGAGTCGCGACCTGCTCGGCCACGAGCCCGTACCGGCCCCCATCCGCACAAAGCGCGCGGCTGCCGATCTTCACCACGATTCGCTTGCAGTCGCGAAGGGCCGCTCGGGTCTTATCACCGGTCATGTCAGCCTCTGGATCGCATCCTCTTCGCCATCCTGCAACCGGGGTGGGTCCACCTGCAAAGAACCCGACGCCGCAACCCGCCACTGCTAGCATTCCGTCATGCTCGCGTCCGAGATACCTCGCTGGTTCGTGTGGCTGGCGGCGTTCGCCTGGGGCGCCGCATGGGGGAGCTTTTTCAACGTCGCCATTTACCGGTGGCCGCGCGGCATGTCGGTGGTGAGCCCGCCCAGCCATTGCCCAGGTTGCGGTACGGCGATTCGCGCTTGGCAGAACGTGCCGATCCTCGGCTGGCTTGCCCTTCGCGGAAAGGCCGATTGTTGTGGAGCGCGAATCTCCGTGCGGTACCCAGCCGTCGAGCTTCTGTCAGCCGTGCTTTGCGTCGCCATCGCGCAGATCTGGATCCTTCGAGCCGGTCCCGAGACCTTGCTGCTCGATGCGACCATCGAGGCGCTCCTTTATTTCATCTTCGCGGGTGGCTTGCTCATCGTGACCTTCGTCGACCTCGAGTGGATGGAGATCCCCGACGAAGTGAGCCTCCCCTGCGCGGCGCTCGGATTGTTGAGCGCCCCCTGGC
>Ga0224512_10000568_pt1 | contig 38572 bp, 35 predicted proteins | sample SF_May12_sed_USG_4_FD_169103 | JGI IMG/M metagenome (GOLD analysis project Ga0224512, IMG submission 169103) | Sediment microbial communities from San Francisco Bay, California, United States - SF_May12_sed_USGS_13 | ecosystem: Environmental > Aquatic > Marine > Sediment | place: USA... | reverse complement strand
GCCAGTGTGGCCACCGGCCTGGAGATGGCCCTCAATCGCTACCTCGACCTGGATCCGGCCGTCCGCAAGCGCCTGGCGGCACTCGAGGGCCGGTTGATCGCGCTGCAAATCGACGGCCTCGACCTGAGGATTCTTCTGAGGACGGGCCGCAATGGCATCACCCTGCTGAATGATACCGGCCAGACCGCGGACACCGTGCTGCAGGGCACCCCGCTGGGCATGGTACGGCTCGGTATGGGCGGCAATGCTACGGGCACGCTGTTTTCCGGAGCCGTGGAGATTACCGGTGATGTCGAGACCGGCCAGGCATTCAAGGCCGTTCTGGATGAAATGGATATCGACTGGGAGGAACAGCTGTCCCGGCTGACCGGCGATGTCGTGGCTCACCCGCTCGGCAACGTCGCGCGCAAGACCGGCTCACTGCTGGCGCATGGCCGCAGTACGCTGATGCGGGACCTGTCCGAATACCTGCAGGAGGAGCTGCGCGTGTTACCGGCCCGGATCGAGATCGAGAACTTCATCGATGACGTCAGCCGGCTCGGTATGACCATGGACCGACTCACGGCACGCCTGGCGCGCCTGCAGACGGCACTGCCGGCGAAGTCCGCTACGGGCGGTGAGGCATGATACGGCCGGCGCAGATCATCCGGCTGGCACACATCAACTTCGTCCTGGTGCGCCACGGCCTCGATGAGGTCATCCTCGCGACCCACCTGTTAAGGCCGTTTCGCTTCATCTATTACCTCGCGCCCTGGAACTGGCTGCCGCGCAAACGCGAACCGCGCGCCGTGCGCATCCGCAAGGCGCTGGAAGACCTCGGCCCGATATACGTCAAATTCGGCCAGATACTGTCGACGCGCCAGGACCTGCTGCCCGACGACATCGCGATCGAGCTGGCACGCCTGCAGGACCGTGTGCCCCCATTCCCGGGTCAGCGTGCCAAGGCACAGATCGAGAAGGCTTATGGCCAGCCAGTGGAACAGGTCTTCCAGGCCTTCGATGAAACACCGCTGGCATCCGCCTCGATTGCCCAGGTGCATACCGCTCGCCTGCACGACGGTACCGATGTAGTCATCAAGGTCCTGCGCCCCAACGTCCGCCAGCACATTGCCCGCGATGTCAGCCTGCTGCACACGGTCGCCCGCATGGCAGAGCGCTACTGGAAGGACGGGCGCCGCCTGCGCCCGCGCGAGGTAGTGTGCGAATTCGAAAAGACCCTGTACGACGAACTCGACCTGCTGCGTGAAGCCGCCAATGCCTCCCAGCTGCGGCGCAATTTCAGCAACTCGAACCAGCTCTACGTGCCCGAGATCTACTGGCCCTATTGCCGGCCCGAAGTCATGGTGATGGAGCGCATCTTCGGTATTCCCATCAGCGACATCGACACACTGCGCAAGCACAGCGTTGACCTCAAGCAGTTGGCCGCCCGGGGCGTGGAAATCTTCTTCACCCAGGTCTTCGAACACAACTTCTTTCATGCCGACATGCACCCCGGCAACCTGTTCGTGTCGCCCGGCGGCTGCTACATGGCAGTTGATTTCGGCATCATGGGCACCCTGAATCCGGTCGACCAGCGCTATCTGGCGGAAAACTTCCTGGCCTTTTTCCGGCGTGATTACCGACGCGTGGCGGAACTGCACGTCGAATCGGAATGGGTGCCGAGCGGCACGCGCGTGGATGAATTCGAATCGGCGATACGCACCGTCTGTGAGCCGATCTTCGAGAAACCGCTGAAGGAAATCTCTTTCGGTAACGTACTCCTGCGCCTGTTCCAGACGGCCCGGCGTTTTAACATGGAAATCCAGCCGCAGCTTGTGCTGTTGCAGAAGACCCTGCTGAACATCGAGGGCCTGGGACGGCAGCTCTATCCCGACCTCGACCTGTGGCAGACGGCAAAGCCGTTCCTGGAACGCTCCATGAGCGAACAGCTTGGCACCCGTGCCCTGATCCGCAACATCAAACAGAGCATTCCCGCCTGGACCGAGACCCTGCCGGAATTGCCATTGCTGGGCCACAAGTTCCTGGAACAGGCCACCGCTGGAAAACTGAGGATCGAGTGGACCTCACCGGAACTCGGCAGGCTGCGCCGTGACATACGCCGCGCCAACCGCCGCAGCGTCGGCGCAATCGTCGCTAGCGGCCTGATCCTGGGTGCGGCTGTGGTGTATGGCCTGGCAGGCCTCAATGCCCAGCAGCCGGGCATACTGCTGGGTGCACCGCTGCTAAGCTGGCTACTGGGTGGCCTGGGTGTGCTGGTGCTGTTCATCAGCCGGTCCGATAATACGGACCTGAACTGAACGGGTACTAGCCCGGCAACTGCTGGTGCACACTATCATCGACCAGAGGAAGCAGCACGCGGCCGTTGGGCTCGGCGACAAGCTCGAAGTTATGCATACTATTGAGTCAGGGAAAGTCTGATCAAGCCGTCATTCCGGGCGGAGCGCAGCGGAGACCCGGAATCCAGTCATTGGTCATCAGGTAGTTACTGGGTTCCGGCCTTCGCCGGAATGACGAAAGATATGTTATTCAGGCCTTCCTACAATGCGGGACGCTGCAGACCGGCCTCGACTTGCGCGCGCATCTGCTCCCCGGCCAGCGTCTCGATCAACTGCAGGGCGAAATCCATGGCCGTCCCGGGACCACGGGAAGTGATCACCTTGCCATCGGTAACGACCGGCTCTTCACTGTATTCCATGCCCGGGACACTGTCGGGATCCATGGACCCGGGATAGCAGGTGGCGCGCTTGCCCTCCAGCAAGCCACTATGCGCCAGCACCTTGGGTGCCGCACAAATGGCGGCGGTGTATTTGCCCGCATCAGCCATCTGCCTGAGCAGCCCGATCACGCGCGGGTCCCTGTCCAGGTGATCGGCGCCCGGCAGGCCGCCCGGCAGCACCACCATGTCGTACTCCTGTGCCAGCGCCTGGTCCAGGATCATGTCGGGAATCAGCACCGTGCCGCGTGAGGCGCGCACCGGCTGATCATCGAGGCCGGCGGTTACCACATCGATGCCAGCCCGCCGCAGCAGGTCGACTATTGTGATGGCTTCGAGTTCTTCGCAACCTTGTGCGAGTGGGACCAGGACGCTTGCCATAATTCATTACCCCCCTTATCGATTTCGATCAGTCGCCTGACCGGCACCAGCTCGACATTATAGTCGGCGAGCCGCTGTAGTTCATGCGCCAGCACCGCCAGGGTTTCCGGATTGGGATGCCCGATACCCAGGGCGCTACCGTTAGCGCGCGCGCTAGCAATCAGCTGCCTGAACTGACCTGACACGGCTGCGGGGTCGCGCACGTTGTCCAGGAACACGCTGCGCTCGATCCCGGGAACGCCGTACTCGTTCGCCATCTGCAAGGCGACCGTCATCGCGGTGGTGCGGCTGTCGACAAAAAACAGTGATCCGTGGCGAACGATGGCCTGCATCAACCACGCCATGTGGCCCGGGTGACGGGTCAACAGACTGCCCTGGTGATTATTGATGCCGCTGACATTGGGAACCGCACCCAGGTGCTGCTGCAGTGTGTCTATGAGCTGCTGTTGCGTCATGTCCAGCGTCAGTTCACCCAGTTCCGGTACCGCATTTTCAACCGCCTGCATCGGCAGGTGCAGCATGACCTCCTTGTTCCCGGCATGTGCGAGCCGGGCAAGTTCGCGCGTGAGAGGTGCATCCGGAAGAAAGGAACAGGCGACCGGGCCGGGCAGTGCGATGACCTGCTTGCCCTGGTGCAGCTGGTTGCCCAGATCATCGATGATCAAGGCGATCCTGGCGGGCGCTGCGGGATTGCTGCCGGCCGCACCGGCAGCAGGCAGGCCTGCCAGCAGCAGGCAAGTCAGCAAGCAGAAGGTGCGCGCCAGACCTGCGAGTGTGCCAGCTGCGCCAGGGATCACTACATGCGTTCCTGCAGGATGGCAAGTCCCTTGAGCAGGTTCAGCGCCTCATACAGCTGGTAGTCGGACTGCGCCAGCGATTCCTTTTTGGTCTCCGCTGCGTCCTTTCCATCCTCGCCTTCGTCGAGACGCGTGCCGTTGCCATTCGACAAGTGGCCGGACAGGTCGGACTCCTTCAGCGGCTGGAGATTCTTTTCCGCCTCGGCAAACTGCAGGGTTTCCAGCTCGATATCCGGGACAATGCCTTCCGCCTGGATCGAGCGCCCGGATGGTGTGTAGTAGCGAGCGGTCGTCAGCTTCAACGCGGTACCGCCGCTCAGCGGCAAAATGGTCTGCACCGAGCCCTTGCCGAAGGTGCGTGTGCCGATGATGATGGCGCGTTTGTGGTCCTGCAGTGCACCGGCCACGATCTCCGACGCGGAAGCAGAACCCTGGTTCACCAGCACCACCATCGGCGCACCACCCACCACGTCATCCGGCGTCGCGTTGAAACGCAGGCTGGAATCGGCGATGCGGCCCTCGGTATAGACGATCAGACCCTTGGTCAGAAAGGCGTCGGACACGGCGACCGCACCGTTCAACACGCCACCCGGATTGTTCCTGAGGTCCAGCACCAGGCCAGTGAGCTTGCCGCCATTCTCTTTCTTCAGCTTGGCGATCGCATCGACAAGGTAGTCCGCCGTCTTGGACTGGAACTGTGAAATGCGCAGGTAGCCGTAGCCCGGTTCCAGGGACCGGCTCTTGACGCTCCTGACCTTGATGATGTCGCGCGTGATGGTGATCTGCAGCGGCTTGTCCAGGCCTTCGCGTACGATGGTCAGCACGATGTCGGTGCCGGGCTTGCCACGCATGACCTTCACCGCATCGTTCAGGCTCATGCCCTTCACCGGTGTATCGTCCAGCCGGATGATGAGATCACCCGCCTTGACGCCGGCACGCTGGGCCGGCGTGTCATCGATCGGTGCGATTACCTTGACGAAGCCGTTTTCCATGCCAACCTCGATGCCCAGTCCGCCGAACTGGCCGGTGGTACCGACCTGGAGTTCCTTGAACTGTTCGGTGTCGAGATAGGCCGAGTGCGGGTCCAGGCCCGAGAGCATGCCGCGGATGGCGTTTTCCAGCAGCTCCTTGTCCTCGACCGATTCGACATAGTCATTCTTGATGCGGCCGAATACATCACTGAAGGTACGCAGCTCTTCCACCGGCAGGATGGCCGCGGCCGTTTCGCGCTCGGCGAATACACCATGCCCGATGGATACCAGTACCCCCAGCACCAGTCCGGTTACTAACAGCAGATAATTCTGGGTCTTTACTTTCATATGATCTTTTTCCATTCGGGGTGCTTGCGGGCAGGCGTGCAAGCACGGCCGGGGCGCCACGAGTTGTCGATAATTATGACAATATCACAGGGTCAGTAAGAGCGGTATCGGCGTTCCAGGAAAAAGCTTTTGAAATCTGTGAGAATTCCCGGCCCCATAGCCCTCAGACAGTGGCGCAATACGAAGATTCCTTCAACGGCTGGCGTATTGTTCCCTGGGCTTGCCGGCAAACCACGGCGCGGGGTTGAACGGCCGGCCGTCCTTGCGCAGCTCGAGATACAGCGCCGACTGCGCCTGGCCTCCGCTGTTACCGACCGCGGCAACCACCTCGCCTGCCTCGACCCACTCACCGACCTCCTTGAAAAGACTGCGGTTATGCCCGTAGAGCGACATATAGCCGTCGCCATGATCGAGGATCAGCAGCAGACCGAAGCCGCGCAGCCAGTCGCCAAAAGCAACACGCCCCTTGGCTATCGCATGCACATCCGTATCGGTACGCGCCCTGATCAACACCCCGCGTGACTTGAGCTTGCCCGCGGCATGCGTTTCGCCGAAACGCATGCTGATACGGCCGGCAACCGGCCAGGCCAGCTTGCCCTTGAGCGCACGCAGCGATTTATACTGCCCCGCCGCCGCCGGGATATCCCTCAGGGCCTGCTGCAGCGACTGCACCAGCGACTGCAGCCGCTGCTCGTCCTGCTCGAGCGTACTGAGCTCGCCGGTCTTTTGCTGCAGGTCGTCCTGCAAGCTTGCCAGTACCTTGTGCCGGTCTGTCTGCTGCTGTGCAAGTAGTTGCGCCTTGTCGCGCTGTTGCTCGTGCAGCACTTCAAGCCTGGATTTTTCTGCCAGGACCGCTTGTTCTATGCTCACCAGTTCGTCCAGCACGCCACGAATCGATTGCATGCGCTCGCTGCGTGCCCGGCTGAAATAACCGTGATAGGTCATCATGCGGCCAATCGTGGCCGGATCCCGCTGGTTAAGCAACAGCTTCACCTGCGCCTGCCTGCCCATGGCGTAGGCGGAGCGCATGTCACGTGCCAGCATGCTGCGCATCTGCTGCAGCGCGTCCTGTTGCTGTCGGCGTTGGGTATCCAGTGCCTTGAGCTTTTTCTCTGATGCCTGCGCCTCCCGGTTCAGCCGGCGCACCTCGGCGCCTACCACACCGATCTCTTTCTCCGCATGTTCCAGTTGTTTATGCAGCCTGCTCTGCTGGCCGCGGATCGAGCCCAGCTGGTCCTTGAGTTTGTCGATGCGAGCGCGCAGCTGCTTGAGACGCGCGGCCTGTTCCGCGGCCTGACCGGTATCGGCCAATACATCGGTAGCGACCAGGAAGCTCGTCAAAAGCAGCAGCACCAGCAACAGTGCTAGCGAACGCCGCCAGGCCACTTCACACAAGGAAGGGATTACCTGCCGGGAAACAACACAATCCGGGATTTGTGCGGCCCAGTGACAGGAAGGCCGGCGATTCAACCATGCAGCTCGACACTGGTGACCGGCTGGCTCTGGTCACCGCTGGCCGGCAGCAACTCAATTAATGGAGTCCCTGTCATTTCCGGCGGAATCGGCATATTCATCAGGTACAGCATGCTCGGTGCGATATCGCACAGTGAACCATTCTCGGCCAGCCGGGCCTTACGACCAACATAGACCAGTGGCACGAGGTTGGTGGTGTGTGCCGTGTGAATCAGGCCGGTTTGCTCATTCTGCATCAGTTCGGCATTGCCATGATCGGCAGTGATCAGCATTTCCCCGCCGACCGACAGCAGGCTATCGACAATACGGCCGAGACAGGTGTCGATAACTTCGATCGCATTGACGGCGGCGTCGAATTTCCCGGTATGGCCGACCATGTCGGCATTGGCGTAATTACAGATGATAACATCGTACTTGTCACCCTCGATAGCCTCGACCAGCCTGTCGGTAACCTCGGGCGCACTCATCTCCGGCTGCAGGTCGTAGGTCGCCACCATGGGGGACTTGACCAGTATCCGGTCTTCGCCTACGTACGGGGTCTCCACGCCACCATTGAAGAAGAAGGTCACGTGGGCGTATTTCTCGGTTTCCGCCAGGCGCAACTGGTGCAGGCCCTGGCGGGCGATGTAGTCGCCGAAGACATTATTGAGACGCAGGGACGGAAACGCGACCGGTACGTCAAAATCCGATTTGTACTCCGTCAGGCTGACGAAGCTGCCCAGTTGCGGGACATAGTCGCGCTTGAAGCCGTCGAAATCAGGCTCGATAAACGGCCGCGTTATCTGGCGAGCGCGGTCCGAGCGATAGTTCATGAAGACGATGACATCACCGTCCTCGACGTGCACCGGTTCGGTGCCCGGCGGCAATATGCGTGTCCCCTTGACGAACTCATCGGCCTCACCGCGCGCATAGGCCCGTTCCAGTGCCTCCAGTGCACTCTCCGCTTCGAACTCCGCCTTGGCCCGGGTGATCAGGTCATAGGCGGCCTGTATCCGTGGCCAGCGGTGGTCGCGGTCCATGGCATAATAGCGGCCGATGATAGAGGCAATCCGGCCATTGCCAAGTTGTTCGAACTTGTCTTCCATGGCCTGGATAGACTTTTTGGCACTATGCGGCGGGGTATCGCGTCCATCGAGGAAGGCATGCAGGAAGATCCGCTGAGCACCGCGCTGCACGGCAAGCTCGGCCATGGCATGGATGTGCTTTTCGTGGCTATGTACACCACCCGGTGACAACAGCCCCAGCAGGTGCACCGCCTTGTCGTTTTGTACGGCCAGGTCGACGGCGTCGGTCAGGGTGCGATTGCTGAAGAAGGAGCCGGTCTTGACGGAGCGGCTGACGCGGGTGAATTCCTGGTAAACCACGCGTCCGGCACCCAGGTTGAGGTGGCCAACCTCGGAATTACCCATTTGGTCCGCCGGCAGGCCGACGGCGGCACCGGAGGTACGAATCAGGGTGTGGGGGTAGTCGGCCCACAACCGGTCCCACACAGGCTTTCTTGCAGCGGCAATGGCGTTATGTTCTACGGTTTCGCTGTAACCCCAGCCGTCCAGGATGACCAGTACCATGGGTTTTGCCGGGGTGTCCGGTGTACCGGAGTGGTGTTGCTGTTTGTTCATAATCTCTGGAATGAGTCTAAGTCATCTGCCCGATCTGTGCTACAGGCGCAGGCGATGCAGTGCACCTATGAGGATCATGCGGAAATGCGCCAACAGGCGTAACATTCCTCTAGCCCAAACGGCTTATTATTGTATAATGTTTTATTAATGATTGCAGTAACATAAAAAATATCTTGAGGCGCATTGGGGACATACGGATGACACTGGAAAGCGGCATACTGATATCGCGTGATGAGGACATCGACCGGGCATCACGTTCCCTGAAGGCCATGTCCCACCCACTGCGGCTGAAGATTCTCTGTACCCTCGGTGAACAGGAGGTCAGCGTCCAGGACATCGTGGAAAGCGTCGGCACATCGCAAAGCAACATCTCCCAGCATCTCGCGATTCTGCGCGATAAGGGTATCCTCGCTTCACGCAAGGACGCCAACCGAGTCTATTATCGCGTCGGCGATTCGCGCACCCTGCGCCTGATCGAAATGATGCGCGAGGTGTTCTGCGCGCACGACTGACCGTTGGCACCGGTTCTGCAACAGCGGCACCGGAACGCTGACCCCCTGTTTCACGGGCACGGCACTTCATTGACCCAGGCATGGATTTCAATCAACTCAACGAATTCGTCACTAATCACCTGCTGCTGGTCATGGCCTTCGTGGTCCTGCTGTCCGTACTGGCCGGCGGCGAACTCAAGCGTCGTATCAGCGGCGTCCAGCAGATCACACCGGCCGAGGCCACCCGGCTGCTCAATCATGAGAACGCCGTCATGATTGATATGCGCAATGACAAGGAATACCGCAACGGCCACATCGTGAATGCCGTGCATGTACCGGTAAAGGACCGGGACATCGATGGACGACTCGACAAGTACCGCGACCGCCCCCTGATTGTCTACTGCAACAACGGCAATCAATCGACACAGCTGTGCGGCAAGCTGCGCAAGCAGGGCTTCGAGCCTGTGTACAACCTCAAGGGCGGTGTACTGGCATGGCAGCGCTCCGAGCTACCGTTGACCCGGGGCAAATAGGCACTGGCGCCGCCTGCAACGCACGTCCGGATAAAATCCAAACAAGGAAACACACCATGGCCGATGAAGCACAGCCCGCAACCCTGGGTGACAATGGCGAAAAGGCCATCATCCCGCAGAAGGTCTACCTCAAGGATGTCTCTCTCGAGACACCCAACTCCCCCGACATCTTTACCCGGGAATGGAAACCCCAGCTCGGCATCGAGATCGACAACCAGGTGGCCAGCGTCGCCGAGGACACTTGGGAGGTCGTGCTGTCAGTCACCGCAACCGTCAAGGTCGGCGAGGCCACGGCGTTTCTGGCCGAGGTCCACCAGGCCGGCATTTTCACCCTCAAGGGCTTTGAACCGGAACGGCTGCAACGCCTGCACAATGTTTACTGCCTGAGGACCCTCTACCCCTTCGCCTGTGCCGCCCTCTCTGACCTGGTGACCAAGGGCGGCTTCCCGCAACTGGTGCTGGCACCGATGAATTTCGAGGCCCTTTATGAAAAGCGCCTGCAGCAAGCACAGGCGGATGAAGCGGGCTCAGCCCAGCATTGATGCTGTCGCCATCCAGGCTGGATGCGTGAACACCAGGACCCGTCACACGCAGGGTTGCAGGAACAGATGAAACGGACACCGATAACCGTCCTCGGCGCCGGCTCCTGGGGCACCGCGCTGGCCATCCGACTCGCCGTAAACCACAACAACACCTGCCTTTGGGGCCACGAGCCCGAGGTCATGGCCACTCTCGAGCGGGAGCGCCAGAACCGCCAGTTCCTGCCGGGCATCAGCTTTCCCGAACAACTGTCAATCGAGGCCGACCTGTCACTGGCCGTCCATCAGGGCCGAGACCTGCTGATCGCCGTGCCCAGCCACGCCCTGCGCGAGGTCCTGACCCGGGCTGCACCCGCACTGGAGAGCGGCAGCCGCATTGCCTGGGCCACCAAGGGCCTGGAGAACCGCAGCGGCAAGTTCATGCACGAGGTACTGGAAGAGGTGCTGGGCACACGCTATCCGTCAGCCGTGCTGTCGGGACCGACCTTTGCACAGGAAGTCGCAGCCGGCCTGCCCACCGCCTTGACGGTCGCCTCGAACAATCCGCCATTTGCGAACGCCCTCGCCAGCCGGCTGCATGGCAAGACCATGCGTGTCTATACCAGCGACGATATCATCGGCGTGCAGCTCGGCGGCACCGTCAAGAATGTACTGGCCATCGCGGCAGGCATCAGCGACGGCCTGCAGCTCGGCGCCAACAGTCGCGCCGCCCTGATCACGCGCGGACTGGCGGAAATCATTCGCCTGGGTGATGCCCTGAGTGCGCGCCGTGAAACCCTGATGGGACTGGCCGGCGTGGGCGACCTGATACTCACCTGCACTGACGACCAGTCACGCAACCGGCGCCTGGGCCTGGCGCTCGGCCGCGGGACGCCGCTGGAAATTGCCATACGGGAAATCGGCCAGGTCGTCGAGGGCTTCAACACCGCACGCGAGGTCGTGCGCCTGGCACGCCACTACAAGGTCGACATGCCGATATCGGAACAGGTGTTCCGGGTGCTGCACGAGAACCTGTCCCCTGGCGAGGCCGTTCACAACCTGCTGGCTCGGGAGCTCAAGGCGGAGTCCCATTAGAATCCCTGTTGTCGCCAGGCCTCGTAGACAATCACCGCCACGCTGTTGGAAAGGTTCAGACTGCGGCTGGACTCACGCATCGGCACCCGCAACACTGCGTCCAGCCCGCACTCCTGCAGCACGCTGTCCGGCAGGCCGCGGGTCTCCGGCCCAAACAGAAAGGCATCACCCGGCTGGTAGTCGACCGCGTCGTATTGGCGCCGGCCACGGGTGGACACCGGCCACAGGCGCGCCGGTTTCACCTGTGCCCGGAAGTCGCTCAGGGAGTCATATTCGCTGAGCGCCGCCCATTCGTGATAGTCCAGACCCGCACGGCGCAGCTTGCGATCATCCAGTTCGAAACCCAGCGGCCGGATCAGGTGCAGGGCGCTGCCGGTATTGGCGCAAAGGCGTATTATATTGCCCGTATTGGGTGGAATCTCGGGCTGATACAAAACAACATGAAACATCTGCCAACCTGCAAGGCCATGGATTTATGACGCAACTCTCTGCTTCGGACCGAGACCAGCTCGCCACCGATTTCTGCGGGCTGTCGCTGGCCACACCGCTGGTGTTGTTGTCAGGCTGCGTCGGTTTTGGCGAAGAATACACACGCGTGTCCGGCTTTTCCAATCGGGATGTGGGTGCCGTGTGCCTGAAAGGTACTACGCTGGAACCGCGACTGGGCAACCCGCCGCACCGGGTTGCCGAAACCCCGATGGGCATGCTCAACGCCATCGGCCTGCAGAACCCCGGCGTCGATCACGTGGTCAATGAAATCCTGCCGGTGCTGGATTTCGACGAGACCCGGTTCATCGCCAACGTGTCCGGCTCGACGCTGGAGGAATACGCGGAGGTCGCTCGCCGTTTCGATGACTCGCCGATCGACGCCATCGAGATCAACATCTCCTGCCCGAACGTGAAAGAAGGCGGCGTGGCCTTCGGCAACGATCCGGACATGTCGGCGCGCGTCGTCAAGGCCTGCCGCGCCGTGACCACCAAGCCCCTGATCACCAAGCTGTCACCCAACCAGACCGATATCGCGGAAAATGCACGCCGCTGCATCGAGGCGGGCAGTGACGGTTTTGCCGTGATCAACACCCTGATGGGCATGGCCATTGATATCAAAACGCGCATCCCGGTCATCGGCAATAACCAGGGCGGCCTGTCCGGGCCGGCGATCAAGCCCGTGGCCCTGCTCAAGGTGCAGCAGGTCTATCAGGTCTGCAAGCCACACAACATCCCTATCATCGGTCAGGGCGGCGTGACCACGGCAGAGGACGCCATCGAGTTCCTGATCGCCGGTGCCAGCGCCGTCGGTGTCGGTACCGCACTGTTCTACGACCCGTTGGTCTGCAACAAGCTCAACCGGGGCATACTCGACTATCTGCAACAACACGAACTGGCCGGCATCCGCTCGCTCAGCGGCAGCCTGGTACTCAACAACCACAGCACGAGTCCCTGCAGCGGTGGCTGAGTACAACCGGCCCGCGTGCCCGGAACGGTCACTTGCTCAGACAGACCCGTTGATACCCAGCTCCTTGAGCTTGCGCGTCAGCGTGTTCCGGCCCCAGCCCAGCAGGCGTGCCGCTTCCTGGCGCCGGCCACTGGTGTGCTGCAACGTCGTCTCGATCATGATGCGCTCGAATGCCGGCAACGCCTCGTTCAGCAGCTGTTCCCGGTCGTCGGCGAGTTGCTGATGGACCCACTGGCGCAGTAATTGCTGCCAGTCAGCGCCTGCCATAGCGGCAGCGCCGGTCTCGCCCAGCAGCTCACCGGGCAAATCCTCGACATGGATCTCCTGCGCCGGAGCCATCACTGTCAACCAGCGGCACAGGTTCTCCAGCTGGCGCACGTTGCCCGGCCAGTCCAGTGACATCAGTGCTTTTCCCACCTCCGGGCGCAGCAGCTTCGGCTCGACTGCGAGTTCCTGTGCGGCCCGGCCGAGAAAATGCTGCATCAGCAGCGGGATATCCTCGCGGCGCTCGCGCAGCGGCGGGATGTGCACCCGGATCACGTTGAGCCGGTGAAACAGGTCCTCGCGGAAATCGCCGTTTGTCACACGCTGCTCGAGGTCCTGGTGGGTCGCGGCGATGATGCGCACATCGACCTGCTTCGGTGTGTGTGCACCGACCGGATAGAATTCGCCGTCCGCCAGTACCCGCAGCAGGCGGGTCTGGAGTTCCGCGGGCATGTCGCCGATCTCGTCCAGCATCAGGGTACCGCCATTGGCCTGTTCGAAGCGGCCGGTACGCCGGCTTTGTGCACCGGTAAATGCGCCGCGCTCGTGACCGAACAGTTCCGACTCCAGCAGATCGCGCGGAATGGCTGCCATATTCAGCGCGACAAACGGTTTATCGGCGCGTTTACTGTGACGATGCAGTGCCAGGGCCACCAGTTCCTTGCCGGTACCGGTCTCGCCGTTGATCAATACCGTTGCATTGGAATGTGAAAGTCGTCCAATGGCGCGAAACACCTCCTGCATGGCCGGCGCCTTGCCGATAATCTCGGGCGTCTCCTGTTCGACCTGTGCGCCAACCTCGACCTGCTGCTGTTCCCGCAGTGCCAGAGCCCGCCGCGCAAGTGCAATCGCCTCGTCCACATCAAAGGGTTTCGGCAGATACTCGAAGGCGCCCCCCTTGTAGGCGGATACTGCGCTGTCGAGATCAGAGTGTGCCGTCATGATGATCACCGGTAATTTCGGGTACAGCACATTGATGTGCTCGAGCAGTTCCAGTCCGTCCATGCCCGGCATACGGATGTCCGAAATGATCAGCGCGGGTTCTTCGTGCTGCAGGGCTTCGATCGCACTCCCTGCATTATCGAAACTTTCCATCATCAGGCCGGCCTTCTGCAGCGCCTTTTCGAGCACCCAGCGGATGGAGTTGTCGTCATCAATGACCCAGATTTTCTGGCTATGACTCATTTTTGCTGTCCAGTGGCATTAAAATGGTAAACACGGTTTCGCCTGGCTTGCTGCTGCATTCGATCAGTCCCTGGTGGCGGCTGATCAGCGACTGGGCTATGGACAGCCCGAGCCCGGTGCCGTCACTGCGGGTGGTGATCATCGGGAAGAAAATCTTTTCACGCAGTTGCTCGTCGATACCGGGACCGTTATCGATAACCTGGATACAGGCCACCAGGCGGTGCAGGCGGTTACCGATATTGAACTGGCGCTGCACCCGCGTCCGCAAGACGATTTCACCTTCACCCTCGAGCGCCTGGGCGGCATTGCGGACAATGTTCAGGATGGCCTGGACCAACATATCCGGATCGGCATGCAGTTCCGGCAGGCTGGGATCATAATCCTGGTGAATCCTCAGCCCGCTGTCCGCTTCCACTCGCACCAGCTCACGCACCCGTTCGAGGATGGTGTGGATATTCGTACCCCGCATGTTGGGAATATCATTGGGGCCGAGCATCCGGTCCATCAGGTTCTGCAGGCGGTCTGCCTCGCCGATAATGATACGGGTGTATTCCTTGAGTGCAGCATCGGCGATTTCCTGTTCCAGCAACTGGGCGGCACCGCGCAGGCCACCCAGCGGGTTCTTGATTTCGTGAGCCAGACCGCGTAGCAGCGCATGGGTGGCCTCCTGCTGCGTGATCAGTTGCTCCTCCTGTGCGATACGCAAGTGATGTTCCACCTTACGCAGTTCCAGCATAGTGCCGTTTCTCTGACCCGGGAGGGTGATCGGGGTGTGGGTGCAATTGACAATCAGGCTGTGCAGGTCGGGCAATTCCAGCCGGCAATTGCGCTGGTTGATGACATAACCGTTTTCCATCGCAGCGCTCAGGTGTTCGGTAAGCATGTCGGCATTGATGATGAGTTCCCGGATTGCCTTGCCGCGCGCGTGACTGGCACTGGTCGCCAGCAACACCTCGCCCGCCGGATTGAGATACATCAGCCGGAAATGGTCATCGAGCACCATTACCGCGGTGCTCAGGTAATCGAGTAAGCGCTCGGATCGGAATTCCGGAAATTGCTTAACACCCATCATGGGCGCTTCAATGCAAGAACCAAACCACTCTTCCCGCGCCCGTTAAAAACCCGGGGGAATAAACACAATAGACAGACGGAACAACAAGATGCGGCATGTCGGACTGACCGGCCCAGCGGTCCTGGGGAGATAATAGAAACTATTGTGCACCAAAATAGTGCACGTGTCACGCAGCGTCAGGGCTTATTGGCAGGCGCTTGCCGGTTGGGAAAGTTGAGCGATTCGCGGTGCAGGTGAAAGGTCACCGTATCGGTGCTGATGATCGTGCTGCCCTGCGAATCAACCACGCTGGCGGAGAGGCGATGTGAACCCCGGTCCAGGTTAGTGAAATTGATGGCGGTCGCGCTGACCGGTTGGCCGTGGGGCGCATCATCCAGGTAATACTGGATCCGGTGTCCCAGGCGGGTCTTCAATACGGGCTGCAGTGAAACACTGGCGCTCAAGTCCCCGAGATTATTGCGCACCGTGGCATCATCCTCCGGTGCGGTGAACGCCATGCTCTGATACGGGCTCTTGGCAGGCTGCTTCTGCCCCGCGCTATCGCTCAGGGCGCGCGTGCTTATCGGTGGCGCCTTATAGGTCGGCAAGTCCGGCAGCCGCATCTGTTCGGCACCCGGGCTTGGCTGATCTGAAAAGATCACCTCACCATCGGCACTGGTGGACTTGTAGATCTCGGCCTGCGCCAGGCCCGCCAACAGCAGCACTAACACGATAAAATATCTCATAAAACCACCATAAACCCGGCAGTGAAGCGATGCAATACTGTTTGTCCGTGGTTTGACGCCTTCGATCGGTTTCAAGTCCTTGAATTCAAACATTACTTGCCCGGCGCTTAAATAAATACAGAAATAATCACCGCAGAGACGCAGAGTGCGCAGAGAAAAAATAAATACTGTCCCGTAAAAACATCTAAATTTAAGTAGCAATCAATAGTTCGGGTTTTATAGATAAAATTCCTACTCTGCGTTCTCCGCGTCTCTGCGGTTGACGTCATGGTTTTTTCCTGTCCTATAGGAAAAAAAAGCGCCCCGAAGGGCGCTTTTCATTAACCAGGTACTGCGATCTTACAGGCTGTAGTACATGTCGAACTCGATCGGGTGGGTGGTCATGCGCAGGCGCGTAACCTCGTCCATCTTGAGGTCGATATAGCCGTCGATCATGTCGTCGGTGAACACGCCACCGGTGGTCAGGAACTTGCGGTCCGCGTCCAGCATATCCAGGGCCTGGTCCAGGGAGTGACACACGGTCGGGATCTGGGCCTCTTCCTCAGGCGGCAGATCATAGAGGTCCTTGTCCATGGCGCTACCCGGGTCAATCTTGTTCTTGATGCCGTCGAGGCCAGCCATCAACATGGCGGCAAAGCTCAGGTATGGGTTCCCGCTTGGATCCGGGAATCGCACCTCGACACGCCGGCCCTTGGGGTTCGATTCGAACGGGATACGCACCGATGCCGAGCGGTTGCGTGCCGAATAAGCCAGCATGACCGGTGCCTCGAAGCCCGGCACCAGGCGCTTGTAACTGTTGGTACTGGCATTGGTGAAGGCATTCAGGGCACGGGCATGCTTGAAGATACCACCGATGTAGTACAGCGCCTCCTGTGACAGGCCGCCGTACTTGTTACCGGTGAAGATGTTCTTGCCGGCCTTGGCCAGGGACTGGTGTACATGCATGCCGCTGCCGTTGTCACCCACCAGCGGCTTGGGCATGAAGGTCGCGGTCTTGCCGTAACCGTGGGCCACATTCATGACCACGTACTTGAGGATCTGCACCTCATCGGCCTTGCGTGTCAGCGTGTTGAAAACGGTGCCGATTTCGCACTGGCCGGCGGTGGCCACCTCGTGGTGATGCACCTCGACGGGCACGCCCATCTCCTCCAGGGCCAGACACATGGCGCTGCGCAGGTCATGCAGCGAGTCGACCGGGGGCACCGGGAAATAACCACCCTTGTTGGTGGGACGGTGCCCGATGTTGCCGTCCTCATAGACGCGCTCGGAGTTCCAGGAGGCCTCCTCGGAATCGACCTTGTAGAAGGCGCCACCGATGTCGGCTCCCCAGCGCACATCGTCGAGGACAAAGAACTCCGGCTCCGGGCCGAAGTAGGCGGTGTCGGCGATCTTGGTGGACTTCAGGTAGGCCTCCGCGCGGCGGGCAATGGAACGCGGATCACGCTCGTAGCCCTTCATGGTGGTGGGCTCGAGGATATCGCAGCGCAGGTTCAGCATGGGTTCATCGCTGAACAGATCCATGATCGCCGTCGAGGTGTCCGGCATCAACACCATGTCGGATTCATTAATGCCCTTCCAGCCGGCAATACTGGAGCCGTCGAACATTTTGCCGCCTTTGAAAAAGTTGGTATCGATTTGGCTGGCGGGCAGGGTGACGTGCTGCTCCTTGCCGCGGGTATCGGTAAAACGCATGTCGATATACTTGACACCGTTATCTTTTATCATCTTCAGAACTTTGGTTGCAGACATTACAACTCCTCCAGATTGGCTACGTCATTACACACCGCGGTCGGCAGGACAACGGACTTTTCATCAAATCATCACAATTCTTAGCACTGTGAAAGCAGGAATTATGCCACGGCAGTACCCTGAGGCAACCCGTTTTTTTTCACACACTTAGGCAAGCAGACCTGTTCAAGCGTGCACTATAATAGTGCACTCTTTGCACTCCAATGCACACTATTGGTGCGCTATTGTGCCTGGAAGTAAACCTTGACCTCGCCCACATCCGGCACCCGCTGCGCCGCACGTACCAGCTTGTCAGAGACTTCGCGGGCCGCCGCCGGCCCGAGACCCGCCAGCGGCAATATGATATCCACGTGGACCTTGCCGCCCAGGTAATGCAGTACGGGCTTCTCCATGGGCACGTCGATATCGAGTTCGTCCAGTTGCACATCCAGCTGCTCCTGGATCACGTCGCGCAGCGGCAGGCCCAAACAGGGCGCGGCCTGCTCATCATCCTCGGGGTCGATGTGAACGGTCACATCGGCGACCTCGTCAATGTCCTGCAGCAGCCGGCTGCGCACCGACTCGCCGATCTGGTGCCCTTCCGAAACACTCAGGGTCGGGTCGACCAGGATGTGCACGTCCACCAGGGCATCACTGCCGCTGCGCCGGGTGCGCAGCATGTGCAACTCACGCACCCCCGGCACCGCGAGGCTCGACTCGCGGATGGCCTCCACCTGCTCGCTTTCCAGTGCCGTATCGATCAGCTCCTGCAGGCTCTTCCACAACAGGTCCCAGCCGATTTTGGCGATCATCAGCGCCACCGCGACCGCGGCGACGGCATCCAGGTAGGGCAAGCCCGCCATGGCGCCGCCGACGCCGATCACCACCACGATCGAGGAGATGGCATCGCTACGACTGTGCCAGGCGTTGGCCTGCAGCATATTGGAACGCAGCCGCCGTGCGGCGCTGGCCGTGTAACGGTAGATGGCTTCCTTGGAAAAGATCGAGATCAGCGCCACGATCAGCGCCGGCATCTCCGGATGCAACAGCAGCTGTGGATCCAGCATGCGGCGCACGGCCTCAAAGGAGATACCCATGGCCACGGCCGTCAAGGCCATGCCCAGCGCAACGGTGGCCACCGTTTCGATGCGGCCGTGCCCGTAGGGGTGTTCTGCGTCGGCGGCGCGGTGGGAGTGTTTGGCGGCATACAGGACCAGCACGTCCGTGCCAAGGTCCGACAGCGAGTGCACGCCATCGGCAATCAGTGCCTGGGAATGTGCCGGGATGCCGATCATAATCTTGGCCACACCCAGCAGCAGATCGACCACGGAGCCCACCAAAGTGACCTTGCGAACTTCCCTGTAGCGTGTTTCGAGCAGTTCCGTGCTGTTGTGTTGAACGGCCAACGAGGTACTCCTGTCAGGTGCCGCCAAAGCGTACGGTGATCAGGATATCACCGTCCTGCTCGGCAATATCGCAGACCTCGTGGCCATGCACGCGGCACCAGGCCGGGATATCATGAATGGCGCCGGGGTCCGTGCACAGCACCCGCACGGAATCACCCGGCGTCAGCCGGGCCATGGCGTCCTGTGTACGTATCACGGGAAGCGGACAGAGCAGGTGCCGTGCATCCACGGTCTCGGTACTCATAGATACCATTCTGACGGAATCTCGCCTGCAGGCAACGGGGCGACCTCCAGGGTCCGTGCTGCTCCGTCCTTGCCGGTCACCTCGACGGTGACCCGCTCGGCATCGCGGCCCTGGCTGAATCGCGCGGTCAGGCGCGCGGCCAGTTCAAGGTCATCGCGGCCGGCCTCGCCGTCGAGCAGCACCAGGGGGCCGCTGTGACTGAGCGGGATCAGGTGCACGAAGCGCTTGCGGTACCCTTCCATGAACCTGTTCTCGCCTTCCTCGCGCCCAATGATCAGTTTGAAATGCGGACGCGGCCGCAGGTGGCGCCCGACCTTGAGCAGCATGATGTCGTCGAGGTCGTATTCGCGCGTGCCGCGCGTTTCCCACAGGTCTGTCAGCTTGACGGCGTATTGCTGGTCGGTCAGGAAACAACAGCCGCCGGCAGGCTGCGCATAGCCCTCGAAACCGAACTGGTGTGCCAGCGCCATCTGTGGCTTGCGCGAACGGCCGCTGAAGGCATAGAGCCGGCCCCGGTCCAGCCAGCCTTCCTGTTCCGGCAGTGTCGGCGGCAGATTGCGCGCGCTCAGCGGACGTACCAGGCGATTGCCGGCGCCGGATTCACGCGCCACCACCGGCATGGTATCGCGCCGCTGTGACATGGGCCGCTGGCCGATGACCTCACCGGTGATGATGAAGTCGAAACCGTTGGCCTCGATCCATTCGTGTGCCTTGTTGACCATGAAGATCTTGCAATCGAGGCAGGGGTTGAGATTCGCACCGTAGCCATGCTTCGGATTGATAACCACCTGCTTGTATTCGTCGATAATATCGACGATGTGCAGCTTGATGCCCAGCTGCTCGGCCACCCACAGGGCGTTGTTGCGCTTCGGTAGGGCGCGGTCTTTCTTGCGGATCGCATGGGTATGGCCTTCCACACAGAAGCCGGTGAAGAAATTGATGCCCTCGACCTGCACGCCCTGCTCCATGACCACGCGTGCGGCAAGCAGTGAATCGAGTCCACCGGAAATGAGGGCAACGGCCTTGCGTGGTTCAGACATGGGGCACTGTATGACTATTGGAAAAAAGAACTAACCGCAGAGTCGCAGAGTACGCTGAGAAAAATAAAAATCTCACCGCAAAGGCGCAAAGAAAACATTATTGCAACAACCCCGGTCCGGGTAATGCAAACAAATAATCATTCATCAAGGTTAGGGCATGGTTTTATTATTAGGGAACCTCTGATTAATTCCTTTATCGTCATCCCGGCGCATGCCGGGATCCATGTTATTCAATAAATTGGATGCCGGCCTTCGCCGGCATGACGAATAAATCAGTGCTTCCTTAGCATGAATTGTGTTTTGGCTTTGCGCTCTTTGCGCCTTTGCGGTGATTAGCGCTGTTCGCATAGCAACAGTATTCTAACCCATGCACAGGGCTTAAGGTTAGAAAAGGGAGGGATTCAGTGTGTTTCGGGGGTGCCCGGTGTCGCGATAGCACGTTCACCGCAGACTTGCTGATAGCAGCGGCGGCTGCCGGTGTCCTGCCACAGATCCATGGCCTGGAGCGGTGTCAACACCGACTCGCCGCCGAGCTCACGCATGGCGTGCAGTACATCCATAAGCACCACGAAGGCCGCGGACAGGTGGCCATAAGCCACGGACCAGCTGCGATCGAGCAGGTCGGACAGCTGCAGGTAGGATGACTGCCCCAGCTTGACGAAGTAGCTGACACGCACCAGGCGGCGCTCGGCGAGCTGAGGAAACAAACCGGAAAACAGCAGGCAATGATCGCCCACGTCGCGCAGGCGTTCGACCCGCTGCTCCCCGCTGCAGGCCTGACTGTGCAGGTAATCACTGGCCATGATACGCGCCAGGCTGTGGGGCTTGTCGGAGAAGCGCATCAACAGGAAGACCAGGTAACTTTCCAGAGTCTCGTCCAGCTGCTGGTTGCAACGCGCCTGCGCGTCATGCACCAGCGCCTGCCACTGGGCCTGGGGTGTGGGTTCGAGAATCAGCTGCTGCATGTGCTTATCCTCCACTGGATAATGGTTATTTCATCGGCCAGCGTGCCCGGATGCTTAAGCCCCGCGGGTACGCTTTCGCCGCTCGCTTTCACCACCACTACCTGCAACATTTACCATATTGGCAGATAAAATGACATGCACACACCACCAGCGCGGTCCTGACCTCATCCATGTGGGGAAATTTACGGCACTGCACGGTATACTCGCCGATCGGCAGCGCAGCCGCCAACCTGGCAAATAACTGAATCAAGCCCGATCCGTGTCTGAATCACCCAAAACATTCCAGGACCTGATACTCGCACTCCAGCATTATTGGGGCAGCAAGGGTTGTGCCCTGTTGCAGCCCTACGATATGGAAGTGGGCGCGGGTACCTTTCACCCGGCGACCTTCCTGCGCGCTATCGGTCCCGAGCCGTGGCGTGCGGCCTATGTGCAGCCTTCGCGTCGCCCTACCGATGGACGCTACGGCGAGAACCCGAACCGCCTGCAGCACTACTACCAGTACCAGGTGGTCATGAAGCCCTCGCCGCTGGAGATCCAGGAACTCTACCTCGACTCGCTGCGCGGTCTGGGCATCGACCCGCTGGTACACGACATCCGCTTCGTCGAGGACAACTGGGAATCGCCCACCCTGGGGGCCTGGGGACTGGGCTGGGAGGTTTGGCTGAACGGCATGGAGGTCACCCAGTTCACCTATTTCCAGCAAGTAGGCGGCCTGGAGTGCCGGCCGGTCACCGGCGAAATCACCTACGGCCTGGAGCGCATCGCCATGTACCTGCAAGATGTCGATAGCGTCTTCGAACTGATCTGGACCGAGGGCCCGGACGGGCCGGTCACTTATCGTGATGTGTTTCACCAGAATGAAGTGGAAATGTCCACCTACAATTTCGACCAGGCCGATGTCGAATCATTGCTGTCCTGGTTCGACGTGTGCGAGCGCGAGAGCAGCCGCCTGATCGAGGTCGGCCTGCCGCTGCCGGCCTACGAAATGGCCCTGAAGGCCTCGCACACCTTCAATCTGCTCGATGCCCGCAACGCGATCTCGGTCACCGAACGGCAACGCTACATCCTGCGGGTGCGGACCCTGGCCCGTCAGGTTGCCGATGCCTACTACACGCGCCGCGAATCACTCGGCTTCCCCATGCTGTCCAGCGCCGGCAGGTCGCTATGATGGAACATGACCTGTTAATCGAGATAGGCACCGAGGAACTGCCGCCACTGGCACTGCGCCGGCTGGCCACGTCCTTCCGCGATTCCCTGGACAGCCTGCTGCAGGAGAACCATCTTGCCCACGGGGCGGCCCATGCCTATGCCTCGCCGCGCCGCCTGGCAGTACACATAGAAAAGGTCCCGCTGACCCAGCCGGACCGGGAGGTCGTACGCCGCGGCCCGGCCGTGCTGGCGGCCTTCGATGAAAACGGCGATCCGACCAAACCGGCGCAGGGCTTCGCGCGCTCCTGCGGTGTCACGGTCGCCGAGCTTGACCAGCAGGAGACCGACAAGGGGAGTTTCCTTGCATGGCGCTCGGTCGAACAGGGGCGACCGGCGCTGGAGATCATCCCGGCACTGGCTGAGAGTGCACTGAAGGCCTTGCCGGTTCCCAAGCGCATGCGCTGGGGCGACAGCGAGGTGGAGTTCGTGCGCCCGGTGCACTGGGTGCTGCTGTTGCTGGGTAGCGAAGCTGTCGAGGCAGAAATCCTGGGCATTGGCTGTGACCGTTATACCCGTGGCCACCGCTTCCACTGCAATGAAAAAATCGCCATCATCGAACCGGCAGCCTATGTCGATACCCTGGAAAAAGAGGGCCAGGTGCTGGTCGACATGGACCGGCGCCGCGAGGTGATCCGTGAGCAGGTCGAGGCGGCCGGGCGGTCACTGGGCGGTCGCGCCCGCATCAGTGCCGAACTACTCGAGGAGGTCACTGCCCTGGTGGAGTGGCCGGTGGCCATCAGCGGCAGCTTTGACCCGCGGTTTCTCGAGGTGCCTGCCGAGGCCCTGGTATCGAGCATGCAGGACCACCAGAAGTTTTTCCCGGTCGAGGACAGTAATGGCAAACTGCTGCCGCTTTTTATTACCGTTGCCAACATTGACAGCAAGGACCCGCAGCAGGTGCAGGCCGGCAACGAACGCGTGATCCGACCGCGCCTAGAGGATGCCGCCTTCTTCTGGAACCAGGACCGCAAGCAACCGCTGGCAAGCCGCGCCGAACAACTGAACACGGTTACCTTCCAGCAGAAACTCGGATCGCTGGGCGACAAGCAGGCGCGTGTCGGTCGCATCGCGACATCCCTCGCAGACCAACTCGGCTTTAATAATGAGTACGTACAACGCGCGGCCGCCCTGTGCAAATGCGACCTGTTGACCAGCATGGTCTTCGAGTTCCCTGAACTGCAGGGCATCATGGGACGCTACTATGCCACGCATGACGGTGAAGCCGGCGAGGTGGCCGTGGCACTGGATGAACAGTACCAGCCCCGCTTTGCCGGTGATGCCCTGCCCGTGACCTCAACCGGCCAGGCACTGGCGATCGCCGATCGTCTGGATACGCTGGTAGGCATCTTTGCCATCGGCCAGACGCCCACCGGCGACAAGGACCCCTTCGGGCTGCGGCGCGCGGCTCTCGGCATATTGCGTATCCTCATCGAGAAGCGGCTCGACCTGGACCTGCGCTCACTGATCGACACGGCCGCTGCCGGCTTCGCCGATGGCCTGGTCACCGACCTGAATGCGGACGAACTGTTCGGCTTCATGATGGAGCGCCTGCGCGGCTATTACCTGGAACAGGACTACGACGCCGACGAATATGCAGCGGTGCTAGCACGCCAGCCCCGACGCCCGCTGGACTTTGATCAGCGCCTGGCCGCGGTAAAGGCGTTCCGCAGGCTACCCGAGTCGGCCAGCCTGGCCGCAGCGAACAAGCGCATCCGCAACATCCTGCGCAAGGCGGAAACCGCCATACCCGTGTACCATGACCAGGCCCTGTTGCAGGAGCCGGCCGAACAGGCGCTGGCGGCCGCGATCGCCAGGCTCGAGTCAGTGGTAAGCCCGCTGTTCGAAAACCGTGACTACACCGAGGCGCTGCGCAAGCTCGCCGCCCTGCAGGCACCGGTCGACAAATTCTTTGATGATGTCATGGTGATGACCGACGATAGCGCGTTGCGCGACAATCGCCTGGCCTTGCTTAATGCCCTGTCCGGACTGTTTCTGCAGGTTGCCGATATATCGCGCCTGCCGGGTTAGTAGAAACAAGCATTCACCGCACGACTGCAGGTAGAAAGTGAAACCGGGAACCGGTCGAGAGACTGGCCTGGGCCATGCGGGAGGTAGAGCAACGCAGGACACAGTTGCCTAAAAACGCAGAGAACGCCGAGTAAAAAAGAAAAAACTTCTCACCGCAAAGGCGCGCAGGACACAAAGAAGAAATTATTGTTAAAACTCCGACCGGGGAACGAAAAACATACGATCATCTGTCATGGCCGAGGTGCTTTTTTATAGCATGAATTGTGTTTTGACTTTGCGCTTTGCGCCTTTGCGGTGAATAATCTTTATACATGCGATATTGTTTATTGTGTTCTCTGCGTCCTTTGCGTCTCTGCGGTAGATTTTCAATTTTTTAGATGCAACACCAGCCACTGGTACAGTTATGAGTAATAATGATTCCTACAACGATATGCTGGCCGCCGTACAGGCCTTTCATGACAAGCACGATTTCAAGCACACCGGCGGCGAGGAACTGGCCTACCGGGTTGCACTGATGACGGAGGAACTTGGCGAGATCTCGGCTTGTGTCACCAAGGGCAAGGAGACACGCAAGCTTGCCGAGGAATGTGCCGACCTGTTTATACTGCTGATCGGCACCGCCATCGCAGCGGATTTCGATCTCAAGGGTGCCTTATGGGACAAGATGGACAAGCTTATGCAGCGTGACTCGCGCATGATCAACGGCCGTATCCGCGTTTCCGAGTTCAGGGACACATGAGACCGCCTCGATGAAACTGGTTATCCTGGAACGTGATGGGGTCATTAACAATGATATGGATGATGCCGTGACCTCACCCGCCGAATGGCAACCCATTCCCGGCAGCCTGGCGGCCCTAGCCCGACTGCATCGTGCCGGCTGGCGCGTTGTCGTGGCCACCAACCAGTCCGGGATCGCCCGCAAGCGGCTCGATCTCGATACACTAGCGCTGATCCACGATAAGATGCACCGGGCCGTAGCCGAGGCTGGTGGCCTCATCGACGCAGTATTTTTCTGCCCGCATGCAGCGGACGAGGATTGTGAATGCCGCAAGCCCAAACCCGGCCTGTACCTGGATATTGCCCATCGTCTGCGTATCGGCCTGAAAGGCGTACCGGTTATCGGCCACTCACTGAATGACCTGCAGGCGGCCCGTGCGGTGGGTGCTCTCCCGATTCTGGTCAAGACCGGCAAGGGTTCCGAAACCCTCGCCCACCCCGATCTGGGTTCGGATGTCTCCGTGTTCAGAGACCTGACCAGTGCGGTGGATGCCCTGTTGGCCCCCAATGCCGGCTAGCTGCCAGACCTGTTAAATGCCACAACCCAATAATGAACAACCTTCCCGGCCTGTCCTGTTAGTGCGCGCCACGGCCTTCTGGATCGTGTTTGCGCCAACCACCGTCATCGCGGCCATCCTCGTTGTACTGATGTTCCCGTTCCCGCTCACCAGCCGCCAGGCATTCGTTATCACTTATGTGCGCTTCATACTCTGGTGGCTGCGCATCACCTGCAAACTCGACCATGAAATACAGGGCATCGAGCATATCCCCCCCGATACCGGTATCGTCTTTTCCAAGCACCAGTCCACTTGGGAGACCTTTGCCATTCAGATCATATTTCCGGCGCAGATCTGGGTCACCAAGCGCGAACTGCTCTGGGTCCCGTTCTTCGGCTGGGCACTGGCACTGATGAAACCGATCGCACTCAACCGCGGCAGCGGACGTGCCGCCATCGAACAACTGGTCAAGCAAGGCATGGAGCGCCTCGACGCGGGCCTGTGGGTCATCCTGTTTCCCGAGGGGACCCGGGTGGCGCCAGGCAGGAAGGGGCGTTACAAGATCGGTGGCGCGGTACTCGCTGAGCGTTCCGGCTACCCGATCATCCCCGTTGCCCATAATGCCGGCGAATACTGGCCGCGCCGCAGCTTTATCAAATACCCTGGCACCATTCAGGTACGCATCGGGGCGCCGATTTCATCCAACAGTAAATCTGCCCAGCAGATACTTCAGGAGGCCTCCGGATGGATTGAATCCAGCATGACTGAGATCACCACCCTGAAGGACTGAGTATCGACCCGGATGCACCCCCTGCCCGCCAGGTTCCACACCCCAGAGCAAACACCTGTAAGACCTATATTTATAGTTTACCCTATATATTATGCCTGCTCTTGTTGCAGACCACGCTTGTGCAGACTCCAGCGGCTGGGTTCAAGCCCAGCCAAAAACAGGATATTAAAATAATGCATGCATTAATATTAGTGTAATCAAAAATATTAACTAATTGATTATATTGAAAACAGCTCTGCTCAAAAAAATTAACTATGCGATAAACCGGGCCATCACTCACCCCCATACCGCACTCACCCGACCGTCTTCAGCCAGCCAGTCAGGGGGTATCAGATATCCAGGTTGGAAACCGTCAAGGCATTTTGCTCAATGAAATCCCGGCGTGGTTCCACATGATCGCCCATCAGGGTAGTGAAGATTTCGTCCGAACCCACGGCATCCTCGATCTGTACCTGCAGCAGTCGGCGGGTCGCCGGGTCCATGGTGGTCTCCCATAGCTGTTCGGGATTCATCTCGCCCAGGCCCTTGTAGCGCTGGATATGCTGGCCGCGCTTGGCCTCATCCAGCAACCAGGTCAATGCCTGCTTGAAGGAGTGCACCACTTCCCGGCGGTCCCCGCGTTGCACATAGGCGCCTTCCCCGAGCAGCCCATCCAGTTGGGTACCCAGGGCGGTGATACGCTCGTATTCGCCGGTCGTGAAAAACTCGCTGGTGAAGCTTTGCTCGGCGGCCACGATACCATGGGTCCACTTGCTGAATTTGGCGACAAAACCGTTCTCCTCCGCGTTCGGTTCCACCTCGACGGTATAACGCTTGCCGGCAGGTTGGCTTGCGTTCATGCGCAGTTCGAGCTCCTTGAACCAGGCGCTCACGGCCTCGGTATCCTGCACTGCAGTCGCTTCGAGTATCGTCATGTAGATCATCTTCTCAAGGATGTCGGTATCGTAGCGGCGCGCCAGGCGGCGGATGGTCGCCATCACCGCCATGTATTGGCTGGCCAGCGCCTCCAGGGCGGTGCTGCTCAGGGGGGGGGCATCCGGATTGACATACAGCTGCGCCTTGTCGACCGCCGCCTGCAAGAGCAGAGCATTTAACGATGCATCATCCTTAACATATTGTTCTTGTTTGCCTTTTTTAACTTTATAGAGTGGCGGCTGGGCAATATAGATATACCCGCGCTCGATCAACTCATGCATCTGACGATAGAAAAAGGTCAACAGTAGGGTGCGGATATGAGAACCATCCACGTCAGCATCCGTCATAATGATGATGCGGTGGTAGCGTAATTTGTCAGGGTCGAATTCCTCCCGGCCGATGCCGCAGCCCATGGCTGTGATCAAGGTGCCGACCTCGACCGAGGACAACATCTTGTCAAAGCGCGCCTTCTCTACATTCAGAATCTTGCCCTTCAGCGGCAGGATGGCCTGGTTCTTGCGATTGCGCCCCTGCTTGGCTGAACCGCCCGCAGAATCACCCTCGACCAGGAACAGTTCGGACAGGGCCGGGTCGCGTTCCTGACAATCGGCCAGTTTGCCCGGCAGGCCGGCCACGTCCAGGGCGCCCTTGCGGCGCGTCATTTCGCGCGCCTTGCGGGCGGCCTCGCGGGCACGGGCCGCATCCACGATCTTGGATGTGATCGCCTTGGCCTCTGCTGGATTCTCCAGCAGGTAGTTCTGGAACTGTTCACCGACCTGGGACTCGACAATTCCCTTGATTTCCGAGGACACCAGCTTTTCCTTGGTCTGCGACGAAAACTTCGGGTCCGGCACTTTCACGGACAGCACTGCGGTCAGGCCTTCGCGGGCATCATCACCGGTGGCCGAGACTTTGGCCTTGCGCATGATGCCCTCTTTCTCCATGTACTGGTTCAGGGTCCGCGTCAGGGCACTACGAAAACCTGCCAAATGGGTACCCCCGTCACGCTGGGGAATGTTGTTGGTAAAGCAGAAGATGTTTTCCTGGTAGGAATCGTTCCACTGCATCGCAACCTCGACCCCGACGTCGTCCTTGTCACCGTTGAAATAGAACACGGTCGGATGCAGCGGGGTTTTATTACGGTTGAGGTGCTTCACGAAGGCCTTGATGCCGCCCTGGTATTCAAATATATCCTCTTTGTCGGTACGCTTATCGACCAGCCTGATGCGTACACCGGAATTCAAAAAAGAAAGCTCTCTCAGTCGCTTGGCAAGGATATCGTAGTGGTATTCGGTATCCGTAAAGATCTCTCTGCTGGGCTTGAAACAGACCTCGGTGCCGGTCTTGTCAGTCTTACCGATGCTCTCCAGTGGCGCCTGAGGCTCACCCAGATGATATTCCTGGGTAAAGATCTGGCCATCGCGCTGTATGGTCAGGCGCAGGTATTCAGACAGGGCATTCACCACCGAGACACCCACGCCGTGCAGTCCTCCGGACACCTTGTAGGAATTGTCATCGAATTTACCACCGGCGTGCAAAACGGTCATGATGACCTCGGCCGCTGAACGTCCCTCCTCCGGGTGCATGTCGACCGGGATGCCACGCCCGTCGTCCGTAATGGTGACGGATTGATCGCTGTGCAGAATGACATTGATTTCATGGCAATGGCCGGCCAGCGCTTCATCAATGGCATTGTCGACGACCTCAAACACCATATGGTGCAGACCGGTGCCATCATCTGTATCGCCGATGTACATACCCGGCCGCTTGCGCACGGCGTCCAGGCCTTTGAGTACCTTAATATTGGATGATGTATAGGAATTGATGTCGGTCATGGCAGAATCCTTGGATTAACCGAGTCATTGTACCACTTCCCGTATGGTGCCATGTTCCACGTGGAACCTTTTGTGTACTGGCCACGCGCCAAGATCCAGCGAGCGGGTATCGATCGCGGTCACGAAGACCTGGGTCTCCAGCTCAGCCAGCCCCGAGAGAACCCGTGCCTGGTATTCGACATCCAGTTCACTGGCAAGGTCGTCCAGCAAAAAGATGCCCTTCGGTACCTCCAGCGCATGCTGCAACTTCACCTGTCCCAACAGGAAGCCGACAATAATGCTCTTTTGTTGTCCCCGGGAATAGTGAGTCCGGGCGGGCCAGTCATCCACCAGCACGGCATAATCCGCCCGGTGTGGCCCGGGCTGCGTGTAACCCCGAGACCGGTCCTTATCCAGCGATTTTTTCAGGGCCTCCGCTAACGTCAGGTCCTTCGCCCAACCCGACTGGTAACGGATAGCGAATTTTTTTCCGGGAAGCAGGAGCGTCAGTTCCCGGGCAACATGCCCGGAGAGGTCCTTGAGGTAATCGCGCCGCAACCGGTCCAGGGAAGTGGCCGCACTAACCAGTTCACTGTCCCAGACCGTAACCTGTACCGCTGGTGCATGATCTCTCAGGGCCGCGTTGCGCTGGCGCAAGGCACGTGCGTAGCGCTGCCAGGCATTCCGGTAACCGGGTTCCACGTGAAACAGCGCCCAGTCGAGCGACTGGCGCCGGTAGCGCGGACCCCCGCTCAGGATATTGGCGGTATCGCCGGTCATGAGATGGATGGGAAAACGGCCCGCCAGATCGGAAAGCCGTCGCAGCGGCCGGCCCTCCAGGTGTATTTCATAGTTCCCGGGTCGGCGCTGGATCCCGACCGGGATAACCCGACCGTCCGGCAAACCGACGCGCCCGACCACGCGAAAGGCCGCCTGCCCATGGCGGATCAGCTGGTTGGGATCAGTCGTTCGAAAGGAATGCACCCGTCCGAGACAGTACACGGCCTCCAGCAGGCTGGTCTTACCCGCTGCATTGGGGCCAGTGATCAGATTCAGGCCGGGGGAAAAGGCAAGTCGCGCGGTTTCGATATTTCGGAACTGTCCGATATCGAGTCGCTGCAGTCCCGTGGCTAGAGTTGGCAATGAATCAAGTAGCTACCGTAGTGAGCCACGATCACAGGCGCATCGGCATAACCACATAACGGCAGTCATTCACCCCCGGGGCGTGGATCAGTGCGCTGCTGTTCGCATCACTCAACAGGACTTCCACCTCCGGGCTTTGAATGGCACCCAGCACGTCCAGAAGATAAGTCACGTTGAAACCGACTAGCAGGGGTTCATGCTCGAAAGCGACCTCGATCTCCTCTACCGCCTCCTCCTGTTCAGGGTTATGTGCTTGAATTTTAAGTATATTTTTTGAAATATCCAGACGAATCCCGCGGTATTTTTCGTTGGATAATATCGATGTCCGGGTCAGTGCCTGACGCAACACCTCGCGGTTGATCACCAGGCTCTTGTCGGCCCCCTTGGGAATGACGCGGTGGTAGTCCGGGAAACGCCCATCGATCAATTTGGAGGTAAAACGCAACACACTGGTGGTGATACGGAGATGATTGCTGCCGATCTCGACCTGCACCTCGGCATCGTCCTCCTCCAGCAGCCGGTGCAATTCCTGCACGCCCTTGCGCGGTACGATGACCTGTTGCTCGGTGTTAGCGCCGGTGTCCAGTGCGAACTCGCATAACGCCAGCCGATGACCGTCGGTGGCCACACCCCGCAAGACACCGTTGGCCGCCTCCAGCATCAAGCCATTCAGGTAGTAGCGCACATCCTGCTGGGCCATGGAAAAGGCGGTACGGTCGATCAGTCCCCGCAGGTCGTTTTGCGCGACCGCCAGCTTGCTCGCACTCTTGATCTTGTCGACCACCGGAAATTCGCTGGCCGGCATGGTGGCCAGGGTAAAACGACTATTGCCGGAACGGATGTGCGCGCGCTCATTCTTGATGGAAATATCGATGTCCGCCGCTTCGGGCAAGGTGCGACAGATATCCAGCAGTTTGCGTGCCGGCAGCGTGATGTCACCGGTCTCGGTGACCGCGACCTGTGCCTGTGCCTGCAACTCGACTTCGAGATCAGTGGCCGTCAGCTTGAGACTTTTCCTGGTGGCATTGAGCAGCACATTACCCAGTATCGGAAGAGTCTGACGGCGTTCAACAACACCGACTACCTGTTGCAGGGGTTTGAGCAGGGTTTCACGCTGTACGGTAAATTTCATAATAGATATATTTAAATATTTAAAGACTATTGTTAATGTAATTAGGCCTACCGAATACTGTGGGTAAGCAGTATAAACACTTTATCTACAGTCAGTTGCAAAGAGTATATCTGTTATTGAAAGCTCGTGATCAACAGTGGGCAAGCTGTGGATAACAGGGGATAAAAATAGCGCAAATTGTTATCCACACCTTACCCACATCATGTCGTCATGGTTCTCAACAGGTTGCTATAGTCCTCATTGATGCGCGCATCGCTGTCCTTGAGTTCAACCACCTTGCGGCAGGCATGCAGGACGGTGGTATGGTCGCGGCCACCGAAGGCATCACCAATTTCGGGCAGACTGTGCGTCGTCAGTTCCTTCGCCAGAGCCATGGCGATCTGGCGCGGCCGGGTAATGGTACGGCTGCGGCGTGGCGACAACAGGTCGGCCACGCGGATCTTGTAGTATTCAGCCACCACCTTCTGGATGTTGTCGATGGTCACCAGCTTGTCTTGCAGGGCCAGCAGGTCGCGCAGGGCCTCCTTGGTGAACTCCAGCGTGATGGGCCGGCCGGTGAACCGGGCGCTGGCCATGACGCGACGCAGGGCGCCTTCCAGTTCGCGGATGTTGGACTGGATGCGCTTGGCAATGAAAAACGCCACGTCATCCGGTAGCTCGATATTGTTCTGGGTGGCCTTGTTCATGAGAATGGCCACGCGGGTTTCCAGTTCCGCCGGTTCGATGGCAGCGGTCAGACCCCAGCCGAAACGCGACTTGAGGCGCTCTTCCAGGCCATTGACCTCTTTGGGGTATCGGTCACAGGTCAGGATTACCTGCTGCTGACCTTCGAGTAACGCATTGAATGTATGGAAGAATTCCTCCTGCGAACGCTCCTTTCCGGCAAAGAACTGGATATCATCGATGAGCAGGGCATCCACTGTCCGGTAGTAGCGCTTGAACTCGTTGATGGCGTTATGCTGCAGCGCCTTGACCATGTCGGCGACGAAGCGTTCCGAGTGCAGGTAGATCACGCGCGCAGCGGGGTTGCGCTCCAGGATCAGGTTGCCCACGGCATGCATGAGGTGGGTCTTGCCGAGACCGACACCGCCATAGATGAATAGCGGGTTGTAGGCCCCGCCCGGGTTTTCGCCGACCTGGATGGAGGCCGCGCGCGCCAGCTGATTGGACTTGCCGCCGACAAAGGAATCGAAGGTGAACTCAGGGTTCAGGTTGCTCTTGTACTGTACCGGTGCCGGCTGGTCTGCCACACCGGCCCCGGGGGCAACGGCCGGTGCCGGTGCCGTCAGCGGGTCTGGCGCCCGGTTGCTGCTGCCGATATCGAGCTGCACCCTGGTGGTGGTGTCCGGACCGAGGTCATGCAGGGTGCGGGAGATGATATCGAAGTGGTGTTTCCTGACCCAGTCGAGGACGAACTGGTTGGGTGCCAGCAGGCGCAGGCTGTCCGGGGTCTCGACGGCGTGCAGGGGGCGTATCCAGGTGTTGAACTGTTGCTCGGGTATTTCGTGTTCAAGACGAACCAGACATTGTTGCCAGAGCGACACCCCCACCAGTCAAATCCCCCTTTTGTTGTTGCAAATCGGCTACCGAGGGGCAGCAGTCTATACCTGTCGCTGAAAGTTATCCACACCCTGAGACGGCGGTCGGGGTACTTTTCCGGTTGACAGTGCGGGCGTTAAAACAGTACCCTTTGCGGCCTTTTCCCGCCCGCCGGTGGCGTGGACTACTTCATTGTTATTTTTGGGATTTGGTGTGCCATGAAAAGAACATTTCAACCCAGCAACCTGAAGCGCAAGCGGACCCACGGGTTTCGTGCCCGCATGAGTACGAAGAGCGGCAGGGCCATTATCAAGGCACGTCGCGCCAAGGGCCGCGCTCGGCTGGCTGTCTGAAGCGGCATCCTGCGTCCAGGCGTGACGCGTTTCCCACGGCAGGCGCGTCTGACAGAGCCCGCCGAATTCAAACGGGTTTTTGATGGCTGCCGCTGCAAGGCAAGCGACCGCTGGTTCACGGTATTGGCCATCCCAAATGGCCGGGAGTCCCCGCGATTGGGTCTGGTTGTCTCCCGCAAGGCGGCGCGCCGGGCCGTGGCGCGCAACCGGATCAAGCGCCAGCTTCGGGAAAGCTTCCGCCATACGCAGACCCGGCTGGGGGGGCTGGACATCGTCGTCATCGGACGCCCCGGCATCGACCTGCAGGACAACAAGGCCCTCGCCCAGGCCCTCGAAAATATCTGGACACGATTGATCAAGACATGCGCTGGCTCGTAATACAGCTCATCAAAGCCTATCGGTTGCTACTCAGTCCCTGGCTGGGCGGACACTGCCGTTTCCATCCCACCTGCTCCTGTTATGCCATTATCGCCATTGAACGCTTCGGCGTGCTGCGCGGCAGTGTGCTGGCCGTCCGCCGCCTGTTACGTTGCCACCCGTGGCACGCGGGTGGCAACGACCCGGTGCCCGACAAGGATGTGAGTCACAGCCATGGATAACCAGCGTTTGTTCCTGTTCGTTGCGCTCTCCTTCGTGATGCTGCTGTTATGGCAGGCCTGGATGGAGGACTACGGTCCCCGGCCTGCGGCCGAAACCCCGGCGCCGGCCACGGAAACATCGGCCACGGCCGTGCAACCCGCCGATGACCTGCCGGGTGCCGCCGATGTGCAACAAGCGCAGGGCCTGCCACCCGAGGAACTGGTGTTGAAAGCCGCTCAGCGGGTGCACGTCGAGACCGATCTCCTGGATATCGAGCTTGATACCACCGGGGGTGATTTGCGCCGTGCCGACCTGCTGGACTACCCGGAAACGACCGCGCCCGATTCTGCACCGTTTCGCCTGTTGAATGGCACGCTGCCAAACCTGTTTGTGGCGCAGTCAGGGCTGCGCACACCGGATGGAGAGGAACCCACCCACCACGCCGTATTCAGCGCCAAACAGACGCACTACCGCCTGGCGGACGGCGCGGACACCCTGCAGGTCCCGCTGCACTGGCGCAGTCCCGCCGGGGTCGAGGTCACCAAGATCTATACCTTCCACCGCGACAGTTACGCGATCGATTTGGAACACAGGGTCAACAACGGCACGGCCAGCGACTGGCATGCGCGCCAGTACCGCCAGTTGCAGCGCACCGCAACGGCGGATCCGACCCAGTCCACGTTCATTCACACCTACCTCGGCGGTGTGCTTTATAGCCCGGAAGAGAAGTATGAAAAGATCGATTTCGATGACATAAGCGATAGCGATCTCGATCGCAAGATCACCGGTGGCTGGGCGGCGATGATCCAGCATTATTTCCTGGCCGCCCTGGTCCCGGAAGCCGGTGAAGAAAACCGTTACTACACCAAGACCCTGAGTGGCGCCCGTTATGTGATCGGCCTGATCTCGCCGACTCAAACCATTGCGGCCGGTGACAGCGGCAGTTTCAGGACCCGGCTGTTCATCGGTCCCAAGCTGCAGGAAGAAATGGCCGGGGTCGCCACCGGGCTGGAACTTACAGTCGATTATGGCGTGCTGACGGTGCTGTCGCAGCCGCTATTCTGGCTGCTCAAGTACATTCACAAGCTGCTCGGCAACTGGGGCTGGGCCATCGTCATCCTGACCGTCCTGATCAAGCTGGCGTTCTACAAGCTGTCGGAGACCAGTTACCGCTCAATGGCCAACATGCGCAAGCTGACCCCGCGCATGAAGTCGCTCAAGGAACGCTTCGGGGATGACCGTCAGCGTCTCAACCAGGCCATGATGGAGCTTTACAAGAAGGAAAAGATCAACCCGCTGGGCGGCTGCCTGCCAATCCTGGTGCAGATCCCGGTGTTCATTGCACTCTACTGGGTATTGCTGGAGAGCGTGGAAATGCGCCAGGCCCCGTTCATGCTGTGGCTGCAGGACCTGTCTTCCCCCGACCCCTACTACGTGCTGCCGCTGTTAATGGGCGCCACCATGCTGATCCAGCAGAAGCTCAACCCGGCGCCCATGGACCCGATCCAGGCGAAGGTCATGATGGTGCTGCCGATCGTGTTCACCGTGTTCTTTGCCTTTTTCCCCTCCGGCCTGGTGCTCTACTGGGTGGTCAACAATACCCTGTCCATTGCACAGCAATGGGTCATTACCCGGCGCATCGAGCGCGGCGGTAAATAAACCCCGGCGCCCGCGGTCGCATGACCACGGACACCATTGCCGCGATTGCCACCCCTCACGGCCAGGGGGGCGTGGGCATCGTGCGCATCTCCGGACCGGGGGTGCCTGCTCTGGCGCAACAACTGCTGGGCCGGCTGCCGGCCACACGCCACGCCGGGGTGCATGCCTTCCGCGCGGCCGATGGCACTCTCATCGACCAGGGCGTGGTGCTGTATTTTGCGGCACCGGCCTCCTTCACAGGCGAGCACGTGCTGGAGCTGCACGGCCACGGCGGTCCCGTGGTCATGGACCTGCTGCTGCAGCGGGTACTGGCACTGGGTGCGCGCGCCGCGCGTCCGGGTGAATTCTCCGAGCGCGCCTTTCTGAATGACAAGCTCGACCTGGCCCAGGCCGAGGCGATCGCCGACCTGATCGACAGCGCTACAGTACAGGCGGCGCGTGCTGCCGTGCATTCAATGCAGGGTGTGTTTTCCGCGCGCGTAAACCAACTGCTGGAGCAGCTCATTGAGCTGCGCATCTTTGTCGAGGCCGCCATGGATTTTCCCGAGGAGGAGATCGATTTCCTCGCGGATGACCGGGTCTCGGAAATGCTGGCTGCGCTACGCGCAGACCTGGTCGAGGTCCAGGCACGTGCCCATCAGGGCCAGTTGCTGCGCGACGGCATGACACTGGTGATTGCCGGGCAGCCCAACGCGGGCAAGTCCAGCCTGCTGAACGCCCTGGCGGGCCGTGATACGGCCATTGTCACCGAAATCCCCGGAACCACGCGCGACCTGCTGCGTGAACATATCCAGCTGGATGGCATGCCCCTGCATATCATCGATACCGCCGGCTTGCGCGACAGCGACAACCCGGTGGAACGCGAAGGAATTCAGCGCGCCTGGCACGCGATCGAAGCCGCCGACCGGGTGCTGCTGGTGGTCGATGGCCAGCGCGGTTTTGACAGCGCCGATGCCGCCATCCTCAGGAAATTGCCGGCCCGGTTGCAACACACCCGGGTCTGCAACAAGATCGACTTGAGCGGGCGTGCGCCGGGGGTGTCTGAGACCGAAACGGGCGTGGAGGTGGCGGTTTCCGCGCTCACCGGTGCAGGCATGGATGCGCTGCGCGCCCACCTCAAGCAGTGTGTCGGTTTCAGCGAACAGGCCGAGGGTGCCTTCAGTGCCCGCCGCCGGCACCTGGATGCCCTGGCGCGCGCCCAGGCGCATGTCGATGCCGGTGCGCACCAACTGCGGGAACAACGGGCTGCTGAGCTCCTGGCGGAGGAGTTGCGCCAGGCCCAGCAGGCCCTGGGCGAGATCACCGGCGAGTTCACCAGCGATGACCTGCTGGGACGGATCTTCAGCAGCTTCTGCATCGGCAAGTGAGGCCTTCTCATTGCGGGCTGGCCGGGCCAGAAACCAGAAAAATAGAGATGACCCTAAATTTAAGCTATGCCCAGTCCGGTTTTGGCAGTCGGGCACTGCCCAGTGCGGTTTTCCGGGAATGCCCTGTCCTTTTATTTTAGTATTCTCTAAAAAAATATATAACTATAATAAACAACAAGCTACTGTTTTATAAAATTAATTTTTCAAGTCTTTCCCCGTGGGCACCAACAGGCGCGTGCGCTTGGGGGCTATATCCCTTGATTCCCGTTTAATACCATAGATAATTTGTGCAAATAAGTGGGTGCCAGACCGTCAGGTGTGCACTTGCCGGCAGCGGCATCGCCTAAATCCTTTATTTAATTTATATTCTGAGTATAATTAGGGTTACGACAAAATTTAGTGTAATCGATAGTTATGGCAAACACCCCGCGTTACTCGTTGCGTGAAAGGAAATTCGCCCGTACCCGGCTGGCCCTGGCCGAGATCGTCACCCACCATCTCGAAAACGCCCCCCTGGATGCGCTGTCGGTGAAGGCCCTGTGCGAACGCGCGCAAATTTCGGAGGCCACCTTCTTCAATTACTTTCCAAAAAAAGATGACCTGGTGGCCTACCTGGACAAGCTGTGGTCACTCGAACTGAACTGGTACGGGCGTCAGGCGGCGGCCCAGCAGGAGGGGTTGGCGGTGATAGAGTCCCTGTTTCGTTACTCTGCCATCCAGGTGCAGAAGAAGCCGGGGCTGATGGGAGAAATCATCGCTTATGAGGCACGCGACCGTGAACACGCGCCGCGACCGGTGATCACGCCGGCGGAGCGTGCGCTGGCCTTCTCTGATCTGCCCGGGATGGTTGAACTCGAGGACGAGAGTCTCGAGGTGATGCTCAGGACGGCGCTGCAACAGGCCATCGAGCGTGGTGAGTTGCCGGCAAACACCCTGCTGTCGGCCGCCATGGTGGGACTGATATCGATTTTCTCCGGGGTGCCGTTGGCGATCATGCACAGTAATCCGGCCAATATCGGCCCCATGTACCGCCAGCAACTGGAAATATTGTGGTCAGGGCTGCGCGCGGTAGCCGGGGCCTGACGCAGCGCAGCCGGCATTCGGGTTGGTGATCAGCCGCCAGGTGCGGGCGGCCCCTTGCAACCAGGCAGCAATGCGCGTGCATTGCCCTGAATTCTTCCGACGGCGTAAACTGGTGATTTTTATCAATCAGGGGTAGAGGGTCGTGGCGGGACAGCGCAGAACATACGGTGTGATTGTGGTGGGCGGTGGCCATGCCGGTACCGAGGCCGCGCTGGCGGCCGCGCGTCTGGGGGTGCGTACCCTGCTGCTCACCCATAATGTCGATACCCTCGGCCAGATGAGCTGCAATCCTGCCATCGGCGGTATCGGCAAGAGTCACCTGGTGAAGGAGATTGATGCCCTCGGGGGCCTGATGGCCCGGGCCGCCGACCTGGCCGGGATCCAGTTTCGGGTGCTCAATGCCAGCAAGGGACCGGCGGTGCGCGCCACCCGTGCCCAGGCGGACCGCGTGCTGTACCGCCAGGCGGTGCGCAGCACACTGGAAAAACAGCCGAATCTACATATCTTCCAGCAGGCCGTCGACGATCTTATTGTCAGCGGCGAGCGCGTGCATGGCGTGATTACCCGGATGGGGCTGGCATTTCATGCCCCCACGGTGGTGCTGACCGTGGGCACCTTCCTCGGCGGCCGGATCCATATCGGCCCGCAGAATTATAGCGG
>Ga0224512_10000567_pt1 | contig 38651 bp, 33 predicted proteins | sample SF_May12_sed_USG_4_FD_169103 | JGI IMG/M metagenome (GOLD analysis project Ga0224512, IMG submission 169103) | Sediment microbial communities from San Francisco Bay, California, United States - SF_May12_sed_USGS_13 | ecosystem: Environmental > Aquatic > Marine > Sediment | place: USA... | reverse complement strand
AAAGGGCACTTTCAACTTGCCCAGGGCGTGCTCGAGGGCGAGATTGGTCATCTGCGTTCCCACCACCCCGCCCGGCAGCCGCCGTTCCTCTTTGCGGTGGCGTGCGATGACGTAGAGCAACTGATCACCATCGTAGAGCCGGCCGGCCGCATCCACCATGACCAGACGGTCCCCGTCCCCGTCGAGCCCGACCCCGAGATCCGCCTTGTGACGCCGCACTGCCGTCTGCAAAGCCTGGGGCGCCGTAGCGCCCACGCGATCGTTGATGTTAAAGCCATCGGGATCAGTCCCAATGGTTTCCACGTCCGCGCCCAGCTCGTGGAAAACCGGCGGCGCCACGTGATAGGACGCGCCGTTCGCGCAATCGACCACGATCCGCATTCCGCGCAAATGCAGGTGCGACGGAAACGTCGTCTTGCAGAATTCAATATAACGTCCCGCCGCATCGTCGATGCGACGCGCCTTTCCGAGTCGCGCCGAGCTCATGCACCTGAGCGGTTTGTCGAGCTCGCGCTCAATGGCCCTCTCCGTCGCGTCCGGCAGCTTGGCGCCATCCCCGGAGAAAAACTTGATGCCGTTGTCCTCGTGGGGATTGTGAGACGCGCTGATCACGATGCCCGCCGAGAGGCGCAGCGCGCGCGTGAGATAGGCCACGGCCGGGGTTGGCATCGGTCCGACCAGGAGCACGTCCACTCCCGCGGAGGACAGGCCCGCCTCGAGCGCGGACTCCATCATGTAGCCGGACACCCGCGTGTCCTTGCCGATGAGAACGCCCGGACGCTCCGCTCCCTGGTGCCGCGCGGTCGCCAGCACTTTGCCCGCAGCGTAACCAAGACGCAGCACGAACTCGGGCGTGATCGGCTTCTCGCCAACCGTGCCGCGGATTCCGTCCGTGCCGAAGTATTTTCTCGTCATGCGTGATGGGTGATGGGTGATGGGTGATGGGTGATGGGTGATTTTACTCGTACTACTCGTCAACCATCACCCATTACCGCTTGCCAGACGGTGAGGGCGTCGCGGGTCGCGGCTACATCGTGCACACGCACGATGTGCGCGCCATTTTTCACCGCAGCGAGCGCCGCGGCAACGCCGGCGTAGACACGCTCTCCCACCTCGCGACCCGTGAGCCGGCCGAGCATCGATTTTCGTGACAGGCCCGCCAGTAGCGCTCCCCCGACCCCGGCGAACGCGTGCAGCCCGCGCAGCAGCGCCAGGTTGTGCTCCAGCGTCTTGCCAAAGCCGAAGCCGGGATCCACCACGATCCGGCCGCGCGCAATGCCCGCAGCCTCCGCCGCCGCAACGCGACCGCGAAGATAGTCGCGCACTTCGCGCACCACATCGTCATAGGTCGGGGCGTCCTGCATGGTGCGCGGGTCGCCGCGCAGGTGCATGAGGCAAACGGCGGCGTCCGATGCCGCGACGGCCTCGAGCGCCCCGGCGGCGCCGAGCGCATTGATATCGTTGATCATGCTCGCCCCTGCTGCCAGCGCTTCTCGCATCAGTTGCGGTTTTCGCGTATCGACGGCAACGGGCACGCCGCATGCAGACAGGTTTTCTATCACGGGAAGAACGCGCCGGCGTTCCTCCGCGAAAGGCACCGGCGCAGATCCCGGGCGCGTCGACTCGCCGCCGATGTCCAGGATATCCGCCCCTTCGTCGATCAGCCTGCGCGCCTGCGCTATTGCCTGCGCAGGACCGGCAAAGAGCCCTCCGTCAGAGAACGAGTCCGGTGTGACGTTGACGACCCCCATCACCAGCGGGCGCTCCAAAGAAAGCCGGAACTTGCCGCATTGGAGATGGGCCATGGTACGTGACGGGTGACCAGTGACCAGTGGCCGGAAGAAACTGCCCGCGCCGGCTTGCCGCCGCCGAAGGCGACCCGCTACCTCAGGCGCCTTGGACCGGGGCCGCGGTGGCCGTTGCGGTGGGCGTGCTGTCTTTCTGCGGCGGCTGAGGCGTGGCGGCCGGTTTCGGCGGACGCGGCGGCCGGCCTTCCATAATGTCGGTGATCTGGTCTGCGTCGAGCGTCTCCCACTCGAGAAGCGCCATCGCCATCGCCTCGACCTTGTCCCGTTTATCCGTGATCAGCTGGCGCGCAAGCTGATATTGCTGGTCGACGATTCGCCGGATCTCGGTGTCGACCTTCTGCATCGTCGTCTCCGACACGTTCTTGTGCACCGTCACGGAACGGCCGAGGAACACCTCGCCGTCGTTCTCGCCGTAGACCATCGGACCGAGCTCGTCGCTCATGCCCCAGCGCGTCACCATGCTGCGCGCCAGATCGGTCGCACGCTCGAAGTCGTTGGAGGCGCCCGTCGTCATCTGGCCCATGAAAACCTCCTCGGCAATGCGGCCGCCGAAGAGCACCGCAATGTTCTGCAGAAGGGTCTCACGGTCCATGCTGTACCGGTCCTGCTCGGGCAGCTGCATGGTCACGCCGAGCGCGCGGCCACGCGGAATGATCGTGACCTTGTGCACCGGATCCGTCTTCGACAGCATACGCGCCACCACGGTATGCCCGGACTCGTGGTAGGCGGTGTTCTTGCGCTCGTGCTCGGGCATGACGATGGAGCGGCGCTCCGCGCCCATGATGAGCTTGTCCTTGGCGCGCTCGAAGTCGTCCATGTCCACGAGACGCTTGCCGGCACGCGCGGCGAACAGTGCCGCCTCGTTCACGAGGTTGGCGAGATCCGCGCCGGCCATGCCCGGCGTGCCGCGCGCGATGATATCGGCCTTGACGTCGGGCCCGATGGGCACCTTGCGCATGTGGACCTGCAGAATCTGTTCGCGACCGCGAATGTCGGGCAGCGGCACGACGACCTGCCGGTCGAAGCGCCCCGGCCTGAGCAACGCCGGATCGAGCACATCGGGCCGATTCGTCGCGGCAATCACGATCACGCCGGAATTCGTATCGAAACCGTCCATCTCCACGAGCAACTGGTTGAGCGTCTGCTCGCGCTCGTCGTTGCCACCGCCCAGGCCTGCGCCGCGCTGGCGCCCGACCGCGTCGATTTCGTCGATGAACACGATGCAGGGCGAGTGCTTCTTCGCCTGCTCGAACATGTCGCGCACCCGCGCCGCGCCCACGCCGACAAACATCTCGACGAAGTCCGAGCCGGAAATCGTGAAAAACGGCACTTTCGCCTCGCCGGCGATCGCCTTGGCGAGCAGCGTCTTACCGGTCCCGGGGTTTCCAACCATCAGCACGCCGCGGGGAATGCGCCCGCCGAGCTTCTGAAACTTGGACGGATCGCGCAGGAATTCGACCAGCTCGGCCACCTCTTCCTTCGCCTCTTCGCAGCCCGCCACATCGGCAAACGTGATCGTATTGGTCGACTCGTCGAGCATGCGCGCACGGCTCTTGCCGAAGGAGAACGCGCCGCCGCGGCCGCCCCCCTGCATCTGGCGCATGAAGAAGATCCACACGCCAATCAGCAGCAGCATGGGGAACCACGAGACAAAGACGTTCATGAGGAGCGACGGCTCCTCGTCGGGTTTCGCTTCGATGATGACGCCGTTCTTGAGGAGATCCGACACGAGCCACGGATCTGACGGAGAGTAGGTCGTGAAGCGCTCACCCGTGGTCTTGACGCCTTTCAACAACCGGCCCTCAATGGTCACCTTGGCGATGCGCCCCTGTTTCACCTCGTCGATGAACTGGGAGTACTCCACCGCCTTCTGCGAAGCTTGGCGCGTGCTGAACTGGTTGAATACCGTCATCAGGACGAGCGCGATGACGAGCCAGATCGCCACATTCTTGATCAAATTGTTCAAACCCACTCCTCTAGTGCAACTCGCTCAATTCTATGTTTTTTCACCCGGGCTGTCAGCCTTCGAACGGCTGCGTTCGCGTCCGATGTCACGGCTTGAGGCCCCGGCCCAGCAAGTAGACTTCGCTTGAGCGCGACCGCGAGGCCTCGGGCTTGCGCGTCACCACCTCGCGAAAGTGCCGCCGCATGTGCCTGGCAAAGCCATCGAAGCCGCTGCCATGAAACAATTTGACCAGAAACTTTCCCTGTGGTTTCAAGTGGTTCAGTGCGAACTCCAGAGCCAGTTCCGCGAGCTCGAGTAACCGGGCCTGATCGATGCTACCGATACCAGTCACGTTGGGGGCCATATCAGAAAGCACAAGGTCGACCGGGCACCCGTCCAGCGCCCGCTCCAGAGCTTTGACCACCAGTTTCTCGCGAAAATCCCCGGGCACGAAGGTGACGCCGGGAAGCGACATCATGTCCAGGACATCGAGCGCGACCACCCGGCCGCCGGGTCCGACCCGCCGCGCCGCGATCTGGGACCAGCCACCCGGCGCGGCGCCGAGGTCCACTACGGTCATGCCGGGTCTGAGCAGGTGGTCGCGATCCGCGACCTGCTCAAGCTTGTAGGCCGCGCGCGAGCGCATGCCCTCGTTCCGGGCGCGCTTCACGTACGCATCGGCGACGTGCTCCTGCATCCAGGTTTTGCCCCGCACTCTGCCCATCCGCTACACTCGCTTTACAAGGCAAAAGACTTCAGCCACAGAGGGCACGAAGAACACGGAGATTTCGAAACCCAAGGCAACTCGTATTCATTTTGTCTTTCTCTGTGAACTCTGTGTTCTCTGTGGCTTGATTCGATCTTGTATCTTATGAATGACCTGACACCGGCGGAGCGGCGCGCGCTCAGGGCGCGCGCGCATCATCTGCATCCGGTCATCATGATCGGTGAGGCCGGCCTCACGCCCGCGGTCCTGAGGGAGATCGACCTAGCCCTCAAGAGCCACGAGCTCATCAAGATCCGAGTCCTCGGAGACGATCGCGGCCAGCGCAAGAGCATGATTGGCGACATCTGCAGTGCGCTGGCGGCGCACCCGGTGCAGCGCGTCGGCAAGATTCTGGTCGTCTTTCGCCAGCACCCCGAACCGGCCGCACCGCCCGCCCCACCGCGCCGCAAGAAACACCGCCCCAAGCGCCGCTTTCAAAACCAGTGATACTAGATGTACTTGACGTCAAGTATTTCGTATTCGCGCACGCCGCTGGGCGCGTGCACTTCGGCCACATCGCCCGCGTACTTGCTGATCAGCGCCCGCGCGATCGGTGAGCTGATGGAAATCTTGCCTTGCTTGATGTCGGCCTCGTCATCGCCCACGATCTGGTAGGTCACTACCTCGCCGCTCTCCATGTCCTCCAGGTCCACCGTGGCGCCAAATACGCAGCGCCCGTCGGCGTCGAGCAGGGCGGGGTTGATGATTTGGGCGTTGGCAAGCTTGCTCTCCAGCTCCGCGATACGGCCCTCGGTGAAGCTTTGCCGCTCCTTGGCCGCGTGGTATTCCGCGTTCTCGGCGAGATCGCCGTGCGTGCGCGCCTCCGCAATCGCGGTCACGATCGCCGGCCGCTGAACTGTCTTGAGCTCGTGCAGCTCCCCGCGCAGCTTCTCGGCGCCGGCTACCGTTAAGGGAATCTTGCCCATAGTGCGTTTCGATCCGTTTGTCGCATTTTAGTTTACTGCCAAGGCCAGCGCCGCGTGCAGGTCCTGCATTACGTACGCGTGCAGCTCCTTGGAGGACTCGATCCCGTTGCACGCTGCGCGCGCGCCGTCGAGCGTAGTGTAGAGCGCAACGCGCTCCTGCAGCGCCGCGCGCCGGATCACGTACGAGTCACGCACCGCCGTCCGCTTCTCCTCGACCGTATTCAACATGATCGAGATCTCTCCGTTCTTGATCATGTCGACGATATGGGGCCGCCCCTCTGCCACTTTGTTGACCGGCGTCACTGCGATCCCCGCAGCGGCGAGTGCGGCCGCAGTGCCGCGCGTCGCGACCAGCGTGAATCCCAGGCTGGCGAGCTTGCGCGCGATCTCCAGGGTGCGCTGCTTGTCCTCATCGCGCACGCTGACAAAGGCTTTTCCGGTAGCCGACAGCCGCTCGCCGGAGGCCAGCTGAGACTTGTAGAAAGCCTCGGCAAAGGTTTCGCCCACACCCATCACTTCCCCCGTCGATTTCATCTCCGGACCGAGGATGGTGTCGGCGCCGGGAAACTTGATGAACGGAAAGACCGCTTCCTTTACCGAGTAGTACGGAGGCACCACTTCGGCACTCACGCCCTGCTCGGCGAGCGTCGCACCTGCCATGCAACGCGCCGCGATCTTGGCAAGCGCAACGCCGGTCGCCTTCGACACGAACGGCACGGTGCGCGAAGCCCGGGGGTTGACCTCCAGCACGTAGACCATGCCGTCCTGGATCGCGAACTGGACATTCATCAGCCCCACGACCTTCAACGCATTGGCCATCACAACGGTCTGACGCTTGAGCTCGTCCTGAAGTTCGCGCGAGAGTGAGAATGGCGGCAACGAGCACGCCGAGTCGCCGGAATGAACGCCCGCTTGCTCGATGTGCTCCATCACGCCACCGATCACGACCTGCTTGCCGTCGGAGACCGCGTCCACGTCCACCTCGGTCGCATCATTGAGGAAGCGATCGAGCAGTACCGGGCTGTCGTTCGAGACCTTGACCGCCTCCCGCATGTAGCGCTCTAAGTCGCTCTGCTGGTAGACGATCTCCATGGCGCGCCCGCCGAGCACGTAAGATGGCCGCACCACGAGCGGATAGCCGATGTCCTCCGCCAGCGCCAGCGCCTTCTGGGCGCTGCGCGCCGTGCGGTTGGCCGGCTGGCGCAGCTTGAGCCGGTTGAGCAGCTTCTGGAAGCGTTCCCGGTCCTCGGCGATGTCAATCGAGTCGGGCGTAGTGCCGATGATCGGCACCTGGTTCGCCTCCAGGTCGCGCGCGAGCTTGAGCGGCGTCTGCCCGCCGAATTGCACGATGACGCCGAACGGCTTCTCCACATGGACGATCTCGAGGACATCCTCGAGCGTGAGCGGCTCGAAGTAAAGCCGGTCGGACGTGTCGTAGTCGGTGGACACCGTCTCGGGATTGCAGTTGACCATGATGGTTTCGAATCCGTCCGCGCGCAGCGCCAGCGCCGCGTGAACGCAGCAATAGTCGAACTCGATGCCCTGGCCGATCCGGTTGGGGCCACCGCCCAGCACCATCACCTTCCTCTTGCCGCTGGGCGCCGCCTCGCATTCCTCCTCGTAAGTGGAGTAAAGGTAGGCGGTCTGGGTTGCGAACTCCGCCGCGCAGGTATCCACGCGCTTGAACACCGGCCGCACGCCAAGCTCATGGCGGCGCGCGCGCACGGCGTGCTGATCCGCGGCGAGCAACGTGCCGAGCCTGCAGTCGGAGAAACCCGCACGCTTGAGCCCGCGCAACGCCTCGGCGTCGATTTGTTCGATGGTCTTGCCCTCGAGTGCCTTTTCCCGGTGCACGAGGTCCTCTATCTGCGCGAGGTACCACGGATCGATGCGCGAAATCTGGTAGACCTCGTCCGCGGTCATGCCACAGCGGAAGGCATCGGCCACGTAGTAGATGCGGTCGGGCCCGGGATGGCCGAGTTCGTTCTCGATCGCGTCGCGGTCGGTGCTCTTCTGGTCGAAGCCTTCCGCGCCGGTCTCGAGCCCGCGCAACGCCTTCTGCAAAGACTCCTGGAAGGTGCGCCCGATGGCCATCACCTCACCCACCGACTTCATCTGCGTCGTAAGCCGATCGTTCGCCTCGGGAAATTTCTCGAAGGCGAAGCGCGGCACCTTGGTCACCACGTAATCGATGGTCGGCTCGAACGAAGCCGGCGTCGCGCCAGCGGTGATCTCGTTCTTCAGCTCGTCGAGCGTATAGCCGACCGCGAGCTTTGCCGCGACTTTCGCGATGGGAAAACCGGTCGCCTTCGAGGCCAGCGCCGATGAACGGGATACCCGCGGATTCATCTCGATGATCAGCATGCGTCCATCATCGGGATTGATCGCGAATTGCACGTTGGAGCCGCCAGTGTCCACGCCGATCTCGCGCAAGCAAGCGATCGCGGCATCGCGCATGATCTGGTATTCCTTGTCCGTGAGCGTCTGCGCCGGGGCCACCGTGATCGAGTCCCCCGTGTGTACGCCCATCGGATCGATGTTCTCGATGGAGCAGACGATGATGCAGTTGTCGTGGCAGTCCCGCACGACCTCCATCTCGAATTCCTTCCAGCCGATCACCGATTCCTCGATCAGCACTTCGCGGGTCGGGCTCGCATCCAGCCCGCTTTCGCAAATCGCGACGAACTCCTCGCGGTTGTAGGCAATCCCGCCGCCGGTCCCCCCCAACGTGAACGATGGGCGGATAATCGTCGGGAAGCCCACCACGGCCTGCACCTGAAACGCCTCTTCCAGGCTGTGCGCAAGCGCGGAGCGCGCGCTGGCGAGCCCGATCTTCTGCATCGCGGCCTTGAATTTTTCGCGGTCCTCGGCCTTGTCGATCGCCTCGCGCCGCGCCCCGATCATCTCCACACCGTATTTCTCGAGCACGCCCTCGCGCGCCAGGTCGAGCGCGCAGTTAAGACCGGTCTGCCCGCCCATCGTCGGCAGCAGGGCATCGGGACGCGCCGCCGCGATGATCTTCTCCAGCATCTGCCAGTTGATCGGCTCGATATAGGTCGCGTCCGCCATCTCGGGGTCGGTCATGATGGTGGCGGGATTGGAATTGACCAGGATGACGCGGTAGCCCTCTTCCCTCAGCGCCTTGCACGCCTGCGCGCCCGAATAATCGAACTCGCAGGCCTGGCCGATAACGATCGGCCCCGCGCCGATGATAAGGATGCTCTTGATATCGGTTCTTTTCGGCATGCTTCAGGTTGTTCCAGCCCCTTCTTTTCTAGCGCTCCTGGCCTCTTGGCGGCTCGCCGCATGTTTTTCCATCAAGCCCACGAAGCGGTCGAACAAGTAATCGACATCGTGCGGGCCCGGGCTCGCTTCAGGATGGCCCTGGAAGCAGAAAGCGGGCCGGTCAGTTCGGACAAAACCCTGGAGGCTTCCGTCGAAAAGCGACACATGCGTGACGCGAGCGCTGGAAGGAAGCGTCCGTGCATCGACCGCGAAGCCGTGGTTCTGGCTCGTGATCATGACGCGCCCGGTGTCGAGATCCTGCACGGGGTGGTTGGCACCGTGATGGCCGAATTTCATCTTGAGGGTCTTGGCGCCGCTCGCCAGACCCATGAGCTGATGTCCGAGGCAGATGCCGAAAAGCGGCATGTCCGCGTCGAGCAGCCGGCGGATTGCGCGGATCGCGTAATCGCATGGCTCGGGATCGCCCGGCCCGTTAGACAGAAAGACACCGTCGGGTTGGAGCGCCAGTGCCTCTTCAGCGGGCGTCTGCGCCGGCAGCACGGTCACCCTGCAGCCTCGTGAAACGAGCTTGCGCAGGATGTTGCGCTTGATGCCGTAGTCGTAGGATACGACGTGAAAGCGCGGGTTCTCGAGCCGCCCGTGGCCTTCTCCCAGCGCCCACACGCCCTCGTCCCATTCGTACGATTTGGCGCAGGTCACGACCTTCGCGAGATCCATGCCGACCAGCCCCGGGAAGCCGCGCGCCGCCTCGAGCGCGGCCGCCTCGTCCACCTTGTTGCCCGCCATCAGACAGCCGTCCTGCGCTCCTTTGTCGCGCAGGATGCGCGTCAGCCGTCGCGTGTCGATGTCGGCGATCGCCGGGACGCCCTGCCCTTTGAGATAGTCCGAAAGCGTCCATGACTTGCGCCAGTTCGAGGACAGCACCGGCAGATCGCGAATGATCAGCCCCGCCGCGTGCACTCGATCGGACTCGACGTCCACCGGGTTCGTCCCGGTGTTGCCGACGTGTGGATAGGTGAGGGTAACGAGTTGCCGGCTGTAAGACGGGTCGGTAAGGATCTCCTGGTAGCCGGTCATGGCGGTGTTGAACACCACCTCACCGACAGCCGTGCCGTCGGCACCGATCGACGTGCCACGGAAAATAGTGCCATCTTTGAGCACCAGGATGGCAGGGACCCGCGACACTATAAGCTCTTGATTTAAGGTGTAGATGTAGAAAGCGGGACAGGCCCTCGAGCCCGTCCCGCCAAACCCTACGGATTATACGCAAAAGGGGGCTCCGCGGCAACGCGCGAAGCGTCTACGACGGAAAACTGAAAATACCGAAATCAGACGTTCTTGGCGAAGCCAAGAACGTCTGCCATGTCGTAGAGCCCGCTTGGCCTGGAGATTAGGAAGCGCGCCGCGCGCAACGCGCCATTGGCGAAGTTGGCGCGGCTGGAAGCGCGGTGCGCGATCTCCACGCGCTCGCCGCCGCCGATAAACATGACCGTGTGCTCACCCACCAGGTCGCCGCCACGAACCGTGGCAAACCCGATCGTCTCGTCCTTGCGCTCGCCCGTTACGCCTTCGCGTCCGAAGATCGCGCACTGCTTCAAGTCCCGGCCCAGCGCCTGGGCCACCACCTCCCCCATGCGCAACGCGGTACCGGAGGGCGCATCCACCTTGTGCCGGTGATGCGCTTCGACGATTTCGACATCGTAGCCCTTGCCCAGTGCCTTCGCCGCGACCTCCAGCAACCGGAAGGCAACATTCACGCCGACACTGAAGTTTGGCGAGAGTGCAATTGGAATCTCACGCGCGGCTTCGGCAATGTTTTTTTTCTGAGCATCGCTGAACCCGGTGGTACCGATGACCAACCGCACACCCTGCTTGCGGCACGCGGCAAGGTGCGCCATCGTGCCTTCGGGCCGCGTGAAATCGACCAGAACGTCGCAGCCGGCAAGAGCCTTTGCGACATCATCAGTGATCTTCACGCCGCACGGGGAGCCCGCCAGCCCCCCGGCATCGCTGCCGACATGGGGATTGCCGTTGACCTCGAGGGCTGCGGCAAGTGCCAGCCCCGCGTCACGCAGGACCGTATCGATCAGCGCCCGCCCCATGCGGCCGGAGGCGCCTGCAACAACAAGCCTTAAAGTGGCCATGGTACCGTATCCGTTCCGCAATGATTCCCGCCCGTTTTCTTCGTTTTCCGGTCCCCCGTCGACGGTTGCATCTCGCGCAACGGTCAGAAGCCCGCCGAATCGAGCGTGCGGCCGAAAAAGAGCCGCGTTATTCCGCCGGCGGAGTTTCGGCCGGCTTATCGTTCGTGCGCGACTGTCCCGGGGTGGTTGATGCGTCCTGAGCCGATTGTGCGTTGGTCGCGCCCTCAGTCTTGGACGCCGCCGATGCGGTGCCCGGGGCAGCCGCCGGCTTGTCGATACCCAGCGCGCCCTTGCCGTCGGCGCTCGATGGCGTCACATCACCCTCGAGGCGTTCCAGCCTGTCGCCCTTGAATACGACCACGATATGGCGGTCTTCCCGCGGCGCGCCGGGCTTTTCGTGATAATAGACGTAATCCCACCGATCGCTGCGAAACGGATCGATGAGCAGCGGCGTGCCCAGCGCGAATCTTACCTGCGCACGCGTCATCCCGGGCTTCAGCTTTGCGACCATCTTCTGCGTGACCGCATTGCCCTGCTGGATGTCCATGCGATACGGCTTGAGTGTCGTCGGGATCCACGACGAGACGTTGCAACCGGCAAGGAGCAACGCGATGCAAACAACGCTGGACCGAACCTGGTTGCGCCACGGATTCCGAACGGTGTTCATGGCATGGCGCGAACGGGGGCAAAACCCCTGAATGAGCGCGGTTTCCAAGGGGGTCAAATACGAATATGATAACCGACGCTTTCCCTTTCCGACACCGGGACCGCCGTGAGTTCGCTCAACGATCTCAAGACGATAGGCCTCAAGGCGACGCTTCCGCGCCTGCGCATTCTGGAGTTGTTCGAGAACAGCCCGGTGCGTCATCTCTCGGCCGAGGACGTGTACAAGGTGCTCTCAAAGGATGGCACCGATACCGGTCTCGCGACCGTGTACCGTGTCCTGACCCAGTTCGAGCAGGCGGGACTGCTGATCCGCCACCATTTCGAGAGCGGCAAGGCCGTGTTCGAGTTGAACCAGGGCGGGCATCACGACCACCTTGTGTGCATGCAGTGCGGTCATGTCGAGGAGTTCTTCGACCCCGAGATCGAGAAGCGGCAGGAAAAAGTGGCGAAAGACCGTGGCTTCAGGATCCATGATCATTCGCTGCACATCTACGTCGATTGCATCAAGTCCGACTGTCCTTACAAGCACGGGGAAGACGCGTGACCGGCAAAGGACGGGCTTCGCCGTCTCGCAGGCCGCGCCATGAGTAGCGCGCTGCAAGAATGGAATCTGCCGCAGCACTGATCCCGCTCTGGATCAAGGTTGCCTATACGGTCATCGTTTTGATCACCGTGGCGGTCTACATCTTCAAATATCCCCTAGGCAATTTCCTGTGGTTCTCGGACATCGCGCTGCTCGTCACCACGGCCGCCCTTTGGCTCGAAAGCCCGCTGCTCGCGAGCATGATGGTGGTCGGCACGCTGCTCCCCGAGATGCTCTGGAACGTGGGCTTCTTCGGCCAGCTCCTCACCGGCCGGAGCGTGAGCGGGCTGACCGATTACATGTTTGACGCAGCCCTGCCCCGTTATCTCCGGGCGCTATCGCTCTTCCACGTCGTCCTGCCGGTGCTGGGGCTGTGGCTGGTCGCCCGGCTGGGCTACGACCCGCAGGCGCTGACAGCGCAGACAGCACTGGCGTGGGTGGTGCTGCCACTGAGCTACTGGCTCACTGACCCCAAGGAAAACGTTAACTGGGTATTCGGCTGGGGCGCGAAACCGCAGCAACGCATCCCGTCGCTCCTCTACCTCGCGCTGCTAATGGCGGGTTTTCCGGTGTTGATTCATTTCCCGACCCATCTCGTGCTGCAAAGCCTGTTCGGCTGATGCCGCAACGCCCGTGACGCGCGATGGGTGATGGGCCGGGACCGAAAAAGTGATGAAAAATGGTGATAAATGATGGTGATGATTAATGGTGATGAACGAGCGGCTTGAGTGGAGAATCGCCCGCTCGCATCACCAATTCCCATCACCAGTACTCATCACCACTTTCTCGGCGCGTTACCGGTCACTGGTCACGGCCTTTGAGCATTTCCGCGGCGTGCTTGCGGGTCGTCTCGGTAATCTTGACACCCCCGAGCATGCGCGCGATCTCTTCCAGGCGCTGGTCCTGGTCCAGCACCGTCAGCTTGGAGAGCACCTTGCCATTGGCCGTCGTCTTGCTCACCTGCCACTGTTGATCGGCCGAGGCGGCGACTTGCGGCAGGTGAGTGATGCACATCACCTGGTAGCTGCGGCCAAGCTGCTTGAGCATCTTGCCCACGATCTCCGCGACACGCCCGCCGATACCCGCATCGACCTCGTCGAAGATAAGCGTCGGCACCTGCGCTACGCGGCTCGTTACCGTCTGGATTGCAAGCGAGAGGCGCGAGAGCTCCCCGCCTGATGCGACCTTGCCAAGCGGGTGCATCTGCATGCCCTTGTGCGCTGCGACGAGAAAGTCGATGTTCTCCAGACCATGACTCGTCACCTCTGGCAGCGCCGAAAGCGCCACCTCTAACTGGCCGCCCGCCATTGCGAGCGTCTGCATGGCCTGCGTCACCTGTTGCGACAGCTTCGCGGCGGCTCTCCTGCGCGCGGCCGAAAGTTTTCCCGCTTCGGCGTTGCACACCGCGCGGGCTTCCTCCTCGAGACGGCGCAGCGATTCAGCGTCGCCCCCCTCGCCCAGTTCGTGCAACCGCGATCTGGCGGCCTCGAGCCTCGCGGACAGCTCCTCCGGCGAGACACGATATTTTCGCGCGGCGGAATGGATGGCATCGAGCCGGTGCTCGACCTCGCGCAACCGTTGCGGATCGAGTTCCAGGCGCTCGCCGTAACGGCGCAGACTGTAGACCGCGTCCTGAAGCTGGATCTGCGCCGGCTCGAGCGCATCGAGGATCTCGCGCAGCCGCCCGTCGTGCTCGAGCAGGCTGTTCAGACGGCTGATGACGGCGTTCAGTTGCGCGAGGCTCGAATTCTCGCCCTCGGACAGCGCGTCGGTGCCGACCCGAGCGGCCTCGATCAGGCTCGCCGCGTGCGCGAGCCGCGCGTGCTCAGCGGTGAGCTCTGCCCACTCGCCCTCGGCTAGATGCAGGGTCTCGAGCTCGCGCAGCTGCCACTCGAGCTGCTCGCGCTCCGCCGCGAACGCAGCGGCATTGGTCTCGAATGCGACCCGGTCCTCCCGTCGCGTCTGCCATGCGCGATAACGGTCCTTCACCCCGGCGGCGCTCTGCAGCAGGCCGCCGTAGGCATCGAGCAATTCCCGCTGCGCCGCCGGCCGCAACAGCGACTGATGCTGATGCTGTCCGTGTATGTCCACCAGGTGTTCACCGAGCTCGCGCAGCTGCGCGAGCGTGACCGGCCGTCCGTTGATAAAGCCGCGCGAGCGCCCCGACGCTTCAACCACGCGCCGCATCAGGCATGCGCCCTCGTCGCCTGAGAGGTCATTTTCCACCAGCCAGGGTCCGATCTGCTGGTGGCCCGCCGTATCGAACTCCGCGCTGATGTCAGCGCGCTCGGCGCCACCGCGCACCACGATCGCATCGGCTCGCTCGCCCAGCACCAGCGCCAGCGCGTCGATCAGGATCGATTTCCCCGCCCCGGTTTCACCCGTGAGCACCGTGAAACCGGGGGAGAACTCCAGCTCCATCCGGTCCACGATGACGAAATCGCGGATACTCAGGCTGCGCAGCATGCTCGGGTGAACGGTAAACGGTAAACGGTAAACGGTGAACGGTGAACGGTGAACGGTGAACGGTGAACGGTCGACCAACCGGAAACGCAGCGCGCGACTGCGCTCCGTTCACTGTTCACTGTTCATTCGCGATTCCAGTTGAGCTTCTCCCGCAGCATGCTGTAATAGCTGTGTCCTACGGGATGGAGCACGTTGATCGCGTGGTCGTAGCGCCGCACCACCACGCGTTCGCCGTCGTGCAGCTCAAACTGGGAGTGGCCGTCGAAGTGCGCGCGCGCGTCGGCCGCCCCGTGCACAATGATCTCCACCGTGCAATCGCTGCTGATCACGACGGGACGGTTCGAAAGCGTGTGAGGCGAGACCGGGACCAGGCCTATTACTGAAAGCGACGGGTGCACGATGGGCCCGCCCGAGGACAGCGCGTAGGCCGTCGAACCCGTTGGCGTCGCAACGATCAATCCGTCGCCGCGCTGGTTGTAGATGAACTGGCCATCGATTTGGACCTCGAAATCGAGCATGTTCCCCTTGACGCCCTTGCTCACGACGACTTCGTTGAAGGCGAGCACGTTGAACAGCGTCTCCGCGCCGCGCCGGCCCTGCCCCTCCAGAAGCATGCGTGGCTCGGTTACGAACTTGCCATCGAGGACATCGCCGATGGTGTCGAACATCGTGTCAACCGAGATGTCCGTGAGAAAACCGAGCCGGCCCTGATTCACCCCGACCAGCGCCACGTCGTACGGCGCAAGGATGCGCGCGATGTTGAGCATTGTCCCGTCGCCACCGATCACGATCGCGAGATCGGCTTCGCGGCCGAGGTCCTCCAGCTTGAGTACCCGTTGCTTGATCCGCCCCAGGTGCTCGGACGTGAGGGCGTCGATCAGCACGGTGACCTTGCGCCGCTCCAGGAACTGCGCCAGTTTTCGCACCGACTCGGCGACCTCGGAACTCCTGTATTTCCCGATCAGCCCGACGGTCTTGAAGGACGATTTCATGGCCGCATTAAACCACAAAACCCCGTGACCAGTGACGGGTGACTAGCGACCGTGAAAAGCTTCAAAACAACCGTGTTGCCGGCTGGAGGCACGGGTCGCCGGCCACCGGCCACCGGTCTCCGTTTTTAGTAGAATAGCTCCATGGCTGACGCCCCCGTTATGAACGAACGAGCCCAGCTCCTGCTCAAAACGCTGATCGAACGCTATATCGCGGAAGGTCAGCCGGTGGGATCGCGCGCCTTGTCGAAATTCGCCGGGCTCGACCTGAGCCCGGCGAGCATCCGCAATATCATGGCGGACCTTGAGGACATAGGCTTTATCGCAAGCCCTCATACGTCGGCGGGACGGGTGCCGACCGCGCGCGGATACCGGTTCTTCGTGGATACGCTGCTCACCATCAAACCGCTCGATCGAATGGAAGTCCATCAGCTGGAAGTGCAGCTCGACACCGAGAACCGGAAAAGACTCGTGACGTCGGCCTCGCACCTCCTTTCCGGGCTGACGCATTTCGCGGGGGTGGTGATGACGCCGCGCCGCAACGCCGGGTTCCGTCACATCGAGTTCCTGCGACTCTCCGAGAACCGCATCCTGCTCATCATCGTCACCCCCGAAGGCGACGTGCAAAACCGAATCCTGCAGACGGACAGGCCGTTCACGCCTTCGGAGCTGACGGAAGCCGCCAACATCCTCAACCAGCACTACGCCGGCCTGAACTTCGACGAGATCCGTCGCCGTATCCGCGACGAGTTGAGGCAGATGACCGAAGACATGACGCGGCTAATGACAGCCGCGCTGGAAGCGGGAAGCCGCGCGGCAATCGAATCGTCCGAGGACGTCGTGATCTCGGGCGAAAGTAACCTGCTCGATTCGCAGGACCTCTCGTCCAACATGTCCAATCTCCGCAAGCTCTTCGAGCTCTTCGACCACAGGACCGGTCTGCTGCAGCTCCTCGACATCTCGAGCCGCGCCGAGGGTGTCCAGATCTTCATCGGCGGCGAATCCGGCGTGGCGCCGCTCGACGAGTGCAGCGTTATCGCCGCTCCCTACACCGTGGATGGCCAGGTGGTCGGCACCGTCGGCGTGATCGGCCCCACGCGCATGGCGTACGAGCGCGTGATTCCCCTCGTGGACATCACGGCGAAGCTCCTCACCACCGTGCTCACCCAGCGCTGAACGACACGTTCTGTGTTCAATGTTCAAGGTTCAAGGCTCGATGCCTTTGGATCCCGTTCTTGAACTTTGAACGTTGAACCTGGAACCTTGAACTTTGAACCCGGAACCTCCTTACGCCCACGGCACCGATCCCCGCATCGGTGTGCTGCTCGTCAACCTTGGCACGCCGGACGCGCCGAACTCCGGCGCGGTACGCGCCTATCTCCGGGAATTCCTGTCTGACCCAAGAGTGGTCGAAATTCCTCGCCTCGTATGGTGGCCGATCCTGCATTGCTTCGTGCTCACGACGCGGCCCAGGAGGTCGGCCGAACGCTACGCCCAGGTGTGGATGAGCGACGGCTCACCGCTCAAGGTGCATACCGAGCGGCAGACCAAGCTCGTGCGCGGTTATCTCGGCGATCGCACCAAGCAAATGCCGATCGTGCTCGACTACGCGATGCGCTACGGCTCGCCTTCGATCGCGGACAAGATCCGTGAGATGAAGCTTCATCATTGCAACCGCATTCTCGTCGTGCCGCTCTACCCGCAGTACTCGGCCAGCGCCACGGCTTCCGTCGTCGATGCCGTCACCGGCTGCCTTGCGGCCATGCGCAATCAGCCTGCGCTGCGAACGGTACGCAGCTTTCACGACCATCCCGGCTACATCGGCGCGCTAGCGCAAAGTGTCCGCGACTACTGGATGAAGAACCAGCGCCCCGATGTGCTTCTGATGAGTTTTCACGGTGTGCCGCGCTCCACCCTCGACAAGGGCGATCCCTACCACTGCGAATGCCAGAAAACCGGGCGCTTGCTCGCGGAGGCGCTGTCGCTGGGCCCGGAGCAATACCGGATCACGTTCCAGTCGCGTTTTGGCAAGACCGAGTGGCTGAAGCCCTATACTGCCGACGTTCTGAAAGAGCTCGGCAAGCAGAAGCTCGGGCGCGTCGACGTCATGTGCCCGGGTTTCGTCAGCGATTGCCTGGAAACTCTCGAGGAAATCGCGATCGAGGGCAAGGCGATCTTCCTCAAGGCCGGGGGGCGCGAGTTTCATCACATCCCGTGCCTCAACGAGCGCGACGACTGGATCCACGCGCTCACCGACATCGTGTTGCGAAATCTTCTTGGCTGGGAGCACAAGGTCTCGAACGAGCAGCTCGAGAAATCGCGCCTGAGCGCGCTTGCCATGGGGGCCGAGAGCTAAGAGCCCCTAACATAATGAAACGCACGCGCGTTTCATTATGTTAGGGGCTCTAAGGCACTCGCAGGACGGGCGGTCGCGCATCGGCGGTTGAAATTTGTGTTATGAGACAGAGCGCGTCTACTTACAAAGGTTACCCATGAAGACGCCAGAACGAGATGCATTGCGCACAGCCAGCCGCACGCTGTGCGCCCACCTCGCGAACGCAAAATTTGACGATCTGCCAGCAAATGCCGTGCACGAGGCGCGCCGCGGCCTGCTCGACTGGCTCGGCTGCGCCCTGGCGGGAAGCCGCCACCCGACGATCGACAAGCTCGTCGACGTACTGCGTGAGGTAAGCGGCTCGACACGGGCAACGGTGCTCGGCCGGCGGCTCAGGCTCGGTCTCCTCGATGCACCGCTCGCGAACGGCCAGATGGGGCACGTTCTTGATTTCGACGACACGCATATGGGAGGGGTGGTCCTGCATACCAGCTCCCCGGTCCTCGCCGCGCTTCTCGCGATAGCCGAGCGCCGGCCCACCCCCGGCAAGGACCTCATTGCCGCCTACGCCGTCGGATTCGAGGCGGGTGTGCGCTGCGGCCAGGCCGCGCCTGCGCACCATGCAGGGGGCTGGCACCTGACCGGGACGCTGGGCAGCACCGCAGCCGGCGTTGCCGCAGGTCACCTCTTCGGGCTGGACGAGGAGCAACTCACCTACGCGATGGGCATCGCCACCACGCAGGCCGCCGGCATGCAGCAAAACCGCGGCACGATGTGCAAGTCGTTTCATGCCGGTAAGGCCGCGTCGAGTGGCGTGCTCGCAGCCCTATTGGCGCAGCGCGGCTTCGACAGCTCGCCGGAAATCATCGAGGGCAAGCGCGGTTTCTGCCGCATCTACAGCAGCGTTGCCGCCCCCGAAAAACTCACCAGTGGGCTCGGTGAGAACTGGGAGATTGCACGTAACGGCCATAAGCCGTACGCGTGCGGCGTAGTGTTGCACCCGCTCATCGACGCGCTCGTGAATATTCGGAGTGCGGGCGCGATCGATCCGGCCGCGGTCAAAACGATCGAGCTGCGCGTCCATCCGCATGTGCTATCGGTCACGGGCGTCGTCGAACCTGCCACCGGTTTGCAGTCGAAATTCAGCGTCTATCACAGCGCCGCCGTTGCGCTGATCGACGGCGCTGCTGGCATCGCGCAGTACAGCGATCAGCGCGCGCTGGATGCCACAGTCACCGCACTGCGCCGCAAGGTCACGGCGGTGGCGGACGAGAGCTTTCGCACGGACCAGGCCTGGGCGCGAGTCGTCATCGGCGGGACGGCCCACGAAGCGAGCATGGACCATGCTAGCGGCACAGTCGACAACCCCATGAGCGATGCGGCGATCGAGGCCAAGTTCCTCGCCAACGCCGAGCCGGCGATCGGACTGGACAACGCGCGTCGCCTGGCCGAAGGTGTCTGGAAGCTGGACATGGCTGCTGACGTTCGCCCGCTGATAGCGCTCGCCGCCTAAGCGCTGAAAACACCAAAGACCCAACGCCCATTAAGCCGCCGATGAAAGCCGATGAATGCCGGTGAAAGCGGGTGAATAGCGGCGCGTGGCACTCGCGCCGGTTATTCGGCGAGCAGTGCTCTCGCCCGCTCCAGCAGCGCCGCGCCCTCGGCCGCGCCGCGACGCGCGAGCCGCGCCCGCCAGCGAGGACAAAGGTTCTGCTCCTCGGCGGTGAGAAGCACCACGCTTTGCTCCGGCCGAAGGTTCTTGACCGCATAGAACGCCGCGCCCCGCACGCGGCTCCCGAGCTCGCCGGTGGTACCCACGATCTCGGGTTCGTTCTTGTCCATGAAAATCTCAATCCTGACAAGCAGTTACAAAAATATCTCTGTTCCCTTGAAATGGGCACGCATAGCCCAATCTTTTTGAAGTCGAGAGGGAGACCATGATGCAGGAAACACCCGATGCCCGCACGGCTGACTTGAACCAGCAGGAAGGACTGGCGGGCGAACTGACGGAGCAACCGGGCGCGCCCGAAACGCCGCAGCAAGCACCCGAGTCCCCCGCTGCCGAAACGATGCCGAGCCCCGAGGTGCTGCTCAAGCGCGCCGAGCTCGCGGCACAGGAACACCATGATGCTTGGCTGCGTGCGAGGGCGGAAGCGGACAACATTCGCAAGCGCGCGCAGGTCGACATTGCCAGTGCCCACAAGTTTGCGGCGGAAAGTTTTGCAACCGAGATGCTTGCAGTCAAGGACAGCCTCGAAGCGGCCCTTGTCGTCGAGAACGCATCCGTCGAGAGCATGAAAAGCGGCGTCGAGCTGACGCTGAAGCAGCTCCGAAGCGTATTCGAAAAGTTCAGCCTGGTTGAAATCGACCCCGCGGGCCAGAAATTCGATCCCCACCGTCACCAGGCGATCAGCGTGGTCGAGTGCGAAGCCGAGCCCAACACCGTGGTCCAGGTCCTGCAGAAGGGCTACCTGCTGCACGACCGAGTGGTCCGGCCTGCGCTGGTGACGGTGGCGAAGGCAAAAAGCGTTGAAAGTTGAGGGTTGACCCCAATATCCCTCTCATGAAGGATTTTTCAGGAAAACCAAAAAGGTAGAGACATGGCAAAGATCATCGGGATTGACCTGGGGACCACGAATTCGTGCGTGGCCGTGATGGAAAACGGCCAGCCTAAAGTGATCGAGAACTCGGAGGGCGCGCGAACGACGCCCTCAACCGTCGCGTACATGGACGATGGAGAGATTCTTACGGGTGCGCCGGCGAAGCGCCAGGCGGTCACCAACCCCCAATACACCCTTTATGCGGTTAAACGCCTGATCGGCCGGCGGTTCGCGGAGAGTGAAGTGCAGAAGGCCGTCAAGGTCGTTCCCTACAAGATCGTGGAGGCGGGCAACAAGGACGCTTGGGTCGAGGTGCGGACCAAGAAGATGGCGCCGCCCGAGGTCTCGGCGCAGGTGCTCGCGAAAATGAAGAAAACCGCGGAAGACTACCTGGGTGAGTCCGTCACCGAGGCGGTGATCACGGTGCCCGCCTACTTCAACGATTCCCAGCGCCAGGCGACGAAGGACGCCGGCCGCATCGCGGGCCTCGACGTCAAGCGGATCATCAACGAGCCGACGGCGGCCGCGCTCGCCTTCGGCATGGACAAGCACGGCAAGGGCGACCGCAAGGTCGCGGTCTACGACCTCGGCGGGGGCACCTTCGACGTCTCGATCATCGAGCTCGCCGATGTCGAAGGCGAGAAGCAGTTCGAAGTGCTCTCCACCAACGGCGACACGTTCCTCGGGGGCGAGGACTTCGACCAGCGGGTAATCGATTACCTGTGCGACGAATTCAAGAAGGAGAGCGGCCTCGATCTGCGCAAGGACATGCTCGCGCGGCAGCGGCTCAAGGACGCGGCGGAAAAGGCCAAGATCGAGCTCTCCTCGTCGCAGCAGACCGAGATCAACCTGCCCTACATCACGGCCGATCAATCCGGGCCCAAGCACCTGGGGATCAAGATCACCCGCGCAAAGTTCGAAAGCCTGGTCGAGGACCTCATCGACCGGACCATCGAGCCTTGCCGCATCGCGATGAAGGACGCCGGCATCCAGACCTCGGATATCAGCGATGTCATTCTCGTGGGCGGACAGACCCGCATGCCCAAGGTCCAGGAGAAGGTCAAGGCGTTCTTTGGGCGGGAGCCGCGCAAGGACGTCAACCCGGACGAGGCCGTGGCGGTCGGCGCTGCGATCCAGGCGGGCGTGCTGAAGGGCGACGTCAAGGACGTGCTGTTGCTCGACGTAACGCCGCTCTCGCTCGGCATCGAGACGCTCGGGGGCGTGATGACCAAGCTCATCCAGAAGAACACCACGATCCCGACCAAGGCCACGCAGGTGTTCTCGACGGCGGACGACAACCAGACCGCGGTCACGATTCACGTGCTGCAGGGCGAGCGTGAGATGGCGCGCGTGAACAAGAGCCTTGGCCAGTTCAATCTGGCCGACATCCCGACGGCGCCACGCGGCATGCCGCAGATCGAGGTCACGTTCGACATCGACGCGAACGGCATCCTGCATGTGTCCGCGAAGGACAAGGCGACGGGCAAGGAGAACAAGATCAAGATCCAGGCGAGCTCGGGTCTCAGCGAAGAGGAGATCCAGCGCATGGTGAAGGACGCGGAGGTGAACGCCGAGGAAGACCGCAAGGCGCGCGAGCTCGTGGACGCCCGCAACCAGTGCGATCACATCATTCACGGCGTGAAGAAATCGCTCAAGGACCACGGCGACGAGCTCAACGGCGAGGAAAAGGCGCAGATCGAGCAGGCGCTGAAGGAAGCCGAGGAAACGCTGAAAGGCGAGGACAAGGCCGTGATCGAGGCCAAGACGGAGGCGCTCGCGCAGGCGGCGCACAAGCTCGCGGAGAAGATGTACGCCAAAGAGCAGGCCAAGCAGCAGCCCCAGGGCGCCGACGGCGCGGGGGCCGCGGGCGGCGCCGAGGCTGCCAGCGAGAAGAAGGACGACGGCAATGTCGTCGATGCGGAGTACTCGGAAGTGAAAGACGCAAAGAAATAACGATCAACCACCGAGGCACAGACACACTGACAACTTCACAAAGTCTGGATTGCGGAGACGCAAGCAGGGTCAGGGGCACCTTGACCTGCGCTTGCGTTTTTTCGCGTTGAAAGAACGCAGCGGCCTCTGTGACTCCTGACTCCGTGTCTCTGTGGTGAAGAACACAAATGGCGAAAAGAGACTACTACGATGTGCTCGGGCTGAACCGCGACGCCTCCGACGAGGACATCAAGAAAGCGTACCGCAAGCTCGCCATGAAGTGGCATCCGGATCGCAATTCGGACAATCCCAAGGCCGAGGAGCATTTCAAGGAAGCCAAGGAAGCCTACGAGATCCTGTCCGACACCCAGAAACGTGGGGCGTACGACCAGTTCGGTCACGCTGGCGTGGATCCGTCCATGGCAGCGGGTGCCGGCGGTTTCGGCGCTGGAGCCGGCGGCTTTGCCGATGCGTTCGGCGACATCTTCGGCGACATCTTTGGCGGGGGTCGCTCGCGCTCGAACGTGTTCCGCGGCGCGGACCTCCGTTACAACCTCGAGGTCTCGCTCGAGGAGGCGGCGCGTGGCACCGAGACGCGCATCCGCATCCCCGCAATGGAGCAGTGCGACTCCTGCCACGGCACTGGCGCCAAGTCGGGCACCTCGCCCAGCACCTGCCCCACCTGCCAGGGCCACGGCCAGGTGCGCATGCAGCAGGGTTTCTTTTCGATCCAACAGACCTGCCCGCGCTGCCACGGCAACGGCAAGATCGTCGCTTCACCATGCCAAAGCTGCAGCGGAGCCGGGCGAGTCAAGCGGCACAAGACGCTCTCGGTGAAAATCCCCGCCGGGGTGGACGAAGGCGACCGCATCCGCCTCTCGGGCGAAGGCGAGGCCGGCATGAACGGCGGCCCCCCCGGCGATCTCTACGTCGTGATCCACATCCGGCCGCACTCGGTTTTCACGCGCGACCACAATGACCTGCACTGCGAGATGCCCATCAGCATCACGGTGGCGGCGCTCGGCGGCGAAATCGAGATTCCGACACTCGATGGTTACGCCAAGATCAAGGTGCCGTCGGGGACGCAGACCGGCCAGATGTTCCGGTTGCGGAACAAGGGCATCAAGGGAGTGCGCTCCGCGAGCCACGGCGATCTCATCTGCCACGTGATGCTCGAGACACCGGTGAACCTCACGGCGCGCCAGCGTGAGCTCCTGGTCGAGCTCGAGCAGATCAACCAGACAGGCGCAGGACGCCACAATCCGCGCGCCAAGTCATGGATGGAAAAAGTTCGTGAGTTCTTTACGCAGTAACTCGCGAACTTTTGTTGTCAACGAGATTGACAACCATGCGTTACCGTCTGAGGGACGCGCGCGGTGGGTGCCAATTGAAGCCTTTTTCGATCCAGGTAGATGATCGCGAATCACAAAGCCCGGTCGTTGGGCTATTGCAGGAGTCGCCTGACTTCCGCGTTGCGGTCACGCGCTTGAAGCTCGGTGACTATCTGGTCGACGGGCGGTTTCTGTTCGAGCGCAAGACCACGGCGGACCTCCTGGCCGCAATCATCAGCGGCCGGTTGTTCAGCCAGGCTCTCCGCCTTGCCGTAACGCCCTTGCGGCGCGCGTTGATCCTAGAGGGTACGGGCCGGGAGCTTGCGGAGAGCGGGATTCATTGGGGGGCGATTCAGGGTGCGCTGGTAACGGTGACGCTTTTCTGCGGCATTCCGTTGTTGCGTACGCGCACGCCGGAAGAGACTGTGCGAACGATTCTGTTTGCCGCGCAGCAAGGGCAGGCCTACGCCATCGGAGCGTTGCCGCGACCAGGCTATCGCCCGCGCGGTAAGCGCGCTCGCCAGCTTTTCATTCTTCAAGGTCTGCCCGGGATCGGCCCTGAACGGGCCCGGCGACTGCTGGCGCGGTTCGGGGCCGTGGAATCAGTGATAAGAGCGCGCGCGGAAGAACTGATTGAAGTACCGGGCATCGGCAAACGGACCGCAGACCGGGTCCGCTGGTGCGTGGAACAGCCGCGCAGGGAATACCTCTAAGACCGTACCACTATCTCTTGGGCTTATAAGGAATTTCTCGGACGGGCAGTCCGAGAAATTCCTAGCGCTTGCCGAGCGCGAGCTGCGTGAAGTTGGGTTCCGGATGCGGCAGCGGCGGCAGCGACCACGTGCCGGTGCCGACGGGCCGTATCTCGCGATCGACCGGGACCTCCACCAGGTATGGCTTGTTCGCCTTGATTGCCGTCTCCAGTATCCCCTCGAGGTCCGCGGTGCGTTCCACGCGGGCCGAATCGACGCCGAACGAGCGCGCCATCATTGCAAAATCGGGGCTGTACAACTCGCCCGTCTTGTTTTTTTGGAAACTCGTCGCCAGCTCCTTGCCGAAGAATCCGAGCTGGAGGTCACGGATCGAGCAGTAGCCGTTGTTGTTCCAGACCACCCACACTGCGGGAATATCGTACTCGACCGCCGTGGCAAGAATGTGCGGCGTCATGAGAAACGATCCGTCTCCGACCACGGCGACCGCAGGGCTCTCGGGCCGGGCGAGCTTCGCGCCCAGTATCCCCGAGGTTGCGTAACCCATGCAGGCAAAGCCCCACGACTGCAGCAGGTGGCGCGGCCGCCGGCTCTCCCAGAGCTGTATGACCCAGTTGTGGTGCACGCCCACGTCGGTCGCGAGAATCGCGTTCTCGGGCACGACACGTGAAAGCCCCTTCATCAGCCGCTCGGGGCGCAACGGGACCTGCTCGCTGCCGACGAACTGGTCCTGATAGTCATCCCAGATCTTGCGGCACTCGCGAAGTTTCGCGAGCCAGTCGCCGTACCCCTTGCCCTGCCCCCTCAGTTTGTCCCGAACCAGACGGATCATGAATTCGAGACTCGCGCGAGCATCACCCAGTATCCCGAGATGGGCCGGATAGTTGCGCCCGATCTCATCCGGGTCCGTATCGATCTGGATGAGCTTCGTCGGCGGAATGGCAAACGTGTAGCCATGGATCCAGGCGCTCGACGTGCGATCATCGAAGCTGCAGCCGATGGCAAGCATGACGTCGGCGTTGCGCGCCGCCTCCGTCGCGGCATAGGTGCCGTTGCGGCCGATCGCGCCGAACGCTAGCTCGTGTGTTTCGTCGATGGCGCCCTTGCCGTTCGGGCTGGTGACGACAGGGATCTTTGTCAGCGCAGCGAAATCGAGCAACGCCTCGCTCGCCTCGCTGAGCAGCCCGCCCTGGCCGACGAGGATCACCGGTCGCTGTGCGCCGAGCAGCAAATCCACGGCCTGCTCCAGAGCCGCGGGGTCGCCCGGGAAGCGCTGGCTCACGAGCGGGTATGGATCCGGCACCTCGACCTCGGCCGTCTCCTGGAAGACATTGAGCGGAACGTCGATATTGACTGGGCCGGGCCGGCCGGAGCGCATAAGTGTGAACGCCTGCTGCACCGCGAGCGGGATCATGTCCACGCGGGTCGGCTGGAAGCTTTTCTTGACGTAGGGCCGGATCACCGAAGGAAAATCGCCCTGGAAGTAACGGCCGGTCTCCTGGAACGGCAGCCGATTGAACTGATCCGTGGGCACATTGGCCGTGATCGCGAGAAACGCGGAGGAGTCCATCATCGCGCCGGCGAGCGCAACCGGCAAATTGCACGATCCAGGCCCGCACGAGGTGTAGGTCGCCACGGGCTGGTGGCGCATCTTGTAATACGCATCCGCCATGTAACCGGCCGATTGCTCATGATGGGTGGAAATCGTCTTGATGCGGTCAGCCGCGCCGAGCGCCGAGTCGAGCAGCCCCACGTTCCCATGTCCGCAGACACCGAACAAATAGGGAACGCGCTCCTTCACCAGATACTCGATCAGGATATCGGCGCCCTTGAGCGTCCGTGCCTTTCCACTCGCCGTTGCCGGCGCCGTTGTCTTGGCGGCGGCCCGGCTCTCGGGTGCATTCATCTACCTCTCCTTTGGTAAGCGATCCGAAAACTGCGATGCCCTGGTCGCCATTTTACAGTGTATCGGCCAGGCGTCGGAGCAGCTATGAACGCACCGATATCGAATTCGTTGACGGGTGCGCCAACGATCCGTCATTCGTCAAGCGCGATGGCGCTTGACGAATTCCCAGTCGATTTCCACGCCGAAACCTGGCTTGTCGCTGAGATGCACGTAGCCGTCGCGCACCTGAGCGCGTTCGGTAAACAGCCCGAACCAGAGCGGATCGCGCTCGGGGCCCCCGTGCGTCTCGACGCCGAACGCCGCGCCCGGGAAGGCTGCCACCAGGTGAGCATGGATCTCGGGTGCCAGGTGAGGCGCAATCCGGACGCCATGCTGTTCGGCGAAGTGGGCGACGCGCAAGGCTTCGGTGAAACCGGCGGCCCGGGTCGAGTCGAATTGCACATAGCGGATCGCCCCGCTCGCAATGAAGTCGCGCACGGTGAAACGAGTCAGCTCCCTTTCCCCATGCGCCAGCGGGATTGCTGTTGATTGTGCGAGCCGCAAGAAGTCTGATGGCTGCAAGTACCAATGCAGCGGCTCTTCAAGCCAGAATATGTTCGAGGGCTCGACGGCTCGCGCGAACGCCACGCACGTATCGAGATCATAGGGCGCGTTCATGTCGAGCATGAGCGAGATGTTCTCGCCAATTGCCTGGCGCACGGCGTGCACGCGCTGGGCCTCGTCAGCGACGCCCTCCGCCCCAGTCTTTAACTTGACGGCACGGTATCCGCGGCCGACGAAACCGGCTAGCTCCCGTGCGTAGTCCTCGACCGAGGCCCCTTCATGATAGTAGCCGCCGGTCGCGTAACTGAAGATCGGCTGCGCGCTGCCGCCAAGCAGTTGATAGACCGGCATGCCGGCGCGCTTGCCCTTGATGTCCCATAACGCAATGTCGATTCCCGCAATGGCAGCCATGACCTGCGCACGCTGTCCGCGCGGCAGTGGCGGTGGCAGCCCGTCGCGCCCCGCGTAACCGCCGGGACGCGGCGAGGTGAGCGCGAAAAGTTTTTCCCAGATATCGACGGTGGCCGTCGCCTCCATGCCCTCAATGATTCTCCCGAAACGGTCCACCCATTCGCAGATGGCCTTCATCGGCGCGCCGTGAATCTGGCCGCAACCGGCGAGACCGTCATCGGTTTTCACTTCGACGAGAATCGCACTCGCGGAATCCAGCGGCTCGTGCGCGGTCCACAGTGGGCGTGCGAGCGGCACCGACACGGCGTGCGTTCTGACCTCCCGAATACAGCTCATGAATTTTCCTTGGTCGGATTTGCGCTAACGCGACGTGCAGCGCCCGTCGCACGCAAACAGCCGTGGTAGGATAGCGCTGCCATCATACGCCATGCTGCTCAAAATGCTTATCACCGCGGCGAAGTCTCTGGTTCAGGGCCGCGGCACAGCGCTGGAGCATCCACTTGAGACCGAGGACAGGCTCAGCCGCTTGCACGGAAGAGCCGGGCTCGAGCGGCACCTCGCGATCCTCTATCGCGATATCAAGGTCGGGCACGAGAATTTCGCCGACCTCTATGCCCGCTGCCTGCGTCACACCGGCACCGCGGTTACGCCATTCAATACGATGCAGCGGTTCCAGACGCGGCTCGAGCTCGTTCAGTATTTCCTGGCAACGCTGGCGCTGCCGGGCGCGCGCGCGGAGTGCGGTGTCTACCGAGGCGCGACGGCGCTGCTGATGTGCCACGCGTGGCGCAACCGCCAGCCCGAGTTTCGGGGCGACGATCTCTACCTCATCGACAGCTACTCCGGGACAAGCGCGTCGGTCGCGCAGGACCGGATACCGGTGCGCGATGCCGACGGCCCGACGCGCATGGAAGAGTTCTTTCCGGCTGGCAAGACGGACACGTCGCCCGAAATCGTGCGCGGGTTCTTTGGTGAATTTCCCAACGTGAACGTCTGCGCCGGGTGGATCCCGCAGGTCTTCGCGACGCTGCCCGAGCGTGAATGGGCATTCGTGCACCTCGACCTCTCGCTCTACGAGCCGACGCTGGCCTCGCTCGAATACTTTTATCCGCGCCTGACCAAGGGTGGCGTGATCCTGTGTGACGGCTCGATCTTCTGTCCCGGGGTAACGCAGGCCTGGGAGGACTACTGCGGACGCCACGACCTTTCCTACGTGCTGCTGGGCCACCGCGAGACGGTGCTCATCAAGTGAAGAGGAAATGGGAAACAGGCAATAGCGAATAGGGAACCTCCAAGCGCCGTGCCGAGAGGCTTACCGACTCGCTATTCACGTTGCCTGTTTCCCATTTCTAATTTTTGTTTTCCATTTTCTGTTTCCCCGATTACAGGCGCCTTATGCTGGCAAGTTTGCTCAAGCGGCTGTTGCGGCGCGGCACCAACCATCCGTCCGGGACCCGGACCGGCCCAGCTGCTCGTGGCGAGGGCGCCGAAGCCTGGCTTGAAGAAGCCTTGCGTCTCCAGCAGAGCGCGCGACACGAAGAATTGTTCGCGCTTTGCGAGTCCATTCTGCAGCGCAAGCCCCAAAACGTTGAGGCGCTGCAACTACTCGCGGTCGCCCTGTGCGCCTTGGGACGGTCTCGAGAGGGCCTTGCCCACTTGCGCCGAGTAACCGAGCTCACCCCGGAAGTAGCGGAGGCCCATGCCAATCTCGCCACCGTTCTCGCGGCAACGGGTGACGCCGAGGGCGCAATCGCTGGTTTCCGGGAAGCCGTGCGTCTCCGCCCGGACTTCGGCGAGGCGTGGAACGGCCTGGCTGCCTTGCTGAAGACGCAGGGACGCTATGACGAAGCCGAGCATTGCTGCCGCTCCGGCTTGAACGCCAACGGACACCACGCCGGCCTCTATCACGTCCTGTCCGGCGCCCTCTTCGAGCAGGGCCGCGTTGACGAGGCCATTGCCGCCGTGCGCGCTGCGTTGGCTGCTATGCCTGACCTGTCCGCGGCACACAGCGATCTCGTGCGCATGCTCAATTATGTCGACGCCCGGGAGCCGGCCGCGATTTTTGAAGAGCATCGCGCCTGGGGTGAGCGTCACGCGCGCGTGCTGACCGAGGCAGCGTTGCCCCATCGCAATGACCCTGACCCGGCGCGGCGGCTGCGGGTCGGGTTCGTTTCCCCCTACTTCCGCAAGCACGCGATGACTTTTTTCTTCGAATCAGTCGTCGAGCATCACGATCGCCGGAGCATGGAAATCTTTCTCTACGCCGACGTCGCGCAGCAGGACGAATACTCCGAGCGGCTCAAGGCTTACGGCGCGAAATGGCGACCGACCGCCGATCTGAACGACGACCAGCTTGCGCGGGCCGTGCGGGAGGACGCGATCGATATCCTGGTCGACCTCAGCGGGCACACGCCTTACAACCGCCTGCTAGCGTTCGCGCGCCGTCCGGCGCCGATCCAGATAACCTGGAATGGCTATCCGAACACGACCGGGATGATGGCGATGGACTACCGCATTACCGACGCTTTCAGCGATCCGCCCGGGATGACCGAAGCACTGCATTCCGAAACGCTCGCGCGCCTGCCCGACATCTACATGACGTGGCGCCCGCCCGCAGACGCGCCGGATGTCGGCGCGTTGCCGGCGTTCGGGTCCGGGCACACCACCTTCGGCTCGTTCAATTCCTGTTTCAAGATCACGCCGGAACTCGTCGCCCTGTGGGCCCGCGTACTGCAGGCGGTGCCACATTCTCGGCTGATGCTGCTCACCATCACGAGCCGCGGCGCCGAGCAGCACATTCGCAATCTCTTCGCCGGCCGCGATGTCAGTCCCGATCGGCTGGAACTCCTGCCGCGTATGACTCATGAGGAATTCCTCGCCGCCCACCAGCGCGCGGATATCGCGCTCGACACCTATCCGTACCACGGAACGACGACGACCTGTTTCTCGCTATGGATGGGCCTGTCGGTAGTCGCTCTCGCGGGCCCGACCCATGTCTCGCGTGTCGGCGTCTCGCTGCTCAGCAATCTCGGCATGCGGGAGTGGATCGCGCACAGCCGCGACGAGTACGTGGACATCGCCACGAAGCTCGCCTCTGACCTGCCCGCGCTGGCGGCTACCCGGTCGGGACTGCGCCAGAAGATGCTCGATTCACCCATCACCGATGGCGCGCGCGGGGCGCGTGCGCTGGAAAGCGCATTGCGGAAGATGTGGTCGGATTGGTGCGCGACCAGATGAGCTGGTCCCGCGCGCGAAGTGCCGCGGCGGACCGGCGGCGGACTCGGGGGTTCTAGATGAGCGTACCGACCACCGCTCCGATCATGAGCGTCGCGAGCGTCCCCGCCACGATCGAGCGCAGGCCGAGCGCGACGATTTCATCGCGCCGCTCGGGCACCATTGTCGCCATGCCGCCGATCAGTATCCCGAGACTTCCGAAGTTGGCGAACCCGCACAGGCAATACGTCATGATGATGCGGCTGCGCTCCGAGAGGCTGTCTTCGGACAGGCGCGCCATGTCGAGATACGCGATCAGCTCGTTAAGTACCGTCTTGGTGCCCATCAACGCGCCCGCCACAGGCGCCTCCGACCACGGCACTCCCGCGAGCCATACCACCGGCGCCATCGCGTAGCCGAGCAGGCGCTGCAGCGTGATTTTTGCACCGCCCCAGTCAGGCAACATTCCCAGGGCGAGATTGACGAGTGTAACCAGCGCGATCAGCACGACCAGCATGGCGACGATGTTGAGCAGGAGTTGCAAGCCGTCCAGCGTGCCGCGCGTGACCGCGTCCATGCTGCTCGCGGCCTGTTGCGGCGGAAGCAGCCGTCCCGATGTCGGAGCGCCCCGCGGCGGAACCATTACCGCGGCAACGAGTATGGCTGCGGGGGCGCTGATGATGGATGCCGACAGGATATGGCCCATCGCCTCGGGCACCACCGGGCCGAGGATGCTTGCGTAGAGCACCATGACCGTGCCCGCGATTCCGGCCATCCCGCACGTCATTACGATGAACAACTCGCCGCGGCTCATCTCCCGCAGGTACGGGCGGATGAACAGCGGCGCCTCCACCATCCCGACGAAGATGTTGGCGGCGGTCGACAGCCCGACCGCACCACCCACGCCCATCGCTTTCTCGAGCACGGTCGAAGTCGCGCGCACGATCGCCGGCAGCACGCGCCAATAGAACAGCAGTGAGGAGAGCGCGCTCACCACCAGGATGAGGGGCAAGGCACGAAACGCCAGAACGAAACTCGAGGTCTGCGGCAGTTCCTGAAAGGGCTGGGCGCCCCCGCCCAGGTAGCCGAATACGAATTGGGTGCCCGCCTGCGTTGCCCGCTCCAGCGCAAGGAGGCCGTCGTTCAAAACGAAAAAAAAGCTCTTGAACAGCGGCACCTTGAGCAGCAGCGCCGCGAGCACGACCTGGAGCACGATGCCCGATACGACGATCCGCCACGGGATCGCGCGCCGGTCCTCCGACATCAGCCAGGCCAGGCCGATCAAGGCGAAGAATCCGAAACCGCTTTGCAGGGCCAACCAGTTCAATACGCCTCCAAAACCATTCTTAGCCGCGGATAAACGCAGATAAACACAGATTCAAACATTTAAAAGACCAAGAACGAGCGCAGAACCGATTAGCCGCCGATGAACGCCGATGAACGCCGATGGACGCCGATCAGTTCAATGCCGGCAAACTGGAGGCGCGCTCAATTCCGGCGCCAGGTGGTGCCTTGCGGTCCGTCTTCCAGGATGATCCCCGCATCCAGCAGTTCCTTGCGTATGCGATCGGCTTCCGCGAAATTCTTGGATTTTCGTGCGGCAGAGCGCTCAACGATTAGTCGTTTAATCCTTTCAGGAGAATAACCGACCGAAATCGCGGGAGCGTCCCCTGCGATATGTAGCTGTCCGGTCGGCGGAGCAATCGCCATCGTCCTGCCTTGGAGATAATCCGTAGGGTCGCGTTGCAAGAGCCCGAGGATTCTACCCAGGGATTTCAGCAACCGCGCGTCCTCCGGCCTGTGGGTGCGATTCACCTCGCTGGCGAGCTCGAACAGCACGGCGATGGCCTCCGGCGTATTGAAGTCGTCGTTCATTGCGTCGCGGAAACGGGCCGCATAAGGATTGTCCCAGTCAACCGACCCGGCCTCGACCTCGAAACCTTTCAGAGCCGTGTAAAGGCGCGTGAGCGCCTGTTTGGCCTCGTCTAGAGTTTGATCCGAATAATTGATCGGGCTTCGATAGTGCGCGCGAATGATGAAGAAACGGATCACCTCGGGATCGTACTTCGCGCGCACTTCGCGCACGGTGAAGAAGTTGCCGATCGATTTGGACATCTTCTCGTTATCGACGCGGACGAAGCCGTTGTGCATCCAGTAATTGACGAACGTTTCCTGGTTCGCGCCTTCCGACTGCGCGATCTCGTTCTCATGATGGGGAAATTGCAGGTCCTGGCCGCCGCCGTGGATGTCGAAATGCTTTCCGAGGAGAGCGCTCGACATGACCGAGCATTCGATGTGCCAGCCGGGCCGCCCTCTGCCCCACGCCGATTCCCAGAACGGCTCGCTCTCCTTGGCGCGTTTCCACAGCACGAAGTCGAGCGGATCCTGCTTGGCCGCATCCACCTCGACGCGCTCACCGGCGCGCAGGTCGTCGAGCGACTTCCCGGACAGCTTGCCGTAGCCGGGAAACTTGCGTACGGAGTAATTGACGTCGCCGTTGGCCGCGCGATACGCGAGCCCCCGGCGCTCCAGCATGCCAATCATTTCCTGCATGCCCGAAACGTAATCGGTCGCGCGCGGTTCGAAGTCCGGCTTTTCGACGCCGAGGACGGCATTGTCCTCGTCCATCGCCTGGATGAAGCGCGCCGTAAGCGCCGCGACGGTTTCGCCGTTCTCCTGTGCCCGCTTGATAATCTTGTCGTCGATGTCGGTAATGTTGCGCACGTAGGTAACCTGATAACCGAGCGCACGCAGCCAGCATCGCGCCACGTCGAACGCCACCATCACGCGCGCGTGCCCGAGATGGCAATAGTCGTAGACCGTCATGCCGCACACATACATGCGTACGCGGCCGGGTTCGATCGGCACGAACGTCTGTTTTTCCCGGGTCAGCGAGTTATAGATCTTCAGCATGATCGGGCGTTCCCCTGGCCCATGGAGCAGCACCCCTAGGAGTTTGTCGGACTTTGGGCCGACAAACTCCTCAGGCAAAACCGCCTGCCGGAAAACGGCGAAAATGAGCCATCGAAACACGAAGTCAACGCTATTCTCGTGGTCGATCGCAGTCCAGTAGCGCGTATTCTGCTAGAACTCATGTCAAATCGTCAGGCGGTTTTGCTTCAGCAGCGTGTCGGGATGCAAAGTCCGACAGGCTCCTAGAGGCTCCCCAGAACGCGAGGGCAGCCAGCCCGGACGCGCCCGCGGGGCGTCCTTTCCGGGCTGTTCGCGGGCGAGCGAGATGGGGTCCTGAGCATCGGGACGGATGAGTCCTGGCGGACAGCGCAATTCAACCTTATGGAGGCCGCCGCAACGGGCACAATAGGACTGAAAACCGGGGTAAATGTCGAGTTTGAATTACCCGACGTTCTTGGTAAAATTTCGAGGTTCTCGTCAGTAACCCACTGAAATTATCGGGAAAGTATAGCACAATGGCATTTCTTTCCGTGCGCTTCCCGACGCTCCTAGCCGCACTGTTCATCGGCCTTGTCGTCGCGGCGCCTGCGCTCGCCCAGCGCGACGAGTTGGGGGACGCGAGTGAGTTGATCAAGCTCGGGCAGTACGAACGCGCGCTCACGCGCGTCGAGGCGTACCTCGAGGAGCAACCGAAAGATGCGCGCGGACGCTTTCTGAAGGGGCTGATCCTCGCGGAGCAGAAGAAGTTCGACGAAGCGATCGCCGTCTTCACGGAACTCACGCAGGATTTCCCCGAGCTGCCCGAGCCGTTCAACAACCTCGCGGTGCTCTATGCTAACCAGGGTCAATATGACGAGGCGCGTTCGGCGCTCGAGATGGCCATCCGCACGCACCCGAGCTATGCCACGGCGCACGAGAATCTCGGTGACGTCTACGCGAAGTTGGCAAGCCAGGCCTACGACAAGGCGCTGCAGCTCGATCGCGAAAACCGGACCGCACAGACCAAACTCAATCTGATCCGTGAGCTGTTTTCGAGCGCCGCAGCTCCAGCTGGACCAGATCAGGATCGTTCTTTATCCGGGCCGCGATGATCTCGCTTTGGTTCTTCAATCGGAAAGCCATGCTTAGATTTCTAGTCACGCTGATCGCCGCGCTTTGCTCCGCTGCGTCGTTTGCCGCCAATCCACAGGTCGAGTTCAAGACCAACATGGGCGCCATCGTGCTCGAACTCTATCCAGACCGGGCGCCGGCCACCGTGAAGAACTTCATGCAATACGTGAAAGACGGCCACTACAACGGCACCGTTTTTCACCGTGTCATCCCGAAATTCATGATCCAGGGCGGCGGTTTCACCCCGGATTTCAAGCAAAAGCCGACGCGCCCGCCGATCCGGAACGAGGCCGCCAACGGAATCAAGAACACCGTAGGCACACTGGCGATGGCGCGCACCTCCAATCCTCACTCGGCGACCGCGCAGTTCTTTATCAACGTCGCTGATAATGACTTTCTCAACTTCCGCTACCCTACCCGAGAAGGCTATGGCTACTGCGTGTTCGGCCGGGTGGTCAAGGGCATGAAGGTCCTTCAACGCATTGCCAGCATCGCCACGGGCCCCGGGCCGGCGCCACATCGCGACGTCCCGCGGCAAACGGTCGTAATCGAGCGCGCACGGCTTCTCAGCGAAGCTGAGAAGCCGTCAAAATGAACCCCCGATCACCCATTACCCATCACATATCTATGGTCAAGCTGCATACCACTCTCGGTTCCATTTCGCTCGAACTCGATGCCGAGCACGCCCCGCAGACGGTCGCCAACTTCTTGCAATACATCAGGGACGGCCACTACAACAACACGATCTTTCATCGCGTTATCGAAACCTTTATGATTCAGGGCGGCGGTTTCGAGCCGGGAATGAAGCAGAAACCGACGCGGGCGGCGATCAAGAACGAAGCCGATAACAAGGTCGCAAACGCGGCCTACACCGTCGCGATGGCGCGCACGTCGGAGCCCCATTCGGCATCCGCCCAATTCTTCATCAATGTCGCCAACAACGATTTCCTCAACCACACGGCCCCTACGGCACAGGGGTGGGGCTATTGCGTGTTCGGGCGGGTCGTCGACGGCACCGATGTGGTGGACCGGATCAAAAGCGTCAAGACCGGCAGCAGCGGCTTTCACCAGGATGTGCCCGTCGAGGACGTGATCGTCGAGCGGGCGGAAGCGGTCTGAAATCAGGATTCAGGATTCGGGATTCAGTGAATGACAGAAGACGATGGCGTAGTTAGTTCTCGCTGAATTCTTAATCCTGACTCCCGAATCCTATGTCGCACAACATCTTCATTTCCGACCTGCACCTTGCCCCCGAGCGTCCCGGTACCGCCGAATCCTTCTTCGGTTTCGTGAAGGGGCCAGCCACACAGGCTGAAGCGCTATACATCCTCGGTGACTTATTCGAGTACTGGATCGGAGACGATGATCTGTCCGATCCATTCAACGCCTCGGTTGCCAACGCGCTGGGCGGGCTCACCCGGGAAGGTGTGGCCGTCAACCTGATGCAGGGAAACCGCGACGTCCTGATGGGTGATGAGTTTGCCGCGCGTTGCGGCGGACGCCTGATCGCAGACCCCGTTCTCCTCGACCTTTACGGCACCCGCACGCTCGTCATGCATGGTGACACGTTGTGCACCGACGATGTCGAATACATGAAGTGGCGCACCAAGGCGCGTGACCCCGCCTTCCAGGCTAGATTCCTGGCGCAGCCCGTCCCCGAGCGCAAGCGGTTGATCCTCGGCATGCGCCAGAAGAGCGAGGAGCACAAGCAGGGGCAACCGCCGGCTATCATGGACGTCGCGAAGTTGACGGTGGAGCAGGTTTTGCGCGATTTCGACTATCCGCGTCTGATCCATGGCCACACACATCGCCCAGCGCGCCATGTGCACCGAGTCGACGAGCACGATTGCGAGCGGTGGGTGCTCAATGACTGGTATGAGCGCGGCGGATACTTGCGCTGCGATGCGAGTGGCTGCGCTACGAGGGCACTGTGAGCCAAAGGTGCGATCGCGCGTTCAGTGACATGTGTTTGATCCATGTCAAGGCGCCGGCGACGCGGAATACGACAATGACTGTAGGATGAGCATCAATGCACCTGCCTGACGCGGTAACAACAGCCGTCGCACAGGCAAAGGTCGAGGCACGCGCAGCCGCTACCAGCTCGCCAGCCATCCAGGCACCAGTAGCGTTGCCCAAGTATCTCGAGCAGACCTATTGGTGGGCCTACCTTCACCCGCGGGCGGTGAGTTTCTTCGAGCGCCAGTGGCTGGTGAATCTCATCCTATGGGGCAATTACGCTACGTTGCGTGACGCAGCATTCGCCGAGCTTGCCGCCCTGCGTGGCGGCAAGGTGCTGCAAGTCGCGTGCGTATATGGCGATTTCACCGTCAAATTGGCACAGCAGCTCGGCCCTGGAACGCGTCTCGACGTCGTCGACGTCGCGCCGGTTCAGCTCGAAAACCTCCGCAGAAAAATCTGTGCGCGGGCCGGAGTTACCCTGCATCTCCAGGATTCGGCCGATCTCGCTTTCGCCGATCAGAGCTACGATCGCGTCGTTGTTTTCTTCCTCCTGCACGAACAGCCGGCGGATGCGCGCGCGCGCACTATCAAGGAGGCACTGCGCGTCACACGCCGCGGAGGCAAGATCGTGATCGTGGACTACCACCAGCCGGCATGGCTCAATCCGTTCCGCTACATCATGCTGCCCGTTTTGCACATGCTGGAGCCGTTCGCGCTGGACATGTGGTTCACGGACATCGCCGGTTGGCTGCCGGAGGACGCGAAACCCACCAGCGTCGAGAAGCGTGTCTACTTCGGCGGGCTCTACCAGAAGGTCGTCGTCACCCTGTAATGGACAGGATTTACAAGATTTACAAGATTTACAAGATCAGACCAGGAATATAAGGGCTGACCTAAACCCGGTATTCCGCCGTGACATCCCGCGCGAGCGGTGGCTGACCGGTCCCGCCAGAATCGAGGGGGCTCGTCACGCCCCGGCCGCCTTTGTTCAGCACGTGCGTGTAGATCATCGTGGTGCTCACATCCTTGTGGCCCAGCAATTCCTGGACGGTACGAATGTCGTAGCCCGCCTGCAGCAAGTGGGTCGCAAAACTGTGCCGGAGCACGTGAGGCGAGACAGGTTTTCCGATCCGTGCCGATCTCGCCGCAAACCGGACGGTTCGTTGCAGGCTTTTCTCATCAACGTGGTGCCTGCGCGTCTTCCCGGAGAGTGGATCGACCGAGAGCTTGCTGGAGGGAAAGACATACTGCCACGGCCACGATTTTCCGGCGCTGGGATACTTCCTCGCCAGGGCGAACGGCAAGTACACCTCCCCGTAACCGTCCTTTAGATCGGCGTCGTGCATCGTCCTGACGCGTAACAGGTGGTCGCGCAGCGGCTCGATCAGGCGCTCCGGCAACATGGTGACGCGATCGCGACCGCCCTTGCCTTCGCGAATCGTGATTTGCCGCATCTCGAAATCCACGTCCTTCACCCGCAGCCGCAGGCACTCCAGCAGCCGCATCCCCGTCCCGTACAGTAGGCTCACCATGAGCCAACGCGTGCCCTCCAGCCTTGCCAGCAGCGCGCGGACCTCGTTCTCGGTCAGGACAACCGGAAGGCGCGCCGGGCGTTTGGGTCTTTCGATGCCGTCGAGCCATGGCAGGTCCCGCTGGATGATTTCCTTGTAAAGAAAGAGGAGCGCGGACAGCGCCTGATTCTGGGTTGCCGCGGCAACCCGCTCCTCCTTGGCCAGATGAGTCAGGAACGCTTCGACCTCCGGACCGTTCATCTGCTCCGGGTGGCGCTTGCCGTGGAAGTAGATGAAGCGCTTGATCCAGTGGATGTACGCCTGTTCCGTGCGCAGGCTGTACTGCTTGTAGCGCAGCCTGTCTCTGACCCGGTGCAGTAGCTTCGGTGGCGTGGACACGACCCCCTCCGTGGTGTGTAATATCCCTCAACGATTTGTCGCATAAGAAAGTTGACATCATCATGAATCAACGAGTTACAGGGTGGCCGGCTGTCTTACACCCCACATCTTGTGTTTTTAAATGCGACACTTACGGGGTCGACATCTAGTTAGCCATCAATAGTATATGGCTCGCGCAAAGTTCGACGAGATAATGGCCGCCTTCGAATTCGTAAGCCTCGGCCCACCGATGGAGCACG
>Ga0224512_10000566_pt1 | contig 38830 bp, 27 predicted proteins | sample SF_May12_sed_USG_4_FD_169103 | JGI IMG/M metagenome (GOLD analysis project Ga0224512, IMG submission 169103) | Sediment microbial communities from San Francisco Bay, California, United States - SF_May12_sed_USGS_13 | ecosystem: Environmental > Aquatic > Marine > Sediment | place: USA... | reverse complement strand
GCGCTACGTCCGCAAGCTGCGAGCCGTCAAATCGCCTGTGCAGCGAACTCATTCCCCGCCGATATTGATCGCGCCCCTTGGAGTAGTCAGCGTTCACAATATAGAACGGCTCTTCCGATGTGTGGTCGCTCGCGGCAACTGGATAAATCTTGATCGACTTGTCGGCCAGTCGCTGGTCCGCTTCCATGAGCTCAAAGTTTCTTGGATTGGGTTCGAGTGCAATGACGGTCGCGTTTGGCAGCATTCGTCGAAAACGCAAGGCATCTGAAGCGTCCATACTGCCGATATCACATACCGTTTCGATGTTGAGCGTTCGCAACAATCGGCGAAACAAACGGCTTGTATTCAGAATCAACCTTCTTCTCTCAATCGGATGAGGTTCCCGCACCGCCTAGTGCCGCACGCACCGAAAGTATTGTTTGCACGCGCGGCGGCCGCGAAAACAGCCAGCGAACGATTCGACTGGCGTGGGGGATCCCGTACCACGGAACGCTGTCGAGCTGTGGTAGAACTCGACGTGACCGCTCGAGTTCCGCGAGTGCAATACGGTCCGGTAGCACGCGACCACGAACGAGACGCAATACCTCGAGCGGCGTCCGCGACCAAGCAATGCCCGGAAAGGCGGGTATTCGCAGATTCGACCATGAGACATCGGTCAACCGGTATCGGTCCGTTGCAGTTCGTAATAAGCGCGGGCACGAAGCATGTGCGCCTATCAGTACATCGCGCGGGATGCTGTCCGCATAGTACCGCTCGGTGAGCGCAAGCGGCGTGAACAGCCACCAACGGCACTCATCGGTGTGTGGTCTTGCGAGCAGTGAAGCCCAATCGTCAGCGTCGAGATGACGACTGAGCATGGCAATGTCGTGAAGCTGGATTTGCCGCAGGGCATGTGCCCTCATGTTGCCCGCTGCATGCAGCAGTAAATGCAACATCAATGCGGCAAAATCGGGGTAGGCATTCAAGCCGGGATGGCCCGGCGCAGGTTGCAACCGGCTCGTGATATCGACTTTGCTCACAGGCAGCGACTCCGACACCGCCGTATGCACTTCAATCTTCAGCGGGTTCTGCACGTGCTCGCCAAATCCTTGCAGCTCGGCGTTGAGGCGCGGCGCATACACGGTGTGGCGACGCGACGTATAGGCATGACGGTAATCGAGGCTGCGAAGCGCAATGTCGATTGATTCAAGATTTTCGGCACGAACGAGCAAATCGACATCGCCCATCGGTCGCTCACCCGGAGCGTAAATGCTGAGCGCACTAAGCGCGGTGCCCTTGAGCCCGACACAGCTAATCTGTGCCCGACGAGTCACATCGTCGATTTTCGCCAGCAGTGCGCCGATGCGTTCATGGCGTAGCAATGACTGTTCACGCTGCCGATCGAGAAACGACTGCCACAGGGATGGTCCGGTCCACGGCAAAATATTTGCCAGCAGCATAGAGGTTCCCTGCAATGTGGCTGCTGCCCGCGCAATCGCCCACTCAAATTCACTCCAATCCGGTGGCGAATCGGACGGTTGAGCCAGCTCCCGGGCCAGATGTTCTGTGGTTTTGCGGAGCGCCGCCGCGGTGATTTTGAAAGGCGGTATCGAGACGGTGGTTTCGCTCACGTTGCGCCCCAGCGCCGCATTGCACTTTTGGCTTGTTGCGCGTTGTCGAGGAGCTCCGCGGCTTTAGTGGGATCCTCATTCCCGATGCGATACGCATCGACTTCATTACGTAACCATCGATCGGCAAGCTTATAATAATCCTTGCTACGCCGTCCTGTCACCACATAGTCGCGGTCGGACGCGTCGGCCCAGTCGAGTTGCAGCTCGATCTTATCCTGCACCTTGGCGAAATACTCCGTGCCTTTGATCGGATAGGCGACTGTTGTAAAAAACTCGTCCGGATTGGTGAGCTTGACGTGCTCGACTGTTGCTGCGATGTCTTCGATTTCTTCGCCCTCATAGCCCCACATCAAGAACATGCCCACCTGAATCCCGTGTGCCTGCGCGAGCTTAGTAGAGTGACGTACCTGTTCAACGCTGACACCTCGCTGCATAGCATCAAGTATTCTCTGGCTACCACTCTCCGATCCGATCCAAATACGATAGCAGCCCAGCTTTTTAAGCAGCTTGACACTCGCTTCACTTTGCAGACGATCTGCTCGTGTGATCGTCTCGAACGGCCGGTGAATTCCGCGGCGTTCGAGTTCCTCGCTGTAGCGCTGGAGCCAGGGGTGACTGATTGTAAAGACGTCATCTGCATACCACAGTTGATCCGGGTCGTAACGGTCGATGATCGCCTGCACTTCGTCCGCAACGGCGGTTGGACTGCGGCGCCGATGCGAGAATCCGTAGACGGCGTGTGAACACCAGTTACACCGGTATGGGCAACCACGCGCTGTAATCAGGTTGACGCTGCTAGCCCCGTGGTGTTCTTTCCAAACGTCGAGATATTTCTGGTGATCAATAGCGTCGCGGTCGGGCAATGGTAGCGAGTCGAGGCTTTTAATTTTCACGCGCTCCGGGGTCTGCACGATCGCGCCCACCTCGTCGCGGAAAGCGATGCCGTGGACCGCATGCAGCGCGTGCGGTCCACGGTCGGAAAGTACCGCTAGGAGTTCCGTGAGTGTGACCTCGCCTTCACCGGTTACGACTACGTCTGCACCGGCGGCGAGATAATCCGCGACATAGTTGGCGCTCTCGGGCCCGCCCAGTATGACGGTCCAATCGAATTCCTTGGCCGCTTGAATGATGTCCAGCACCGACCGCCGAGTCATGAGATTCGTGTAAATACCGATCGTGCCACCGGGTGCTCCTGCAAGTTGCTGGACGAGTTCACTACGCTCAGCGAATGTACTGTCGAATACCTCAACGGAATGTCCGCCGGCCTTAAGATAGGCCGATAAATACAGCAGGCCCAGCGGCGGATAGGGCTTCATTATCTGCTGCTCTTTTTCGTCCTCGGCCAGGAAATATCCGTGTGTGAGTAGAATGTCGCTCATCGGCTGTCAGGTGACCGATGGTATGGTTACGCGCACATTTGAAGTCGCACTCGGCGCACTACGGTATTGCGCTTCCCGTTCCACCAGGGCCGTCCAGCGGGTTTGCAACTCCGCCGACTGCCCTTCCGACACCTGATCGTGCAAAAGGTCGCGCACACTGTGGTAGAACTCCGATTGATAAGTACCGGAGAACATCACGTCAAGATCATTGCTGTCGTCCCAATTCTTCTTCTTCCCCAGTTGGCGTTTCACCGTTTCGTAGAACTGCGTGCCCGGCAGCGGATAGGCGACGCTTACGCCGACATCGTCCGGCCGTGCACGATCGACAAGATCGCGCGTTGCAAAAATATCTTCGAGTTCTTCACCCGGGTAGCCAAGCATCAGGAAGAAGCCGACGCGAATTCCGTGCGAGCCCAGCAGTTCGCGCGCGCGCAGGATTTCCGGGATGAGCGTTCCCTTGTTCATCGCATCGAGTATTTTCTGGCTCCCGCTTTCGGCGCCGATCCACACCTCACGGCAACCCGCCCGGTGCAGTGCTTCGGCCATGGGTGGTCTGACCAGATCGGCGCGCAACTGAATCGTAAACGGCACGCCACCGCCGTCGGCCTCCAGCGTAGTCGCAAATTCGTCCACCCAATCCGCTCTGAACCCGAAAATATCGTCGGCAAACCAGACATGGTCAATGTCAAATTCTTGTTTCAAGTAAAGCATCTCAGTAGCGACGTCGCTGGCCTTTCGCTGAAGATACCGATCTCCCCAAATGGGTTTGGCACACCAGTTGCAGCGGAAGGAACAGCCGCGCGATGCAGCCATGTTAAGACTGAAGTAGCCCTGCACGTTTTGCCAAATTCCGCGGTAAGTATCAATGTCGATCAGATCCCACGCTGGACGCGCCGCAAGGTTGGGCGTTGGTAGCGGAGCGACGGCACGCGACTTCATGATCGAATCATCATCCGTTGCAACGACGTCCGGAAGTCCGGCGATGAGTTGGGCTACGGGCATCCGGAACTCACTGTTGAGCCGATCTATGATGGCGATGAGCGCGGCGAGCCCTTCGCCGAGTAACACCGCATCGGCGCCGGCGGACAGATACGTTTCAGGCGCGTCAGAAGGATCAGAGCCGGCGCTGATAACGCGGGCTCCAGCGCTGTGCGCAGTTGCGATCATGTCACAGCAGGCCCGACGCATCCGTCCGAGGCACATCTTGCTCAGGTAGTTGTGATTATCCTCATAGAACAAGACCACCTCAGGTTGGGATGCCCGGAGCTTGGATTTGTAGTCCTCTATGCCGTCGGCCAGCATCGCGTCGAACAAGCCCACATTATGTCCTGCCTGGCGGAGCAGCGCGGCCACCTGCAGGGTCGCAAGTGGCGGATACGGTTTTCCGCGTTGTTGCTGCTTTTCATCGAAACGAAGAAAATAGGAGTGGCAGACCAGTATCCGAAGCAAACTGTGTACCTCACTTGGCACAGACGCCGATAAAGCGCTTGCCCCGGGGTTTCCGCGATGGCGGCATGAATTCCTATGACACAGCAGTATCGCAAATCAATGGTCTGCAGGGAACCGTTCGTGCCGGCTTGCACGAATCTCACGATCGGGCACAAATGGTGCAGAAGATCGTATGAAACGCGGTTCGGATCGTGTTAATGCCTGAACTCTCTAAAGCCTTCGAAGAACCAGTGGCGAATCGCGAGTACCATCGTCTCGCTCGCTCGCCGAGAGTTTGCGTTCTTTTGGCTGCAGCTACGGCATCTTCGATGCCGACACGGGCGATGGCATAGCCGTAACGCAGTCGGACAACACGTTTACGATCGGTTCACCGGGCGCGAACGGCGCTCCGTCAACCGGCACGGGCCAGTCGGAGGAGAGCAATATTCCGTAGGCCTCGTTTCATCTGATGCACGAAGTGCGAGCTGGCGTAGCCAGCGCTCCATGGATTCATATCAGCGTCGGCCTTCAGAAATATGCGTGTAACTGAATGAAAGCCGTATCGGCGTTTTGGCTATCGTTTTGCGGTATGCCTTCGCTACTACGGATGCCGATTCGCAGCTGAGTGAAGGCCAGCGGGAAATACTCGTACACCAGGCTGTAGCGATTGCGCTCGTCATTATCGAGATCGTCATCCGGATCAAAATAGCCGTAGCTCACTTTGAGAATGTGGCCGTGTCGGATCAACCAGTTGGCTTCGACGAAGCTCGTCAATTGCTTGCGGCCCGGTGGGAACAGGCCGTCGTCCTCAATGTAGTCGACTTCCCCCAGCCAGGTTATGGGGCCGGTTTTAAACCCGGCGAATCCTCCCAGAACGGTGCGCTGAGCGTTTTTCGCATCGTTGAAGTTCGCGTTGGCGCCAAGCTGCCATTGGCTAAACACCATGGCGCCCCGCAAGCTGAATTGCTTGCCGGTATCGACCTCACCGCCGCCAGCTGTGCCGTTAGTGATGGCAAAGCGTAGTGATGTACGCCCCATTTCGATACCTGCCTCGACGCCGTTGTCAGGATTCTCCATGTTGATGCCGGTTGCCTGGCGAACGAATTCGGTATCGTCCTCCAGTCGCCAACCATGCGGCAGATAAAATTTCCCGGCCTTGATGTAAGCGGATTGATTCGGAAACTTGAACAACGCAAATGCTTCCCGGTTGTTCGTGGACGGGGCAAATTGCTGGTCCAGGTAGAAACTGACCCGGTTGGCGAGCAACGGCACTTCGATGAACAAACGCGCCTCGTCCAGGTCGAACTCGAAGCCGTTCGGCTGATTGGGAGTGTCCGTAGCCGTAGCCGAGGCGCGCAGGTTGCCACCGATGGAGAGGTATTCCATGACCGTGCCATCCCAGAACTTGGCAGATGGTTTTGCTGACAGCGTCATCTGCCCGAAAGCATCGCCGACCGCTGTGCGCGCGCCGCCCCCGGTCTGGTTCGAATGGCAGACCATACACTTCTGGCCACTCATCACGGAGAAATAAGGCTCCGCTTGCACGAGCGGGCTACCGAGCGCCATGAGTGCGCCAAGAACTAATAATATTGCTATATGTTTGCTCGTGCTCAAACGCCTGCTCCCATGTTTATCGAGCTGATCAAAAAGTTCATCTATTCGGGCAACCGGTCATCGATCCACGCCTGCAACACAGACTGTTCCGCTTGGGTCAGGCAGGCCGCATTGCCCGCATCCTGGGATGGATTACCCGAGCAACCCGCACCCTGCGGCATGTCGCCCGCCTGGATGAGTACAATCGTGCATTGACCGACGGTTAATCCGTCGCAGGCATTGTCGGCCGCCGCTTGCAAAGCATCGGCGTAGACGGTGCCGATGTTATGCCCGCCCGCGCCGGTACCGGTGTGGCAGGTATCGCATTTATCCTGGAAGATCGGTTGGGCATCGACGCTGTATGTCGTCAGATCCGTTTGGAATGTGGCGACAAAATTGCCGCCCGGTGTGCCATTACCATCGCCGTCCAGCATGTTACCGCCGAGGTCCGTGATCGTCTCACTCAGCGTGACGCGATAGGTGTCCTCGAAACTGGGGAGGATGCCGCCAAGGTTCATGCTCGCCTGCGTCCCGTTTGCCGACACCGGCGCATTCAACTGTTCCTCGTTACCGTCGCCAAAGGTGCCATCTCCACCACTGCGCTGCAGGACAAACGTTGTGGCACCAACGGTCGCGGCGTTGACGTTGTCGGTAAACGTCACTGAGATCGCAGACGGAAAGTCCACTTCGACCGCGCCTTCGCCGGGACTCAGTGTGCTAACGGCGAATACCTGTGCTGCATTGCTCACGGTTACAGTCACGGCTGCCGAGAGCGTATTGTTGCAACCGTCGGTAGCCTCCGCCGTCAGATTGATATTGCCATTGGGAACTGTCGTCGTGTCCCAACTTGATTCGTATGGCTGTGTTGCGTCCGTTCCAATCAGCTGGCCGCCAGCGAAAAATGACACAAGGGTTACACCGACGTCATCTGTCGCGTCTGCACTCACAGTGATCGTGCCTCCAACGGTTCCCGATGCGGGCGCTGTCAGCACAACCGTCGGTGGGTTGGGATCATTGGCGCAGCCGGCGTTATCGACGTCTACGAGGACCGTCGCCGAGTCGGTACTGTTGCCGACAGCATCCATCGCACGTGCTACGAGCTCGTACCGGTCGTCCACGACGGTCGTGGTATCCCAGATGATTTCAAAGGGAGATGCCGTGTCCGTGCCGACGGAGACACCATTTACCAGAAGGCTGACTTCGGTGACACCAACGTCGTCATTTGCCGAGACGGTCACCAGGAGCTGTCCCGACACATTATCGCCATCGCTCGGACTGGTGATGCTCACGGTCGGTGGTTGACTGTCGTTGAGGACAGTTACGCTAAGTGGCGCGGACCCGGTCATGTTACCGGCAGCGTCACTCGCCGATGCCGTCAGCTCGTGATCCCCGTTCGTCACGCTGGTCGTATCCCACTGGATCTCGAAGCTACTTACGGTGTCGCTACCGATAAGCGTACCGTCTACGAAAAAGTCAACTTGTGTGACGCCCACGTCGTCGGTGGCCAGTGCCGAAACTGCCACCGTACCGGAAAGCGGTGACGCCAGCGCGTTGAGGCGGACCTCTGGTGGGGTTGTGTCAATGCCATTGTCGACCGCGACAGTCTGCGACGCCGATGTTCCTACGTTACCGGCGGCATCCCGGGCCTCGGCCGTAAGCTCGTGATCGCCGTCGGCTACGGTCGTCGTGTCCCACGAGATCTCATACGGTGCTGTTGTTGCCGAGCCAATAAGCGTGCCGTCCACGAAGAAACTTACTTGCGCGACGCCCACATCGTCAGTTGACGTGGCGCTCAAATTTACGGTGCCATTTATCGGTGAAGACAGAAATTGCAGGTCGACGGTTGGTGGATTTACGTCTGCACCACCGCTGGCTGCTCCGGCGGTAATCCATTCGCGGATCGTATTGATTGTCGTTTGTGACAAGGGGTTTCCGCCCAGTGGCATCCGGTTGCCCGATGCCGCTGTACCCTCCAGCTTCTGAATGAGATAGCTGTCGTTTGCGTTCCCCGGATTCACTCGCAGCAGGCTGGGCACCTGGCCACTGGCGACGCCAACCAGACTCGCAAAACTGCTGGCAAGCGTACTCAAATCCTGGCCGGCGGGTAGCCCCGGGCCCATCGGTCCATCGTGGCAGCCGGCTGTGGCGCAGGTCGGCGAGAAAACATTGTCTTGTATCGATTGCAGCGTCGCTGAAACCGCCGATACGGAAAACATGCTGACGAAGTCACCGCCCGGCTGGCCATCGCCGTCACCGTCGAGTATTTCACCGTTCCCCGACGCGAGGGCGGTAGCACCCGTACCGACCAGCCGAATTTCATAGTCGTCGACCACGGATGCGATGCCGGTCAGATCGATGATCGCGAGGCGCAAGTTCGTTGGGTCCAGTGCAATTCCGGCAGGCTGAATGATTTCTTCATCTCCGTCGCCGAAGGTCGCATCACCACCACTTCGCTTGATCAATACCGTCGCGTCACTGAGCAACGTCCTATCCATATCCTGACTGAATATGACCGTGATTTCTGAAGGCAGCTGATCGACGACAGCCCCGTCATTCGGCTCGATTGAAACAACCTGGGGTGGTTGGGTGTCGAGGACAGGAGGCGGCGCGCCGTTACTGATCCATAGGCGAATAACGTCAACAGTTGTCTGATCGAGATATGGAGGTCCGTTTAGGGGCATGCGCCCGCCAACGGCAGCTGTGCCTTCCATCTTCTGGATGAGATAACTGTTGTCCGGATTGCCTGGGTCAACTCGCAGCAGCGAGGGGACCTGGTTACTCGGAACGCTAACGAGTAAGGCGAAGCTGCTTGCCACATCGAGCCGTAAGCCCTGTGGCGCGGCCGCACCCACGTGGCATCCGGCCGTTGCACAGGTCGGTGTGAAGACATTGGCTTGAATTGATCCAAACTCTGCGGTCAAAGGACCGCCACCACCGCTTTCGCCCAATGGTCGTCCGTTTGTGTCAAGACCTTCACCGCTGCCTGGAGAACAGGCATTCAGGCCAGCGGCAAAGCTGAACAGCGTGGCGAGAATAACGAGTTGGATGAGCCGGTCTCCGACATTCACCTCAGATGTTGCTGGCACCAGGCGTAGAAGCGTCTGGCACGCGTTTCGAAGCGTGGTCTTGATATTCGATTCCATCATTGGGGTAGGTTTACGCCAAAAATGGGTGACGTCAACCTTTTGTCGCAGGATTGGCCCCATTTTTATCCGGCTAGCGTGGAACTCCACCGCGGTTCAATGGACTCGAATCTCCTTAGGCCGATTCTCGGGAAATTCGAACGGCGCCGACAAACTGCCCGCCGGTGGAACCTTTTTCACCCCGAGTTCGTGCAAGGAAGTCGGCCGAAAGTCCGTGTCGCTGCGCTTCGGCGACAAGACTTAACATAAGAAAGCATTCCAAAGGGGAATACTCATGAATATGTCTATGCGGAACATTACGTTACGCGGTTTATTATTTGCGGCGATCGTCTCGCTAACGGCGTGCGGCGGCGGTGCCGGCACCACGGGGAATCCGATCCAGCAGGCTCCGCCTTCAACCAACAACGCGACGACCGGTACCGTTGGCATCTTCATCACCGACGCGGCGTCCGACCGTTTCGACAAGATTCTGGTCCAGGTAACACAAGTCGCTTTGCTGGGCACCTATTCCAAGGTCCGCTCTTACGTCGATGACATCGTGCTTGTCGACGTCGATACCGACGGCGAGACAATCCTCGAGGAGATTCATCCGAAAATCCCGGCTAACGGCAAGATCGAACTCAAACCCCCGTGGTCCGCTTTCGGTCGTGGCAGGTGAGACCTTGCTTTTGCAGATCGATATCGACGCCGAGAAATCGATCAAGTATCACGAGACCAGCAACGGCGAGTGGCGCTTTCGCCCGGTCATCTTTGTCGAATCGGGCGATCACGACGACTTTGGTCGCCTGGTGCTTTCCGATGCTGATCCCGACGTCCTCAAGACAGTACTGATCGTGCTCGATCTGGCTCCCTCGAGGGACGAGGTCCTGCGGGGCGAAATCTCGACACTAAACGATGGCGGGTTCACCTTGATCACCGACATGGGTGACCGTTGTGTTGCGACCGATGACGATACTGAGGTCTTCCTGATTCTCCCCGATGACGGTAATGGCATTCGCAGCGAGCGCGGCACGCTCGGGGACCTGGCAACCGGGCAGTCGGTTGACGTATACGGCGAAGAAGAGAACGGCGGTTGCTTCGAGGCCGAAACGGTCATTGTCGATCTCACCGCTGACGTAGTTACGCCCGAAAATCGCGCGCCGATGGCGAACGCCGGTGACGACGCGACAGTCGATGCGGGCGAGTCGGTCATGCTCGACGGCTCGGGAAGTACGGACCCGGAGAGCGACGAGCTGACTTACAGCTGGACGCTCGAGGCGCCCATGGGCAGTAGCGCTGTGCTCGACGATGCAAGTAGTGCGACGCCCGGATTTACCGCGGATATGGCCGGCAGTTACGTAGCCGTCCTCGTGGTCAATGACGGTACCGAGGACAGCAGCACTGCCGACGAAGTCGTGATCACGGCCGAGGAAGCCGCACAGGCGCCCGACGGCGAAATGCTCTACAAGGACAACTGCGAAAGCTGCCATAGGATATCGTTTGCCGATGCGCCCAACTGGACGGCAGCAGATATTCAGGACGCCATCGACAAAAACAAGGGCGGCATGGGTTCACTTGACCTGATGCCGGAGGAAATCCAGGCGATTGCCGACGCGTTGGCGGCACGGCCCTGAACACACCTTTGATTGCGACGAAAGTGACGGGCCCCGAAAGGGGCCCGTTTCGTTGTGCCAGCTTATCGATCTTCGGCCCTGAGCAGCATGATCGCGAGTAACTTGTCCAGCCGGCTATTAATACGGCGAAATTCCTGGCCAAATTATCCGTGCAACAGGTGCGTGAGTTTTGCGTGCATCGGCTGTGTATCGTTATGCACAGTGCTGCAATTTAGGCAACAGACGCCCCGGTAACTGGTTGATCAATAACGACCTAGGGACTCCACCCACGTACTGAAAATCCGCGTGTCGGTGGTTCGACTGCTCCCGGCACCACGTTTCTTTGGCGTGTATTTCGGTTATGTGGTTTACGTTTCATTCTGGAGGCGGCTCTGCAACTTCACTTACGGGCAAGATACCGATACACCGGCCAGGACACGGCTACCATTGCCACTGCGTACAATGCCGTCTCCCGTTCGACGTACCCCTGGAACAAGGTAACAAACGTCCATCCTGTCAGGCACACGATCGTACTGTAAGGATGGCCCCACGCCTGGTACGGGCGCTCGCCATCAGGTTCGCGCTTGCGCAGAATGAGAACGCCGACAATCATTGCCAGGTAAAGCGGTACAAAGAAGAACACGCAAAGCAGCAACAGGAATTCAAAGCCACCAACCAGAATCAGACCAACGGAAAGCAGCCAGGTAATCACGACAGCAGCCACCGGATTACCACCCTTGCCGATCTTTTGCGCTCGCCGCGTTGCCAGACCGTCGGTTGCAAGCGCGTGAAGAATACGCGGTCCACCCATGTATTCCACGTTTTGATGACTCAGCAATATGAGGATGGCGGCGATAACAACCAGGCTGCCAGCTGCAGGGTAGTTAGCAAGTTCAAGGGCGCGCGCCATGGCCAGATCGCTACCCGCAAGCGCAGCTAAATCCGTGCTTTTCACGAGTGCGGCATTGAGCAACATATACAATGCGATCACGATAATCATCCCTTTGATGCACGAGCGCGCTGCTGCTCCGGCACCGCCCTTGATCTCGCCACTAAAATAGGATGCATAAAGCCATCCATCGTACGTGAATATGATTGTCGCAATCACCAGGCTCCAGTCGCTGAGAGCATTGTTGCCTGGCGCCAGTTCCGTCGTACCGGCTGGTGGCGCTTCGACAAAAAACAGCGCCATCGACAGGACAACAATGACCAGTCCAATCAAAGATGTCGCGGATTCCTGTATCAGCGCGCCCAGACGGATTCCGCGCAGCTGTATGGCGGCAAACACTGTCGTCACGACGATAGCGAGTTGCGTACGCCACTCTGCCGCTTCAGGAAAGAGAACCGCGACAAACTCGATGATGACTACCGCCTTCAAGGCGAGATCGGCGGCGAAGCTCATCCAGTCAACCCAGCCGATAACGAAACCGGCGTAAGGACCATAGGCGCGACGAACGAGTGTGTAGGCGCCGCCCGAGCGCGGCGTTACGCTGAGCAACTCGGCGACGACGGCGGTACTCAATAATACGAACAGACCACCAAGTAGCCAGAGTGCAAGATATAGATATGGTTCGGTTACGACCGCGGCAATTTCACCGGGGCCGCGCAGTATGCCGAGGCCGATGACGCCGCCAACGACAACGACAAGCACGAATCTGGCGGGTAGCGTCCGTGCCAAATCCTGTTCCGTCATATTGCGATCGACGCCGGTATCGACTAAAAGCCTGAGACGCCGCTCGGGTACGCCACCGCATCGCCTTCAATGTGCCCGTGTTTTTCGACGTGCTGAATAGCGTCTTCCATGACTTGCAGTCCTTCACGAAGCACGGCTTCCTCCATGTTGAGCGCGGGGTACATTCGAATCGTGTCTTGGCGATCAGAGATCGACCACACGCCATTCTCGAGCATCTTTCCGCGAACGGCCCGCGCCGTCCACCAGTCCTTTTCATCGACGCCGGCGGATTCGGGTTTGCCGAAACTCACGCCAAGCAGCAAGCCGTTGCCGCGCGCCTGGCGCACGATACTGTACGACTCCCACTCCTGCATGATGTCGGCAGCGATGTCACCGAGCCGCTTCGCGTGCGCCACGATATGGTCCCGTTCGAAGATCTGCAGCGTCTTGATCGCTGCGGCGCATCCTGCAGGCATTCCGGCAAATGTCGAGCCGGATTTGAATTCGGTGTTGTCGCCCATGATGTCATCGCGCGCAGAGATTCCACACAGTGGAGCAATGCCGCCGGACAGGTGCTTTCCGTACACGAGGATGTCGGGCACGACGTCATAGTGCTCAACGCCCCACATCCGGCCCGTACGACCCAGCCCCGTCAGCACCTCGTCAGCGATCATCAGCCAGTCGTTCTTGTCACAAATGTCGCGAATGCCCGTTAGGAAACGTGTTGACGGAATCCAGTTGCCGCCCTCGGCGAGACCGGGCTCAACGAGAATACAGGCGATGTTGTCGCGTCCCGCAATACAGGAAGGAATGTGGTTGTCGAGGTACCAAAGGCAGTACTCGGTGTACTGATCCTCGCTCATCCCTGCCGGAATTCGCTCGCTGTATGGGTAGGGCGCCTTGATAACGCCGCCGCCCCAGCCTTCGAGATACGTGCCATAGCTGCCGTCGAGACCACTCATGACTTTCGTACCGAGGCTCATGCCGTGGTAGGAAGAACCGAATGTAATGATGTAGCGCCGCTTCGTGTGAGTAAGGGCCAGGTGGACGGCAGCTTCAGTCGCCTCGGTACCCGACACCTCGTAATTTGTTCGTGGCAGCGCCTTGCCCGGCATGATGTCGGCGAGCATTTCGGCCAGGTCGTAGCGTAGCGGGTGGTCGTAATGGAAACCAAAGCGCCGGTTGGCCGCATCGACAGCCTCGAGAATCTCGGGATGACAATTGCCGAGCGGGTTTGTCGCCCAGCCATTCTGGAAATCGATGTAGCGTTTGCCGTCCAGGTCCCAGACGAAGTCGCCCTCCGCCTTGTCGATAACGATCTGCCGTACCGGTCGAAAGCCGCGTTGCCCGGCTCGCTCCATTTCGGCATCGAACCTCAAACCGTTCTTGAAAAGCGGAATGCCGCGTTCGAGCGCCGCGCGCGTTTTTTTACCCGGGAAACTGTCATCCACAATGTTCACCCTCAAAGAATCTGCAGTCGCAGTTTGGCACAAGACTGGTGAAGAAAAGAAGCAAACCCAATCTTCACGGACCATGCTTGATGTTGGACTACGATTGGACCGTCACAGGTGATGGACAGAGCGAAGGACCACGTTCGACTGACGGCGAATTAGCTGTTGCTGATTCTGGCCCTCCAGGCAAACTCACTGCGTTCGTCTGTCCTGATTCGCATTGCGAATCGATTCAGCACAGGCTGTTACTCAATTTGCGTCAGGCTTCCGGACCGTCGACCAGGCGTTCCGTCTGCGAGAAGCACGATTACCTCGGAACCGGTTCCTGGGCCCTCCGGCGCTCATAGCCAGCGAATCGAGCTTCGTGGGAGGGAACCTTAGGGGCTCGCGGACCGTGTACATTATGAGGTTTAAAACGCGAGGAATGATCATGCCAAATACGGCAATAATTGAAGAGCGCCTTCGATTCCTGGAGATCGATCAGGAGGTCATCGAAGAGCTAGGCAATGCCAAGCGACTCCTTGAGCCCGAAATGGACCGGATGCTTGAGGAATTTTACTCACACATTTTGGACGAACCGCAGGTTAAGGCAATTTTTGCCGATGACAAAGTGATTGAACGAGCTCGAGAGGCACAAAAGAAACACTGGCTTCAAACGCTCTTTGACGGCAAATTCAAGAGCGCTTACTTTGACAAGGCCGAACGGATCGGGCGGGCCCATGCCCGAGTCGGCCTGACACCGAATTGGTACATTGGTGGCTACAGCAAGATGCTGGCCCAGTTCGTTCAGCATATCTCGGTCGCGGCGGCAAGAGAGGGCCGCGACGCAAGCCCAATTATCGGAGCATTATGCAAGGCGGTATTGCTGGATCTGGATCTCGTAATTCATTGTTACCTCGAGGCCAAGGATGAATCAATGCTTGAAATACTCGCGCGCGCAACGAAGTTCACTTCTGATATGGATCAACTGAATACTGAGCTGAGTGTCATGACGGCGCAAGTAAAAGAATCAACCGAAGACATGTCAAAAAACGCGAACGATAATGATCGACATGCGAGTCAACTGGCGAGTCTGCGCATTCATGTTGACGCACTGACGGACAAAGCGAAGCAAATAGACGAGCGCATCAGCCAGCTAAAAACCGGCGATCGGCTTTACCTTCACAAGGGCAGTGACCAGACCGGGACGTTTGCGAAATTGAAAGCACTGATTCTTGGTGAATGATGGCTATTTCAGATCATGTAAACATAGATCAGTTTATGGCCGGACTACGGCGCCGAAACCCGGGAGAAACGGAGTTTCATCAAGCCGTGTATGAGGTCGCCTCGAACGTTTTCGACTTCATTAGTGACAAGGAAATCTACCACGAAATGCAGATCCTCCGCCGAATTGCGGAACCGGATCGAATCGTGACATTCCGAGTGTGTTGGCAGGACGACCAGGGAAACATCAGGGTCAATCGCGGTTATCGCGTGCAGAATAGCAACGCAATCGGGCCATACAAAGGTGGGCTTCGGTTCGACTCGAGCGTTAACCAGAGCATATTGAAGTTTCTCGCGTTCGAGCAAACGTTCAAGAACAGTCTGACTGGTCTGCCGCTCGGTGGTGGTAAGGGCGGGTCTGACTTTAACCCCAAGGGTAAGTCGGACAACGAAATAATGCGCTTCTGTCAGTCGTTCATGACGGAGCTTTTTCGACATATCGGCGACGACATCGATGTGCCCGCAGGTGATATCGGCGTTGGGGCCCGCGAGATTGGTTATTTATTTGGCCAATACAAGCGATTGACCAATCGGTTTTCGGGTGTGCTCACCGGCAAGGGTTTGGAGTTCGGCGGTAGCCCGATTCGCAAACAGGCGACCGGGTACGGCGTCGTCTACATGATGGAGGACATGCTGTCGCGCTGTGCAGACCACATCGAGGGAAAGACGTGCCTGGTCTCCGGATCCGGTAACGTCGCTACTTACACGGCGGAAAAAATTACCGACCTCGGTGGAATCGTCGTAACCATGTCGGATTCATCAGGTTTCGTTTATGACAAAGACGGCATAGACGAAGAAAAACTAGAATTCATTATCGATTTAAAGGTCAATCGGCGAGGCAGAATGTCCGAGTATGCGGAAGAATACGGTGTTCCGTTTTACGCGGACGAGCGACCGTGGCGGGTTCCCGGTGAGCTGGTTTTTCCATGTGCCACGCAAAACGAGCTGAGTGCGTCGGATGCAGATGTCCTTATCAGTAATGGGTGCATAGCAGTCGCCGAAGGGGCCAACATGCCGGTGGAACAGAAAGGCGTAGAGAAATTTGTTGCCGCGGATATCCTGTTCGCTCCGAGTAAGGCTGCTAATGCAGGAGGTGTTGCGATATCGGGGCTCGAGATGAGCCAGAATAGTATCCGCAGGACCTGGGATGTCAACGAAGTGCACCAGTCGCTTCGGGAAATAATGAACAACATTCATGAGCAATGCGTCGAATATGGAGCGCAAGCCGATAGTGACCACATTGATTACGTGAAAGGCGCAAACATCGCCGGTTTCATAAAGGTTGCCAACGCGATGGTTGCCTATGGTGCTGTCTGACTGGCACGCATATTATCTTGAGTCACGCAGGGTTGTGAAATCCGTTCACTGAAAATTCGTGGCAGACGGCAGCCGCAGCTATCCAGCGACGTGTGGTGTGATTTTCCGCATGTAGGCAGCTCAACCGAGCCGCGCATCGGCGACAGACGCACGCAGTGCGCGCTGGCGAAGATCGATGTCGAGTCACACTAGCCAAATCGGTTCAAATAACCCGGATCAGCTAAGGCTGATCCTCGCCCGCCGTGCGGCGTCACCGACCTGCCTGCGTTCCGGAAGGCGGCCGGAAAGTCCCTTGACCGGCTGCGTGGTCGAAGCACGCACGCGGGGATTTACACGGCACATGGCCGAGAGTAATGTAATGCCAAGGTCGGTTTTGTCGGTCTTTGTGGCTGCTGGCAGGAGACAGGGCTGACAGAGCGACGCGGCCCAGCGCCTAGGGCCTGAAGGGGTCAGGTTCCCCTACCGAGATTACCTTCTGGCTTCCTCGCGCCTGGCAGGGTCCGCCGTGTCAACCGTTCAGGCGAACACGGCGGGGTTTGTGAGTGTGAGTGGCAGATCCTCAGACGCGCCTGCGTCGAGTACCGAAGCCGTCCCCGGGATCTGCCAGGAGGTTCTTATGCGGTCCTATCCTTATAGAGTCGGCGCTATCGCCGCCGCGCTGATATTTGTCGTTTCCAACACGGATGCCGCCGGCGAGTCCCGCCAGCTCGCGGCGCCGGTCTACCCGGGCGCTGTGCCGGGCGTGCTGGTCGATGGCGTGCAGGTGGACCCGGAGCTGGTTCTGACTTTCGCCGGCGGCAAGACGCTCGATTGCGATGCGACGAGCCAGACGGGCAACACCGTCGGGCCGTGGTGTTTTCTCACCCGCGATTCGATCGACAAGGTACGAGCCTTTTACGAGAAGGCCGCGGGCAGCATGCGTCGGGTGCAGAATGCTCAGGGCGCTCACGGTTACGAGGCCTTTGTCGAGCGCGCCTGGTTCCCCGGCGTCGGCGAGGAATCGGCACCGGGCTACTACTATGCCGGCGTATCGGTGCACGCGCTGCCGGCGCCGCCGGTCAAGGGCCGGGCGCCGGCGCCGGCAGCCATGGGCGACGGTACCTGGGCCGGGCAGGAAGACTACGGTTTTTACGCCGGCACCCGCTTCTTCAATGCATTCCTGGACGCCGTCGATATGTTCGGTGACCCCAGCAAGCGACCCATCCCGGACCTCGACAAACTGTATGCGCAGAGGAACAAGGTCGAAGCCGCCTTCTTCCAGCGCAGGGGTCCGTCGCGCGAGGCGGTCGATGACGCGCTCTACAAACACTACGGTGAACTCCGTGCCCAGCGGCAGCAATCGGCGCACTCGGGAACGATGTCGGCGTACCAGCAATACGGCGCTCAGGCATCACAGAGATCGGTCGGACCAACAGACGACGAAGACGCACAGTTCAATGCCGTCATGGCGGCCGATCCGGCGCTGCAGCAGCGCTACGTTGCCCTCACGCAGCAGGCTATGACGCTTATGCAGCAGGGCAAAGACGAAGAGGCGGACGAGATCTTCGCGCAAATCGACGAAATGGAACAGCAGACCCCGGCGCTTTCCGCCCAGGCACAACGGCAACAGGCGCGCGTTGCGTCGGCGCAGGCTGCCGACGAGGCCGCCGAGGAGGCGATCCGCGCAGCGGGGGACAGCCAGCTCGACCAGGCGATCTGGGGCACCGGGATCGAAATGCTCGACGCGCTCGACAAGGAGGCCTATTACACGCTGATCGTGATCGACAGCGGTCTGCCCAAGGCCGCGCAGGAGTACTCGAAAGATCGCGCCGTCATCGAGGCCGCGACGCAAGGGGCGATTCCCCACACGCGCCTCGGCGTCTTTGGCATTGAGTACGCCGGATTCGGTCCGTCGACGGAAGACACCGGCGAGCCAGTGGCGCCCGAAGAGAAAGAAGGCGCGGGCGACAAGCTGAAGAGGGGCTTGAGCAAGCTCAAGGATCTGACGGGCAACTAGTCAGGCATTCGCGGCCAGCCAATCGTGCTCTCGTTCTCGCGCCCCGGCGTAACAATCCATGCCGCGGTTGTCGTCGCGGTGTCTTGCCTGATGCACAGCATGCCGGCCGTGCCGCGGTCAAAGCTCGAATTCGTATCTGACCCAGGAGTGGTATCGCCGCCTCACGTGGTTGGAAGCCCACGGGCGAACTGAATCAGACGGAAAAGAGGCGACAGCGACGGACAGCACATCGGCTGTGAACTCTTGGCCTAATCGAGCGAGTGAATCTTGCGTGAATCGGCAGTGCATTGTCTTGCACAGTGACGCAATCTGAGCGACGGATGCCCCGTAATTCGTTGATTTGTGGAATCTGAATCGATTGCCTGGCGCTCTGAAAATCCGCGTGTCGGTATTCGCTTCGCGAATCGGTCTGCCCCTGGCCACCATCCACACTTCGATGTCGATGATTGCTATCGACTATGATGTTCCCTGCTCATTTGGCGAACTGTCGTTCAGGCGCTCGACCGGACGCGTCCCCAGTTGACTTCATTGCCCTCGACGGGCCTGAAGGGAATATTCTGCGATAGAAGCAGCGAGCAAAAAGCGAATCCGGTACCGATCAGGAATACCGCCGAGTGCGAGATGATCCACACCAGTCCAAGTGCCGCAGGAACAATCACGGCGGCGATGTGATTGATCGTAAAAGAGACGCCCGCAGAACTCGCGATGTCTTCAGGATCCGCGATCTTCTGAAAATACGTCTGGATCGCGATAGCCAGGGCAAAGAACATATGATCGATTACATACAATCCCGCGCCGACGTACGGATTCTCGACGAACGCATAGGCTGTAAAAACAATTACCAGGCCAACGTACTCAATCGTCAGTGCCATGCGTTCGCCTATTCTACCGATCAGACCACCGATTCTTTCGGCGAATAACCAGTTGAATACATAGTTGATCAGAAACAGGGTTGTCACTTGTGCCGCCGAGTAGCCGAATTTCTCGACCATCAGGAAGGCGGCGAAGACCATGAAGATCTGCCGCCTGGCGCCGGAGAAAAACTGCAACGCGTAAAAAAGCCAATAGCGCTTTTTCAATACCAGTGAATTGGTCTGTTCATATTCTGCTGCAAAGTGCGGAAAGCCGAGCGACATGAATACGGCGAAACAACAGCAGATGCCGCCGGCGAGCAGGAAGAGCCAGACGTAGTCCAGTCCGAGAGGCGCCAGCAAGACCCATAAGGTCGCATACACGACCAGGGACGTAATCGAGCCGACAGAAATCAACTTCCCCAGGGCTCGCGGCGCCTCGGCCTTCTTGTACCACTGCAATGCCAGGGATTGTTTGACGACCTCGAAGTAATGGAATCCGGTGGACATCAACACGGTGGTCAGATAAAGGCCGATCGCATTCGGGAAAAAACCGGTCAGAGCAACGCCGATACCCAGGAGTGCCAGGGCAATGACGGCAAACGTCTGCTCTTTGAGAATCAACAATACAAACACCGTCGTAAACGCGAGAAAGCCCGGGACTTCACGAAGACTTTGCAGAATGCCGATCTCGACGCCGGTAAAGCCGGCCCTTTCGACAACGAAGTTATTGAGCAGCACTGTCCACGTACTGAAAGCGATCGGCATTGCGATCGACATCAGGATAAGAAGCGTGCTCGGGGTTTGCCAGGGCCGTTGTTGCATCGATGTAGTTTAAGGAAACAAGGAGTAAGCCGCCACTTGCTGCCGGCCCTGCCTCAATCCAGATAATTGGGGTCGAACCGGAGCTTACGAAAACCTCGGTTCGACCCCTAATTTCGAGTAGGGTCAATGGCGCTCGGGCGTTAAAAAGCGCTTGAAGAAGTCCGATACGGACACGGTCGCCAGGTCGGTCAGCTCGCCGGCATCGAAGAACGACCCCCGACAGGAATCGCACTGTTCGAACCAGATATGCGTTTGCTCGGGGTCGACCAGTCGATTCATCGGGCCGGCGCAGCGCGGGCATCGATAGTGCTCGATCTCGTTTCGCTTCTTGCCGGTCACTACATCTCCAATGTCGAGCGCAGCGGCCGCCTCCTTGTTACGAAGCTGGCTGAGTTCACCGTCATCAAACCATAAGCCGTGACAGGTCAAACAGCGATCGACCTCAATGTCGTCAATTACGATCTGCTGCATATCAGATCGGCACTTGGGACAACGCATCGCACCTGAAAAGTACATGCCGGTGCCACTGGTGGCCATGCCAACGGAGTAGCTCGGCGCACGCTTGCGACCTTTCGAATGTTCCGGTTTATGTCGATGGAAAAATATGATTGCGATCATCGCGACGGTGATGGCGCCAAGCAGAAGGTAGGCATCGCCGTAAGACGTCCGCTCGGCGATCACGCCATAGGTTTTCGAGCCGGCCGAGGCGCCAAGATTGGCCAGCGACATGTAAACGGCAAATTGTGTGGCCGAGGTCGAGCCGGAGCAAATGGTCATCGCCAGCGCGATCATGCACACCATCGTCACCGGGCCGAGCATCACCCAGGTAGCCAGCATCACTTTGACGTAGGTCGCGTTCTCCCACAGGTATTGCGTCTCGGCAATAAGGAACGCGTGAAGAGCAACGAGCGAGATGGTCAATATCAGCATTCCCTTGGCGCCGAAGCGATCGATCATTGGGCCCAGAACCAGGGCCGCCGCGGCACCTCCCAGCCCCATGATCGCAACGAGATTGGACCATTCCGGCGTCGTCAAACCAAACAGGTTAATCGCCGCGATGGGCATCAGGGCGTGACCGTAGCCGCCGATGAAACCATCGAAGAGCATGATCGCCATCACGATCAGGCTGACCCGTGACCAGAGCACCGCGTTCAGGCCCTTAAACAGGTTCGTGAACGAAAGGCCGCCACGTCGCTCGGACATCACATCACCGGAACTCCACGGCAAGCGGCGCTCTCCACGGCGCTCCATTGTCAGCATAAAGCCGAGCAACACAATGGCCTGGACGGCCGCGGCTGCAATCGCCGTAACACCCAGGCCGAACTTGACCAGCATCGTGCCGGTCACGGCTGATGTGATTCCCCAGCCGATGGCCTTGCCGAACACCATGAAGCCGTTCAGGCGACCCTGCTCATTGACGGGTGTGACGTCGATAGCCATGCCGTCGACTGCCACATCCTGAGTGGCCGCGAACACATTAATAAAGAGACCGAGAGCCGTCAGCAGGCCAATTTGTTCGACCGGGTTATCGACGAGGATGAGGCCGAAAAACGACAGCGTCATGCCGAGCTGTGCGCCCAGCACCCAGGGTCGCCGCCTGCCCATAGACAGGAACTGGTATCGGTCCATTAGCGGCCCGGACAATAATTTGAAGGCCCATGGCAGGATGATGACGGCAAGGAAGGATGCGATCTGGCCAGCCCCGACCCCCTGGCTCGCTAGCCAGGCGGGCACGGCAATGTTCATCAAGCCGTAGGGAATGCCCTGTGCAAAATACATGGACGAGCCAGCTGCGTAGCGCATGCGCGAGCTTTCCGCGAGAACCCAGTTGATTGTCATTGTTATTGTCCCGAGCTAAGCGTGACGGAATCATACCCCGGCGGATGCAGCATGGGCCATGTTGGACGATTAAATTTCTACGACGCGATCTTCGGTAAACACAGAGACCCAAGGAATGGAAAGCGGGCGCTAGAAATACCGGGGACAGTCCCTAAGGGACTGTCCCCGTTCTTCAATGTTCTGAAAATCTGCGTGCCGCTATTCGCTTCGCGAATCGGTTCGCCCCTGGCCAGCACTTTCACTCGCTGTCCGTTCGGACGGTGATCTTCAAATTCCAGACCTTGTTATCTGAAAACGTGATCCGCGTCACAAGAGCTTCGCGGCGTTGTGATTGATATCGCATCATACGAAGCGGGTTTCGGATAGTCTGTTTCGAGGTTGGTTGCTATCGGTGGCCTGAACAGACCTAACCTAATGCGCCTTCAGCGTTCTGAAGGAAGGAACGCCAGATGATCATGAATTCACTTCATCGGAAGCTATATCTCACGTTGCTGTGTTGTGCGCCGCTTGTGCTGGCGGCCTGTGGTTCCTCCGGTTCCGGAGGTACCAATACGACGAACGATACGCTGCCGCTCGCACCGTCCGGCGTTAACGCAAATGCCGGCGATGGCGTTATCGATATCAGCTGGAACTCGGTCAGCGGCGCAACTGGCTACAACCTGTACTGGGGCATGTCTGGCGGTGTAACGAAACAGAACGGCACCCGCCTTGCGGCCGTGTCCAGTCCGCACTCACTGGCTGGCCTGACGAACGGCAGCCCTTATTATTTCATCGTCAGTGCCGAAAACACGACAGGAGAAGGCGCCGCGTCGACCGAAGTATCGGCAACACCGCAAATCTCGCCACCCCAGCAAGTGACGGGCTTGAACGTAACGCCACTGGTTCAGGGCGTGCAGCTCAGCTGGAATGCGGTCAATGGCGCTGACAGTTTCAACCTCTACTGGAGTACATCGACAGGTGTAACACCACAGACCGGTACGCGGATAGCAGGGGTAACGAGTCCGCACACACTTTCGTCGTTGACGCCAGGCACGGCGTACTATTTCGTGGTGACGGCAGCCAACGCGGGCGGCGAAGGTCAGGCATCGGCGGAAGTTTCCGCGACGCCCAGCGCGCCGGTTGCCGGTTGGTCCGCGCAGCAGCTGATAAATACACCGTTCAATTTCTTCGATACCGACCACTTTGTCGGTGATGTCGACATCAACGATGACGGTGCGGCGGCAGCCGTCTGGGTCGAAGAGGGTAGTGACAGGGATACGGCGCGAGTCATGGGCAACCGCTTCTCGGGCGGGCTTTGGGGAGCACCGGAGATCCTGGCGGGTCCCTCGGCATTCAGCCCAAGGACTGTCGTCGCACCGAACGGCGACGTTACCGTGAGCTACCTGCTGCGTGGATTCAATCCCGATAATTCCTGGTTAAACGCAACGGTCTGGGTTCGCCGCTACAGCAACGGCACCTGGAGTGCGCCGCAGCAAATAGACGGCGTCGATCTCGCTACCTTCACCTTCATGCACGGCATGGACATCGCCGTTGACGGCGCGGGCAACGTAGTCGCAAGCTGGATTCAGGATAATGCGGTCGTCTGGGCCAACCACTATGACGTCGTGAGCGACAGTTGGGGCATTGCGACTGCACAAAGTAACTCCATTCGCAACGTGCAGGAGCCGGCCCTCGGCGCAGACGGACAGGGAAACTTCACAATCGTCTGGCTGCAGGACACGAAGCCTTACGACCCCGGGCAAACCGCCGGAGGGCCGCGTAATCCAACCTTATATGCGAGCCGCCACACCGGGGGTGGCTGGACAGTCGCGGTACCCGTCGGCCACGCCAACATTCAGGACTGGGAAAGCGCCGAGCGAGTGGACCTGGCGGTGAATGCGGACGGTGTTGCGGTTGCCGCCTGGGAACAGACGCGCAACGCAATTGGCGGTGGCACCGACTGGTCTGTCGATACGGTTCGCTATGATCCGCTGACGGACAGCTGGGGCCCGCCGGAAGAAATCTACTCTCAGAGCATCTACACATCCTGGCCGGATGTGGCCATCGACGCCGCGGGAAATGCAATCGTCACCTGGCAGCCCACAGACCCGACTGACAATTCGCAGCGCATCGCATCGGCGTCATTTTACGATGCGACCCTGACCGTTTGGGGCCCGGTGGAAACGATAAACACCGATGATGGTGTTTCGGACGTCGATGAATTACGAGTTGGCAAGGACGCAGCGGGCAACGCGATCGCTGTGTGGATACAGGGTGGCGAGCTCAAGGCACGCCACTTCGATGTGCTCGCCGGTGCCTGGAGCGTCATCACGCCGATCGGTTTGCGCGATGGCACAGAGCTGGAATTCGCAATGAGCAGTACCGGTCGCGCCGCAGTAATCACCAATCCAATGGATATGAGTCCTGTTCCCTGGACACGTGAGATCAGGGCGAACATTTTCACACCGTAACGTTTACGCCCCGACTATTTTGGGTCGTCACTTGTGCTGATTTGCTTTGCCCTGGTCACCGGAAACAGAAGCGGCCCCTCATCGAGGGGCCTGTTCGTTTCTGAAATCAGTTCTAGGGAATCGGAACCGGAACGTAGTCCTCAACAATGTCTTTCCAGCCAAACTTCGACTGACGTTGCCCGATGCGGACCAGTTCAGCGGCCCACCTGGTCAGGTGGGTGCCGTTTGCCTCCTGGGTATAGAAGGAAAATGGCTGCGGGACAGGGAAGTTAGGGGTTGCAGCCGTTACCTGGACGGCACCATGCGTGTCGTCGCCGCTGACGATGAAACGCTTGTAACGTCTCGGGTATGCCTCGTTCAGCGCACCGTGCTCAGTGAGGATCAGGTCACGATAATCCTGCGGGTCCATTAAAGAGCCGTCGCCCTGTGCGAAGAACCGATTCGTCGCATCAGAGTCCGTCTCATAAAATCCCTCGCGGATGGTTGAATCGTTTTCAAGCCGCCAGTCTATGATCCCGGTTTGCTGGCCGAAGGCGTTGCAGCGGCCATCGTCGATACAGCTTTGCGGATAGAACTGCTGGAATTGCCAGTCATTCTGACGAGCCCAGACTGATAGCCAGGTGATATCGGGACCGCCCGCCCAGGGTGGCGTGCCCAGGTTGACTGCTATAGGCCCTGCGTCGTTGTAGACCGTGAGCTTGGTGTTGTTGCCAAACACGAAACGCGTCAGGAACGGTGCGAAGGCGGCAACGCCGACGCCACCCGCGCTATGCCCCATGACCGTTATTTGCTTGGCTCTTGGGAACATCTCTGCCGCGACATCCATACCGGCGCTCACGTTGCGGAGCCCACGATGGTGACGTGTCGGACCGAATGGGAAGTCCGGATCATGCACGTCGTTATCGCCGCCAAAGGTCGAACCGTCACAGTACGGCATGTAAACGACCGAGTAGTCCGCAAACGGGTTTTCGGGCATGGTCGGATCGAACACACCGGGAAAAGGTCCACCCTCCGGAGGCTCTTGCCCTTCCGCGTCCCCTTGGCTTACGGCCAAAATATTGCACCTGTAGAAACCCTGCCAGCAGGCGCCGCCGCCCTGCAGGAAGATCAATAGCTTTTTGGGATCACCTTGCCGGGTAAACACGGAGTAGTCGGTACCGGCGATGCAAACCGGGCCGTCCGGGCGGACACCCGTGGGGTAAGTATCGTCGGGTGTGTAGAGAGGATCAAAAGCGTGTTTGGTCCAGACCCCGTGTTCGCTTTTAGTCGAAACCGCGGTTCCGAGGTACTTGTCGACGCCCGCGGCTTGCAATTCGCTCAATGCATCGGCATTAAGGCCGGACTCGTCGGCTAGCGCAGTGCCGGACGCAATGGATAGGCAAATGACGAGAAATAGACATAGGATTCGTTTCATTTCTTGCTCCCCTGAATATTGTTGGTTCTTATCGGCAGCATCCGTCCGAAATCATTATAGAACAAAGCTGCCGGTACGCCCTGCGAATCTGCCGCATTTAACATAAAGTAAATTCCATTTCGGTGTCGGTTTTGTGGACCGAATTGCCAAGTCTTCTCAATGCTATAGCCCTCGATGTGCAATTCTTCTTTACGAAAAATGAAAACTGGTCGCTGTAAGTTGGAGATGAACATTTGTGCAAACTCTATCTAGCGGCGCTTGTGACCTTTTGGCAACCCTAACGTTGTTGATTGCAACAAAGCGGACTAATTTGTCCGCCGCTGGCCACCATACCCTCATTACATCAAGTTCCCGAGCCTGTTGGCAGTCAAACTCGCGCTTGGAGCTGGCCTCAATTGTGGATTTGTGGCGCCGGCCATCATCCATGCATCAAGACCGCTGGCCGCGCCCCCATTTATTACGTACTTCCCGACATTGACGCACCCGGGTTTCGGCGGAGAATAATTCCGACCGGGGAGGGTTCGGCAACATCCTGACGTGCGCTGCAAGCGATACAAAAAAACCGCCGGCGCAATTGCCAGGATCATAAGGGGGTTCAATGCCTAGTTTTGTGATCACTGAAAAATGCGATGGCTGCATGGGGCAGGATAAAACCGCCTGCATGTATATCTGCCCACACGATCTGATGGCGCTCACATCTGACACCCACAAGGGCATCAACCAGGAACCGGAGCAGTGCTGGGAATGCTATAACTGTGTGAAGATCTGCCCTCAACAGGCGATCGAAATTCGCTGCTATGCCGATCTCGCACCCCTGGGCGGTTCAGTCATCCCGATGATGGGTTCGGATACGATCATGTGGACTGTCAAGTTCCGCAACGGGCATCTCAAACGCTTCAAGTTTCCCAATCGAACCGTGGCCGCCGGTCAGGTGGACATCTACTCCGATTCTTCTAATGGCGACGTGAGCAAGATCAAGGAGCCCGGATTTTTCACACACCAAGCCCGCGGGGATACGTTGCCCACTCTATCCGGCAACCTTTAAGTCTGGCGAACGGCCGGTATCACGCGCGTCAACCTTGGTTCAAGGAAAGAGAAATGGAAGCAAAAACCAATAACTGGGAGCACTGCGAAAAACCTGAAATAGTGGTGCATGAGACCGATATTCTTCTCATCGGTGGCGGGATGGCCTGTTGTGGGGCTGCGTACGAAACGGACCGCTGGGCGACTTCACAGGGACTGCGCATCACGATGGTGGACAAGGCCGCCACGGATCGCAGCGGCGCAGTGGCGCAGGGCCTGTCGGCGATCAACACCTACCTGGGCGAGAACTCTCCGGAAGATTACGTGCGTTACGTGCGGCAGGATCTGATGGGTATCACCCGGGAGGACCTGGTCTATGACCTGGGTCGCCACGTGGACGACTCGGTACACAGATTCGAGGAATGGGGTCTGCCGATTTGGAAAACCACCGAGGATGGAAGACGCCTGGACGGGGCTGCGGCCAAACGCAGCGAGCCCAGCCTGGAAGATGGTGGCAAGCCGGTACGCTCGGGCCGTTGGCAAATCATGATCAACGGCGAATCCTACAAAGTGGTTGTCGCCGAGGCTGCCAAGCTGGCTCTCGAGAACAACCGTAAAGCCACCGGCGTCGAACAAAACCACTTCGAGCGGGTGTTCATCGTCAAGCTGCTGAAAGACAAAAATGACCCCGACCGGATTGCCGGTGCGGTGGGCTTTAGCGTGCGCGAGCAGAAACTGTACGTGTTCAAGTGCAAGGCAGCCCTGCTGGCGGCCGGCGGCGCGGTCAACGTCTTCAAAACCCGCGCCACGGGGGAAGGCCAGGGCCGGGCGTGGTTTCCGGTCTGGAATGCCGGCTCCACTTACGCCATGGCCGCGGAATTGGGTGCCGAACTGACCATGATGGAAAACCGCTTCGTGCCGACACGCTTCAAGGACGGTTATGGCCCGGTGGGGGCCTGGTTCCTGTTGTTCAAAGCCAAGGCCACCAACGCCCTGGGTGAGGAATACGAGGTGACCAACAAGGAAGGGGCCCGCGAGCTGTACGGGGACTACGTGGACAACATGGGAACCTGCATGCGTAATCACCTGATGATCCAGGACATGAAGGACGGCAAGGGTCCCATCAAGATCCACACCGACAAGGCCATGCAGAAACTGGCCGAGACCATGACGCCGAAGGAAATCAAACATCTCGAGGCGGAAGCCTGGGAAGACTTCCTGGACATGACGGTCGCCCAGGCCGGGGTTTGGGCTGCCAATAACGTGGAGCCGGAAAAAACGCCCTCTGAACTGATGCCCTCCGAGCCTTACCTGCTGGGGTCCCACGCCGGGTGCGCGGGCATCTGGGTCAGCGGTCCGGAAGATATTGGTCCTGATGAGTACCATTGGGGATACAACCGGATGACCACCGTCAAGGGCCTGTTCACCGCCGGTGACGGCGTCGGTGCTTCGGGCCACAAATTCTCCTCCGGCTCCCATTCCGAAGGCCGCATTGCCGGCAAAAACATGGTGTCATTCCTGTTGGACCACAAGGACGATGATCCTCAGTATTCCGAGGAGCATGAAGAACTGGCCAAGGAAGTCTTCATGCCCATGGAAACCTGGGGGAAATATAATAAATACACGACCGACGCCAACATCAACCCTAACTACATCCGCCCCGCGATGCTTCAGCAGCGCCTGCAGAAGTGCATGGACGATTACGTGGGCGGGGTCGGTACCTGGTACATGACCAGCGGCACCATGCTGGATGAAGGTTTTAAGTACCTGGAAATGATCAAGGAGGATTCGCAGCATATGTGTGCGGAAAATCTGCACGAACTGCTGCGGGCCTGGGAGAACTACCATCGCATCGTGGCTGGCGAAGCCCATGCACGGCACATCCGTTTCCGCGAGGAAACTCGCTACCCGGGGTATTACTACCGGGGTGACCACCTCGCCATCGACGACGAAAACTGGAAATGCTTCGTCAATTCCAAGTACGACAAGGAAACCAATTCCTGGGATTTGTTCAAGAGGACTTATCACCAACTCGTATCCTGATTCAACCGGCCGGATGAGAACCAAGACATGACGGAGAACAAAGGTCCAATTCTCGTCGTGGGTGGCGGCATCTCCGGGATCAGCACTGCCCTGGAGGCAGCGGAGACCGGATACGATGTCATTCTGATCGAGAAACGCCCCTCCCTCGGTGGGCGAGTCGCCGGCTTTCATCAGTATTTCCCGAAGCTGTGCCCGCCGACCTGTGGGGTGGAGATCAATTACCAGCGATTGCGGCGCAACCGGCGCGTCCAGGTGCACACCAACACCCAGGTAGGTGCGATATCGGGTGAGGCCGGAAATTTCACGGTGAAATTGGTGAAGTCCCCTGCCTATGTCAATAACAAATGCGTGATGTGCGACAAATGCACTCCGGTCTGCCCCGCGGAGGTGCCCAGCGACCATGACTATGGGATGCGGAACACCAGGGCCATTCACATGCCCCACCGAATGGCCTATCCGCCGCGTTTTGTAGTGGAGCGAGCACATTGCCCGACCGGATGCGACAAGTGTGTCTCGGCCTGCCCCTACAGCGCCATCGACCTGAACATGGAAGCCCGCGAGTTCGAGGTCAACCCGGCTTCGATTGTGATGGCGACCGGGTGGCGGCCCTACGATGCCGCCAGGCTCGAGCGTATGCAGTTTGGCGTCCTGCCGAACGTGATCAGCAACGTGATGATGGAACGGCTGGCAGCAACGGATGGCCCCACGGCCGGAGAAATCAACCGGCCCTCGGATGGCAGGAAGGTGGAGACGGTGGTCTTCGTCCAATGCGCCGGTTCCCGCGACCAGGAACATCTGCCGTACTGCTCCTCCGTCTGCTGCCTGGCTTCGCTCAAGCAGGCCAACTATGTCCGTACCGCCAATCCCGATGCCAGGGTCTATATTTTCTACATCGATATCCGTACGCCGGGAAAATTCGAAGCGTTTTACTCGCGTACCAGGAAAGACAGGAACATCGAGTTCATCAAGGGCAAGGTGGCCCGGGTCGAGGCAGGTGAGGACGGCCGGGTGATCGTGGAGGCCGAGGACATTCTCCATGGTGGGAAAGTCCGGGTGGAAGTGGACCTGGTGGTGCTGGCAACCGGCATGGAATCGAACCTGAAAGCGAATGGATTGAACGGCGACGTCGTTCATTTGGACGAAGACGGCTTCGCGTCGGGGCACTTGCAACAACCCGGTATCTTCGCGGCCGGGGTCGCCCAGGGGCCGGTGGATGTCAACTCATCGATCCAGGAAGCCACCGGCATGGCATTGAAGGCCATCCAGGTCGCGGCAGGAGAATAGGACGGTGGTAAACAAAACCGGCGTTTATATTTGCTCCGGCTGTGAGATCGGAGAGGCCACCAATGTGGAAGAGCTCCAACAGGTCGCCGTCAAGGAGTTCAGGGTTCCCGTTTGTAAAACCCACCCCATCCTGTGCAGCGAGGAGGGGGTCAACATGCTGAAAGGCGATCTCGAAAACGAGGGCCTGGACCGGTTGGTGCTGGGCGCCTGCTCAGGCCGATACCATGAGGACACCTTCGATTTCGGCAAGGACGTCGTGGTAGAGCGAGCGCCTCTGCGTGAGTACGTCTCCTGGACCCAGCCCCACCAGGAAGAAGATACTCAAATGCTGGCGGCGGATTACATTCGCATGCACACCACAGCCGTGCAGATGAAACAGCCGGCCACGCCGTTCGAGCAGAATACGGAAGAAGCCCTGCTGGTAGTTGGCGGTGGCGTGAGTGGCATGACGTCTGCACTGGAATCGGCACAGGCCGGGTACGCGGTACACCTGGTGGAAAAAGACGATCGTCTCGGCGGCTTCGCCAGGAAATTGCACCGGCGCACACCTTCCCGGTCGCCGTTCGAACGCGCCGAGTCCCCGGACCTGGACGAGTTGATCCGCGAGGTTGAATCACACGGCAGGATCACGCTGCACCTGTCCTCCACGATCGCGTCGATTGCGGGCGCGCCGGGGGATTTTTCAGTCCGGTTGAACGCCAATGGCAGTGGTGAAAAAAACCTGCGCGCCGGAGCCGTGGTGCTGGCCACGGGTGGCAAGCCCTACGATGCCTCCAAGTTGACGCACCTGGGCATCGCCCATGACAACGTCATCAGCAGTGTCGAATTCGAACAGATGGCGGCCTCGGGCAAACTCGTGCGCAAGGACGGGCAGGAAGCCAACAGCGTGGTATTCATCCAGTGCGCCGGTTCCCGGGATCCCGATCACCTCCCGTACTGTTCTTCCTTCTGTTGCATGGTCAGCCTCAAGCAGGCCGCATACGTACGCGAGGCCGGCGCGGACAAGAAAGCTTACGTGATTTACCGGGACATGATCACCCCGGGACAGTACGAGAAATTTTACCGCGCCCGGCAGAACGATCCGGGCATTTTCCTCACCAAGGGGGACGTATCGGGCGTCCATGAAAACGCCGACAAAACCGTGACCGTGGATGTGGACAACTCGCTGTTGGGTGAGAAGGTGGCGATCGCTGCGGACCTGGTGGTGCTGGCAATCGGTATCGAGGCATCAACCAGGGACGATCCCATCCTGAACCTGCAGTACCGCCAGGGCCCCGGCCTGCCGGATCAGCAATACGGCTTCCCGGATTCCCACTTTATCTGCTTCCCCTACGAGACGCGGCGCACGGGTATCTTCACCGCCGGGGCCGTCCATCAGCCGATGGACATGAACTTCTCCCGCAAGGATGCTGCGGGGGCCGCATTGAAGGCCATTCAGACCATCGAGTTGACGAAACAGGGCAAGACGGTGCATCCGCGGGTGGGTGACGAGACCTTTCCTGAATTCCGGCTGGACCAATGCACCCAGTGCAAGCGCTGCACGGAAGAATGCCCCTTCGGCGTGCTGGAAGAGGACGCGCGTGGCACGCCGTCGATCCACGCGTCCCGCTGCCGGGGCTGCGGCGTCTGCATGGGCGCCTGCCCGGTGCGCATCATCTCGTTCAGGGATTACAGCGTTGACATTATCGGGGACGTGATCAAGAGCATCGAGATTCCCGATGAATTTGAAGAGAAACCGCGGATCCTGATCTTCGCCTGCGAGAACGATACCTTGCCGGCCATCGACATGATGGCGCTGGAGCGAATCAGGTACAGCCCGTATGTGCGGATCATCCCGCTGCGCTGCCTGGGAGGCGTCAACCTGGTGTGGGTCTCGGATGCGCTCTCGGTGGGTTTCGATGGTGTCATGTTCATGGGCTGCAAGTACGGCGACGACTATCAATGCCATTTTGTGAAGGGCTCCGAACTGGCCAGCACCCGCCTCTCCAAGGTGGAGGAGACACTGGGCCGTTTACAGCTCGAACCGGAACGCGTCCGTCAGTACGAGGTTTCGATGAACGACTACAAGCAGGTGGCGAAGCTGATTGAGGCCTTTGCCGCGGATATCGACAATTACGGGCCCAACCCGTTCAAGGGAATGTAGGCCGACAGCGATGACGGAAACGATGACCCAACCGGTAACGGAATCTGCAAACGAGCGAGTCGCCATCAGCGGCGACCTGGAGTTCGTCGAAAAACTTCTGGGTGCCGGCGCCGCGGAGCTGAAGTATTGCTACCAATGCTCCACCTGCACGGTGGTCTGTCCGATCACGCCGGATGATTCCCCGTTTCCGCGCAAGGAAATGATTCATGCCCAGTTCGGTTTGAAAGAAAAGCTGGTGTCCAGCCTGGACGCCTGGCTTTGCATTCACTGCAACGATTGCTCGACACATTGTCCGCGCAGCGCCAAGCCGGCTGACGTGATGAACGTGATTCGCTCGATGAGCATCGTCCATTTCGCCAGGCCCGCCTTCCTGGCCACGGCTGCCCAAACTCCCTCGCGCATCTGGATGCTGTTCCTGATTCCAATGATCATCATCGCCGCCGTGATCCTGGCGTTACCCGGCGGCTCGGCGTTCGGGTTCCTGGGCGGCACGATCGTGTTCTCGAAGATGATGCCGGTGCCGGCCATTGATGTCGTCTTCCTCCCGGCCATCGCGTTCGCCATTGTCACAGCCGTGCTGAGCATCATGGGTTTCCTGCGCTCGCTGGCGGCGGAATATCCGCGCACCGAAAGCGGGGAATCCCTGCCTGCCGCAATCATGGGAACGCTGCTGGATGTGTTGTCGCATCGCAAATTCCTCGAATGCACAAGCAACAAGAGCCGGGCCGGCGCGCATGCAATGGTCATGTACGGGTTTATCGGCCTGGTCATCACCACCACCCTGGTGGGAATCCTGTATTACATGAACCAGTTCGGCATGGACGCCCAGGTCAGCCCCTACGACTTCTTCCATCCGGTCAAGGTGCTCGGGAACGTCAGCGGTACGCTTGTTTTCCTGGGTTGTTCGGTGATGCTGGCCCGACGGATGTCCTCCGGCAAATCCGGCAAGGCTACCGCCTTCGACTGGACCTTCCTTTGGGTGCTCTTCATGACCGTGATAACGGGCTTTGGGTCCCAGGTGTTGCGGGTCTTCGACCTTGCGATCCCCGCCTATGGCATCTATTACGTGCACCTGGTGCTGGTGTTCTTCCTGTTGGCCTACATGCCCTATACCAAGATGGGGCATATCCTGTTCCGCGTTGTGGCCATGATTTACGCTCGCTGGTCCGGCCGCGCCGCCGTCCGGCCGGTCATCAGGGATGGGCAGGTCAAATATAATGTTCGGGCTGAATCCTGACCGCCATTAAAGTGTGACAGTGTTACCAGCGGGCTTGCAGACGGCCCGCCACGAGCCTGTTCTCGAATTGCCGCAGCGGCCGGGTGCCTTTGTCCACACATTCGCCGGTTGTAACGTCAAAGGCCCACTCGTGTTTCGGACAGGTCAGGCGCATTCCTGATAACGCCAGGTGCGGGATGTTGGTGACCTGGTGTGGGCAGCGGCTGTCGTAGACGCGGCAGTCCTCGCCGGAACGATAGATAAAAAGACTTCGTCCATCGCAATCTTCGACATAGGTGATCTCGCCGTCTCGCACTTGTGCCCAGTCGATCAGGTCGTGCCACGACATTTCGGCACCCAGCAATTCCGCACGGAACTCAGGCATGTCCATGTCCAGGATGATGTCCGTCGCCCAGACGATCTTGGCCAGGCCCAGTGTTGGCAATGCCGTGAGGATGGCGTCCAGTATTTCGTCGGGTGTGGCGCCGTCACGCAAAGCCCGCGGCAGATACTGCCGCAAGCCGCGTTCCGTCTGGCTGTCTATCTTGGTGATCACGGATATCAACGAGCGGGTTTTGGGGTCGAGGTGTTTGCCGCTCTCTTTAAAGAAAGTGAAATAGGCCTGCATCGCCTCCGGGCGGGCTTTGATCAGGTAGTTCAGTGCGTCACTCATAATTCGTACTCCAGGCTAGTGCGCCGTAAACACTATTGTGCAGGAACACCCGTAGCGGAAAACCAGGAAAGTTTGTCCTGCAGAGTCACGACACTGCCCACAATGATCAGGGCGGGACTCTTGATATCGGCAGCGGCGGATTTATCGGACAGGGTCTCCAGGGTCCCGGTAATCACGCGCTGACCAGCACGAGTTCCGTTTTCAATAACGGCGGCCGGCGTTGCGGGGTCTGCGCCGTGGTCCACGAAACCCCGGATGATGGTGCCGAGGGACGTGAGTCCCATATAGATAACAACTGTCTGGTGAGGCTGGATCAGGCTGTTCCAGTTGAGATGCAACTCGCCGTCCTTTTCATGCCCGGTGACAACGATGCATCCCTGGGCATGGTCGCGGTGGGTGAGCGGTATGCCCGCGTAAGCTGCACAACCATTGGCCGCGGTAATCCCCGGTATCACCTGAAACGCAACGCCGTTTTCCGCCAGCGTTTCGATTTCCTCTCCGCCACGCCCGAACACGAACGGATCGCCTCCTTTGAGGCGCAGCACGCGTTTTCCTTCCTGCGCCAGGCGAATCAGCATGTTGCTGATTTCCTCCTGCGGCATGGTGTGTTCTTTCGGCAACTTTCCAACGTAGATGCGTTCGGCATCCCGGCGCACGAGATTGAGAATACCGTCGCCAATGAGCCGGTCGTACAACACCACATCGGCCTGCTGCATCAGGCGCAGCGCGCGGAATGTCAGCAGGTCCGGATCGCCCGGCCCGGTGCCCACCAGGTACACCTCGCCGCGCGGCGACTTACCGCCATCAGTTGCGGCTTCTTCAAGCAGGCTGTCCATCAGGTCCGCTGCCAGATCTTCCCGGGCGGAAAACAGGTGCTCGGCGATCGGCCCGGCGATCATCGTTTCCCAGAAACGTCGTCGCCGGGTCATGTTGGGAATGGAATCCTTGACCCGCTGGCGATAGCTGCCGGCAAACTCGGCCAGGCGACCGTATGCCGCCGGTACGGTCGTCTCGAAGCGTGCTTTGAGCATGCGCGTCAACAATGGGGCGCTGCCGCCGCTTGCGACCGCTATCAGAAGCGGCGAACGGTCAACCACTGCCGGCATGATGAAGTCGCAGAGCTCCGGGTCGTCGCTGACGTTAACCGGTATTCCCGCCGCGGTGCCCAGGTCGTGCAGTTTCTGGTTAGTCGCCCTGTCCGCAGAAGCCCCAAAGGCGAGTACGCAACCGTTGAGGTCATCTGCGCTCAGATCGCCGGTCTTGTGTTTTACCTGGTGTTCCTGCACCAGGCGGGCCATGCAATCTTTCAGCGTTGGGGCAACCACAGTGAAGTCGCAACCGGCACGCAGCAGGAGATCTGCTTTGCGTGCGGCCACCGTGCCGCCACCGACAACGAGGGCGCGACGTCCTTTTACATTGAGGAAGATGGGCAGATGGTCCAATTCAATATCTCATATTTGCGGCGAAAGCTCCTTCGAGTTGCCACTGCCAGTCGCGCGGTGTGTCGCGGTAATCAGGCTTGACGTCAAATTCGAGAAAAAGCATATCGTCAGAGGTGATGTGACGCACCGCGGCCAGCAACTCATCGAACGAATTGATTTCAGGGTGCTGGATGATGATGTCGCTGATCAAGATCTGGATGGTTTCCATCGTATTAGCTTACCGCCTGATGTCGACAAAAAACTGCGAATCAGGAGTTTATGCGATCGAAAAAACGGACGCGATACAGTAAACGTTTTCGAGACGGCCCATCTTCGAAAGCAGTCCTGTTATGCAGCACATTGTTGGAAATAAATCCTTGGCCGGGTTGCAGGCAGAAACGCAGAACAGGACCACTCTCATCGACGAGAAGCTCTGACAAGTATTCGCGGGCGGCTGTGGTCGTTGGGTCATCGCGCCAGCGGATGTTTTTCTTGCGGGCACTGTAGCGCATATGCAGTGCTCCGTCGGAGGCGTCATACGAGAATACCGGTCCGCAGATTGCGGGCCGGATCTCACCCCGATTACCGACGTTAGCCGGGATCGTCATGCACTCAGGATGCTCAAGGGCTGTGATGAACGCAGGGTTTGCGTCACGCAATCTGATGTAGACGATCTCGGGGTCAAGCGCGGCAGTTTCTCCCCCTGTTGTCGCGTCCTGCACGCAGTGGAGAATGACAGCGCGCACCCGGTTTGACGCCTCATTGTAGTAGCCATCGCTGTGCCAGCTAAGGCTACGGTCGGAATACGGTACATAGTCACTTCGAGTACCCTCGGATGCGACGGTCAGCTCGGCAACGCCGTCCTCATTCGAACACAGGTGATGGTCGATTCGGCGTAGGCCGAAATGTGCGGCGAACGCGAGAATCGCTGCGTGGTCGACAGCGTTGTCATCGCAGGAATAGATAGCCATATTTGCCCGCCTGCAACTTGAACGGATGGCCACCGTCGCGCGGTGATCCAGGTCGGCCAGCCCGCCGATATTAACGACAAGTTCGTCTACGCCAGTCGGGTACCTGTCGAGCTTGGCGGCGCGCCATTCGCGGTAATCCGTTGAACTGGAGAGAAACATTACGGTGAGCCGCAGACGGTCGAATAGGGGTTCATGGTGAATGAAATATTACGCTGCAATAACAGCAGAAAATCCTTTATTACTATATTATAATATACTAAAATAAGAAGATCCGAGGTGCCCACTACGTGTTTTCTGCAATTACTTGAGAGTAGCCCTGGTCGGTACAATTTCGCGATGCACGACAGGTGGGGATTGCTATGTCGAAGAGACCACACGAAACCCCGTTGTTGAATGAACTGGAACAAGGTCCGTGGCCGAGTTTTGTTTCAGGCCTCAAACGATTGGCGAGCGACAACGAGAAGCCGTACGCCAATATGATGAAGGACCTGCTGGGTCAGCTCGAACACTCCTACGAAACCCGCATGGGATACTGGAAAGGCGGCACGGTCAGCGTCTTCGGCTATGGCGGGGGCGTTATCCCGAGGTTCTCCGAAGTCGCCGAGGACTATCCCGACTCTTCGGAATTTCACACGCTGCGTGTGCAACCCCCGGCCGGATTGCATTATTCAACGGAGCTGTTGCGCAATATGTGCGACATCTGGGAGAAACACGGTTCGGGCCTGATTGCACTCCACGGTCAGTCCGGGGACATCATGTTCCAGGGGTGCAGCTCGGATAATGTGCAAAAGGCCTTTGATGATCTGAATAAGATCGGCATGGACATGGGTGGCGCCGGGCCTGCTTTGAGGACGGCCATGAGCTGCGTCGGTCATGCTCGCTGCGAGCAGTCGTGTTATGACGAGGTGCGTGTGCATCGAAAGATTATCAACGGCCTGCTCGACGAAATGCACCGCCCGGCATTGCCGTACAAGTTCAAATTCAAGTTCTCAGGCTGCCCGAACGACTGCGTCAATGCCATCCATCGTGCGGATTTCGCGGTCATCGGTATCTGGCGCGATAACATCCAGGTCGACCAGGAGAAAGTCAAAGAACACGTGGCCCGGGTAGGCCGCAAACAGATGATCGATACGGTAATCGCCAACTGCCCGACGCGTGCACTCAGCCTGAACGACGACGACACGCTGGACATCGACAACGCCAGCTGCGTGCGCTGCATGCATTGCATCAATGTCATGACCAAAGCCCTGTCACCTGGCAAGGAACGCGGTGCCACGATCCTGATTGGCGGCAAGCGCTCACTGAAAATCGGTGACCAGATGGGCACGGTCATCATTCCGTTCATGCCGCTCGAGACCGATGAGGATTTCGACCGGCTTTATGAACTCGCGGAAACGGTTATCGAGTTCTTCGCCGAGAATGCGCTCGAACACGAGCGTATCGGTGAAACCATCGATCGCATAGGTCTTGCCAATTTTCTTGAAGGCATCGGTGTCGATGTCGATCCCAACATGGTCAATCATCCGCGTACCAGTTCATATGTTCGAACCGACGACTGGGATGAGGAGGCTGAAAAATGGTTCGAACGGAAAAGCGTTGCGGTCGAGTAAGCCACTGGAGTATCTGTAGCAAGACACAAAAATAGACAACCGGCAGAGAGTAGCCAACATGAGTAGCGATCGATGAAAGGCGCGGAAAAACCTCGTAGAGCGGACGAATCCGGGGTCATGGATCCGTTCCCGCAAATGCACCCGTTGCTGAAGAAAAACTATGGGCAATGGGACTGGCACGACCGGCCACGCCCGGGTGTCTTGCACCATGTCGCCAAGAGCGGTGATGAAGTATGGACAGTGCGTGCCGGGACGCAGCGCCAGATGGATGTGCATACGATCCACAAACTGTGCGACATTGCGGATGAATTCGCCGATGGCCACTTACGCTTTACAACCCGCAGCAATGCAGAGTTCATGGTGACTTCCCAGGACAAGACGGGACCACTAATCGAACGACTGAACGGGGCGGGATTTCCGGTCGGAGGCACCGGTAACTCAATATCGATGATTTCTCATACCCAGGGATGGCTGCACTGTGACATCCCTGGCACTGATGCATCCGGTGTCGTCAAAGCGTTGATGGATGAATTGCACCACGAATTCACGCACGAAGAAATGCCAAACCGGGTACGCATCACAACCTCGTGCTGCCAGATCAATTGTGGTGGCCAGGGCGATAT
>Ga0224512_10000565_pt1 | contig 38865 bp, 35 predicted proteins | sample SF_May12_sed_USG_4_FD_169103 | JGI IMG/M metagenome (GOLD analysis project Ga0224512, IMG submission 169103) | Sediment microbial communities from San Francisco Bay, California, United States - SF_May12_sed_USGS_13 | ecosystem: Environmental > Aquatic > Marine > Sediment | place: USA... | reverse complement strand
GGTATTTGGTCAGACACCACGGTGTCAGATTTGATCGCATCTGACTGGCTAGTAATAACTCAGACTTAAATTTGCAGACAAGGCCGAATGCCTGGCAGAGGATTCGGTTGGCGGACATCGGCTATTCCGGATAGGTGCCAGAGCTCGCGGCAGGCCGCCCAAGACTCTTTCCTTGGGATGGCTCCCTGCGGTCCGCTTTATTCCCGCGGAAAGAGTCTTGGGCGGCCTGCCTCCTACAGTGGAATTGCGAACTCCGTTTTTCGTCTGATCGGACCCTGTCTGTCCGATCAGATCTGACGTTTCACAGCTGCGCGACGGAGTCGCCTGCGGTTTAGACTGATTTGAACGGTTGCTCGCAGGTGACAGTCGCGCAATCCGCCGACTAACGCTATGTGGTTCATAGTGCGATCGCGCGAGGCGGAAGCGGTCAGCTAAAAACCGAACAGCGGGCCCAGGGCGCTGAGTACCTCGACAGTCGTTGCACTGCCGGGTTTGACGACACCGAGATAACACTCGATGAACAATCCAGCCCAGATTGCCAGTACGAACGGCCGACATTGCTTGAGACTTTTTGCCATCCTGACGTTACTCTCATCCGTAACGGTGCTGGCGGCAAGCGCGTGTATGCCCTTGATGTAATCCGGAATGTACACCCGAATCATCAGACCACAGAACACCAGGCCGGCGAATATCGCCAGCTTTGCTCCGACCCACGGTTCGTCAGTCAAGCGACCCGTCGCGAAAGACAGGCCGACCGACGCGAGCAGATAGATAACGATAATCCAGCGGAACCAGTAATCGACCCGCGTGACGAGTTTCGCGAACGGCTTACCCTCGTTGAGGTGAATGGTAACCACCATGCTCAGCCATACCGGCGCCAGCAGCCACATGCCGACGGTTTGCCAGAGTGGATGCGGCACAAACTTCTCGCTAAGCAGGCCGCCCACCGTCAGCATAAGCGTCATGCATATGCGCGGCACAAAATCGAGATTGACCATGATTTTTGCCGCCGTCATCCGGGCTGAATCACTAAGCTTCGGGTCGATGACCATCCCGGAAGAGTAAAACACGCCCATGTCCCCGCCCAGCCAGTAGACGAACAGCAGCAGGTGTACAATCAAGAATAAGTCGTGTAGGTCCATTCAGGCACTCCCATCTTACCGGCCAGACCAATGGCCATCGTTGCGCGGTAATATCCGATTACAGATTTTCAAGCACGGCTTCAGCGGCGCTCACTTTGAATTCCGCCGGTGCTTCGACATGTAATTGAGATACAACGCCATCATCTACAACGATCGCGAATCGCTGGCTTCTCGTACCCATCCCGAAGCCACTGGCATCCAGTTCCAGACCCAGGGCCTGGGTGTACGTGCCGTTGCCGTCGGCAAGCATGACGACCTTGTCTCCGGTGCCGACATCTTTACCCCAGGCGTCCATAACGAAGACATCGTTGACGGACATACATGCAATCGTATCGACGCCCTTGCGCAGAATCGCTTCGGCGTGTTCTACGTAACCCGGCAGATGCTGCATGGAGCATGTTGGTGTAAATGCGCCGGGTACGGCGAATAGCACGACTTTATCGCCGGCAAACAACTCTTCTGTCGAAATAGTGCTCGGACCATCACTGGTCATCACGCCAAAATTTCCCTCCGGCATACGATCGCCAACACTAATGCTCATGGTTTTCTCCATTTATTGTGATTCGCAGAACTTTTCAGGACCGCGGACTTATCGGGGCGCGTATTGTACCCTGCCACGCTCGCGTCTTCAGCTTTCGCCCGGAGGCGTTCATCTGATGAGGAAAAGCGACAGGTTGGGCCAGAAGGACACAATGACCAGTCCGATCAGCATCACACCCATGAAAGGCAAGACCGCCCGGCAGATAGTCCAGAAATCCTCGCGGAATGCCGTCATGGCCACAATCAGGTTGAGGCCCAAGGGCGGTGTCAGGTAGCCGATTTCCAGGTTAACCACCGTAATGATTCCAAAGTGCACGGCATCGATGCCCTGCGCCTCGGCAAGCGGTTGAAGCATCGGCGCCAGAATCAGGATCGCCGAGCCGATGTCCATGACGCAACCTATCGCCAGCAGAAACAGATTTATGCCCGCCATGAATCCAATCGGGCTGTCTATCTGCGAACTGACCGAGCTGATCAGCATCTCCGGCACTTGCTGGTAGGCTAGAAAAATGTTCAGGCTCAACGCCATCATCAATACCGGAAACAGTGACCCGAGCAGCTTGGTGGTCTGGCCAATGACGTCGTAAAGTTCACGAAAACCCATCTCGCTATAAACAAATACTTCCACGAGAATGGCATAGACGACGGCTACCGCGGCGGACTCCGTGGCAGTGAAATAGCCGCTGTATATTCCACCAAGAATCAACACCGGCATCATCAATGCCCACAGCCCGTGGCGCACGGAATCGATAAGCTCGCGAAAACTCCAGCGCCCGTCGCGAAAATTTCGGTTGCGCAGTATTGCGTACACGGACATCAGCGCCGTCAACAACAGGGCAGGACCGATTCCGGCAATAAACAGGTCGGCAATCGATGTCTGCGTCATCACACCATACAAGATCAATGGAATGCTGGGGGGCACGATAATGCCCAAAGTGCCCGCCGCGCATAAGGCACCGATCGCAAAAGATTTGGGATATCCCGCCTCGACCAGGGCGGGGTACATGACCGGTCCGATGGCCAGCAGCGTGACCGTCCCGGAACCCGAAACGGCCGCAAACAAGGCGCACGACAGCACGGTAGTGATGGCCAGTCCCGCGGGTATGGGAGCACTGATGGCCCGCATCATTCGCATCAGACGCTGCGCCATGACGCCACGAGACATGATGTTTCCGGCCAGAATATAAAGCGGAATAGAAAGAAGAATCTCCTTGTTCAAGGCATCCCAGGCATCGAGGACGATGCTGGTCAGGACACCATCCCCGAAGACGAGGTACGCATACGCTGTGACCACGCCCAGCACCACCAGCAGATTCTGACGCAGCACGAACAACGCCATGACCAGTAAGAAAAGCCCGACACCGGCCAGCATGATCAGCGCCCGCCCCCGCCGTTATCCTGATCGCCGGTCATCGTCTGCACTTGATCGGTTGGCACGAGCAGTGCCTCGTCGAGTGGAATCGCACCGGATGACTCGGCCGGCCGTGTGGCCGGAAAGGTCGCGTAGAGCGCGTGCCGGACGGTCGCGATCACGAACACGAGAGGCACCACCGCTTGAAAGGGCCAGATCAGGATGCGCAGCACCACTGAACGCTCGGCCAGTATGAAGCTATCGATCACAACGGCCGCGGCAACGACCGCGAAACACAGGCAGAAACAGGCCATCAGGCCGTCCTGCAGGCGCATCAGGTGCGGCTCGAAACGCGCTGGCAACCAGCCATCCGCAAAACGCGGTCGCAAGTGAGCGCCACCGGCCGATGCGATGCCGATGCCAAACATAACGACGAACATATTGGCGTAGACGCCTGCCTGTCGGGCCCAATGCAGGCCCGAGCCGGTGACCTCGCGCATCACGACATCGCCGAAAATCACGACAATCAACACCAGAAACGCCACGAAAGTCACCACGCGCTCAACCGCGCCGATGCGCATCAGAAGGCTTGTGGCAAGCGACTGTAGATTCTTAGAAAACACTTTATTTAAATTCAATTAGCTATTGTTTTATAAGCTTAATATTTGGTATCAACCACATCACAATAAGCGCTGAAATGATGTGCATGACGCCGACAGCGGCAAAAATCGGCGTGTAGGAATAGTGCTCCGAAACAAACCCTGCCGCAGCCACAAATAACATACCACCTAAACTTCCGACCGCGCCGAACAAGCCCCAGGTCGTCGCAACATCGCGCGACGGAAACAAATCCGCGGGCACTGTAAACAGGCTGGATGCTTTCATTTGTATCGCGAACATCGCCACGCAAATAAGACCGATTGCCAGGTACGGCGACTCGACCATGGCCGCCGGAAGGGCACAGGGGACCAACAATGCACCGAGCCAGATAATCCATTTTCTCGACGCATTCACGCTCAACCCGCGTCGGATCAATCGCACCCCCAGCCAGCCACCGAACAGGCTGCCCAGATCCGCCGCAAGGAACGGCAGCAGGGCCGAGAAAGCGATCTGACGCAAATCAAAATTCCTCTCCTGGGTCAGGTACAGCGGCAGCCAGGCGGCGAAGAAATAGAACGCACCATCGCTGACGAATCGACTCAACATCAGCCCCCAGACTTCCCGGTAGTCGAGGAAGTGGATAAACCTGTGCCATGGCTGCGTTTCCGCCGGGTCCGGCGCCGCGGCCCGGTCGTTCAGAATGAGCTGGCGCTCCTCGCCGCTCAACCGCGAATGATTTTCGGGCAGCGCGTACCAGGCTTGCCATATCCATAGCCAGATAAACCCGGCCACTCCCGGCACAATAAAAGCCGCCTGCCAGCCAAAACTGAGGATTAACCAGACGAGCAGCGGCGGTGAAATGAGCGCACCCAGTCCGGGACCCACGGTCACGATACCAACGGCCAACGAGCGCTCGGCTTTTGGAAACCATTCAGCAACGGCCTTGACCGCTGCCGGAAAATTCATCGCCTCGGTAATGCCAAGTAAGATGCGGCAGTTGAAAAAGCCCCAAAAGCCGCGCGCGAAAATATGCAGGATCCCGGCGACACTCCAGGCGATAACCGCAAAGCGAAAAGAACGCTTGGTCCCGAGGCGATCGACGACAGGTCCGATAATCAGCTGCCCGACCGCATAGGCAAACAGAAACGCCGATGTTATTGCCCCGAATTCAGAATTGCTGAGATTGAATTTCTCGAGGATGACCGGTGCCGCAACAGCCAGGGCCTGCCGGTCAATGTAATTGATCGTCGTAATCAGGCAGAGCAGGATTGCAATCCACCACCTGACGCCGAAACCGAATTTCAAGCTCGTTGCCTCAACATGCGCACCCGTTCTGTAATCGGGCCAATCAAAACACAGCACTTTTCTGAGCACCAGTCCAACTGCGACCGTGCCATCGTGCCCACCGCGGCAGCTTTCTCCTTGATTCGGCGCTTGGAGCGCATATATCCTGTCTCATCGCGTAAGTCTAATAATGAGGAATTGCCATGAGTGCGGCCGCAGAAATGATCACCCCGTCCCGAGAGACCCAGGAATTCCTGGCACAAAAACATCAGCTGTTGATCGATGGCAACTGGGTTGATCCGTTGACCAACCAGCAAATGACAGAGGTCCATGATCCGGCTACCGAGGGCCTGCTGGCCAACGTTGCCTGCGGCGGTCCGGATGATGTGGATCGAGCCGTGGCTGCCGCGCGAGCCGCGCTGAAAGGCGAGTGGTCGCGAATCACGACGCACGAGCGCAGTCGGCTGATCTGGCGGCTGGCCGATGAACTTGAAGCAAATCTGGCGCTGGCCGCGGAACTTGAAGTCCTGGACAACGGCATGCCGAGAGCTATTGCGACCTATTCGATCATCGCGGCCGGCATCAATCACCTGCGTTATTACGCCGGCTGGCCGAACAAGATTTATGGCCAGACCATCCCGGTCTCGCCCGGCGGCGCAAAAAACGGCGAGACGCTGACGTATACCGTCCGCGAGCCGGTCGGCGTCGTCGGCGCGATCACGCCGTGGAATGCACCCTTACCGATGGTGGTACTTAAACTCGCGCCATGCCTTGCGGCCGGTTGTACGATGGTGCTGAAACCCGCGGAACTGACGCCGTTTACCGCCCTGTTAGTGGGGCATCTGAGCAAGAAAGTCGGCATTCCGGATGGGGTCTTCAACATCGTTCTCGGCCACGGCCGCGAAGCCGGCGCGGCGCTGGTAGAACACGACGATGTCAATAAGATCGCCTTCACCGGTTCGACCGAGGTCGGCAAGACGATTCTGAAACAGGCCACCGGCAACTTGAAGAAAGTCACGCTCGAGCTCGGCGGAAAATCACCCGTTGTCGTATTTCCGGACGCCGATATCGAGCGCGTCATACCGGGCGCCGCGCGGGCCGCGTTCTTCCTGCAGGGACAGAATTGCATGGCCGGAACACGTTTATTCGTCCACGACGATGTTTATGAGCAAGTCGTAGAAGGTGTCGCCGCGATGGCCAGTGGTTTCAAGCTTGGACCCGGCCTGGCGCCCGACACCGAGCTCGGCCCGCTGATTTCGGCCGAGCAGCGTGCAACGGTCATGGAATATATTGACGCCGGAAAAGCATCCGGTGCGGAGTTGGTCTGCGGCGGCGAAGCCCTCGGTGGCAAGGGTTACTTCGTGCAGCCGACGCTGTTCGGCCACACGAACATGGACATGAAAATTGCCAAGGAAGAGATTTTCGGTCCCGTGTTGTGCGTCCAGTCGTTTGGAGATTGCGATCTGGAGACCATCGCCGCGGAAACCAATAAGACCATTTACGGACTTTCGGGCAGCGTCTGGACCAAGGATATATCCGTCGCACACAAAATGGTGTCGCTGATCGACTCGGGGCAAGTCGCAATCAATTGCCATGCCGCGGTTGACCCGGGGATCCCGTTCGGCGGCAACCGGCAATCGGGCTGGGGACGTGAGTTCGGCATGGAAGGCCTGGAACCCTACCTCAAGACCAAAGCCACCACGGTGATGTTCTGAGCGCATAGGTCGCGCGGCTGCGGGTCAGGACTCCCGGTCTGGACGAGCGAATTCAGACGACTGTCACCAGGCCAGGCCGTAGTCGTCCCCGTAGTCACTGGCACCGCCCCAGAAGGTGCCATGTTCACGGTCGAAATAAATCGCTGTGATCGGTCCGGAGGTTCTTTCCTTATACACCGGTTTGTAACCCATCCTGGTCAGCTGCTCGCGATCTGAATCCGGCATCGATTCATTGAACCAGACTTTTCCGGGCGATGATTCGTGCTGTCCAAAGGAATCGCGCATCTGAAAACTGACGATATTCGGGGCCTCGACAGCTTCCTGGACGTTCATGTCGAACTCGACCATATTCAGAAAGAACTGCAATAAGGCCTGATCCTGCATATCGCCGCCCTGCACGGCGAATGACAAATAAGGTTTACCATCTTTCAGCGCCATCCCCGGAGTCAGCGTGGCGCGCGGCCGCTTGCCCGGCTCGAGCACGTTGTACGGATTTTCCATCGGGTTCAGCACGAAGCTCTGCATGCGCTGGCTCATGCCGATTCCGGTGCGACCGGCAATCACGGCCGGCACCCATCCACCACTCGGCGTAATGGAAACAACCCAGCCCTCGGCATCGGCCGCTTGCACAGAGGTCGTGCCGGCCAAAAAGGATGCCTCGGCCTCTGCCGCGTTGCGGCCCGCAACGACCGTTTGCGGCCAGTTTTCAAGGTAATTTCGGAACGGGTTGGTTTCACCCTGGTATGGATAAGGGTCGCCGGGCCTCACGGAAATATCGTTGCGCTGCGCATCGATGAGCGCGGCCCGCGCACGCGCATAGGCCTTCGACAATAATCCGGCGACCGGTTCGGCGGGCGGGAAATACGGATCGCCGTAGTAAAAGTCCCGGTCGGCGAACGCCAGGTTCATCGCCTGATAAAGCGTATGAATGTAACGGACGCTGTTGTAACCCATCTCTTTCAGGTTGAAGTTCTCGAGAATATTCAGGGCCTGCAGCATCACGGGGCCCTGAACCCAGGTCGTCAGCTTGTAGACCTCGATCCCCCTGTAGTCCGTGGCGACGGGTTCTTCGATATAGACTTGCCAGCGATCCAGATCCTGCATGGTGATCAAACCACCCTGCTCTTTCTGACCACGGACAAATTCTGCGGCGATATCACCACGATAAAAACGATCGTATGCCGCGTAAATTGCCTGTTTGCGATCCTTGCCGGCAACCAGGGCTTCGCGTTCGGCCTCTACAAGCTTGCGCAAGGTGGCAGCCAGGTCTTTTTGTCGAAATATTTCGCCGGCATCGGGGGCTTCCCGTTCTCTGCCCGGATGAGTCAGAAAGACTGCAGCCGAATACGGCCACTGCTTCGTCAGACGCTTGGTGCGCTCGATAAAATCCGCAGAGGCTGATTCTATCGGATAACCGTCGGCCATCTGTATCGATGGCTCGAGTACGTCAGCAAGGCTCAGTCTGCCGAATTCCGCCAACATGACCATCAAACCGCCGGGTGTCCCGGGGGTGACGGCGGCTTGCGCGCCGAACGCGGGTGGATAGGTAAAGTCCTGAGCGCGAAAAAAATCCGGCGTGGCGCCGCTCGGTGCTATACCCAGTGCGTTAATACCGTGCACCTTGCCGCTACGCGGATCGTAGATCAGTGCCTGCGTTTCGCCGCCCCAACTCAGGACGTCCCACATGGTTGCCGTCGCGCCGAGCATGGCGCAGGCGGCATCCACGGCATTGCCGCCTTTCTGGAAGAGCATTGCCCCGACCGTGGCGGCCAGGGGTTTACCGGTAATGGCGACCCAATGTCGGCCATGCAAGACCGGTTTCACGGTGCGTGACCTGACGGCCGGGGTCTTCTTCTCGAGCACCATTGGTCCGGTGGTTGCCGTTTCCGATTTGTCGGTGTTGGCCGGCGCTTCGGCAGGCATATTATGGCCCGCGCCAAAACTCAGCTTCGTCAGCGCCAACAGGCAAACCACCACTGCCGGACCGGCAGCGCTGTGCGCAAGGGCTTTTATGCCTGCTGCGCTGCTTAACGCCACCCTACCTGGCCACGCTGCCCACATCAGTCTTCCCGGCGCGGCATGTCTATGCTGTCGCGTAATTCACCAAACATCATTGTCTGAAAAAATTCGCTCGCAAAAAGTGCCTGCGGATATTCCGGCGCCAACGCCGTTAATTCGTCCAGTTGCGCAACGTGCTCCCGCTCCAGCTGGATATTAACGGCGCCGAGGTTTTCCCGGAGTTGGCTGGCGCTGCGCGCACCGATAATCGGAATCACACAGCTCGTTGAACGTTGCGCCATCCAGGCCAGTGCGAGTTGCGCCGAAGTGCAGCCGATTTCGGTGGCCAGGTCTGCCAATGCCTCGGCCACGGCGATCTTCTCGGGTTGAAGCAGCTGTGCACCGCGGGGGCTCGTCGTTAGTCGCGCGCCTTCGCGCGCGGCGGCATCGGCCCCCGGATTGAATTTACCGGTCAAAAACCCACCGGCCAGCGGGCTCCACGCTGTGATGGCCATGTTCTGTGCGTCGGCCAGCGCGAAATATTCCCGTTCGATACTGCGTTCGACAAGATTGTAATGTAGCTGCATGGCCGTGAAGCGCGTCATATTGCGCTCCGCGGCCAGCGTGTTGGCGGCGGAAATGACCCAGGCGGGCGCGTTACTGATGCCGATGTGCAGGATTTTGCCGGCTCTGACCTGGTCATCGAGGGCCCGCATCAGTTCCTCGAGTGCCGTCGACCCATCCCAGGCATGCACCCAATAAAGATCGAGGTAATCGGTTTGCAGACGGCGCAGACTGGCCTCCAGAGATTGCACGAGGTTCTTGCGTTGATTACCGCCGGCGTTCGGATCATCGCTGCGCGTGCTCAGGCTGAATTTACTGGCCAGCGCGATATAGTCGCGGTGGTCCTTAACGAAGTCCGCGAGCATGCGCTCGCTGGTGCCCTGGTTGTACATGTTCGCCGTATCGATGAAGTTTCCACCGGCCTCGAGAAATACTTCAAAGACGCGTCGCGATTCGGCTTCCGGTGCGCCGATGCCAAACTCCTCACCGAACGTCATCGCACCCAGGCACAACTCGGAGACTTTCAAACCACTTAATCCGAATACCTTATATTTCATAGGGTTATTTTATATAATTAACGTTAATTATTATAACTGTCCAGGGACCAGCTCTGAACTTCACCACTTTACAGCCAAGCTGTAACTGCCAGACAATACCTGAAAATCAACGCTCAAAGAACATCCGAAAAAGGAACTCTCCGACATGGAAAACACCGAAATGCCTGGCACAAGCATCGATCTTCTGACGCAGTTTATAAGCATCGATCTTCTGACGCAGTTTGGGTACCGGATTATTGCGGCCGTGCTGATCTTCTTGATTGGCCGCTGGGTCGCTAAATGGTTGGTCAACTTTGCCAGGAAGTGGATGGCGAAATCGAATCTTGAAGACACGCTTGGACACTTTCTGACGAATCTTCTATACGGCGTGCTGATGACGGTCATCGTGATCGCTGCAATCAATCAGCTCGGTGTACAAACCACCTCGCTGCTTGCCGTAGTCGGCGCCGCAGGCCTGGCCATCGGTCTGGCTCTGCAGGGTTCACTCTCAAATTTCGCGGCCGGCGTCATGATCGTCGCGTTTCGGCCGTACCGGGTGGGTGACTATATCGAGGCCGGCGGGGTCGCCGGTACGGTTGTCGAGGTGCAGATTTTCACTACGGTATTAAAATCTCCCGACAACAAGAAAATAATCGTGCCGAATGCACAGATTATGGCGGGCACGATTGTCAACATATCGGCCAATCCGACCCGGCGCGTGGATCTGGTGGCCGGCTGCGGATATAACGATGATCTTGATAAAGTACGCCAGGTTCTTGAGGCGATCGTCTCCGCAGATGACCGCGTGCTGGCGGACCCGGCACCGACCATCGCCGTCGCAGAGCTGGGCGATAGCAGCGTAAATTTTGTCGTGCGTCCATGGGTCAACGCCGCCGACTATTGGCCAACGCACTTCGACATGACGGAAGCGATTAAAAGACGTTTCGACGAGGAAGGTATTTCCATTCCGTATCCACAGCGGGATGTGCACATTTATCAGCATTCAGCCGGAACATAGCGAGCAAGGAATCCAAAAAATCGCCTGGAACGGCCGCCGATAATATGCTTGGAGCGCGGCTGGACGGCGCTGATATCGTGCTTTGTTGCCGGAAGCGAGGCTTCTCAGCGAGTCTCGCGCAGCAAGTATTCGAACATACGGCGCTGACGCTCCGGACTGTCGTCGTAGCCGATCATGGGCGGGTAGCGCATTCGATTTCCGGGCACCAATTTTGCCGGATCTGCAATAAGGGCCCGCATGGTTTCCGGCGTCCAGATCAGGCCATTCTCTCGCGCCTCGATAAATGCGTCAGAGTACGGGAAACTTTCAAGCACGGCTGCCGGCTTGCCGAAAATGCGGTAAAGATTCGGTCCGACGCGATTCTCTCCGCCTTTCTCGAGGGTGTGGCAGAAGCGACACCATGTAAAAGCCTCTTTTTGTGCGGCATATTCTGCGTCCGATATCTCCGGTAAGGGTTCCGCATAAAAATCAGGCAAATTCTGACCGGCCAGTAACGCATCAATCTTGCTTTGCGAAATATTGTTTTTAACCGCAAATGGAACAACCCCAAACCACCAGTACGGGAAATACAAGGCCAGGCCTAAAAAAGCCAACAGAATGATGGCATGCAGCCATCGCTCTCCCATCGATACGCTCAACGTATGGATCTCCTTGCTGCTTAATCTAGATTTGTCGACCTGGAAACAACCTGGCGATGCCGGCCCGATAGCGAAAATGCTGATAAAAACCCATCACGAACCAGATCGTCACGAGCATCATGTAATAAAAAGCCAGCGCGCTATGAAAATAGCCCATCGACATTCGCGCCGGTTCGCTCTTGGACACGATCGCAGGAAGCTGCAGACCGAACAGTATGACCTCATGTCCTGTTCCCCACGCGTAACCGAAGCCAATCAAACTTTCGGCAGCGAAGGTTAGAATCAACGCAAACAATATGGCGCGGTGAAACGCGAAAGAACCTTCCGGCAAACCCGGCGGCCCCTGCAGTTTGGGTCCCTGAAACCACCAAACCAGTCGGAGACCCGCGAGTATTGAAACAACGATTCCGAGACTGTAATGGAATGCATGCAGGAATTCCCGTTGATCGAGAGCGGTGCGCGGCATCTGAATAATATTCCAGAACAGCACCAGGAAAGTGGCTGCCAGTAGCCAACCCATTATCACCAGCCGCCGGGGTTGCACACCCGGCTGGATTCCGTCAGCCATCACTCGCCGCTCCGATGTCTTTTATTCTCATGAACGCCGGTAAATCCGAGTCCCTCCGGCGCGCGTATGTTAGTCGCTAAAAACGCGTTCGACCAGCGCCGGTGGCCCCGAGCAATGGGATTCAAGGAGGTCTCAGGGCTCTTTGTTACAAAGTGTTACAAGAGATTGACTTGTAAAGACATATGAGGGGTTGGCACGGCGGCCGTGGCAGTCTAAGATTGACCACCTGTCGGTCATATAGAGAAACCCTGGCGCCCATGAGTTCCACTCGCCCAATACGCGCTCTGCTAAGAGGCCTGGATGTCCTCCATGTTCTCAATCGCCATAATGGTGCGACCGTGTCCGAAGTTGCCTCGTCCATCGATCTGCCGCGGACAACCACCTATCGAATCCTGGAGACACTCTGCGTAGCCGGTTATGCCTATCGCGCTGCCAGTGATGATCGCTACCGGCTTACCATCATGGTCCGCGGGCTCAGTGATGGCTTTGATGATGAGGCCTGGGTCACCCAGATCGCGAGGCCTTACATCTACGATTTATGCCGCGAGATCGTCTGGCCCGTTGCTGTCGCGACTTTGTCGGGTTCCAGTATGCTGATTCGCCAGACTACCGATCATCAAAGTCCATTGGCGGTAGAAAAACGCGGTCCGGGATTCCGTGTGCCGATCCTGGGTTCGGCCGCCGGCCTCGCGTATCTCGCATACTGCCCAAAAGAACAGCGTGACAGCCTGCTGGACATACTTGCAAAATCGAAAAAAGAGCGGGATAAAGCAGCGCGAAACAGAAAGAAGGTCTATGAAGTGCTGGTCGATACGCGTAAACGCGGTTATGCAATTTCGCGTCGTTCGCGCCGCGTATCTGACGAACTGAGTTTCGCCGTGCCAATAATCGCCGACGATCGAATTCTTGCGTCGTTGGCGTTTCGGTGCTCAATTACAGCCTTGCCGGAGGCCGAAGCAGAACGTCGATTCGTACCGAAGCTCCAGGTCGCAGCTCTGCAAATTGGTCAGGACTTTATGGATCAGCACAAGACCGATGCGCTGGTGTCGGCGTCGACGCAATCCGTGTCCGCGGAGTCTGAGGAAGAGCTCTGAAGTCGCGCAGATCCCAGAACAATTTCCTTATGAGAGACGCACGGGTATTGCAACAGGCAAGCCCGTGACCCATCCGGGCCCAGCGCCTCTTTCTACAATCGTATTACGATCTTTTTAGAGCGTCTCCCCGCAAATACGCGGGTTAAGCCGCCTTCTTCCGTTTCTTAGCTATCGTTTTTTTGGGCGCCGCTTTACTCGACCTGGCTTTTTTCGCCGCTCGGGCCTTTGCTTTTGGCTTCGCCTTCGCCTTTGCCTTTTTCTTTTTCCTGGTTACCTTGGGTTGCTCTGCGTTAAACCAGCTCGGAAATTCTGGCTGAGCCGGGGGCTCCAGGCCTGTCTCCTTCTTGCAGCGCCCTTTCAACTCGGCAATTGTGCCGCCGAAATCGAAGACTTTCGTCTTGCCACGTGCCTTGGTGAGTTTGGTACGAAGTGCTTCAGTACGTTTCAGATTGACCGTCAAGTCGTCATTCAGGACTACGCCGTAGCGCCTGGCTCCGGCAATGGTCACCAGCCCGGCTTCGACGTCGAACGCAACCGCCTCCGGGTCTCGTTTGAAAGGGTCGCCCCATCCACCGCCACCCCAGGTATCAAAGTGCAGTAAATCGCCAACCTTGACGGCAATTCGATCGCATTTGGATGGCAATAGTTCGGTCGTACCGTCAGCGCGAATCAGGGTCTTGGAGCTTCGCGCGCCCGGCGTCCCACCATTGACGCCCCAGGGTTTAGTCAGCCAGCGGTCATCGTGAATGGAGATCTCGCCATCCTCGAGGAACCGGTAGGAAACGCGCAGCGCATTGCCGCCCCTGAAGAACCCGGCGCCGCCGGTATCAGAGATGGTCTCATAGGTTTCGATCCGCAGCGGGAAATAGCTTTCCAGGTACTCGTTCGGCACGTTTGTAAAATTAGGCCATAGAGAGTGGGCATCGGGCCCGTCACCGAAGGGACGCCCCGGGATACCGCCAAAACCAATCTGAAAAAGCTGATACCACTCGCCGTTCCGGTCATGACCCGAATACATCAAATGCGGGCTGTCGGAGAAACCGGCTGCGTTCAGGAAGTCCGGATTACCCTGCCCGAGGAGGGCGCCGAGCACGTCGAAGATTCGGCCGAGCGCGTGCGTGCGGCACGACAGCGCTGCCGGAAATCTCGGTTTCAGCAGCGTACCTTCGGGAATGTGGACGTCGATCAGGTCGTAGAATCCGTCGTTGAACATGATCTGTGGGTCGAAGACCATGATCATGTAGACGCCACAGAACATCTTGAACATTTCCTCGTTCAGCAAAAAGTTCACCGAGGCTATCGACTGCGGGTCCGTGCCGGTAAAGTCGAAGACCGCCTTATTGCCTTCGCGCCATAGCGAACACTTGATTTTATACGGCCCCATACCCATGCCGTCGTCGCAAATATAATCTTCGAAGTATTGCTTGGTCGTCGGCACTGAGTCTTTGATCAGCTTCGCCATGGCCCGCTTGTTGCGATCGAGCAGCTCTTCGAGTGCCGAGTAATAGACGTCATCGCCGAAACGATCACACATTTCCAGTACACGCTTTTCGGCAGTGCGGATGGACGCAACTATCGCGTTGAAGTCGCTGCGATTCCAATGGGGCATACGACAGTTATGCAGGATGACGTTCAACAGGTCTTCCTGCAGTTCGTCATTCTTGAAAATCTTGGTCGGCGGCACGCGGATGCCTTCTTCGAAAATCTGGCGCGCATCGGTCGGCAGTGAACCCGGCACCTTACCGCCAATGTCGGTCATATGACCGAACATCGCCGCGTATGACACGAGGCGCCCATCTTTGAAAATCGGCCGCAGCAGGAGCCAGTCATTGGCATGACTGACGGCGCCGTTGCAAGCGTACGGGTCGTTCATGAAAAACATGTCGCCCTCTTCTATGGTGCCGTCGTAGGCCTCCTTGAAACCATAGATGAAGCTGCCGAACTGGCCGACGACCATCTTGCCGTCAAGGTTGGCGATCATCGGGAAGGCATCGCCCTGCTCCCGAATACCGGGCGACATGGCCGTCCGGAACAGCACGGTATCCATCTCCCATCGCGCGTTCAGCATCGCATTCTCGATGATGTCGAGCGTGATTGGATCCATTTGAACCGTCTTAAACGGTTTTGGTTTCGTCTCTACAATTTTTGCTGGCATGTCTATCAGCTCCGTTTAAGCGTCAGGTGTGATCAGAAGATTGCCGAAGTTGTCCACTTTCGCGACGTGTCCCGGCAATACCACCGTCGTTGAATCCATTTCCAGGACAACGGCGGGCCCCTTGATGACGTTGCCCGCTTTTAGCCTGGCTCGTTCGTACAATGTGCCTTTTCGATCTTTACCACCCACATACATGTTGTGCTCGGCGATCTTTGCCGCAGAAGGATCTGCGCTACCCCTGGCAAGCTTCGTGCCCTGCACTTTCGGTGGCTTGCCCTGCGCCACCGCACGCAGATTCACGAGTTCCTTGTCCTCCGGCAACGCAAATGTAAATAGCTGAGTGTGTTTCCTGTCAAACTCAGCACCGATTCCATCCAGACCATCTTTCTCCAGGTCGTCTAACGTGAAGTCGATCGTAATCAGCAGGCCCTGGCCGTGGTAGCGAATATCCGCCTCGTAACTTACGAGTTGATCGCTCTTGGCAACGCCTTCGACCGTCAAGGTCTTGGTCGCTTGCGCGGCCAATTTCTTGTAGATACCAATGACTTCCTTGCCCGAGGTTTGCGGGAACCGACGTATAAATGTGCGTGATGCTTCATCACGAGCCCGAGTCGTCGCGTCACCATAGGCGCAGAGAACACCAGGTCCAGGCGGAATAATCACCGGCCATGAATTCATCAACTTACCCAACGCATTGGCGTGCAGCGGACCAGCGCCACCAAAGCCCATCAATGCAAATTCTCTTGGATCGTAGCCCTTTTCGACCGACACCAGTCGCAATGCTCCGTACATATTTTCGTTGACGATATCGACGATACCGGCTGCTGCTTCTTTAATCGACAGTCCCAGTGCATCAGCGATGGTCTTAACGGCCTTCTCTGCAAGGTCATAACGAATTTTCATGTCACCACCGAGGCGCACTTCACCGCTGGGCAGGTAGCCCAAAACGACATTCGCATCGGTTACGGTCGGCAGCTCGCCCCCCATACTGTATGCAGCCGGTCCCGGATCCGCTCCGGCGCTCTCTGGTCCTACTCTTAACGCGCCTGTTAATTCCGGCACGTGCGCAATTGACCCACCTCCGGCACCGACAGTTCGGACATCCACCGACGATGCACGCACCGTTACATCGCCGACTGTTGTCTCGCGACGCAATTGCGCCTTGCCGTCCTGGACCAGGGCGACATCGGTCGAGGTACCGCCCATGTCGAAGGTCAGAAAATCCGGATGTCCGGATTGTTCGCCAACCCAGATAGCACCCGAAACGCCGCCGGCCGGTCCGCTCATCAGGAGATTGACCGGATATGCCTCCGCAGCGGCCGCAGAAGCCAGCCCGCCATCTGAGCGAAGCACGTGCAGTTTCACGCTACCGAGCTTCTTCTTCAAATCGCGCGTCAGATTCTTAATGTATAGCTCAACTTTCGGACGGACGTATGAATTGGCGACCGTAGTTATGGTGCGTTCGTACTCCTGCATCTCAGGCACGACATCTGACGATATTGAAATAGGGATTTTCGGAAATATTTCCTTGGCGATTTGCGCGACTTCCTTTTCATGCGCAGCGTTGGCAAACGAGTTGATTAGACAGATCGTCAAGGCTTCCGGGTTCTTCTTCTTCAGGCGGCGCAATTCCTTCTTCAAATCAGCTTTTTTGAGTTTACGGACTATTTCCCCTCTTGCGCCGACGCGTTCATCAGCTTCGATAGTCAATGCCAGTGGCGCAATCGGCTGGCTCTTGTTGTAAATGACCCAGCCACCCAGACCGCCGGGAACAAAAGATCGTGCGATTTGCAGGGTTTGTCGATACCCTTTCGTCGTTACGAGGCCGACTCTTGCACCGGTGCTTGTCAAGACGGTATTGGTTGCGACAGTCGTCCCGTGCATAACTTGCTCGATTTTCTTCGGATCGATGCTGGCATTTCCACAAACACGGTCGACACCATTCAGCACACCGATCGATGAATCGTGAGGCGTGCTTGGAACTTTTGCCGTGTGAATATCGCCTGATTTGTTGTCGATCAACAGGAGGTCTGTAAACGTCCCCCCGACATCGACGCCTAAACGGTAGCTCATACTTAACCCTCAGCTTTTATTTTAATCAAATTCAACTATCGGACGCAGACAACTTTCGCGACATACGAGCCTTGTCTGTCTGGAATCATCGGTGTATTTTTTTATAATATTGCAACGCTTTGCAGTCGCCTTGGATCTCGAAATCAATCTATCAGCTGGCCTCGCGAATACTCTCTGCGATCTGTGGAAAAATACCCGCCTTCGGCAGCATGGCAGGAATTCCCCGACCCAGCTGTTCTTCCAGCCAGTTGCTCGTCTCGATAATTTTCTCCAAAGAAACACCGGTCTCTACCCCGGACCGTTCAAACATATATAAAAGATCATCCGTCGGTATATTTCCGGTCGCTGCCGGCGCGAACGGACAACCGCCGATTCCGCCAATGCTGGCATCCAATGAAGTGACGCCGGCATTCAAAGCCGCCTGGGCATTCGCCAGGCCGGTATTCCGTGTATTGTGAAAGTGACATCGAATTGGCACACCTGGTGCGCGTTCCTGAACGGCGCCAATCAATTCTGTGACCTGATCGGGAACGGCTACACCAATGCTGTCCGCGATGCCGAGTTCAACGGGGTCGCCTTCCAAAATCTGATCGACAATATCAAGTACTCGTTGCAGCGGCACTTCGCCCTCGAACGGGCAACCGAACGCTGACGACACCATGACATTAGCTCGAATTCCGGCCGCTTTCGCATCTCTGGCAATATCCAGCCACGCCTTGATGGACTCGCTATAGGGCACACCCTGATTACGCTGGTTGTAAGTATCACTGGCAACGACGGCCATACCGATCTCGTCGATCTGCACGGACCGGGCTCGATCGAAACCGCGTCGATTCAACACCAGGCCGATATAAATGACGTCATCACGCTTAGGCAAGCCACGAATCAGGTCTTCAGCGTCGGCCATCTGCGGCACCCTCTTTGGATGGACGAAGCTCGTGGCCTCAATCCGACGCAACCCCGCATCGATGGCTCGCTGGACGAATTCGATCTTGACCTCAGTGGTCAAAATTTCCGGCTCACTTTGCAGCCCGTCGCGGGGGCCGACTTCGATAATGGATATCTTGCGGGGGGACTCACTCATTGCGGTAAATTGCAGACAGGCCAAAACGACCATTCTATACTATACAAAGCAGCGGTCGAAATACCCAAAAAGGTGCTTTGCAGCCGCGCATTGGAATTCCCAAATGATAATCAGCTAAAGTGCCATGGTGTGCTCGCGTCATATATATCTTGGCAGCTCGACGGCCGGGGCCGTGACGACCAAGCCGAAAACCCGTAGGAAGGATTAGTCCGATGACAACAGATCAGACGGTAAATAATGGCCCGCTTTCAGATTTGCGCTTGATCGAGATGGGAACGCTGCTTGCCGGACCGTTTTGTGGCCAGCTAATGGGTGATTTTGGCGCGGAGGTCATCAAACTTGAGCCGCCCGGCAAAGGCGATCCGATGCGCGACTGGGGCCAGGAGAAGGCTCACGGAATGTCCCTTTGGTGGCCCGTCATTGCCCGCAACAAGAAATCCGTAACGTTGAATTTGCGTGAGAAGGAGGGCCAGGAAATCGCCCGGGAACTGATTTCCAAGGCCGATTTCCTGCTGGAAAATTTTCGACCGGGCACCATGCAGCGCTGGAATCTATCCTACGAGGCGCTGAAAAAGATCAATCCCGGATTGATCATGATTCAGGTTTCCGGTTATGGACAGACGGGCCCGTATTCAAAACGCGCCGGATTCGGAGCTGTCGGAGAGGCCATGGGGGGACTGCGGTATGTCTGCGGCGATCCGTCATCACCTCCGAGCCGGATGGGGATCAGTATCGGCGATTCACTGGCCGCAACCTTCGCCTGCATAGGCGCCTTGTCGGCCCTGCACCATCGCGATCGCACCGGTGAAGGCCAGGTGGTCGACTCGGCGATCTACGAAGCCGTGTTGAATATGATGGAATCATTAATCACCGAATATGACAAGGGTAGTTATATCCGCGAACGCCAGGGCTCTATCCTGCCGAATGTTGCGCCTTCCAACGTTTACCCGACCAAGGACGGCACAATGATTCTGATCGCAGCAAACCAGGACACCGTCTTCGGGCGTCTGGCCGAAGCGATGGGCCGTCCGGAACTTGCCGAAGAAGAGCGTTACAAAACTCACTCGGCTCGTGGCGCCAATCAGGTGGAACTCGATGAACTCGTGGGCGCCTGGACCCAAACCATCGATCCTCAGGAATTGGAGGACATGATGGCGGAATACGGTATTCCTTCCGGCAAGATTTATCGTGCACCGGATATGCTCCAGGACGCCCACTTTAAAGCGCGCGAGGCGATCATCAAGACGCAGCATCCAAAGTTTGGCGAATTGCTGATGCAGAACGTCGCCCCCAAATTGTCCGCCACGCCGGGAAGTTTCCGCACCGCCGGGCCGGAACTTGGTCAGCATAACGATGAGATCTATCGAGGCTTGCTGAACTACGATGCACAGCGCATCGAATCCTTGATGACGCGCGGCATAATCTAAGCTGGTCCGCGCGCACCAAGTCAAGACAATGAATGATCCGAATCCAGGCGGCAGATCATTGGGCCCAATCCGCTGCGTAACCGCAACCGCGCCTGACCTAGAGCAGGTTGAATTCTGCTACACACAATTTCTCGGCCACCGTGTTGCTGGCCGAGGCAGGCTGGGCGCCGAGTTGGCCGAATTATGGGGCTGCGCCGGGCTTTCCGGCAGTCGCTACGTGCTGCTGAGCCCGGCCGCCGGCGATGAATGCATTTTTCGCTTTATCGAGACCCAAGTCGATGCGGATTTCCTGCCGTTTTACACACACGGCTGGAACGCAGCTGAAATCATGGTCAAGAATGTGGATGCAATGGCGGAACGACTCGCGGATTCGCCGTTCAAAATCATTGGTGCACCGGCAAACCTGTCGTTTACCGATGATATTCGAGCCATGCAAATTCTCGGTCCGGGGCACGAACTGCTTTATCTGACGGAATTCAAGCGGCAAATTCCGGACTTCAACACACCAATTGCGCGCTGTGACGTCGACCTCGTGTTCATCGTGATACTCGGCGGCCCTTCGATGGAGGGCTTACAGAATTTCTACGCCGAACAATACGGCGTGCCCAGAGCTACAGTCGTTGAGTCGCGCGTCAAAGGCATGTCAGCGGCCTTCGGAAACTCTCCGGAGCACAAGTATCCTATTGCTGCCCTTCCCCTGGCTGGAAAATCATTGATCGAAGTCGACGAAATGCCACCTCAAGCGAGAGCGCGGGCCGCCCGCGACGGCCGGTTGCCGGCTGGCATCGCGATGATCAGTTTTGCGGGCAGTAATCTGGATAAAGACACGGCGACTAACGTCGGGCTTGCTGAGCCGCCCTATACCGGATCAGCTTTAGTCAGCTGCCGGAAAGGCGCCGCCGGTGAATTGATCGAAATTCTGCATAGCGCTTAAGTAATCGGGGCTCAAACCGGGGCCGTTTCAGGTAAACGTTACCGCGAGCTCCATGACGTCCGGTAAAGCCAGCGTGTATTCATCGCCTACGTTCACGGTACGTGGCCGACCAATGTCATCAGCCGAGCACTCCATTGCAACCAGGTCACCCGGACGAAAACTATAGTGCGCAGACAAATCAGCGAGCCGCTCTCCGATACCCAGTCGGCCGCCGCATAAGCGGCCAGACCCGATCACAACGTCATTAATCCTGACAGCGGCACTCAGCTCGGTAGGATTCGGCAATTCATCTTTGGTAATGATTGCCGGTCCGATCGGGCATGACCCAGGGAATTGTTTACTTTCCCAATAGCGCCGCCATTCCGTCAGTGGCGCAGTCGCTGGCGGTAATGGCAGAGAAAGGTCGAGCAACAACGTATATCCGGCAACCGCCGCTGCGGCTTCGTCGGGCCCTGACTGGTAAAACGGGCGACCAATAACAGCGGCCAGCATTCCGCTGCATGTCAAGTTCTCTTCGATACTCGACGGAATAGCCACTGAAGCATCGCTGCCCACAGCAGTGTTGGGGCTTTTAATATAAGCCGGCGAATCGGTCGCAATGACCAGAATCAGCCCCGGACGCCTGACCGGCGCCATCAAAGCCGTCGTATTATAGGGGAGCAGGACACCTTCTGTTTTCAATCGTTCCCGATCAATACCCACGGTACGGCGTGCAGACGCCATCAATCGCCCGATTCGTTCCAGTCCATCTTCCCCGGCAGCAAGCACGCTGACCACCGACTGCGGAATCCACTGGGATTCCGACAAAGTGCTCGGGGCGGCGACCAGATCGAGTATCTCCGCACTATCCAGCATTACGCCGGGACGTCCGCTAACTTCCCGACAATCTATTGTCAGTAGTTTCATCTGTCATTACCTCGGCGTTAACGCGGCATATTTGTGGCGTCAATCTCCGTTTTGCGCAACGACGATCTCGATACCATCCAGTTCGTCGCTTATTGTAATCTGACAGGTCAGGCGGCTATTGTCTTTCCGATCTAGAGCCGAATCCAGCATCGCGTCTTCCATATCATCCATCGTGGGAAGTTTCGCAATCCAGTCTTCGCTGATATAGGAATGGCAGGTCGCACAAGCGCAGGCGCCGCCACATTCTGCAACGATGCCGTCTATATCGTTGTCTATCGCCGTCTCCATGATGGTGTTGCCGACAGCTGCGTCGATTTCGTGACGCTGGCCTTCCAGATCGTGAAATATTACTTTAGGCATCGTTGTTTGATCTCTGGCTGTGATGGGTCAGTTCTAAGGCCGGCACGCACGATCATGCTGCACACCGTACAGTCGACAAACCTGTCTATAGTGGCATTAAGATTGCCATAGCGGTGGCGAATGAACAGCAGAAAAATGCTGGGACTCAGTTATCGAAGGATTCCCGAGCCTGGCGGGCTTGCCGAATAGACTCATTGAGCTGGTTTATGCGTGCCTGCTCGCTCTCGATGAACTTGATCCAGTTCCGGGCGCGTTTAGCGATTTTTGCATCATTCGCTGCCTGGCGAAATGCCGTTTTCGCGTCTTCAAACTGGCTCTTTTCAAAAAGACACATGCCCAACAGCTCATAGGCGCCGCCTCTGCTCTTCAAACCACCCTTATTAAGACCGCCGCGCGCCGCTTCCGCACACTCATCGTAACGGTTGAGGTTGAGGTAGCTGTTGGCAAGCCGCACATCGAGTTCGCCATCATTGGATATCGTCGCGGCCTGCTTTAACGGCGGAATGGCTTTTTCATATTCTGCCGCTACTTGCCAGGCCTGCGACAACAGACGGTAATTTCCCTCGTTCTTGTCGACCAGCCCGTCTTCAAAGCCCTTTTCGAGAATCCGCGCTGCTTTGTATGCCACTTCGGCTTGCAGCAGCAGCTGAGCCATCGACACAATTTCGGAACTCTTCGCCAGAAAACCCTGATCATAAGCGGACTCGTATGCAGCCACTTGCCTGCGGTCGTCGTTCAATTCACCGTACAAGCCAGAGAGCATGGTCCAATACTCTTTCTTTGGCCAATTGACGACCAGTATCTCAAGAATGTCCTTGACCTTGGTCAGATGTTTCCTGTCCTTAGTGCTGTCATACAACTCGTAATATGCGACGCGCAGCAATAACCACCACTGCTCCTTGACCGGCTTATCTCGCTCACGCGCAATTGCCATGGCTTTTTCAATCGGCGTGATCATCTCGTTGTATCTTTCGAGCTGATAATAAGCCGAGGCCAACAGAATAAACGGTTCCGGACCAGGATTTTCTACCACTGACAGCCATTGATTCATTATGTCGACGGCACGCTTATAATCTTCGATCGTGAAATGCAATTGCGCAAGCGTATAGAGTGTCTCTGTGCGTTGACGGTCTTCCAGATCTTCCTGTTTCAGCATTGTCTCGAATGCTGTAATGCTTTCTTTATAGCGCTCCTGGGAGAAATACAGAACACCGTAAAAGCTATACAACTGAATCGCTTCGGTTGAAGATAGATTCTTCTTCGCCTTGACCTCATTGAGAACTTGCAATGCGCCCTGATAATTGTCGGCCTCCATAAATTCCTGGGCCTCGGCGAATTTGCGATAGGTTTTTTCACTTATGCCGCTGACTTGCCTGGTCTGCTGTTCCTCACCGGAGTCGTCTGACCCCTGCGCAAATACCACGCCATAGCCTGTCACCGCGTCGTCTGAAAGCGGCACGAACACAGCCAGAATCACACCGAGCAAAGCCGCCGGCCAGTTCCGCAGCATGCGCCGAAAAGCAAATAATTTTCTCATTCCGTCAACTCTATCGGTGCCAGACTCAAACAACATCCGGCTTTAATCCTCAAATTGATATGTCAGTCGAGTTTGTACCCCGGGTGAATCAATCGGCTCGCCGTCTACGACTCTGGGTTTGTATTTCCATTTCAATACGGCCTTGACTGAGTTGTTCTTAAAAACCGAATTAGAACACTCCATCGCCACGGCATTGATAACCTCGCCGGTCTTGGTCACGGTAAATTCCATATCACAATAACCTTCAATGCCGCGCGACTGTGCTCTGCGCGGGTACATCGGCTCAACCCGGACAATCGGCAGATATTCGCCATCAACCGCAAAGTCGCTGCCCCCAATATCCATATTGACGCCTACATCAACACGCGCCAGATTTACGCGTGGCGCATTGGCATCCATGGTATCGAGGTCGGGAGGCGGTATATCCGGCGGTTTATCCTCGACCTTCGGCGGCTTTGGCGGTTTGCGGTCTTTAGTGTCGACCACCTCATCCTGTCGCACACGGATAAAGTCGCTGAAACGAAATGCTTCCTTGTCGGTTAGAACGTCCCGGCCCGTGGCTATCAAAAACTGCATCAGCCAAAGCAGCGCAAACGTCACGACGCAGCCGGAGGTAAATGCAATGCCCATACGCGCAATCATCGGCTGCCACCCGATCGCAACTGCATCCGTTCAAATACTGTCTGCAACAAGCGCCTCATATCAATTAACCGCGGCAATAGATACACTCACCTTCGCTTCGCGCGCTGCTCCCATAACCACCATCAGTGTCTCGCTGAAAGACTCTTTATCAGCCTGAATCATCACCTGGCCTTCGGGATTTTCCGCATGTAAACGTTCAATCTGAGCGCGAATTCCCTGCGGCGTAACCTTTCGGTTATCAATCCAGATTTCGTTATTAGCGCTGATTGCAACCAGGATATTTGCCTTCTTTTTCGGCACGGCCGTCGCGGCCTCGGGACGAGTGACATCGATGCCTGCCTCCTTGACAAACGATGCAGTGACAATGAAGAAAATAAGCATGATAAAAACGACATCGAGCATGGGCGTCAGATTGATGCCCTCTTCTTCTTCAGCGGTGCTTTGAGCTAAAGAGCGTCTCATGATCTCAACTCACTTTAAGCTATTCCTGTAATTCGCTAATCGGTATCGGGTTCGAACGGAAACCGGCCGCTCGAGCCGAATCGATGACACCGACGACCAACGCCGTTTTGGCTCTTCTTCCGGCTAATACGGCAAGGCCCGCGTCGGGATTCTCTGCACGACGGCGCGTGATTTGCGCACTGACCGCCCGCGGATCGATAGTAAGCCCGTCAATGGTTATTTCACCCGTGCTCCAGATCTTGATAGCTATGGACTTCGACTCCGACTCTACATTTTGCACCGACGGCGGTTTGGTGCCCTCTACACCGAACTCATTCAGGAACGATGCGGTGACGATAAAGAATATCAACATGATAAATACGACGTCGAGCATTGGCGTCAAATCAATCTCTGCCTCATCCTCACCCTGCGCCAACAGGTCGCTCAGACTTTCAACTCGAGTAGTCATGCTGTCCCACCATCAAACATCTTGGTCAAAATTCAGATCCTCACTGGTCAATGATCCGCGACGAGCGCTTCTTCGAGAGTCTCGACTTCGCGCTGCACGCGCCGCGTCAACATCGTAACCAGAAACACACCGGATAAAGCGCCGACCATGCCGGCCATCGTCGGAATGGTTGCCCGGGACACTCCGGACGCCATCGACCTGGCATTGCCGCTACCGGACAGTGCCATGACGTCAAATACCTCGATCATGCCGGTCACGGTGCCCATCAGGCCCAGCAGCGGACAAAGCGCAACGAGGGTCTGCACGACGCCCACGGATCGGTTGGCTGACATCGAGAAGTCCGAAATCATTGCCTCGCGAATCTGCTGAGCATTCCACGAACGTCGTTCAGAACGCGCTTCCCAGCGCTCCTGAATGCTGGCGCCTAATGTCTTCAGATCGGTCGCGAAATACATCAGGCGCTCGGCGATCAGCGCCCACATCCCGAATATCACCCACCCTATTAGAGTCAGCACGGGCCCACCGAGTTCCAGGAAATTCCGGACGGATTCGAAGGCATCAATAAACCACTGCATAGTCGCGGCTCCCAGTCACTCAGCGCTTTCGGCTACCCTTGCGGCGGCCGCGCCGAATATTTCTCAGCGTGGGTCGCGATGATGCCGGCGCTTTGCTCCTGTAACACCTGCACAATGCGTCGGCTCCGACCACTGACCAAGGTGTGCAGCAAGACCATCGGTATCGCCACCGACAGGCCGAGCACCGTCGTCACAAGCGCCTGCGAGATACCCCCCGCCATCAGCTTCGGATCACCCGTGCCGTATAGGGTTATCGCCTGGAAGGTCTTGATCATGCCGGTAACGGTGCCCAGCAGGCCCATCAGCGGGGCAACCACCGAGATAATCTTCAGGAACAATAAAGCCCGATTCAACGCCGGCGTTTCCTTGAATATCGCCTCCGATAGTTTCAATTCCAGGGTTTCTGTATCTGCTGTCTTATTCTGATCATGCACGCTGAGCACGCGGCCCAACGCATTGTCCTGACTCGGCGTCTCGCTGCTAAGCTGCCGACTCACCTTGCTGCTGGCAATACCGAGGACCACCATACGCTCGAGCGCGATCAGCAAGCCGATAATGCCGAGCGCGATAATCAGATAGCCGACGAGACCCCCCTGCTGGACCCGCTCCTGCAGATTCGGACGGGCAATCAGCGAGTTCAGCACGCCACCCAGAGTCGGATCCAGGCCGAAGCGCACCAGACCGCCGGTGGCATTAAATATCTCGGAAGTGCTGTCGGTGAAGCGATCCTGCTCTGGCTGACGCGGCAACTCGGAAACCGTCCCGGTGCTTGGTTCGTATTTCAGATACTTGCCATCGGTCACGATATTGAACAGGCCGACCCGCACCACGTCCATCTCTTCCTGCGTGCCATCCTGAGTATTGACCTGAGCGGCAAAACGCGTGACTCGGCCACTCTCGGTCATCTCGCGCTGCAACTCGAACCACAAGCGCTCGATCTCCTCGAGTGACGGCAATTTCGCACTGCCACCGATCTTCTTCGCCAAATCCTCCAGGAATTGACCACGCTCGGGATATTGAATATTCGTCAGTGAGTTCTGGAAACGTGCCTGTGAATCACCTGATACCTGCTGCATCACGCCAAACAGTTCCTTCAATGACCCCAGACGTTCATTCAAAACGTTCGTGAGTTCATCGATCTGCAGGTCGTTGGCTTCGAATTCGTCCTCTAGCCGTTGACTGCGATTTTCCTGGGCGGTTCGCTCACCTTTCGCTTCATTCAGCAGGCTCTGCTGCTCGGAACGCGCCTGATCGAATCGCTGTTCGCGTGCCTGATTTTCACGGTTATCGCTGACTCGACCCTTTTCGACCTGTCGCAGCAACTCAGCCATGGACATCGCGGCCTGATCCTGAGCCGCAACGGGTATCCCCATCGATGTAAATACCACCAGCGACAGCGCCAGCAGATTAATGATTATTTTATGCATCAGCCGGCCTCCGGTGCGTTAACGGGGAGCAAAACCAGGTCAGGTGCGATCTGTTTGGTTGCGATCTTCAAGCCGAATTTAATCTGACTCTTGTGGTCGCCGCCATCTACCCAGGTCCGGTTCTGCTGGTCCCAGGCCCCTGATATCTTGCCGTCCTGACTCTGATAAAGGAGCGCGACTCGACCAATTCGAAGCATATCGACCTCGCGCGTCGCACCGTCTATCGTCAACGAGTATTTATAAGACTCGATGGTCCGACCATAGTCATTTTCAATCTGATAAGCCTCGGTCACCTTGCGAAATTTTTCGGCAACCGTGACATCATCCCTTTGCATCAATTCTTCCAGGAAGGCCACCCGGTCCTGGCGTTCGTCGGGCAAGAACGGCACGTCCAGCGCCACGAATTGCTTCAGGCCTTCAATCATCTGGGTCATGATAGGTACGATTTGTCGATTAATAACTTCGACCTGGTCGATTGAAGCGCGCAAATCCTGCATCTTGGCGTTCTGGTTATCGACCTGCAGGCCCAGCAGGGTGTTGTAAACCTTCAACCCGTCGATTTCCTTTAAGGCGGCTTTATATTGGTCTGACAAGCTGCGGGTTTTCTTGACGACACCGTCGATGCGCTCCTGAGACTCCTGAGCTATGCGCGTTCGCCGCTCCTGCGCTGACAGCACCTGCTCGAGTGCCTGCGTGCTGCCCACGAGCGGTAAAGAAACCGCCATCGCGACCAATGCAGCCACGAAGCACGACTTCCATTTGATTGGACTCATGAAGGATCCCCTTGGCAATTATTTTGATTGATTAATGTTGAATCCTGCGTCTTGGGCACTTGCCATAAACTCTGCCCAAGAGCACCGGAAATATTCGCTTAACTCTACTACAGGTCTGTCAACCCTGCATCCACTCGTAAACTTTTTCTCCACGCTGCATCCGACTGGCGATTTGCTAAACACGGTCGCAGCATTCGTTGCCAGCGGCGAAATCTGTTTTCTTTTTTAGATCACCCTGCAGCACCGCACAGAATTACCATTCGAAACATATCATGATCCTGCCAGTTTGGCTCAGGAGAATAACATAAGAACCAGTTACCAGATCCATGAGTTCCGGACGCGCTGCGGGCCAACCCGTCATCGGCCCCTGATTGCGAAGTCACCACTGCCAGCTTAGTGCGCCGTCACGCCGGCACGCTACCGCCGACCGTGGTGAGGTGGCTCTCGGCGATATCTCCGTGCTAAAAAATATAAATTTTAAATAGTTAAGATTTTTACTTTAAGTTATTTCTAATCGCTGCGCGTGCCGCAGGGGCGATCATTCAGGCGGCAGATTCCCCGCACCCGAAAGCGGTCCAGCGAAGATGCTCAGCCATTCGGCGAGGTCAATTCGGTCGCCAGACAGTTGACAAGCTCCGCGCGTTGCCAGAACATCGCGCCCATGCACAGTGTCTCAGCAAAACACGCGCCACTTCCGGCCGCCGGTACCGGCTGTTTTTCAGTGGTATTGTCGACCGCTCTCCTACTCCTGGGGCTTAGCGACAGGGATTGCGGGCGTATTCTCAGCTGAACAGATTACGAATCAGATGAACCCCGCACCCGGATAAGGTCGCGGGGTTTTTTTATGCCGAATATTGAGACTTTGAAGGAGTCACAACGATGAAAATTTATTCCGAACAAGACGTCGATGTCAGCCAGCTGGCCGGCAAGAGGATTGCGGTGCTTGGTTTTGGCAGCCAGGGGCGCGCCCATGCGCTCAATCTCCGCGACAGCGGCTTTAACGTCGTGGTCGGTTTGCGTCCTGAAGGCAAGACCTGGAGTCAGGCCGAAAGCGAGGGCCTCGAAGTCAAGGCGCCCGCTGATGCCGTGGTCGACGCAGATTTGATCGCTTTTCTGCTTCCCGATACGGCGCAGCCGGCACTGTATGAAAGCGTCGAGGATCAGATACCGCAGGATGCAACGCTGCTATTCGCCCATGGGTTCAATATCCACTATGGCGAAATCAAGCCGCGTGAAGACCTCGATGTGGTTCTGATTGCGCCCAAGGGTCCGGGCGGCCTGGTGCGTCGGCAATATGAGCAAGGTAAGGGTGTGCCGTGCCTGATAGCGGTTTTCCAGGACGCCAGCGGCCATGCGCACGCTAAAGCGCTGGCTTATGCGCACGGCATTGGCGGATCACGCGGTGGCGTGCTGGAGACCACCTTCAAGGAAGAAACCGAAACCGACTTGTTCGGCGAACAGGCCGTGCTGTGCGGCGGTGCCACGGAACTCGTGCTGGCCGGTTATGACACGCTGGTGAAGGCCGGCTATCAGCCGGAAGTCGCCTATTTTGAATGTATGCATGAACTCAAGCTGATCGTCGATCTGCTGCATGAAGGTGGGCTGGCCAAAATGCACCAGTTCATCAGCGAAACGGCGAAATGGGGTGATCTGATCAGCGGTCCGCGGGTGATCGATGCGCATGTCCGCGAGAATATGCAGGGGGTACTGGCAGACATTCAAAAGGGCATTTTTGCGAGTCGCTGGATCCAGGAAAACAAAGACGGTCAACCCGAGTACAAGCGTCTCATGGCAGAAGACATGGCCCATCCGATCGAGAAAGTCGGGACAGACCTGCGTGGACGGATGTCCTGGCTTAACGAGGAAAATTGATTGAACCGGGGTATGTCGTGATTATGGCGACAGCTCTTAGCTCAACGGTCCGACACCGAGCAATATCGGTCTGACCAAACCGGAGTGGAGGCAAGCAATGAACGAGCGAGCCAATGAACGTGTCATGATATTTGACACAACCTTGCGAGATGGTGAACAAGCACCCGGATGCAGCATGACGCTGCGGGAAAAGCTGCGTGTCGCGACGGCGCTCCGTGACTTGCGCGTAGACATTATCGAAGCAGGATTTGCGGCGGCCTCGCCGGGTGATTTTGACGCCGTCAAAGCCATCGCGACCGAAATCGAGGGACCGGTGATCTGCAGCCTGGCCCGCTGCCATGCGGGCGATATCGAGCAAGCTTGGAAGGCGATCGAAGGGGCGGCGCGCAAGCGCATTCACGTCTTCGTCGCCACCAGCGAGATCCATCGCAAATACAAACTGGAAATGGCCAAGGATGAGATCATCAGGCGAGCGGTCGAGGCCGTGAAGATGGCTCGCGAGTTCTGTACCGATGTCGAGTTCTCGCCCGAGGACGCCTCGCGAACGGAGCCACACTACCTGGCCGAGGTGGTTACGGCCGTGCTCGAAGCGGGTGCCACCACCATTAATATTCCCGATACGGTCGGTTATGCCGTGCCGGGTGAATTCGCCGAGTTATTCGGATTCCTGAAGAAACAGGTACCGGGCATCGGCGGCGCCGTGCTGAGTGTGCACTGCCACGATGACCTGGGGATGGCCGTGGCGAACAGCCTGGCCGCCGTGGCGGCCGGCGCCCGGCAGGTCGAGTGCACAATTAACGGCATCGGTGAGCGGGCGGGCAATTGCTCTCTGGAAGAGATCGTCATGGCCTTGCACACCCGCGCCGAATATTTCGGCGTCGACAGCGGCGTGGAGACCAGCAAGCTGTACCCGACGAGCCGCCTCGTATCCAGCATCACCGGCATGCATGTGCCACGCAACAAGGCCGTGGTCGGCGAAAACGCCTTCGCGCATGAAGCGGGTATCCACCAGCACGGCATGCTGAAACACGCCAGAACTTACGAAATCATGCGTCCGGAAGACGTCGGCCTGAGCAGGTCGAATCTGGTCCTCGGCAAGCACAGCGGCAGACACGCTTTCCGGGAGCGTGTCGAACAGCTGGGGTTCATGCCCAGCGATGCAGAGCTGAATAGCGCGTTCGAGGAATTCAAGAAAATCGCTGACCGCAAAAAAGAAATGTTCGATGCCGATATCGAGGCCATCATCATGAATACTGAGGGTGGCATGCGTGGACCATGGACTATGGAGGAACTGCATATAGCGGCCGGCACCGGCGCAATCGCCACGGGTTCGGTGCGCTTGCGTCACGAAGACGGTCGAATCGTCGATGAAGCAGCCGTCGGAGACGGCCCCGTCGAAGCGTCCTTCAAAGCGTTGGAGCGCGCGAGCGGCATAGACCTGGAGCTACGCAATTTCGAAGTGCGCAGTGTGACCATGGGCGAAGATGCCCAGGGTGAGGTGACTGTGACCGTCGAATATAATGGCCATAGCTATCGCGGCAACGGCATCAGCACCGATATTGTCGAGGCTGGGGCGCGCGCATATCTTGAGGTTATCAATCGTATTTGTCGCCGCCAGGCATCGACGGGTAAACGCGAACGCAACAAACAAGCTGGTAAGCTTGCCACCATATAGAAGGAATCAAGATGTCGATCAACGCGAACGATTGGATCTGGCACAACGGCAGGATCGTACCCTGGGAGCAGGCACAGGTTCATGTGATGACCCATGCATTGCATTACGGGTCATCGGTGTTCGAGGGCATTCGCGTTTACGTCACGCCCGACGGATCCAAGGTGTTCCGGCTCTCAGCGCATACCAGAAGATTGTTCGACTCAGCCAAGATTCATCGGATCACGATTCCCTTTGCAGCGGCGGAAATCAGCGCAGCCTGCCGCGAAGTCGTGCTGCGCAATAATCTGACTAACGGCGCCTATATTCGCCCCATTGCGTTTCGCGGCTACGGTGACGTTGGCCTCGCGCCAAAACCGGATCACCCGGTTGATGTCTCGATTGCCGCCTGGGAATGGGGCACTTACCTCGGGCCCGAAGCTTTAGAAAATGGCGTAGACGTCTGCATTTCATCGTGGCAACGGGTGGCGCCCAATACCATTCCGGCACTTGCCAAAGCCGGTGGCAATTACCTTTCCAGCACGCTGGTCAGTCTCGAGGCAAGGGACAATGGTTTTCAGGAAGGGATCGCCCTGTCGGCCGACGGCACGGTCAGCGAGGGCGCCGGAGAAAACCTGTTTCTGGTGCGGGATGGGGTTATTTACACCCCACACGCCACTGCGTCGATCCTGACCGGCATTACGCGACATAGCGTGATGGTCCTGGCTGCAGATCTGGGCCTTACGGTCATCGAGCAAGCGATACCGCGAGAAATGTTATACATCGCGGATGAAATCTTTTTGACCGGCACGGCCGCGGAAGTCACGCCCGTCAGATCGGTGGACCGCACTGAAATCGGTACCGGTAAGCGCGGTGAAATCACCCATCAGTTACAAAATGCGTTCTTTGGTTTATTCAAAGGCACCACGGTAGACAAGTGGGGCTGGCTGGAGCCGCTCGATATCGCGAGCGCTGCGGAAAAACGAGCTTAGCAGGCTGGTTGCGATCACTTATATTTGGATGAAATAGCATGAGCGGCAGATCACTTTTCGAAAAAGTCTGGCATGACCATATCGTCGTGCCCGAGGGACCCGCCAATCCGGCGGTACTATATATCGACCTGCACCTGATTCATGAGGTCACGACGCCACAGGCTTTTACCCTGCTGAAGGAAAATGGCCTGCCGGTGCGCCGGCCCGACCTGACCCTGGCGACAATGGATCACTCCACGCCGACTGTGCCGATCCGCACCCTGAAAGATATCGATATCGTCTCTGCCCCGGCACAAGCGGCTCAGATTCGCTCGATGGTCGAAAACTGCGAGGCATTCGGCATCGAGCTGCACGGCTTTGGCAGCGAACAACGTGGCATCGTGCACGTGATCGGACCGGAGATCGGAGCAACCCAACCCGGCAAAACGATTGTTTGCGGCGACAGCCACTCGAGCACCCACGGCGCCTTTGGCGCGCTGGCCTTCGGTATCGGCAGCACCGAAGTCGCGCATGTGCTCGCCACGCAATGCCTGCTGCAGCGCCAGCCAAAAACCATGGCCATCAATATTGACGGGACATTACCGGACGGGGTAACGGCAAAGGACATCATTCTGGCGATCATCGGCCAGATCGGCGTTGATGGCGGGACCGGTCACGTCATCGAATTTCGTGGCAGTACCATTGCCGGCCTCAGCATGGAGCAGCGCATGACGATCTGTAACATGACTATCGAAGCCGGCGCGCGTGCCGGCATGATGGCGCCGGATGACACCACGGTTGAATTTATCGCCGGACGACCGCAAGCGCCATCCGGCGCAGCCTGGGATGCGGCCGTCGAACGTTGGCTGAATCTGCCATCGGATCCGGATGCCCATTTCGACAAAGAAGTTCACCTGGATATTTCGCGTCTCGCGCCGATGGTGACCTTCGGCACAAACCCCGGCATGGTCGTGCCGATTACGGAAAATATTCCGGCCGATACGGGCAGTCTGAGTTTTCGCAAGGCGCTCGATTATATGGGTCTGGAGGCCGGACAGCCGATGCTTGGCACTCCGGTGGATATCGTGTTCATCGGCAGCTGCACAAATTCCCGCTTACCCGATTTGCGCGCGGTGGCTGCCATGCTCGAAGGGCGCAAGGTGTCTGACTCGGTGCGCATGCTGGTCGTGCCAGGCTCCGAAAAAATCAAGCAGCAAGCCGAAGCGGAAGGCTTGCATGAAATTTTTGTGGCTGCGGGCGCCGAATGGCGTGAAGCCGGCTGCTCGATGTGCCTGGGCATGAACGGCGATGTCGTGCCGCCCGGCAAACTCTGCGTCAGCACCAGCAATCGCAATTTCGAAGGCCGCCAGGGCGTGGGCGCCCGGACGGTTCTCGCCAGCCCGGAAACCGCAGCGGCCTCGGCCATCAGCGGGTGCATCGCGGATCCGCGCGAACACAGCTGAAAAGGATGACGATAATGGAAAGAATGACCCGCGTTACGTCTCGAACCGTGGTACTCCCGCAGACCGACATTGACACCGATCAAATCATGCCGGCGCGGTTTCTGACCACCACCGATAGGGAAGGTCTTGGCAAGGCCGCTTTTGCTGATTGGCGATACGATGATGACGACCAGCCATTGCCGGATTTTCCATTGAATCAACCGGGCGCGGCCGAAGCGCAGGTGCTGGTCGCGGGCAATAATTTTGGCTGCGGTTCTTCCCGCGAGCACGCGCCATGGGGTTTGGTCGACTTCGGCTTTCGTGCCGTTATCAGTACCCAGATTGCCGACATTTTTCGCAACAATGCGTTGAAGAATGGACTGGTGCCGGTGATTGTCGACGCCGATACGCACCGCTGGCTTATGGAAAATCCGGGCGCGGAAGTCACCGTTGATGTCGAGTCCGCCACGCTTATCCTGCCGGACAACCGGGTGCTGGAATTTCCGATCGACGGATTTTCCCAACATTGCCTGCTCGAGGGCACAGACCAGCTCGGATTCTTACTCGCGCAGGACGAGGCGATCAGTCGCTTCGAACAAGACCGGCCATGAAAGCATCGATCGGTATCCTGGCCGGTGATGGAATCGGTCCCGAAGTCATGCGTGAGGGACTTCGGGCTCTGCAAACCGTTGCCGAAACCGGCGGGCACGCATTCGATTTACCGGAAGCGATAATCGGTGGCGCCGCAATTGACGCCACCGGCGATGCCTTCCCGCCCGCCGCACGCAGCGTGGTCGACCGGACCGACGCGGTGCTGCTAGGCGCGGTCGGTGGTCCGAAATGGAGTGCCCCCGACGCTGCGGTTCGTCCTGAGCAGGGACTGTTGGCGCTGCGCGCAGCGATGAATGTCTATGCGAATGTGCGCCCGGTAAAAACGCACCCGTCACTTTACGCTGCGTCGCCGCTGCGGCCAGAATTTCTTGCCGGCGTCGATATCATGGTCGTACGGGAACTCACCGGCGGCATCTACTTTGGCGACAAGCAAAGCAGCCCGGACGAGGCGACCGATACCTGCACCTATCAGCGCCACGAAATCGAGCGCGTCGTTCGCATGGCCGCCGAATTCGCGAGCCACCGGCGCCGCAAAGTCACCTCGGTCGATAAAGCCAATGTATTGGAAACGTCCAGACTTTGGCGGCGCGTTACGGATGAGTTGTTCGCCCGGGAATTCAGCGAGCTGGAGCTGGAAACGCTGCTGGTCGATGCCGCCGCCATGCATTTGCTGTCGCGGCCCAGCGACTTCGACGTGATCGTCACGGAAAATATGTTCGGCGATATCCTGACGGATGAGGCATCGATGCTGTGCGGGTCGCTGGGCATGTTGCCGTCGGCTTCGTTAAATGAGAATCGACGTGGCCTGTATGAACCGATTCATGGTTCAGCCCCCGATATTGCCGGGCGGGACTGGGCAAACCCCTGCGGCATGATCCTGAGTGTCGCGCTGATGCTGCGTTATTCGCTCAAATTGACCGCGGAGGCTGCATTGCTCGAACAATCGGTGTTCGCCGCCCTAGAAGCGGGACATCGCACGCGGGATATCGCCGGTCCAGACGATAAGGCAATCGGCACGACAGCCATGGGCAGCGCGATCAGCGACGCCTACCGGAAATTAGCCGACGCCTGACGCGCACGATGTCCGAAATATCGGGCGCGGCGGGATCATGCTGCTCGTGCTGCGGCATCGAGACCGTGCAGCACGTCTCTGACGAGGTCCTCGGTGGCCTCTATGCCCGCAGACAGTCTGACCAGCCCGTCCTCGATACCCGCTAAGCGCCGATCGTCGGCATCGAAGGTGGCATGGGTCATGGTGGCTGGATGACAAGCAAGACTTTCCACGCCGCCGAGTGATTCGGCCAGGGAAAAAAGCTCGACCGTCTCAAGGAATGCACGCGCCGCCGCGACACCCCCGCGCAATTCAAAGCTCAGCATGCCGCCATAGCCGCTCTGCTGACGCGCGGCCAGTGCGTGCCCGGCATGATCAGCCCGGCCCGGATAGAAGACCCGGTGCGTCGCGCCATGCTCGCTGATGATTTCCGCCAGGGTCGTCGCGTTCTTCTCGTGCTGCGTCATCCGCGCGTACAGCGTGCGCACCCCGCGCAAGGTCATAAAACTATCAAACGGTGAACCTGAAAATCCCAACGCATTCGCCCATTCCTGCATCTCCTGGTGCAGTGCATCGGTGGCCGCGATCACGGCGCCGCCCACCACGTCGCTGTGACCGTTCAGATATTTGGTTGTGGAATGGATGACGAGGTCGGCACCAAACTCAATTGGTCGCTGCAGCGCCGGAGAAAGAAAGGTGTTGTCGACAACCATCAGGGCGCGATGCTGATCGGCCAGCACGCGCATTCTTTCCAGATCGACGATTCTCAGCAACGGATTGGTCGGACTTTCCACCCAGACCATTTTGGCGCCATCGCGCATCGCCCCTGCGACTTCGTCGAGGTCAGTCTGATCGACCAGAATGACCCGAAACAAGCCACGCTTGGCAAGTCGATTAAACAGCCGGTAGGTGCCGCCGTAGCAGTCGCGCGGACCCACCACCAGGTCGCCGGGATTCAGCAGCTGGCACGCCAGCGAAATGGCGCCCATTCCGGAAGCGGTGACAGTTGCGCCCCGCCCCCCTTCCAGCTCAGCCAATACGTCGGCCAGCGCATCGCGGGTCGGATTACCGGTGCGCGTGTAGTCATAGCGGCGCGGTTCATCAAAACCGGCGAAAGTAAAATTAGAAGTCAGATATACCGGCGGAATCACGGCCCCAAACTGGAGATCGGATTCCACGGCGGCCCGGACTGCCTGCGTTTGCTTGGAAGTGGTTTTAGCCATGAATCGATTCTCCGGCGACCTCACGACCCGTCCGGTCGCCCATGGGTTCGGCACGGTTTTGCCGAAGGGCGCGGAGTTTAGCTCGAATCTCGACGCTGAATCCAGTTGACCGACTGTCTAATTTGACCGTTGCGGTGCCAGAACCGAGCCAGGGAGCCTTGCATCGGGTAGACTAATGTATTAACGTGCTAGCACATTAATACACCGAACCCTAATGAAAGAACACCGTGTCCTGACCGATCGGCAGGAAATAGCTGCCGAAGAAGAATTATTCAGCGCTCTGTTGCGGCTGAAATCTGTCGCTGAATTGCGCGCCTTCTTCCAGGATCTGTGCACGCCGGCTGAATTGCAGGCCATGAAGGATCGCTGGTTGGTCGTCGAATTGCTGGCGGCCGGGCTGACGTATCGAGAGATACATGAGCGCAGCGGCGTCAGTGTGACGACCATTGGCCGGGTGGCGCGCTGCCTGAGTGCCGGGACCGGTGGCTACAGGCAGGCACTGGATAGACTGAAGAAAGACCAACGTGACAAAGAGTAAAGCGGCTCATGATTGACAAGCAGACGCGCATAAAGATCGCCGTACAGAAGTCAGGACGCCTGACCGAGCACACGCTGGAGCTGCTGGAGCGCTGCGGTTTGAAATATACGCGCGCGCCCGATCAGTTGATTGCCTATGGCGAAAATATGCCGGTCGATCTGCTGTTCGTGCGCGATGACGATATCCCCGCTCTGGTCCGTGATGATATTTGCGATCTGGGCTTCGCCGGACGCAATGTCATCGAAGAAAAACGGCTTGAATTTTCGGCCAACGGTATTTCAAACCCCTACCAGCAGGTCTGTAGCCTGGACTACGGCCATTGCCGGCTCTGTTTCGGCTACCCCGAAGATGGAACGCTTCAAACCGTTGGCGCATTGCAGGGCAAGCGAGTTGCAACGAGTTATCCGTGGATCGTGCGAGACTATCTCAAGCAGCAGGACGTAGATGCCGAGATCGTCGAATTTTCCGGCGCCGTGGAGATAGCGCCAAGTCTCGGTCGCGCCGACGTGATCTGTGACCTGGTCTCCACCGGTACGACAATGACCGCCAATAAACTGCGCGAAGGTGAGACGATCCTCGACAGCGAATGCATGTTGATCAAAACACCGATCGATATACCTGATGAAAAAGTCGCCTGGGTCAACCGGTTGCTCCAGCGCATCGAAGGCGTCATGCAGGTTCGCGAGAGTAAGTACATCATGATGCACGCGCCCAAGGCGGCGCTGCCGCAAATCAAACAATTACTGCCGGGCGCGGAATCCCCGACCGTGTTGCCGCTGGACGGCACCGATGAACTCGTCGCCATACACGTGGTCTGTCGCGAGACCGTATTCTGGGAAACCCTCGAAAGCCTCAAAGAAGTCGGTGCGAGTTCAGTGCTCGTGGTACCCGTCGAGAAGATGCTGGCATGAAGCCCCGTCTGCAGAAATTGGTGTGGGCCGAAATGGATGATGCAGCCCGCCAGGCGGCATTGAGCAGGCCAGCGGTCACGGCTAATCCGCAAATTGACGCGCAGGTCAAAGAAATCATTGCGAAGATTCGCCGCGATGGGGATAAAGCCGTGCTGGAATTCACGGCGCGGTTTGACGGCGTTCAACTCAGCGACGGAATTCGAGTGACCGACCAGGAATACGCGGCGGCAGGCAGGGAGATTTCAGGCGAAGCGCAACAGGCGATGGAAATCGCCATCGCCAATGTGTCGAAATTTCATGCGGCCCAATTGACCACGCCGCTGCGCGTGGAGACGATGAGCGGTGTGGTCTGCGAGCGCATTACGCGTCCGGTCAATGCGGCAGGCCTCTATGTGCCCGCCGGCAGCGCTCCACTTCCGTCTACGGCCATCATGCTGGCGATACCTGCGCGACTGGCCGAATGCCCGGTGCGCATCATGTGCACACCGCCGCGGCCGGACGGCCATGCGGATCCGGCGGTTTTGCTCGCCGCGAAGATGTGCGGAGTCGATGAGATTTACAAGATTGGCGGTGCCCAGGCCGTGGCCGCGATGGCGTACGGTACGGAGACTGTGCCCAAAGTCGAAAAGATCTATGGACCCGGCAATGTCTGGGTCACTGCTGCAAAAAAGGCCGTCGCGACCGATCCCGACGGCGCGGCCCTGGACATGCCTGCCGGACCCTCGGAAGTCATGGTGCTTGCC
>Ga0224512_10000564_pt1 | contig 38865 bp, 30 predicted proteins | sample SF_May12_sed_USG_4_FD_169103 | JGI IMG/M metagenome (GOLD analysis project Ga0224512, IMG submission 169103) | Sediment microbial communities from San Francisco Bay, California, United States - SF_May12_sed_USGS_13 | ecosystem: Environmental > Aquatic > Marine > Sediment | place: USA... | reverse complement strand
ACGACCAAAAACAAGCGTCTTCATCCGGAAAAGGTCGAGATCAAAAAGTTTGATCCGAAAGCGCGCAAGCACGTCATCTATAAGGAAGCAAAAATAAAATAGGTCCGTTCATCGAGACAGACTCGCAAAAAAAACCCGCCACGCGGCGGGTTTTTTATTTGCTAATAAAGATACTACGCCGATGACGGCTGCAGGATATAACCCCTGAGACTTGCCGAGAAGTCATGTAAAGCGTCTATTCCGCTAGCCTCGGCTTGATTACACCATTCCTTGAGTTGCTTGACCAAACGGTCATTGCTGACATTCGCCTGCACCCAAAGGCTAAGCAGCTGTTGGCGATATTCATACACGGTTCGCAACGCAGCGTTGCCTTCCAGCAAACGCGCCAGACGAATCTTTGCAGCTTCATCCAGCAGAATCGGACCGGACACCAATAATTTTCGCGCTCGTCTAGGCAATGCGTTATCGCAGTTAGCGCGCTTTTCGTTGCGCAGTACCGGCAGGGTAACCTTACGCGTGTAATCCCGCAGCACGTGCATCCGGTTCTGCAGGACGGCCGTCAGGGTCTCTATGTCTACCGGACGGGGATCGTCAGCAAATTTCGGCTTCGGCGCCAGGCGGCGCACCCTGCACAGACCGATGGCCCGCAGAATCGTGATGTACATCCAACCGATGTCGAACTCCCACCAACGCACAGAAAATTTCGCCGCGGTCGGAAATGCGTGGTGATTATTGTGCAGCTCTTCGCCGCCAACCAGCACGGCGATTGGAGTCAAATTGGTCGACGTGTCGTCGGACTCGAAGTTCCGGTAACCCTTGGCATGCCCGAGACCATTAATCACGCCCGCTGCGAACACCGGCATGGCCAGCATTTGCACCGCAAACACCGTAATACCCGGCAAACCGAATAAAATCAGGTCTATATATAACAGGATGTATACGCCGATGACGCTGTTCCAGCTGTAGACATGCCGTTCAACCCAATCGTCCGGCGTACCCTTGCCGTACTTCTCCAGAGTGTCATCCTTAAGCGACTCTGAGCGGTACAGTTCGGCACCCCTGAACAAAACGGTCCGCAAACCGAAGATCTTGGGGCTATGGGGATCTCCTTCACGCTCCACCATGGCATGATGCTTGCGATGAATGGCGACCCATTCCCGGGTCACCATGCCCGAGCTCAGCCAGATCCAGAGACGGAAAAAGTGCCGTAATGCCGGATGCAGGTCGATCGCCCGATGCGCCTGATCACGATGCAAATACAAGGTCACCGCCATCATCGAGACCTGGACCATGATGAACGTAGCCAGCAAATAGCCCCAGAAGGACAAATCCAGCACGCCGTAGAGATATTCAGCCATCATTCAAAACCTTTGGCGCGGACGCCAATTCACAAGATACCAAGGCCGTTTACAATACCTGCTCTCGAGAAATATGTCATATCCACGCAAGTCAGTTTGTATGCTAAATGCGACATGATGCATACGACGCGCTTCGCAAAACGGCAACGGATTTATCCGGAAAGACCCATAAATGCCAGAGTTACCCGAAGTTGAGACCACCCGCCGCGGGATTGCCGGCCACCTGACGGACCGCCGAATCGAGCAGGTGATCGTCCGCGACCGGCGGCTGCGCTGGCCAATTCCCAAGGGACTTGAGGCCAGCCTGGCCGGACAAACTATAACGCGCCTGGCCCGCAGGGCCAAATACCTGCTGATGCTGACCACTGGCGGCTCAGCCATCATGCATCTTGGCATGTCCGGCAGACTCAGGATCGTCAGGCCTGATGCTGTGGTGCAAAAACACGACCATTACGACATCAGACTGGATTCCGGGGATATTTTGCGCTTCAACGACCCACGCCGGTTCGGTTGTCTGCTCTGGTCGGCAGATGATCCGGCGAACCATCCCCTGCTCGCGACACTTGGGCCGGAGCCACTCAGCGAAGCCTTTACGGGACGCTATCTGCACGCGCTCAGCCGCGGGCGGAAAATCCCGATCAAGCAACACTTGATGAACAGCCGGATCGTCGTTGGCGTTGGAAATATCTATGCCAGTGAGGCGTTATTCATGGCGGGAATCCATCCGAAACGGGCGGCGGGTCGTATCGCTTTGGCACGCATGGAAACCCTGACGCAGAGCATTAAAGCCGTGCTCGAAGATTCGATTCGGGTGGGTGGCACCACGCTGAGAGATTTTTACGGCGGTGACGGTCAACCCGGTTATTTTCGTCCGGAATTACAAGTGTATGGCCGCAACGGGAAGCCCTGCGCGAAATGCCAAACACCAATCCGACAAATCATCCTCGGCCAGCGATCAACCTTTTATTGTCTCGAGTGTCAGCACTAAAGATCTTTAGATAGTCGCGGATGTCAGGTCCATTCTTGCAGAACCGCTTGCTAGTAGACGCGCCCCTCACCCTCGCCCCTGGGATCCGACACAGCCTCGACGTTCCCTGTTGCAAAATCCCAGGTCACGATATTCATGTTTCCGTAAACCCGCCTGCTCGTGGTCAGTTTGTGTCCAAGCGCTTCCAGCGCTTGCTTCTCTTCTTCTGTAAATGCGCCTTCCTCGAACGCCACCTGGTCCGGAAGATATTGATGATGGTATCGCTTCAAGTCGACCATCTCCTGGGCGCTTGCGCCTTCCATCCAGGCCATCGACGCCAACAGGACCATGGTTATAATGCGGCTGCCGCCAGGTGTCCCGAGGATCGCAATGCCGCGCGCGCCTTCGAGAAATGTCGGCGTCATACTGGACAGCATGCGTTTCTTCGGCGCGATCGCATTCGCCGCGTAACCAGTGAGTCCGAAGCTGTTGGGGACGCCGGGCTTGATCGCAAAGTCGTCCATCTCATTGTTCAAGATCACGCCGGTACCCGGCGCCATGAAAGCCGACCCGAACCAGCTGTTGATCGACATCGTCCCGGCGACCCGATTACCCTCTTTATCCAGTACGGAAAAGTGCGTGGTATTCGTGCCCTTTGATTCCACCGGCGATGCCTCGGCCAAGAAGTCACTTGGCGTGGCACGGTCAGCCCGGATTGAACCGCGTTGACCCGCGGCGTAGTTTGCATCGAGCAACCGTTGCAACGGAACCTTGGTGAAATCGGTATCACCGAGAAATTCAGTGCGGTCGCGATACGCCCGCCGCATCGACTCAATGATCAGATGCTTGCGGGTTGCACTATCAAGGTTCTCGAGGTCATAACCCTTTAGAATGTTCAGCATGTTCGCAATGGCGATGCCGCCCGAAGACGGCGGCGGTGCCGACAAGATACGTACGCGGCCATAAAAGAAACTGATCGGCTCCCGCTCGACTACCCTGTAATCTGCAAAGTCCTGCAACATCCAGATGCCACCGGCCGCTCGATTGCCTTCAACCAGCAAACGCGCGGTTTCACCGGAATAAAAACCGTCGCGGCCACCCTCGGCAAAACGCCGCAGCGTGTTAGCCAGATCCGTCTGGCGCAGTAGTTTTCCCTCCTGCAGGGATTCTCCGTCCGGATAGAAAACTTCGCCAAAGGCCGGCCAGCGCTCGGCGGCCCTGCGCCGGAATCGAAGCCCGGATCCGATGCGTCTGTGCACCGGAATGCCTTCGTCGGCGTATCGAATCGCCGGCGCCAAACTCGTCGCCAGCGGCAAGCGTCCGTATTTCTCGGCCAGGTGCACCAGGCCAGCCGCCTGCCCGGGTATTCCGGCTGATAAGGGGCCGTCGAACGAAGCACCCTTGACCGGCTCGCCCGTGTCATCCAGGAACATATCCGCGGTCGCAGCTCCAGGCGCGACCTCGCGCGCATCGATAAATACATCCGTTGCTTCGTCTGCAACATGCAGCAACCAGAACGCCCCGCCGCCGAGGCCCGAAGCAAACGGTTCGACAACGCCAAGCGCCGCGCTGATCGCAACGGCGGCATCGAAGGCGTTGCCGCCTGCGGCGAGAATCTCATGACCCGCCTCGGTGGCCAGTGGATGAGCAGTCGCGATGCCCGCTTCGCCAGGCCGCTCCGCGGCATGCACCGCCAGCGCAGCGCATACTAATAGGCACCAGATCACGATGCGATTGAATATTAGCGTCTTCATTGATTTATTTATTGGTGTGTTTTCGTAATGCCTCAGACACGATTGGGTGCACGAATTTGTCCACGTTGCCACCCAGAGATGCGACTTCCCTAACCAGTGTCGATGAGACAAAATTGTATTCATCGGTTGGTGTCAAAAACACGGTTTCTACACGGGACTCCAGATGTCGATTCATGCTGGCGAGTTGAAACTCGTATTCAAAGTCCGTCACGGCCCGCAATCCGCGGATGATCACTTCAAGATCATTTTCCCGCGCATATTTCACCGTTAATCCCCGGTAGCCATCGACAGATACGTTGGCCAGGTCGGCCAGCACCTGTCGGGCCAGGTCTATACGTTCATCGATGGCGAACATTGGCGTTTTACCGGGGCTTTCGGCAATGGCAACAACGACCCTGTCGAACAAACCGGACGCCCGACGAACCAATTCATAATGCCCGTTGGTTATCGGATCAAAGGTCCCCGGATACATCGCACCGACTGACAAGCGTTTAACCTCCTCGGTCTTTGCTGAGCTGCGTTTCCCCGGCACTTTCACCCGGTCCATCTGGCGAATCCCGGGTCGTTAAAGTCCGCTTCGCCAAAGCGAAGCGCACCTGTCCGGCCGTTTTTTCGCGTACCGTGGACCAGGTTGCTGGCATCGCGGGCAACAAATTCTTCCGACTCATCTCAACATAGATATACGCCACAGGCGCCAGCCAACCGGCTTCGAGAAGTGTACACAAATTTCCAAGGTCGATACCGTCGAAAGGCGGATCCAGAAATACTAAATCGAAGTGACCCTGCTGCTGTTGGAGGAACCGCAACGCATCTCCAGTGACTACCTTGGCCGACCGACATTCCAATTCTCGCAGCGTATCCGACAACTGCGCCGCCGACGCCTTGCTATTCTCCACGAACCAGCTCTCTGAGGCACCACGTGACAATGCTTCCAATCCCAGGGCGCCGGAGCCGGCAAACAAATCCAGGCATCTCATTCCATCGATAACCGGTGCCAGCCAGTTAAACAACGTCTCCCGCACGCGATCCGGGGTCGGGCGAATATCCGCGTGTGGCGGCAGAACTATCCGCCGCCCGCGCCAGCGACCGCCGATGATGCGCAAGCTGCCCGGCCGTTGCGGTGAACCTGGTTTAGACATGAATAATATTGTAGAGAAAACACAGAACGTTTATCGAACTCGGCTTTGCCGAGGACACTATGCGGCGAGTTTTTTTATCTACCCTTTTTCGCCCGAACCGGTACCATGCGCGCCATGCCTGACAAGTCAAAAGACGGCGCAAGCGGTCGAGGGTTCTTCGGTCGCCTGCGAAAACGACTCGGTGGCGACAAGGGCCTGGCGCTGTCACTGAATCTGGTTGGGCGGAAACTGGATGCCGAACTCGCGGAAGAGCTGGAGACTCAATTGCTGCTGGCCGATGTCGGAATCGAGGCGTCCGAGCGTATTATTGACGGGCTCAGGCACCGTCTCGGCGCCAAATCAATACAGGATGAAGCGGAGGTGCGCAATGCCCTTCGAGACTCCATAACAGACTTACTCGCCGAACATTCCCGGCCAATGATCATTGCCGAAACCGAGCGACCCTTTATGATCCTGATGGTCGGCGTGAACGGCTCCGGTAAAACCACCACCACAGGCAAGCTCGCCAAAATTCTTCAGGACCAGGGTTACAGCGTTATGCTGGCGGCCGGGGACACATTCCGGGCCGCAGCAGTCGAGCAATTGCAATCCTGGGGCGAGCGCAATCAGATCCCCGTAATTGCGCAGCAAACCGGCGCCGATCCGGCCGCTGTCATTTATGACGCCTTCGAGGCCGCAAAGGCGCGGGGTATCGATGTGCTGTTGGCCGATACGGCTGGCCGACTGCAATCGAAGGTCGGGCTCATGGCGGAACTCGCCAAGATCGTGCGCGTCGCCAAACGTCTGGATCCCACCGCACCGCACGAGACGATGCTCGTACTCGATGCCAGTCTCGGTCAGAACGCAGTCAATCAGGCGGTTAAATTTCACGAGGCCATTGGGTTGACGGGAATTACCATGACCAAACTCGATGGCGGCGGCAAGGGTGGAGTTTTACTTGCGATCGCCGAGCGACTCGACGTGCCGTTTCGCTTTATAGGAGTCGGCGAAGGAATTGACGATATGGGCGTTTTCGACGCAAAACAATTTGCCGCCGCACTGGTCGAGCGAGCAGGCCAGCCCGAATGATTCGATTCGATAATGTCACAAAACGCTACGACCGTGGCCGCGAAGCATTAAGTAACGTGTCGCTGCAAGTCGATCCCGGCGAACTGGTTTTCCTGACGGGGCGTTCCGGCGCGGGCAAGAGCACGCTACTTAAACTGATAGGCCTGCTTGAGCGACCCACGCGGGGGCAAGTGCTGGTCGATGGACGCAATATCAGTCGCTTACCCGCGCGCAAGATCCCGCGCCACCGACGCCAGATTGGTATGGTTTTTCAGGACCACAAGCTTTTGGAGGACCGCTCGGTTTTTGAAAATATCGCATTGCCCATGATTATCGCCGGTTACTCACAGCGCGAGATCCGCGCACGCGTGCGGGCCGCACTGGAGCACGTGGGCTTGCTAAACCGCGAGAAGAGTACCCCGAGTCAACTATCCACTGGCGAGCAACAACGCATCGGCATTGCCCGGGCGGTCGTCGCTCGACCCAAACTCCTGTTGGCCGACGAGCCCACCGGTAACCTCGACCCTGAGTTATCTCTGGATATCATGAATCTGTTTCAACGCTTCAACCAGGTCGGCGTCACGATGCTAATCGCGACCCACGATCTGGGCCTGCTCGAGCAGCTCGGGGGCCGGTGTATCGTTCTGGAAGATGGCGAAATTCGACACGGCGAGCACCAGACACTTTAGTGCGTCATGACCATGGCATCGATGAAAAATTATTTGCTGCGCCACGCACAAAACTGCATCGGCTCGTTAGGGAATATGACGCGGCAACCGGTCGCCAGCGCGATGACGATTGCCGTTATTGGCATTGCTCTGGCGATGCCGTCCGGACTAAACGTGCTGGTCAGAAATGGACAGGCTGTGGCCGGAGGCTGGGAGAGCATCCGCGATTTTTCGGTCTATCTAAAACCAGGAAGCTCTCTGGAAAACGCATCTCAACTGCGAGAGCAGATACTGCAACTGAATATTGTCGAAACCGCGCGCCTGATCTCGGCCGACCAGGCGCTGACCGAACTCCGGAACGATACAGCCTTCAGTGAAGTTCTTGGGGCATTGGACGACAACCCGCTGCCGCATACCGTCGTCGTTCGTCCAAATCCTGCAGCAACACCTGACGCACTCAAGGAATTTCAAGAGGAACTCATCGCGAGACCGAATGTCGACCTGGTAAAGCTGGATACCGAGTGGCTCGAGCGCCTCAACGCGCTCCTTGAACTGGCACGCCGGGGTGTCTGGATTGCGGCTGTCCTGCTGCTTGGTGCTGTCATCGTCATCATTGGCAACACGATCCGTCTGGATATCCAGAATCGGCGTGCACAAATCGAGGTCTCGAAACTGCTTGGCGCCAGCGACGGCTTCGTGCGCCGGCCATTTCTGTATACCGGGTTCTGGTATGGGCTGTGCGGCGCGGTTGTCGCGCTGCTGTTGTTGATTATCAGTCTCTGGGTGATCAGCGGACCGGTGAAACGACTGGTCCAGTTGTACGGCGGAGGATTTCAGCCCATTGGCGTGGATCGCCTGACGCTGATCACAGTCGTTGCGGGCGGCCTGTTGGCCGGCCTGGGCGGTGCCTGGATAGCCGTCGCGAGACATTTGTCAGATATCCAGCCAAAAGTATAAGCATTTGTTTTAAATTGCGTTTTTACCCATATCCGGGTTGAACTAATCCTCTGGTTAGCACTCTAACTACCAGAGTGCTAGAATCGCCGCAGCAGAGGATATAAGGCCTTATGACAAGATCCGTAACAGCGAGCCAACATGATCTGATTCTTGCCGGACCGGTCGGCAGTCTTGATGCTTACATAAATGGCGTCAACCAATGTCCCGTGCTGAGTCAGCAAGAAGAACATGATCTGGCGCGACGTTTCCGCGAGCACGATGATCTGGATGCCGCCCGGCAACTCGTTCTATCGCAGCTCCGTTTCGTCGTCCACATCGCACGCGGTTACGGCGGCTACGGCCTGCCGCTCGGCGACCTCATCCAGGAAGGCAATGTCGGCTTGATGAAGGCCGTAAAGCGCTTCGACCCGGCGGTGGGTGTGCGTCTCGTGTCGTTCGCAGTACATTGGATTCGCGCCGAGATTCACGAATACGTCATCAAGAATTGGCGGCTGGTCAAAATCGCCACGACCAAGGCGCAGCGCAAGCTGTTTTTCAACCTGCGCAAATCCAAGAAATATCTCGGCTGGCTATCGCATGATGAAACCGAGGCCATTGCCACTGACCTGGGCGTCAGCGCACGAGAAGTTTCAGAAATGGAGAAGCGCCTCGCTGCGCACGACATGGCCTTCGATCCGGCCCCCCATGATGATGAAGAAGCTGCGTACGCACCGGCTCATTATCTGCCAAGCTCGACTCCAGACCCTTCCGCTATTATTGAAGCCGATGATTGGCAGGACCAGGCCAGCGAACAATTGCATGATGCCCTGGACAAACTCGACGAACGCAGTCGCGCAATATTGCAGTCGCGCTGGTTGGCGGAAAAGAAAACCACGCTGCAAGAGCTGGCAAAACGTTATGACATTTCGGCCGAACGAGTTCGTCAGATTGAGCAGCGCGCCATGAAAGCATTACAAACCGAACTCGCGGCATAGCGCTCAATAGCAATAACGGGTCCATACCCGACACGAATCTGCGGATTCGATTTCAAATTTTAAACTTATTATGAAAATGGGTTCTGAACCCATTTCTTTCGAATTGCAGTGCCGTTCGGCAGCTTGATCGACCGCAAGCTTACGCGTACGGTCGGCACAACTCGTGCCGGGCTATCCCGTTACTATGTCTGACGCCTACAGTCATCGTGCCGTTTGGCGAATAGCGGCGCCGATGATCACCTCATCGGTGACGGTGCCACTGTTAGGCATGGTCGATACCGCGGTCATGGGCCATCTCCCGGAATCTTTCTACCTCGGCGCTGTCGCGGCCGGTGCAACCATCTTCAGCGTCTTATTCATGGGACTGAATTTTCTGCGCATGGGCACGACGGGCGTCACTGCGCAAGGCTATGGCGCTGCCGACAGCACTGTGGTTCGGGAAGCGCTAGGCCATTCATTACTGACTGCAGTCGTATTATCCACCATGATAATCGCGCTGCAGGGTCCGATTATCGAAGTGTCGCTGTGGCTGCTGGCGCCGAGTTCCGAGGTCAATTTATATACCAGGGAATACTTTGCGATTCGCGTCTGGAGCGCGCCGGCATCACTCGGCAATTTCGTGCTGATCGGTTGGTTAATCGGCATGCAGAATGCCCGCGGACCGCTGGCAATCATGTTGATTGTCAATTTTACGAATATTGCATTGGACCTGATCTTCGTACTGTGGCTCGGGATGACTGCCGGTGGCGTCGCACTGGCCACATTGCTGGCGGAACTGATCGGGTTTGCGACCGGCGCGATCTTTGTGCGTGCCGAGCTGAACAAGCATCCGGGTAATTGGGCACAAACCAGGTTATTCGATCCGAGCCGTTACAAGCGCCTGTTGAATATCAATGCGAACCTGTTTCTGCGCACCATGGCCCTGATGTTTGTATTCGCATTCATCACGGCCCAGGGGGCGCGAATGAGCGATGTGATCCTCGCCGTGAATGCGCTGCTAATGAACTTCCAGTTGTTTCTGTCGTACGCATTGGATGGCATCGCTTATTCAGCAGAGGCGCTGGTCGGCAAGGCGGTCGGCTCGCGGGATCGGAACGGGATGTTGCTGGCCGTAAAAAGAACCTTGCTGTGGTCGTTCCTGTTTTCGTGTTTGTTTTGTCTGGTCTACTTGTTGGTCGGCGAATACATTATCGACTTATTGACCAGCATCGAAAGCATTCGCCTGGCGGCTCGCGAATTTTTACCGTGGCTAATTATTGCACCGCTGATCTCGGTCTGGAGCTTCCTGTATGACGGGGTATTTGTTGGCGCCACGCGCTCTAAAGAAATGATGCTGGTCATGGTTGGATCCATGCTGGTGATTTTCTTGCCGACATGGTTGATTTTCAACACGCTTGGCAATCACGGGCTCTGGTTGGCGTTTATGATGTTCATGGCAGCGCGCGGATTGGGTATGCATTTCTGGTTCCGCCGAATGCTGCAAGAACCGCTGATCGGCTAAAGATATTTGATCTAGATCAACTTCGAGAACGCAAATGGCAAAACACGACAATCCGTGGAAAACTCTTAGCATCCGCGATATTTATGACAACCGGTGGATCGGTGTTGCCGAGCATCAGGTCACGAACCCATCGGGAAATCGTGGTATCTACGGAAAGGTCAGCTTCAAGAACATAGCCTGCGGGATTATTCCGCTGGATGACGAAGGAAATACCTGGATCATCGGTCAGTACCGCTACACACTCGACGAATACTCCTGGGAAATTCCGATGGGCGGCGTTGCACTGCAGACTGATCTGCTGGCCGGTGCGAAACGGGAACTGCAGGAAGAGACCGGCCTGTCCGCTTCGCGCTGGAAACAAATCCTCAAGGTACACATCAGCAATTCGATCACTGACGAGGTCGGGGTCGTCTACGTGGCTGAAGGCCTGGAATACGGCAAAACCGCTTTTGATGAAACCGAGAAACTTCAGATCCGGAAACTGCCGTTTACGAAGCTACTGCAGATGACGCTGAATGGGGAAATCACCGATGTCCTGAGTGTCGCCGGCATCCTGAAACTGGCTGTGCTCAGATCCTGACAGGCGGATACCGTCGAGCGTTTCCAGAAGGAGAGAATACCGCGCTTTCAGTCGAGAGCGGTGCCAGGCGTAAGGATCTGTCGCACAATATTAAGGATTAACCCGCAGCGGTACCCATCGTTATGCCCGGTGCCGGCAATGTGCTGATGCCTTGTAAATACTCGTCAACGGCGCGCGCAACACCGCGCCCTTCATTGATCGCCCAGACGACCAGCGACTGGCCACGTCGGCAGTCGCCCGCTGTGAATATGCCAGGTACGCTGGTTTGAAACTCGCCGTGCCCAGCTAAATAGTTCGAGCGCGCATCGCGTTCGAGTCCTAGTGAATCTGCCAGATAGGATTCCGGCCCGAGGAATCCCATCGCCAATAGCACGAAATCCGTTTCCAACACGTTCTCGCTATCCGGCACCTCGAACATTCTCCATTCGCCGTCCTGAAACTCCCACTTGACCTGCACCGTGCGCAAGCCCGCTACTTTACCCGCACCATCGCTGATGAATTCCTTCGACAAAACCCCGTACTTTCTTGGGTCCGCGCCAAATTCTTTGGCCGCTTCTTCGTGACCGTAATCGGTCCGGAAAATAAGCGGCCATTCGGGCCAGGGATTATCGGCGGCGCGTTGGGCCGGTGGCCGCTGGAGCAACTCCAGATTTAACATGCTCCTGCAGCCATGACGCACGGCCGTGCCGATACAATCCGTGCCCGTATCGCCGCCACCGATAACGATGACATGCCTGCCTCTTGCACTCGTGTATTTTCCATCCTCAAGACCACTGTCGAGCAGGCTCCTCGTGTTTGCCGTCAGATAGTCCATGGCGAAGTGAATCCCATCGAGTTCGCGACCGGGAATCAAAAGATCCCGCGGCAGCGTCGCCCCGGTGGCGAGGACTAAAGCATCGTTATCAGCCCGGAGCGTTTCCACATCGATAGTCTTGCCCACATCCGCGCCGGTCACGAATACGACGCCCGCCTGGCGCAGCAATTCGATGCGGCGATCGACAACGTGTTTACCCAGCTTCATATTCGGGATGCCATACATCAGCAGACCACCGATACGATCTTCGCGTTCGTAGACGGTCACCGCGTGACCCACTTTATTCAATTGATCGGCGGCGGCGAGCCCCGCAGGTCCCGAACCAACGATGGCAACCTTTCGACCCGTGCGCACCGTCGGCGCACTGAAGGTGACCCACCCTTCGTCGAAGCCGCGATCTATGATCGCATTCTCGATATTCTTGATCGTTACGGGCAATTCATTGATGCCCAGCACGCATGAACCTTCGCACGGGGCGGGGCAAGTTCGACCCGTAAATTCCGGGAAATTATTTGTTTTATGCAAACGGTCGAGGGCTTCCCGCCAACGGTTCTGGTAAACAAGGTCGTTCCATTCAGGAATCAGGTTATCGATCGGACAGCCGGGCTCAGACTGGCAAAACGGCACGCCGCAATCCATACAGCGAGCCCCCTGAATTTTCAGATGCTCGGTTTCCGGCGCCGCGTAAACCTCGTTGAAGTCGCGCAGCCGCTCCGTGACATCCCGGTATCCGACCACCTCGCGCGGGTACTCTTTGAAGCCTGTGACTTTGCCCATGTCTAGTGCCCTGTCCCCGGGATAAGTCGAAGACTTCCGGTGAGGAATCGTGGTCGCCGGCAAGGCGTCGCGACGGGCAATAGCTGGCTATTACCAAGAGCTGCAACGCAGCCAGCGGCCGCGCGGGCCAGCACGCAGTCCCGGGCAACGGTTACCAGCGCCGGGGGACACGTGAAGTTATCCCGGGGACAGGACACTATGCGGCCTTTTTCCCTTTGCGATCGGCAAGTGCGCGCTTGTAGTCAATGGGCATGACTTTCACAAACTGCTGAAGAACCGCCGGCCAGTCTGCCAAAAGCTTCTCGGCCACCAGTGAACCGGTATATTGCTGATGAAGTTGAATCAAATCGTGTAATTCGGCGATGTCCTCGTCCGTGTCGACGGCATCGAGGTCTACCATTTCAACGTTACACTTCGCTTTGAAGTCGCCGGCCGCATCCCAGACGTATGCAATTCCTCCTGACATGCCGGCCGCAAAATTCAATCCCGTTGATCCGAGGATCACGACACGCCCACCCGTCATGTATTCACAGCCGTGATCGCCAACGCCTTCGATAACCGCGCGAGCACCACTGTTACGGACGCAAAATCGCTCGGCTGCCCGACCGCTGAAAAACGCCGAACCGCTGGTGGCGCCATACAGAACGACATTTCCGATCAGCAGGTTGTCCTGTGCCAAAAACGTGCTCTCTTTTGGCGGATAGACGATAAGTTGCCCACCGGACAGTCCCTTGCCGACGTAATCATTCGCATCGCCTTCAAGTTCGAGCGTTATGCCATTGGCTAGAAACGCGCCGAAGCTCTGTCCTGCCGAGCCATTAAATTTAATGTGTATCGTGTCATCCGGCAGACCAGGCTCTCCCCAGGTTTTTACGAGGTTATGACTCAGGATTGTGCCCACGGTCCGATTCGTATTGACGATCGGATGTTCGATGCGCACTTTTTCGCGATTGATCAGCGCACGCCCGACAAGCGTCAGCAGCTGATTGTCCAGCGCTTTCTCCAGACCGTGATCCTGTCCCTTCGTGCAGCGTACCTCGACGTCCTTATGCGGCCTGCGCGCTGGAGCCAGAATCGGCGTCAGGTCCAGGCCATCGGCTTTCCAGTGATTGATGGCCTCGGTCGGTTCCAGCACGTCGCTGCGGCCGATCATGTCGTCCATTTTCCGGAAACCAAGCTCAGCCATTATCTGGCGTGTCTCTTCGGCGACCATAAAGAGGTAATTCACGACATGGTCCGGCTTGCCGGCAAACTTCGCCCGCAGCTGCGGATCCTGAGTAGCGATGCCCACCGGGCAGGTATTCAGATGACACTTGCGCATCATGATGCAGCCGAGCGTAATCAGTGGAGCTGTCGAGAACCCCATCTCCTCGGCACCCAACAGGGCGGCGATGACCACGTCGCGTCCGGTCCTGAAGCCACCGTCGGCTTGCAGCACGACTCGACTGCGCAAGTCGTTCAGCACCAGCGTCTGATGAGTCTCGGCGATGCCCAGTTCCCAAGGCAAGCCGGCATGTTTAATGCTCGTCAGCGGCGATGCGCCGGTTCCACCGGATTCACCGGAGATCAGAATGTGGTCAGCATGCGCCTTGGCTACTCCGGCTGCGATCGTGCCTACGCCAACTTCTGCGACCAGCTTCACGCTGACACGGGCCGACGGATTCGAATTTTTCAAATCGTGAATCAATTGAGCAAGATCTTCGATCGAATAAATATCGTGATGTGGCGGCGGACTGATCAGCCCCACGCCCGGCGTCGAATGGCGGATACGGGCAATATTCTTATCCACTTTACCGCCCGGCAACTCACCACCCTCACCCGGCTTGGCGCCCTGGGAAATTTTGATCTGGAGTTCGTCGGCATTCGCCAGATACCAGGTCGTGACGCCGAATCGCCCCGATGCAACCTGTTTAATTGCGGATCGTCTGGAATCACCGGATGGCATCGTTTTGAATCGCTCCGGATCTTCACCACCCTCGCCGGTGTTGCTTTTACCGCCAATGCGATTCATCGCGATCGCCAGGCCCTCGTGTGCTTCGGCAGAAATGGAACCAAAGCTCATCGCCCCGGTGCAGAATCGCTTAACGATGTCGCTGGCCGGCTCCACTTCATCCAGCGGGACCGCTTCCCCGGCTACGCCACGCTTCAAGGTCATCAAGCCTCGCAGTGTTCTCCTGTCAGCATTAATGTGATCAGCGAACCTGCGGTAAGCATTCGCATCGCCTGTGCGAGCAGCCATCTGCAGTTCATGTATAGCCGTGGGATCCCAGGCATGCCGCTCGCCGGTACTGCGCCATTGAAATTCGCCAGGATTGGGCAAAGACGGCAACCGGTCAGCCTCATTTTCCGGAAAACCGAGCAGGTGTCGGCGAATAGCTTCCTTCTCAAGCACATCGAATCCGACGCCCTTCACGCGACTGGCAGTCCCTGTGAAACAACGCTCGACGACTTCATCGTCGATTCCCAACGCTTCGAAGATCTGCGCACCCTTATAAGATTGCAGAGTGGAAATGCCCATTTTCGCCATGACTTTCAACATGCCCTTGGCGACACCTTTACGATAGGCACTCACGACTTTAGCGTCGCTATCGAAGTTTCTTGCGTCCAACAATCCGTCGCGACGTGCCTGCCAAAGCGATTCAAATGCCAGATAAGGGTTGATCGCATCCGCGCCATACCCGGCCAACAAGCAGTGGTGCTGGACCTCACGCGCTTCGCCGGTTTCTATAACGAGGCCGACACGTGTCCGAATCGCGTTGCCTACCAGATGATGATGCACCGCGCCGCATGCCAGCAACGCGCTGATCGGTATGTGGGCCTTATCGACGTTACGATCAGTTAAGACGATGATGCTGTAACCGGCCAGTATCGCTTCATCGACTTCCTGACAAATGCGATCCAAAGCGGCAAAGAGGCTGCCATGACGCGGAAATGTAATGTCAATGGTCTGTGCCCGCCACCCATGGAAGTTCATGTCTTTTATCGACGCCAGTTCCTCATTAGTCAGAATCGGGTGTGGAATCCGCAGCCGCTGCGCATGGTCCGGCGTCATCGCCAACATATTGCCCTCTGGACCTATATAGCATTCCAGCGACATGACGATTTCTTCGCGAATGGAGTCGATGGCAGGGTTCGTCACCTGGGCAAATAATTGTTTGAAGTAGTCATACACCATGCGCGGCTTGTCGCTCAGGCAAGCCAGGGCACTGTCATTCCCCATGGAACCGACGGGGTCGCGCAGCTCACGTACGAGAGGTAACAACATGAACTGCATGGTCTCGGTCGTGTATCCGAACGCCTGCATGCGCGCGAGTAAAGTCTCCGACTCGAGCCCCTGAACATTCGCACTCGGAGCAAGATCCGGGAGCTCAATGCGCCGCTCGCGCAGCCACTCTGCATAGGGTCTGCGATCGGCAAACTCGTTCTTCAATTCTTTGTCCGGAATCAGTTTCCCTTGCTCGAAGTCAACGAGAAACATTCGGCCCGGCTCGAGACGGCCTTTTTCCTTAATCAGCGACGGCTCGACATACAGCACACCTACTTCGCTGGCCATGATCACCCGGTCGTCATGAGTCAGATAATATCGGCTGGGCCTCAATCCATTCCGATCGAGCACCGCGCCGATATAACGCCCGTCTGTAAAAGCGATCGATGCCGGACCATCCCACGGCTCCATCAGGCAGGAATGGAACTCGTAAAATGCACGCTTGTTAGCCGCCATCGTTTCCTGTTTTTGCCAGGCTTCCGGAATCATCATCATGACCGCGGCCTGCAAAGTCCGACCGGTCATTAACAGGAACTCGAGGACGTTGTCGAAAACACCCGAATCGGAACAATCCGGTTCCACGACAGGAAACAAGCGGGAAATAGAATCGCCGAACAGATCGGTTCGAACTACACCCTCACGCGCCCGCATCCAGTTAACATTGCCGCGCAGTGTATTGATTTCTCCATTGTGCGACATGAACCGGTTCGGCTGCGCACGATCCCAGCTCGGAAAGGTATTGGTCGAGAACCTCGAATGAACCATTGCGAGGTGCGTCTTATAGTCCGGGTCGGTCAAATCCGGAAAAAACTGAAGCAGCTGGTCCGGCGTTAACATGCCCTTGTATATCAGCACCTTCGTCGAAAGGCTGCAGACATAAAACGCCTTGGCCTCTGACATTTCCCAATCATTGCGCAGCAGATGGCTGGCGCGTTTGCGAATCAGGTATAGCTTTCTTTCAAAAGCGTCGCCGGCGAGGCCCGGTCCGGCCGCAATAAATAATTGCTCAATACAAGGCGCCGCAGCGGAAGCAGTCGGCCCCAAATCGGCTTTATTTTCATCCGTTGGAACCTTTCGCCAGCCGACGAATTCCTGTCCTTCCTCGGCGCATATCTCCGCGACTGCTTTTTTGCACCTGTGCCGTTGGGTCGGATCGTTCGGCAAAAAAACAATGCCGGCGGCAAACTTGCCAGGCTCGGGCAACTGTGTGCCCAAATCATCCCGCGCCACTTTAAGCAGAAATTCGTGCGGCAGAGCCGTCAGGATACCGGCACCATCTCCGGTGTTGGGCTCACAACCACGCGCGCCCCGGTGATCCATGCTGCGCAAAACCCGGTCGGCATCGAGAACGATCTGGTGGCTGCGCTCACCTTTGATGTGCGCAACGAAGCCGACTCCGCAGCCGTCCCTTTCCTGATCAGGGTGGTAAAGGCCATAGGGACCGGGATTTGTTTTTTGCATTGATCCAGTCATCTGACGCCCGTGGTCAATTGGCGACATTCTTTACGCGCAGCGCAGCGCCAGCGCGGGGCGTGTCGAAATGCAGCCCCGCCTTGTTCATTCTGCGGCAATCTATGTCAAAAAATGCGGTCATTGCAGCCCCTCGCGTAGCAGCAGCGGCACGTCCCTTGCGCTCGGAAAGGGTGTCGCGATTAATACAGGGCTACCGTAACTCTTTGTTTTTACTAAGTTCTCAGTGTCGTTTTGGTGGATCTACCTAGGCCGCCCGCAACTGTTCATTCTAAGCCAGAAAGGGTATTCGCCTCAATGGCTCGGCGCTGTTGCAGGGGGCGAGCCGGATCGGCTGGTTGTGTGACCTCCGGCCTGTTCCGGAAGCGGGTTCATGCGACTATCGGATTATGGCCAATACCGACATCACCCGCGTTCTCGATTTCTGGTTTCCGGACAGCGAACTGGATTCGCCGCGCGTCGACAGCCGCATGGATCGATGGTTCGGCGATGGCGATGATGCGCTCAACCAACAAATCAGGGAGAATTTTCAGGACCTCGTCGAACGCGCCTCGGCAGGCGATCTCGATGGATGGACTGACACACCGGGCGGTCGCCTGGCGCTGATCATCGTGCTCGACCAATTTCGGCGGCACCTCTATCGCGGCACGGTCAAAGCATTCTCACACGATAATCAGGCATTGAAAATCAGCATCGAAGGAACAATTACAGGCGACCATAAAAAGCTGTCTGCGATCCAGCGCATGTTTTTCTTCATGCCATTACAACGCTCAGAGTCAATTAAAATTCAGGAGAAGTCCGTCGCCATCTTCAGGGCCCTGGCGGCTTCTGTATCTGCAACACTGCGGGAAACTTTTCTGACAGCAGCAAACTTTGCCGAGCTGCGCCGTGATATCGTTGCTGAATTCGGCCGGTTTCCGCATCGGAATCCGATTCTCGGCCGTGAGGATACGGCGGTGGAAAGCGCTTACTTGGCAGGTATTAACGGACATCAAAGCGATAAAATAATAGACCCAACAGGCTGTTAAAAAAGGTTCGGGCGAAGGCAAGACAAGCGAAGAAAAAGAGCGGGGAATTATCCTTTTTTCTTAGCGAACGCAGTATTGTCCTACCTGAGAGTTTTTCACTAGGCCACCGGGTTTAACGGAAAGAATTCAGGAGAAATCCATGCATTATCAAGGCCCCCGTCGCGTCGCCATAGTTGGCGGGCTGCGAATCCCGTTTTGCCGTGCGCATACTCACTACGCGCACGCCTCCAATCAGGACATGATGACCGCAACCCTCGCGGGCCTGGTCGAAAAATTTCATTTAAACGGAGTTCAGCTCGGTGACGTATCGCTGGGTGCCGTCATCAAGCATTCCCGCGACTGGAACCTCGCCCGTGAATCGGTCCTCGGCAGCGGACTTGCGCCGGAGACACCCGCTTTCGATGTCCAGAGAGCATGCGGCACGAGCCTCGAGGCGGCGATCCTGATCGGTAACAAGATCGCGTTAGGGCAGATCGATGCCGGCATCGCCGCCGGAACGGACAGCATCAGTGATGCCCCGATCGTCTATCCGGATGAATATCGGCACATTCTGCTTAGCAGTTTCAGGGGCCGCTCATTGGGTAGCCGCCTAAAACCTTGGCTCGGTTTGCGACCACGACATTTTAAACCCGCATTGCCGGGCGTACTGGAACCCCGAACCGGTTTGAGCATGGGCGAGAGCACGGAGCTGACCGCCAAGGAATGGGGAATCACCCGCCAGGACCAGGATGAGCTGGCCTTGTCGAGTCATCAAAAGGCAGCAGCCGCTTACGACGAAGGGTTTTACGCCGATCTCGTTACGCCGTTTCAGGGCGCTTCAGAGGACAACAATATCCGGCGCGACAGCTCGATGGAAAGGCTGGCGAAGTTAAAACCGGTTTTCGATCGCGGTAAGAATGGCACCATGACCGCCGGTAACAGCACCCCGCTGACCGACGGCGCGGCTGCCGTGCTGCTGGCTTCGGAGCAATGGGCGCAAGCCCGAGGGCTGCCGATCCTGGCCTATCTGCGTTACGGAAAAGTTGCAGCCGTGGATTTCGTGAATAAAGAGGGGCTCTTAATGGCTCCGGCATATGGTGTCTCGAACATGCTCAAAGATGCCGGGCTGTCATTTGGCGATTTCGACTTGTTTGAAATACACGAAGCGTTCGCCGCGCAGACTCTGGCGACACTTAAGGCATGGGAATCAGCAGACTTCTGCCGTGACAAACTCGGTCGTGACGAGGCGATGGGCAGTATCGATCGATCGCTCCTGAATACGAAAGGCGGTAGTGTAGCTATTGGTCACCCGTTCGCGGCCACCGGCGCGCGACTTTTGGCGACACTCGCCAAGTTGCTTAATGAAAAGGCATCCGGTCGTGGCTTGATATCAGTCTGCACCGCCGGGGGCATGGGCGTTACAGCCATCGTCGAAAAATAGACAACCAAGCCGTGTTTTATGTTCCTGGCTTTATATTGTTAAGCTAATGATGTCCTGCATCGTCAATAAAGAGATCAAAGTAAACGATGAGTCTATTTGACCAGATTCTGATCACGGTAAATGCAATCCTTTGGCATGACTCCGTGCTTTATCTATTGCTGGGAACCGGCATTCTGTTCACGTTTTGGAGCGGCTTCTGTCAGTACCGGTCCATCACACATGGCGTGCAGGTCGTTCGAGGTGTCTATGACGATCCGGACGATCCTGGTGCAATCAATCACTTTCAAGCACTATCGGCGGCACTGTCAGCTACAGTAGGTCTTGGCAACATCGGCGGGGTCGCGCTTGCTATCGCACTCGGCGGGCCGGGTGCCGTGTTCTGGATGTGGATCGTCGGGTTCTTTGGTATGTCGATCAAACTGACGGAAGTCACATTATCGATGTTGTATCGAAACACGCACGACCCCGACAACCCTCATGGCGGGCCAATGTGGGTTGTTTCCAAAGCCCTGGCCAACCGCTCGCCAAAGTTAGCCGGCCTGGGTCGCACTATCGGTGTGATTTTTTGTTTGACCGCGCTGATATCGACCGCCACCGGGGGCAATATGTTCCAGGCCTGGAACGTTGGTGTAATCACCGAAGAATATTTCGGTGTGCCCAGTGTCGCGAGCGGAATCATTCTGTCTATTTTGATTGGCATGGTCATCATCGGTGGTATCAAACGCATCGGCGCTGTCGCCGGACGAATGGTTCCGACGATGCTCATACTGTACATACTCGCCGGACTCTATGTCCTGGCCGTGAACTACGCAGAAATACCGAGCATGTTCGCGTTGATCTTTGCCGGCGCATTCTCACAGGTCGAAGCAACCGGCGCGTTTATCGGCGGCACGATGGGTTATGCGTTCCTGTTCGGCATGAAGCGCGCATTATTTTCAAATGAGGCAGGCCAGGGAAGTTCACCGATGGCACATTCGGCCGCCAAAACCGATGAGCCGGTCCGCGAGGGCATCGTTGCGGGCCTGGAGCCGTTCATCGATACCATCGTTGTCTGTACGATTACGGCGCTGGTAATTTTGAGCACCGGCGTCTGGAACCGGGCGCCGGAAGCAACACTCGCACAAGCACCGGAGATGATTCAGGTCGTCGATGGCCAGTGGAGCCTCGAAGCAGTAGTCGCGCCGCCGCGAACAAATGGCGGATGGTCTTCCGATCAAAGTGTCTTCGTCCTGGTGCAAGCGCACGACAACCCGCAAAGCGGCAATGACCTGCATCGACTCGACGGCACGATCTCTGTAACGGATTCCGGCGTCCTGCGAATCACCTGGGCAACGCTGGCGACACCGGCGAAACCCCGGCTTGCAGGTCCCGATATTTATGCAAGTTATGTTGGCGCAACCATGACGGCGAAAGCTTTTGATTCGGTTGTTCCCGGGCTCGGCAAATGGCTCGTGACACTCGCCGTCTGGCTGTTCGCGATCTCGACCTGCATATCATGGAGTTATTACGGCGAACAGGCGTATGTATTTCTGGTGGGAGAGCGGACAGTACTGCCCTACAAATTGATTTTCTGCACATTGACGATTGTCGCTACGCTGGGCTTCCTGAAAACCGATGCTCAACTCGACAACCTGACCGGCTTCGGCAACGGCGTCATGTTATTCGTCAACGTGCCGATCATGTGGCTGCTGGGCAGCCAGGCGATGCTCGCCTACAAGGACTACGTGAACCGTTTCAAGACAGGACGCATGGGCGCCGAACACTCGCCGCCGTCGCTGGAGGACCTGATCAGTGGGCGTGATGTTGAATAGGCCTACAACACGTAAAGAATCAGCGCGGGCATTGTAAGAAAGGACAGAATCGTCGATACCAGGATCGCGCCGGCAATGTCATCCGGGTGCCGATCATAACGAGCCGCCAACAAAAAATTAAACACCGCCAGTGGCATGGCACTTTCGATGATCACAACACCGCGCATCGTCCCTGACAAATCGAATAACTCCGCAACGCCGACGCCGACTGAAAACCCGAGGACCAGGCGAAATGCAGCAAGCCCGATCGCTTTCGCCGGTCGTGTAACGCGAAAATTTGCCAGCGAATATCCGAGTGCGAGGAGCATTAGCGGTATCGCCAGACCCCCGAGCAATTGCACCGTATTCGCGAGCGTCTTCGGCAGCGGCGTATCCGTGGCCAGCAAGGTAACCCCGATAACCGCTGCGTATATCATTGGCGTCGTGACGAGTGTTCGCCAGGCTGGTTCCCGGCCCTGAAACAACGGCCCGAAGATGAACTGAGATACCGAGTAGACAAGGTATACGGCGACTGCCAGGCCCAGACCTTCAGTACCGAATGCGAACAAGCATAAGGGTAAACCGAGGTTGCCGGTGTTGCCGAAAATGACCGGTGGTAAGAAACTTCGCAACGGCTGACGCAAGATACGTAATACCAGTGCACCGGATACCGCGGTGGTCGCGAGAATCGTGATCGAGGTCAGCAGAATCTTTGCAAACTCGGTTGTCTCGGCCTCCAGATTCGAAATGCCGTTCAAAATCAGGCACGGAGCACCGATATTCATGATGATCCGGGTTATAAATTCGCGTTCGAAGGGCAAACCCGAGCGCGCCCAACCGTAACCCAGTAGTGCGCAGATCAGGACGGGGCCAATTATTGGAATGAGTTGTTGATACAAAACGGCTCTCCTGCAAAACCGGATAAAAAGGCACCGGTCACTGCTGTCCCATAATCGACGACCTGATTACATGGAATTTATTTTCTCACGGTAGACGATAAAATCGTCCATCGTGTTTCGACAGAGAATACGTCCGAAGCCTTTTTCGCTATTTTCCGCGTGGAATACTATAGAACGGAGCAAGCCCATGGGTGAGATGATTCAACTGACAGCGAGCGATGGACACCAGCTATCGGCCTACCGGGCCGAACCCGACGGCGCGCCAAAAGCGGGTATTGTTATTCTGCAGGAAATTTTCGGCATAACAACGCATATTCAGACCGTTGCCGATCAATATGCTGAACACGGGTATCTCGTGATTGCGCCTGCCATGTTCGACCGCATTCGGGCCGGCGTGACGCTCGACTACGCCGAGATCGAGCAGGCCCGCGGTCTGATGATGCAACTAAATCTGGATGATGCGGCCCACGATATGGCCGCAGCAGCCGATGCTGCCCGGACTGCCGGAAAAGTCGCGGTAATCGGATATTGCTGGGGTGGCGCAATGGCCGACCTTGCCGCTTGTCAAATCAACGTCAACGCCGCGGTGGCTTATTACGGCCGCATGATCGTCGATTGGCTCGATTTGAGGCCCACCTGCCCGGTCATGTATCACTTCGGTGAGACTGACCCACTGATTCCTGCCGAGACGGTCGAACAAATCAGGGCATCCCGTCCGGATGGAGTCTTTCACGTTTATCCGGGCGCAGGACATGGCTTCAACTGCAAGGAGCGGGCCGATTTTCACGCGGAGAGCGCGACGCTGGCTTTACAGCGCACGCTGCACTTTCTCGACGAGAACTTATAAATTCAATCGGAGCGAAACAGGGGACAGCGAAAAAGGGGACAGGCACCTTTTTTCCTGCGACTGGTGGGACGGGCTAAAGCACCTATTTAAAAAGGAGCCAGTCCCCTTTTGCTCAAGCCTCGTCAGCAACCTGGTTTTCAAGGCAGCCGATCTGATCGATCTCTATTTCGATCCGGTCGCCGGGTTTCAGCCAACGCTGCGGATCCTGTGCATAGCCCACGCCACTCGGTGTCCCGGTGGCGATAACGTCGCCCGGATTGAGTTGGCAAATCGTCGACAAATATTGAATTAATTCGCCAATACCGATGCACAGGTCACCGATATCGCCCCGCTGCATCACATCTCCATTAACTCGCGTCGCCAGGTGCAATTCTCGTAGATCGGCAATTTCATCGACCGTCACCATCCACGGACCAAATGCGCCGCTTTGTGGGAAATTTTTTCCCGGGATAAATTGCGAGGTATGGTACTGATAATCTCGAATGGAACCATCCAGGAAACAGCTGTAACCGGCCACATAATCCATGGCAGCTGCTGCGCTGACGTTACGGGCTGTGCGACCGATAATCACGGCTAACTCGCCCTCATAATCAAACTGCTGCGACACTTTTGGGCGAATAACCGGCTGCCGATGACCCACAAGACTATCCGGAAATCGTACAAAAACAGCGGGATATTTCGATGGGGTACGTCCCATCTCTTTTATATGAGCCCGGTAGTTCATCCCGACGCCAAATATCTTGCCCGGATTCGGTATGACCGGGTCAAATTGAATATGCGCTAACTCGATGTCGGGCCCGTAATCAATAGCATCAAAAATATCTGGAGTTAAACCCGCTGCGATGGCGCTTTTAAGATCCGGGTAGCGAGCGCGAAAATCGCCGGCTACGGGGCGAATTGTCCCATTCGTGACTCCGCCATATGTGGCTAGATCACCGGATCGAAAGCTGGCAAATTTCATCTTCTAAACACCTTGTCGTGAGCCGACGACGGACTGACCAAAGTGGTCACAGGCAATTACGCCGCTCTTAGTCTGCGCCCTTTTCCGATATTATAGGCTCCGAGCCACGGACTTATGCTCAATCGACACGCTTTACGATCCCCCGTCCTTTGGTCAAATTCGTGGCATGATCGTTGCACGTTTGGGCGAGTCGATTAAATAGCAGTATCCGGGACCTACTTACGGTCGGTTAACAAAGCACGAAGACACCGTAGCGCAATATTCCTGCCATCCGGCCTGCAGCTACAATTGCCGACAAGCTTGTGATCACGACTTTAAGACGGGCAAGATCGCGTGTTTTTTCGCGCGACCAAAGAAAAGACGCGTTATATGAAATCAGCTAAAGGCGGCCCGAGACTCACTCAAGGACCCATTGGAGCATCCATCCGGTCTCTGATGTTTCCAATGATGATAGGAATGGTTGCGCTAATTTCCTACAATCTCGCTGACACTTATTTCGTCGGCCAGCTCGGCACAATGGAGCTGGCGGCTATCAGTTTTACCTTCCCCGTCAGTTTTATTGTCGGTGCCGTAACCATGGCTTTCGGTATCGGCACATCTTCGGTCTGCGCCCGCTTGTTCGGCGCGAATAAACTCGAAGACGTCGAGCGGGTCGCAATCCATACGATTATGCTGGGTGCCGTTACGGGACTGCTAGTCGTAGCGATTGGTCTTTCGACGATAGATCCGCTGTTTACTCTGCTGGGCGCTAACGAGACGACCTTGCCCGTCATCCATCGCTACATGCGAATTTATTATTGGGGCGGCCTGTTTCTTGTCTTGCCTATGATTACGAACTCGGTCATGCGAGCATCCGGCAACGCCAAAACTCCGGCGATGATCATGACCGGTTCCGCAATCATGAATGTCATACTGGATCCGATTCTGATATTTGGCCTATTCGGTTTCCCCCGACTCGAAGTCGAAGGTGCCGCCATTGCCACGGTGCTTTCCAATGTCGGAACGATGGTCGTCTCGATTAGTTACGTTGTATTTCATGAACGCCTGATAACATTTCGTCACCTTTGGCCCAAACTCATCCTGGACTCCTGGCGACGTGTTCTGCACGTCGGACTACCTTCCATGACGAGTAGTCTTATCGCGCCTCTCACGACGGCATTCATCACCTACCAGGTGGCGCAGTTCGGTCAGGAAGCCGTGGCCGGTTTCGGTGTCGCCTCACGTATGGAGGGACTGTCGCTGCTCGCCATGATGTCGCTCAGCGCTGCCGTAACGCCGTTTGTCGGCCAAAATTTTGGCGCGCAGAGATACGATCGGGTTGATGACGGTGTCCGCTGGTGTTACCGGTTTTCGCTGATCTATGGCCTTACCGTCGCAGCCATTCTTGCGTTGACATCGGTCTATATCGCCGAGTTTTTCACCGAAGATCCGAAGGCTATCGCAACCGCCAACCTGCATATGCGCATCGTACCGCTGAGTTATTTCCTGTTGGGTTTTGCGATGACGGTGAACGGCGCTTTCAATGCCATCGGCAAGCCCATGCCGGCCATGTTCATATCTTTGACCAGAACTATCCTGCTGTATGCGCCGTTGGCATTCCTGTTAGCCAGCCTGTTCGGCCTGGTCGGCGTGTTTGTGGCAGCCTGCGCGGCAAACCTCTCGGCCGGTACCCTTGGCTTTCTGTGGTTCCGTAGCGCGTTCAAGAAGGTCGTTATCGAGCAGCAAGCCGCTATGCAAACCTGACCGGTGGTAATGGGGACAGTCCCCATTACCCTTTCGCGGAGTCCCATGCAGCGTTCGGGTTAATATTCCGTTGAAGATGAAACTGTTTATAACCGCGATTTTGGTCTGTTACTTGTCTTCGGCCATTGCCGAGGAGACGACGTTGACCCTGGTCAGTAGCTGGAGTCGTCAGCAAAACTTCACGGCCCTGTTCATGCAATATATCGATTCGGTCAACGAGGCCGGTCGGGGTATCGTGCAGATCAAATTTCTCGGCGGACCGGAAGTGATTCCGCAGCGGCAGCTTTTTTATGCATTGCGGCGAGGCGTTGTCGACATGGCCTTTGGCGGCATTACTTATTATCGCGGCGTGCTGCCGGAAGGCGATGCGATTTTCGCGTCGACAATTACGCCGATGCATGCGCGGGAAAACGGAGCACTGGACGCGTTGCAGCCGTATTGGGAGAAGCGTGTCAATGCGCGTTTGATCGGCTGGATGCAATCGGGCGTCGGCGTCAACATTTATCTGACCGACCCACCTCGCTTCGATGACAACGGCATGCCGGATCTTAGTGGTTTGAAAATTCGCACTTCACCATCGAATCGGGAGATTCTGACGCGCCTCGGCGGCCGGGCGATACAAATACCGGTCAAGGAAATTTACACGTCCCTGCAACGAGGCATGGTCGATGGTTTGGCTTTTACGACGACCGGCATGCCGGACCTGGGCATTCATCGTTTCATTCGCTATCGCATTGATCCGGCCTTTCTGCAGCTGGCCATGTGCCTGCAGATGAACCTCGATCGCTGGAACGGACTGAGTCCGGAAGCCAGGGAAATTCTTCAAGCGCAGGCAGATATCTATGCGCGCCAGAATCGGCTCGACTTCTTCGCGATACAGGACAAGGAACTGGAATTCCTCGAACAGCAAGGACTGAAGGCCGTGCCGGTGCCAGATGGATATGCGGATGCGTACAGATCGCTCGCACACGAAGTGGTCTGGGATCGGCTGGCGGCACGCGAACCGGAATCCGCAGCCCGGCTGAAGCCGCTTTTTTACCCCAATAACGGCAATCCCGAACCGGGGGAAGACTATTGATCCGGCTGTATGATCGCCTTATATACGGTTTAGCCAGCCTGGCGGGTGGAATGATTGCCGGTGTTTGCCTGCTAATTGTCTATGACGTAGTCGCGCGCAATCTTGGCCTGCAACCACCGCGGTCGACCGTCGCGTTAACCGAATACGCATTGCTCTATTTTACGATGGCCGCCGCTCCGTATCTCGTTCGGGTCAAGGGACACATCGTCGTCGAAGTCGTTTATCAACGGTTAGGCGGCAAGGTCCAGAAACGCCTCGACAAGGCGATCCTGATTTTTTGCACGATAGTCTCGACAATAATCGGCACACTCGCCCTTATTCTGTTGCTCGACAGCCTCGGTACCGGCGAAATCGAGATCCGCTCCCTCGACATGCCGCGCTGGCTGCTATTTACGCCGCTGGCCGCGGGCTTTTTCCTGATGGCCCTGGAATTCATTCGGTTGCTCGTCAATCGCGATTCGATCTTCCGGTCGCAGGCCGAACAGACCGAATCGTTTTAGGGCGGCGGGAACCCTGATGTCAGCCATTGCACTATCGGAATTTGCCATCGGCGGGCTGATATTCACCCTCGTCATCTTTTTCATGGCCGTCGGAGTTCCCGTCGCGTTCGCTTTCCTCGGCGCAAACCTCGTCGGCGCGTTCCTGCTGATGGGTGGGTGGATCGGTCTCCTGCAACTCGTCGACAACTCGACGAGCCTGATCACCTCGTTCACGCTGGTGGCGGTTCCCATGTTCGTCCTTATGGGTGCGCTGCTGTTTCACAGCGGACTCGCATTGCGTGTTTTCGATGCGCTCGACGCATTGTTTGGTCGAATCCCGGCACGCCTGAGTTATCTGACGGTCGCTGGCGGTGCGACCTTCTCGACACTGACCGGCTCGACGATGGCCAATACTGCGATGCTGGGTTCCATGATGGTTCCCGAGATGACCCGGCGCGGCTACGCGCGGCATATGGCGATCGGTCCTATCATCGGCACCGGCGGTCTCGCCATGCTAATTCCGCCATCATCGCTCGGCGTGCTGCTCGGCAGTCTCGCGCGCATCGATATCGGCGCGTTGCTGATTGCGGGCCTGCTGCCGGGGCTGATTCTTGCCGCACTGTACTGCCTCGTCATCTATATTCAGGCAAAAATTGATCCAGCCAGTGCGCCGACATATACGCTGACGACAGTCAGTCGTAAACGGAAGCTGCAATTATTCATCACGAATATTCTGCCGCTCGGATTCGTGATTTTTTGCGTCGTGGGTTTTATTTTGCTCGGCCTGGCAACCCCGTCTGAAGCCGCAGCCTTCGGTGCGATTTCGGTCGCCATACTCGCCGCCGCGTTTCGCTGCCTGACGCTGGAGTCCCTGCAAAAATCGCTGCTCAGCACCGTCAGCATTACGGGCATGGTGTTCCTGCTCATCATCAGTTCGTCAGTATTCAGCCAACTGCTGGCGTTTTCCGGAACGAGTGGCGCCGCCATCGACTGGGCAATTGCGATCGATGTCGAGCCGATCGCCAAGCTGCTCTTGATGTTCGCAGTTTTGCTGGTACTTGGCATGTTCATGGACCAGATGTCGATTCTGCTGATTACGATTCCGGTCTTTTTCCCGTTAGCGCAGGCGCTGGGTTTCGATATCGTGTGGTTCGGCGTCGTCGTACTGCTGTCACTCGAGATGAGTCTGACGACGCCGCCATTCGGACTTTTGCTGTTCATGATGCTGGGCGTTGCGCCAAAAGGAACGACACTGCCGGATGTCGCGATGGCCGCTATACCCTATTTGCTCTGTGATGCCTTGCTCGTCATCGCACTGATTTTTTTGCCGGGAATTGCGCTTTATCTACCCGGTTTCTTATGACGCTTATCAAACAAGCGCACACAAAGCGATTGCCAGGTTCAAAGCTTCTACACGGGGTTCTCGTTTCCGGGACACTCGGTTCAGATGGACCTGAAAATAGCGGTTTGTGCTACCGCTGCTATTTTTCACCTGCCATGTAGCGATCGAGTTCGGTGTGAAAGTGCCGCAGCCGTTGCTCCTGTTCAGACCATAATGGTCCTTCGAAACCCCGGGAACGGATTCCAGCCTGAACCACGGGCAGCAATTCTGAATCCTGGTCAAGCACGAGACCGAGGTTCGGCGGTTCGCCGATGCTGGTGCGTTCCACGTCCGGCCGGCTCTCGCCCGTGATGTCCGCGCCCTCCGGTAATCCCATCCAGGCGGGCACAGTGTAACTGGGATCTTCACAGGGTCGCCAGAGCGTCATGGTGTTATAGAAGAATCGCTCCGGATGCTCGGGGTGGGGTATAAAGCGCATCAGGAACGCGCCCTCGGCATGCAGGCCGATCTGGACGTTCGGGAATATCCCCGTCGCCCAGCTGTCAGACAACTGGCCGTCGGAAAGCGCCGAGTAATCCAGACCGCAACGAGCCGCCCGTTCGCGTTTGCTGCGCTGAATTGTCTCGCGGACTTCCCGGGCGGAATCATGATATTGGCCGGGATCCATGCCAGCTTCCTGCATCATGAACGCGAGTCCCTCGTCGACTGCTTCCTGGTCCACCACGCGTCCGCTTTTTGCGGCCAGCGGCACGATCATGCGGCTAAAACCATTCGGATACAGATCACACTGCACGTTCAGATCGTTCATGACGGTCTGAGTCTCGGGATGAACTGCGTGCAGATGGTAGGTTTCGTAAAAGGCATCGACCCCGGTTTTCCAGTTCGCTGCCCATTCGCTGATGCTATGACGAACGACAAACATTTCGTCGAGATGGTAATTTTCGAGATAACCGTCCGGCAACCCGATGAACTCATCCAGCGGTGCTGCGTTGTTATCCATGTTGATAAAGATCAGACCGGCGCGAGTCTCGCATTTGACTCGACGCAAGTTCGGTCGATGGCAGATGACCTCCGGACGAAACGTCTCTTCGTCGGTTATTTTCTCGGGGGCGCCGTCTAATGCGTACTGCCACGAGTGAAACGAACAGGTAAACCTCGGCACGCTGCCGAAATCGTTAAGCACCAATTGATTGCCACGATGCTGGCAAACATTATAGAACGCCTTGATGTCGCCGGCATCGGTGCGCGTGATCAGAAAATTTTCACGCCCTAATGCAAACGTGAAATAATCCCCGGGTTCCCGCACGTCGGAAACCACGCCGGCAATCAACCAGACACGCGGCCACAGCTGCTCCCACTCACGCTCCATCCATTCACGGCTGTAATAACGTTCAGGTTCCGTACGCGCTGTACCGTTATCGATATATTTGACCTTGGCCTCAAGGGAGTCGGCCGGCGCGGACGCGTTGACGGCCCAGCCCTTGCGAAAATCGTAGGCCACAATCACTCCTATATATAGTGTTCAAGGCACGCTGAAACGGCGGCCAGTATAGCAGTTGAAAAAAACAAGCATGATTGTTTTGTTTAGCGCCAGAGGCCTGTCAGGGCCACATTTGTTGGCGCCACGAGCCATCGCTGAGAATGCAACTGGCCTTGTGGCAAATTCGCAACAAACCAGCAGAAGTACTGGAAATCAAAAGTTCGATTTCGTTGGTTTGCAGGGAAACAGTCCAGACTGCTTTTTTTTTGCTGTGGATAGCGTTAGAGTTTCGATAGAGAACTTCGCGAGGGTGTCGCAATGGCTTCGCCCCGCCGATTTCGCCCGAGAATCATTTTGGCTCATTCGTCAACAGGGGGGATTCCTATGACGACGATCCGTTCCCATCTCACTTCTTTCGTTTGCCACCTGACATTTTTCGCCGGCGCTGCCGCTACATCCTTTGCCATGACGTTGCTGTTGCCATTGACCGCCGAGGCTGCAGTACTCGACGAAATAACGGTCATGGCGACCCGGCGCGCCGAGACAGATATCCAGACCACGCCCATCTCGGTAACGCCCGTCAATGAAGTTCAGATCGACAGGCTGGTCGGACGTGATCTGCTGTCACTTGCCATCGAAGCGCCTAACGTGGTCGCGGGCAAGCAGCCCGGATTTAACTCGGCGAACTGGGCAATCCGGGGCGTCGGGCAAGCCAGCATCATTCTGTACTTCGAATCGCAGGTCGGTACGACGGTGGATGACTTTGTTATTCCCCATATTCAGACCGCCAATATCGAAATGCTGGACCTCGACACGGTGGAAATCCTGCGCGGTCCCCAAGGGACGCTGTTTGGTAAGAACACCACCGGTGGTGTCATCAACGTGCGCACGAAGCCGGCCGATCTGGAGGAAGGCAGTTTCGAGGTGCGGGGTAAGGTCGCCGAGTTCGGTCGCACCGAGGGACAAGCAATATTAAATATCCCGTTCGCGGAGAACTGGGCGTTTCGCGCAGCGGGCATGTACATGAAATCGGACGGCTACTTCGAGAACGGCGCCGCCTATGGGCCGGTAACTATCCCCCCTTTTCCTGGCTTCCCCACCGATTATCCGCTCGAAGGAGCCACCGGTCAGGGGGACGGTTCCGATGTGGGCGGGGATGATCTGTTCAGCGGTCGTTTCAAGCTGAGATGGCAGCCGACGGAGGACCTGAATTTGAATCTCACCTACGAAATCGTCCGTGACCAAGGAGACACACCTGTTTCGGTCAACGGCACGCCTAACAATGAACCGGGTTACCTGTGGAACCTTCTTGGATTCAGCGCGGACCTGAGTGGTGACCAGACCAAGCAGGGCGCCGTCACCAACCGGGAGGACGTCCTTATGCAAATGGGCAGCAGAGGCCATGAAACCGATGTGGATGGCGTCTACTTCAATGCGGACTGGTCCTTCAGCGATAACTACACCCTGACGGGTATGGTCGGGTACCGTGAGACATCGTCATGGCTGCCCAGTACCTATACCGGTGAAGTGGGACCGGTTTCGCTGTTTGACGCAAACCGGCAGGACGAACGTGAGACGACCCAGCTGGAAGTGCGGTTGGCATCCGACTTGGACGGCCCGTTCAACTGGCTGGCGGGTGCTTTCTATCAGAAGGACGACACGCTGTTCACCGTGGCGCAGGCCCTGGGATTTGTGGACATGACAATTGACAGTGCAGCGTTTTTCGGTGATCCCTTGTTTTTTAACAACAATCCGCAAGTGCTTTCCAACGGTCAGGACTCTGAGTCCTACGCTTTTTTCGCTGACGGCACGTGGGACGTGACCGAAAAATGGACCCTCAGCGCAGGCGCCCGCTGGACCCATGAGGAGAAAGACTGGACCGGACGTAACCAAAGGTTCACCCAGGCGCTGCAGAGTTCAAGTGACCCCGGTGGTTGCGATCCGGCTTTCTTCGGTGGTCCAACGTGGCAGGAACTCGGCGAACCGCTCGCAGCGGCGGATTTCTCGACCTGGGACTGCGGCGTGATACGTGACAGCGAGGAGTGGGACGAACCCACCTGGCGGTTTGCCGCGTCCTATCAGGTTACGGACGACCTGTTCACGTATTTCAATTACGCTCGCGGCTTCAAGAGCGGCGGCTACAATGACCAGGCCGGCACCAGCGGCAGCCTCGAGCCCATCCAGGCCCGACCGACCGACCCGGAGACCGCTGATTCCTTCGAACTCGGTCTGCGTTCGGACCCGCTGGAAAACCTGCGCCTGAACCTGACGGCTTTTTATGTGGTCTACGATGATTCCATCCAACCGCTGGTGGCGGCAGTCAGCCGGCCGCCAGAAGAGGGGGGGGATTTTGAGGCAACACGCTTCTTCAACGCGGCGGAGATCACGGTCTGGGGTATCGAGTTTGAACCGACCTGGCTGGTCACCGAGCAATTTACCCTGCGGGGTAATCTCGGCTACCTGGACGCTGAGTTTGACAAGTTCGAAGCGGATACGAACCTTGACGGTATGATCGACACGGATCTCTCCGGTAACCCGGTGGCCCGGACGCCGGAGCTAACCTGGAGCCTGTTTGCTTTGTATGAGCACGACCTTCTGGGTGGCCGGGTCGATTGGTCGGCCGACCTCAGCTATGAGGACTCAGCGGTCTACGCATACACGGCCGTGCCGGACACTCCGAACGGCATGACCGACGACCGGACTTTGCTCAATGCCTCTGTCACCTACACCTCCAGAAATGATCTCTGGTGGGTCAGGGCCTACGGCAAGAATCTCACCGACGAAGAGTATCGAATCGGCGAACTTCCCGTGGGCGGATTGTGGGTTATGACGTACTGGGGTGAGCCCAGAGTACTGGGCGTCGAAGCCGGAATGAAATTTGGCTGGTAGTACCGAGTCACCTTTGATATGCGCTACAAAAGGCCGGCTTTGCCGGCCTTTTCTTTGCGTCCATAATTAGGACCGCACAGGGAGTGCATCATGAGCGAATCACCAAAACTCGAAGGCAAGGTCGCGATCATCACCGGTGCGGCCAGCGGTATCGGCCGGGCCACGGCGATTTTATTTCTACAGCACGGCGCGAAAACATTCCTCGTCGATCTGCCGGAGCAGAATCTCGTGGATCAGTTCGACGATTACGATCACGCGCGGACGCTCGAAATCGATATCACCGACGCCGATGCGCCCAAAAAAATCGTGGACGGCGCCATGGAAGTTTTCGGCGGCGTCGATATCCTGATGAACAACGCGGGGATTGCCATCGGCGCGGATCTCGAATCAACCACTGACGAGGTCTGGGACCGGGTCATGGCCGTCAATGTGACTGCGATGTTCCGTATCTCGCGCGAGGCCGTCCCGCACATGCGGCAACGCGGTCGCGGACGCATCATCAACGTCGGCTCGATCATGTCGGACATGGGCGGCCCGGGTCTCTGCGCCTACGGCGCCTCCAAACACGCCGTCGCGGGACTGAGCAAGGCCATGGCCGTGGACCTCGGCCAATACCAGATTACCGTGAACTACCTGCAGCCGGGCGCCATAGTGACGGCATTGTCGGCGCCGTTCTTCGAAGACCCCGAGTTCCGTACCTATTGGGAAGATAAAGCGCCGGTTGGCCGGCTGGGCCAGCCCGAAGACGTCGCGGCCGCCGCGCTGTTTCTCGCTTCCGACGAAGCGGAGTTCGTTTCCGGGGTCGGCTTTAATGTGGACGGCGGCGCGATCGTAAAATTTTAAGCGCCGCGTATATCACGCCGCATTCTGTCCGAATGGACAGTACTCTTCACGCTCCACGAGGTGCAGGATAAAGGACAGCTTCGCCATGCCGGCGACCACGGCCATGACCGTGCCGAGTTCGCAAATCTCCGCGTCACTGAAGTGTGCCGAGAGCCGCGCATAACGATCAGCGGTCATGTCGCCGGCCATATTCGTCAGGACGATTTGATCCGCAAATTCCAGGACGGCTTTCTCGGCATCGGTGAATGGACCGTGCTCATAGTCGTCCATCGCATCGACCTGTGCCTGCGTAATGCCGGCTTCCAACGCACCGGGGACATTCTGCTTGTTACAGGTTCGGCAGCCGTGCACGAGTGAAAGTTTCAGTCGCACGAGTTGTTTATAATGATTGTCGACAGCGCCGCCGAAAAATAACTTCGTGTAAAAATCGTTCATCACGAACCGCAAGACGTCGGGCGCCTGTGCAAAAACTTCGACAAAAGTGGGTTCTCCGGTCAGACCGTTCAACGCATCCCAGGCCGGCTTGAATTCCTCCGGTAACTGGTCTCTGGGAATACTGGCGAGTGGTGTATCGGCCATGATGCGCTCCTCGAGTCGCCGCTGACTTACATCAAAGGGTTCATTCAACTGGCGAGGCCGAACACGGAAACGCTGGCGATATTTCGTATCGGTATGCCACCCAGATTGTGGGTCATGCCGATCGACGGTGAATCGAGTTGTCGTTCGCCGGCCCGGCCCAGCAGTTGAAGATAAATCTCATAGGCCATACGCAGGCCCGAAGCGCCAATCGGGTGGCCGAAACATTTCAGTCCACCATCTACCTGGCAGGGCACCGAACCGTCGCGATCGTAAACGCCGTCGAGAATGTCTTTGGGCGCAGCGCCAGGTTCCGATAACCCGAGGTCTTCCATGACGATCAGTTCGGTAATCGAGAAGCAGTCGTGCACTTCAAGAAGATCGATCTCGACGCGGGGATTCTCGATACCGGCCTCTTTATAAGCGCGCTTAGCTGCTGTCCGGGTCGTCAACGTATAACTGCCATCCCAGGACGCGTGGCCGGACTCGGTACCATTGCTCGCCGCCAGCTGCAGCGCCTTGATGGCGACGAGGTCCCGCTTGCCCAGGCTGCGGGCAACTTCCGGTGACGTGACGATCGCGCAGGCCGCCCCGTCGCTGACGCCGCAACAATCGTAAAGCCCCAGTGGATGCGCGACCGTCGGCGCATTCAGCACCTGCTCCATGCTGACGGCTTTGCGTAAATGCGCCTTCGGATTCAGCGCCCCGTTCTGGTGGCTCTTCCACGACACATGCGCCATGGCCTGTTTGAGATCATCCATGGCGATGCCGGTCCGTGCGCTGTAAGCACTGGCCAATTGGGCAAACGCGCCCGGTGCCGTGTAGTTCGGCATCCAGAGATCGTCGAAACTGCCCTTGGTCCGTTCCGGCAAGCCGGCATATCCCGAATCCTTGAGCTTCTCCATGCCGAGCGCCAAAGCAATATCACAGGCACCTGACGCCACAGCATAAGTGGCGCCGCGCAGCGCTTCCGAACCCGTCGCGCAAAGATTTTCGACGCGCGTAACCGGAACGTTCGGCAGACGCAACGCCATGGAAAGTGGTATCGCCGATTTTCCGACGCTCTGTTCGTCGTAGAACACGCCAAGCCAGCCCGCTTCGATCTGATCCCGTTCGATTCCGGCATCGTCCAGGGCTTCCGTGAACGCCTCCAGCATCAATTCTTCCGGGCCGGCATCCCAGCGTTCGCCGAAACGCGCACAACCCATGCCGAGGATGACGACTTTGTCGCTTATGCCCGTAGCCATTTCTTATTACGCCTCCACTGGAGTCGGTTTCCAGAAATACCGCGTGAAGCTGCGTCGCGCGTCCACATCCTTGATGCGAAACCGCATCTCCACCGGCATGCCGATAGCCAGCGTGCCCGGCTCGCAGTCGGTGAACTCCATCAAAATATTTCCGCCGCCTTCGATTTCGACGTTACCGTATTGCATCGGCGGGTTCGGACAATAAGCCAGCCAGTCCTCGGTAAACGATTTCACCTTACCTTTCACGCCGGACAGTGAGACCGGTTCCTGGGTATCGAGTTCCCGGCATTCGGGATTCACGCAAATTCTGGTACTCGGAAATTGCACCGTGCCGCACTTTTCGCAGCGGCCACCCATGAATCCCGTCACGCTGTCGCGGTTCCGGTACAAAGCCGTCAGTGCGGTGCGGTTATCGAACTCCGCACGGTTTCCCCAGTCCACGGGCACCGCGCCCTGATGAGTCAGGTAACGCAGGTAGCTGGTTTCCTCCCGTCGATGCTCGAGGTGGCCGGCGACCCCGAGGTGCGGATGATAATCCGCAATCCGCGCAGTCGCCTCGAACAAAAACGCATCGACACCCTGGCCAAAACCGACCAGCAATATTTTCGCACCCGGTGATGCCTGCTCCAGGGTGCGTGCCAACAGCAGCAGCGGATGTGCCGTGCCCGTATGGCCGCATTGCGCAACCAGATCATCCGCCAGCGCCGATACCGTAAGTCCCAGTGTCTTGCAAAGCCGCGTGGCCACGCGCGCGGGACAGGTAAAAATCACGTGGTCGATGTTGTCCGCGGCAACACCGGCTTCTTCCAGCAGCGGCTGAACGGTCCCGGGAATCAACTTGAAAAAGCCTTCGTCTCTGACCCACCGATCTTCGACCGTGTAATCGAAACGCTCACCCCGCGCCCGGTAATGGTCGACGAGGTCGCGGCTGATAGCACGATGCGCAAGTGTGCGTGCCAATAGCCCGTCACCGCCGCCGACGAGCATTGCTGTGGCGGCATGACCGATTTGCATCTCCAAAGGACTGGCCGGGCGGGCTTCCCGGCAGTCGCTGGCGATCACGAGTGACGAGCCATCGCCGGCGCGCAAGGCATTGGCCAGTGCAGCAGTGCCGGCGCGCAGCGAAGTCGTCATGTCCAGGGTGTTAATCCGTTCGTCCAGACCCAGAGCTTCTACGACCACGGCCGCGTTGTCGCGGTCCGCATAAGGCAGCGTGGTGGATGCCAGTGCCAGGGTTTGTGGCGCATCGCAGTCGGCCAGATTGCAGTCGCGGGCCGCTTCCACGGCCATGGTCAAACTGTCTTCGTCCCAGGCGCGAATTGCGCGCTCACCTTTTGCCTGTGCCTTCAGGGCGGGATTCGCCCAGGCCATGGCATCCGCGATGGTCTTGCGAGGCAACCGCCGCTGCGGGACGTACGCGCCGAAAGCCAGAATGCCGCGCTCGCTCATCGCCAACCGTCCGTGATCCAGTCATCCAAAACGGGAGCCACCCGCAAGGTTTCCGGAATGCGCTGGATGCCAATGCGGCGGTCGAGTTCCTCGTGCCAGTGATAGATGCGTCGTTCCTGATAACTCAATGGCGTGCTCCGAAATCCTGCTGACTCTATGGACGCCTGCATCTTCTCGATGAATGCCAGGTCTTCGTCCAGTATTCGCTCGTAATTACCAAGGCGAACATCCCAATGGGCATCCCGCGGGCCGTCGCCCCAGTCTGGAGCGAACCATATCACCTCCAGCAGGGATCGCCGCTCCGAAATGGGCCAGACCAGGTTGAACGGCAGGCCCGTCGGCGCCACCGGCGTCACGAGGTTTGGAAAAACATTAAAACTCGGACTGGCCTCGCGCTCAATCTCGGTTGCCTCGGCCATCTCGGGCATGCCCTTGACGCCCGGATCGACCCAGCCGGCTCGGCGGTTTGGAGTCAGCATCAGCGAATGTCCGTGCGGCCAGAGAATAATATTAGTGCCACGATGATCCAGAAAGCGATCCACGGTTTTCGGGTGCGTCGACCCGAGGTGATAGACCTCCAAAAATGTCTCGAGGAACGTTTTCGCATTGCAATTCACCTCTAACGTTCGTTGAGCAACGAGGCGAAGCGTGTCCAGGGGCAAGGCGCCGAAATAATCATGAATCGGACCGAGGTAGTCGGCCAGCGGCGGTGCATCAGGATCCTCATTAATGAAAATCCAGTTGCCAAGCTGCTCGCAATGCACCGGCAACAGGCTTCGGCAACTCTTATCCAGTCCGACGAAATCGCGCGGATCCCTGAGGCTGATCAGCTCGCCGGTGAGCTGGTAAGTCCAGCCATGAAAACCGCAGACCAGCCCTCCGGGAACGGTGCCAGTTTCCTCTCTGACCAGCGGGCCGCCCCGGTGTCGGCAGGTGTTATAAAACGCCCGGATCCGGCCGTCGTGATCCCGCAGAATCAGAATCGGTGATCCGGTGCGCTGCCAAAGCTTGAAGCTGCCCGGCTCGGGTAGCTCATCGACATGGCCGGCATACAACCAGGATTTCGACCAGAGGTGCTGTCGTTCGAGGCGCAGAAAATCCGGATCGCTGTAACGGCCGCCCGGAATGTCGGGCAATTGCGGGAATCCTTCCGGCGGTCCGTTGCGATTGCGTTCGTATTCGATACCGGCCTTGAGATGTTCGATGACTTGCGGATCCATCGCAAAAGTATACGAAGGGGTCGGCAGTAAAGAAACAAGCCCGACTGTTTATCGGCCGGGACCGCGTGCGATAATGCTTTCGGCCAAATAAACCTCGGGGCCATCGTGACCGACATCATCCTGCACCATTTCGATCTCTCGCCTTTCGCCGAAAAGATTCGGCTCGCGCTGGGTTTCAAGAACCTGTCCTGGCGTTCCGTACAAATACCATTGATCATGCCGAAACCCGACCTGACCGCATTGACGGGGGGCTATCGCAAAACACCTGTCATGCAAATCGGTGCCGACATTTACTGCGATACC
>Ga0224512_10000563_pt1 | contig 38865 bp, 33 predicted proteins | sample SF_May12_sed_USG_4_FD_169103 | JGI IMG/M metagenome (GOLD analysis project Ga0224512, IMG submission 169103) | Sediment microbial communities from San Francisco Bay, California, United States - SF_May12_sed_USGS_13 | ecosystem: Environmental > Aquatic > Marine > Sediment | place: USA... | reverse complement strand
GCTACATCGAGTCTTTCTACAATAGTGAACGACGGCATCAACACATTGGGGGTGTTAGTCCCGAGGCTTTCGAGACTACAATGATGGGAGCTTGAGTCTAGTGTCCACAAAACACTGGTAACTCCAAGCCACCCAAAAGCTGCCATTCGGCTGCTAGACTCCTGAATGACTGCTACTGACCCAAAGGCGACATTCGCGATCTGGCGAAAAATCTTAATTTTTATCATCGCTGGCAACATCGGATTGCTGGCTGCAATGTGGTTACTGTCGTTATTGGTCTCAGACATATGCCTCGACCGGGGCGGGCGCATTGGCCGGACATGGGCGGAGTGCGAGTTCCAGGCAGGTGAGATTGCCGCGTGGTCAGACTATGTCGGCATAACCCCGGTTGTAATCAGCATCGCTGTATGGATCGGTCTGTGGGCTCTATCGCACAGAGTTATTTCAAACGTCGCAAACCGAGGAAAATAGCCGGTTGGCCACGCAAACGATCAAGATTTTTGCACGCATCAGCGGGTTAATAGTTCTCGCGATATTGGTCTCCTATTTTCTTGCCGCCGGTTGGTGGTGGCTGTGGATGTATCAAGGCTGGATAGGCCCGGTACCGTTTCTCCATTGGTTCATCTGGTCAGATGGCGAAGGATCGTACAACCTCACTCTTAACGAAATGTGGATAACAGCTTTTGTTTTTCTCGTTGTAATCTGGCTCATCGCGGCAAGGGCGCGGCAAAGGCGATGACCGTCCGGTTCTGGCCGTTAGCGGACGTCCAAATTGTCTGAATTCGAGCCATCTGAATGACCGCTTCGGAGAAAAGCGGACGTTCGGGACGACCATAGGTCCGTCCCAGGCTATTTCAGGCGAACGCGTGTGAGCACTGTCGGAACAGTGCAAATCACGCCCCCGCTACCAAACACAAAGGCCGGGCCCCAACGGAGTCCGGCTTTTTCTTTTCTGCCGATTTCGGCAAGAAATCGAAGTTGTTGCGTGGTGCGCAGCACGCTATACTGTTCCGGTGATCAAGTCGTTCAAGCACAAAGGCCTGAGGCGTTACCACGAGACAGGAAGCAAATCGGGTATCCAGGCCAAACATGCAAGTCGACTACGTTTACAACTGGCGGCTCTGGATACCGCTCGGGTGATTGACGATATGGACGTGCCTGGTTATCGGCTTCATCCACTCAAAGGGCGAGCAAAAACCGGTGGTCGATATGGGTCAGCGGAAACTGGAGGCTGACCTTCGAATTCAGAGACGGCAACGCGTACGTGTTGGACTACGAGGACTATCATTGATGGCTATGCATAATCCCCCGCACCCGGGCGAGTTTATTCGGGAAACATATCTTGAGCCGTTCGGTATAAGTATCCGGTCGTTGGCTGAGAATTTAAACGTCGCTGCTTCTACTTTGGCGCGTGTAGTCGCCGAGCGCAGTGCAGTGAGTCCCGAAATGGCGTTGCGCTTGTCAAAGGCGCTGGGTCGATCTCCGGAGAGCTGGTTGGCCATGCAGAATAACTACGATCTCTGGCAGGCACGAAAGTCAGCGAATCTCTCAAAAGTGCGCAAGATGCCGTTCGCGGCAAACGCCTAGAGGAAGGCGAGGGTGACTGTGTTACCGAAATGGAAAAAGAATGGGCCCCTTGTGGGGCCCATTTTCGTTTGGAAGAGCTGGAAGAGTACGATTCTGTATCTAAACCAGCCTACGGAGGCATATCGAAATTAGTAGCCGTTGGCTCCTCTTAGGAAAGGCGGAATTTCCGGAGCCTCGGTCCAACGCCAGATTGCGGTTGGCGTCTGCCTGTCTATGGTCCATTCTGCGGTGCCAGTATCGAAGAGGAACGTATTACCCCTGAGTTCCGGCATTTCATAGGATACCTTTCCACCGATCATCGTCATGACGGATGTCAGTTGATCCAGTTCTTCAACGGGTGCGGCCATGTAATCACCGTTTAGAATGACTATGTCCGCAAATTTGCCGGGTTCAATAGATCCCAGGGCATTTTCTTTCCATAGCGGATAGGCAGCCCAACGGGTCATCATCAGCATCAGTGTCATGCGGTCAGGTACGGCTTCTTCTTGTACACCCCATGTCTCACCATTGATTTTCCGCGTGAGCCACATCACACCATCTTCGAAGGGAGAATTCCGTAAGCCACGTTGGATACCGAATTCGCTGATAACGGTATTAACACCGGCTTTCATCATGCTCGCTACTGGGGCGTTCCAGGTCAGGTATTCCTCTCCGTAGCCTTCCTTGATTACCTGTGTCGGAACTTCAGTTGCATCACAGGAAAAAGTGTGGCCCAACCTTGCCGCGATCTCTATCTGCTCCGGTGTCACCGAGTGACAGTGGTCACTCTGAATTCGCAACTGGCGTATTCGTTCATCGGACATATGGCTGCGGTAGGTGCTGAACATGATTTCCACGGAACCGTCTCCGGAGGAATGCCATCCCGGAATATTGCTGATACGACCCTCAGCAGCCAGTTCCGCCAGGGTCACCAGATGGTCCGTGCGGCGTCCGCGATTGGGAACGACATTCCGCTCATCGATCGCCTTGATATCGATACCTGGCGGTTCCGGAGGACATTGTTCCCGGGCTTTGATGTCATCATTCTTCGCGACCATGGAGGTACACCAGGCGACGCCCCCGGCATCGATGCCGCCGACACTGCTGCCGGTGCTGAAGAACCAGTCCGATCCGTGACCCAACCAGTCACCGATACGGCGGTAGGATTCCTTGATACTGTCGGAGAAAGGCTGCAGCCAGCGATGATCCCAGGCCATGCGTATGGGCATGAGGTCGTTTCTGTCCATGTGGTTGGTCGCACTGAAACCGCCTTCGCACTGGATATGGCTCTTGTAGGTAGTCACCCCGATCTGGGCATTGGCCTGCATGACCTCGAAATACCCCTGTATGTACTTGTTAAAAGTGTCCTGGTCCTGCGCCGCAATCAAATCCAGGCTGGTGCATCGTGAGAAATCAGAATACTCACCCGACCAACCGGTCTCCTTGTCCACCATCCAGTAGTCCGAGGGCATTTCGTTCCCGTAGTAATGTTCAATGGCCTCGATGGCCCTGCTATTCATGACAGATCCACCGCGGGTCACCACGAAAACAGGATGGTCCGGGGCTAGCTGATCCAGATCCCTTCTGACGACAGTTCTGCCGAACGCGTTGACCGCGACTCCAGGGGGGTTGACCCTAATGCGTATCCACTTCCCTGCAGGTATCTGTTGTGCACGGGCCCGCACAGCACGGGCAAGCATCTCCGCTGCATGCTCAGGATTGTCAACCTGTAACCGGATTACCAGCAAGTCGGGTACATATTTTACGACCCATGGAAAACCCGTTGCGGTTTCATAGATATGATTATGGGTGTCAATCAGACCGGGTATAACGGTATTGCCCTTGGCATCGATAACCTCGGTCCAGTCGGCTATGAGTTGTCGAATTTCTTCATTGCTGCCAACGGCCATGATCCGATCCCCCTGTACCGCAACTGCTTCGGCAACGGTAACCTGATCGGGGTTATCATTATCTGATGTGATGACCTTGCCGTTGATAATGGCGGTTTCAGCATAAGGTGATTGGGCCGAGTACGTGTTGATGCCAATAATGAGTCCACACACTAGACTTATAAGCTGTAGGAATACTTTACTGCCTGATCTGTTGAAGAGGGCCATTTTTCACTCCTCTCTTTGCTCAAGATAAACGAAAGGAAATTCTATCGCGTTAGTGAGGCCCCCGGAATGGCACGGGATCGCCGCGTCTTGTTGCAGGGGGTGAAAGAGCGCGTAAGCCATTGATCTGGACCGGTCGCGGCATAATTTGGCACCCAATCCGGTGGCCTTGCCTGGTCCATTTCCCGGATCTCGGCGATCTGGAGGTATTAGGGCGGTTTGCACGGCGATAATCGAATTGACGTCAACGTTGAGACAGGCGAGATTTCCAAGCAAGCAGCAGGGGTCGCTTGCGCTGGCTAACACCTGCTCGCTCCCTCGCTACCAGGAAATCAAGCCGGCCCCAATAAAGGGGCCGGCTTTTTTCTTGGCACGAGTCAATCGTAGGTGTCCACCAAACCTGGCAAGGCCTAATAGCTGCCATGGGGCTAAACTTAGGCTGAAGGGCAACTACTGCCCCCAAATCTGACATTTGATTGTAGCGCGCAGCTATCGATATCTCGATGCCTGTAGCGCATCGAGATGCAGCAAATCCTTTTCGCTTGAACGTATCATTTTATAGCGAATAACGTACTCCAGCCTTACAAAGGGTAGGGCATCAATTACCTCTGCTGATTCGATAAGCTCATCTACGTCAAATTCGCCAATCTCCCACTTCGTTCCAAAGGTGACGGCGCCATCAAGAATCGTCGCGACAGTTACATCATAAGCGGGCAGATATTCAACAGCGCCCATCGAGCTGACCAGATCCCAAACGTCTTGATGACAAATAACATCCAAGTCGTTGGTAAATGGAACAATCCCCCTTATGATCAACGGCCCGCTCCCAAAAATTGCATATCCTTTTGGACGCAGATCAAGTTGTCTGAGGCGGTCAAACACAGTCATTGCCATGGATCGAAATTACCTCATGCAGGGGTTCGGTTTCCACGCGAATTTGAGTTGTCGATCGCCAGGCCACTCGCGGATGCTTCCTGCCGCCGAATGTTCTGGTTCCACGGGGCAGCTATATTTCGGATTGCGGCCGGTCGGCGAATGGCGTTAGACAGGCTTTGATGACCAGCAGCGGATACTCAATCCACGGCTGATAACTGCGTGCGCCTGATACGTGTTTAAAGCCGCAATTAGTCTAGTATTGGACCGAAAGACCGCTAGTGAACCCGAAGCCGACATTATTAAGACTACCGAGAAATGATTGAAACGGGCCGTCGCTAACAGTATCGATACAAGAATGTTTGGGGAAGTAATCATGAATTCAGTCCTGAAGACGACCAGCATTTGTGGCTGTTTATTGTTCGGCGTATGCGCGAATGCCCAAGAGACTGTGACTGGCGGAGAATTCTTCGAAAGTCGTGGTGTCGATTTTGACAACATCGAACTGAGGATCGAGACCGTTTCGCCGGGGCTCCATGTATTGAGCGGCGCTGGGGGGAACGTCGCCGTATCTATTGGTGACCAGGGTGTTTTGGTCGTAGACGATAAGTTTCCTACAGTGGTACCGAAAATTGAGGATGCAATCAGCCGACTTGGTGGCGGTAATATCGACTTCGTCATCAACACCCACTGGCACTTCGATCACATTGGCGGGAACCCGTTGCTAAGTCGGAGCGGAAGCTGGATCGTTTCGCACGATAACTCCCGGCGTATGATGACAGGCAGCCAGCTAGTAAACATCGTCAGGGTTGTAGTGGATCAACCGCCTTCTCCCCCTGAAGGACTTGCGGTGATCACATATAGGGACCGCATGCAATTTCATTTCACGAAGCAAGAGGTGATCCGATTCGCCTGCTTGACCGCGCGTACATCAGTCTGTCGCGATAACCTGTTGCGCGCATCGGGAAATACTCACGCAGATTTATCGCCGCGAGAACGACCGTTTCTCGTCGATAGCGGCAGCCGGTCACTCTGAATTATGATGTCGACTCCTGACCCAAAGCAGATTTTTCTAGGAACAGACCGCCACTTCATGATTGGTTACTGGAGAATTCAACGGAAGCGCTCGACAATTTGGAAACGCAACCCTGAAATGAAGATAAGGACTATATTTGCGACAATCCTATTCGTAGCTGGATTGTACGGCATCATGTTTGGAGTAAACCCGACATATCGCTCGCTTGGATTCGTCGCCCTTATCTGGGGCGGTTGGTGGGTCGGCGAGGCGATTCGGGGACGCAAGAATCCTTAGCTTTACTACAACTACTACCGCACAGGAGCCGAAAAGGGTGCCGTTAACGCACCGCTTACAATTCAACTGCTTAATTGTGCGATGCGAGAAACGTCAGCACCATTTCATTGAAGTCGTCTGGATTTTCCATCGCCAAACTATGCGAGGCCGCCGGCAGGATCGCTCTTTCCACGTTGGGCATGCATTGTGCGAGCACCGTGTTCTGCAATACGAACATCGGTGGACTCAACTCACCGTGGATCAGCAGTGTCGGCAGACGTATCTGACTTGCCTCTTCGCAGCTGATGCGGGGACGATTCACGTTGTCTAATCGTGACTTTCGCAGAGAGGGAGCATTCTGCAGCATGCCCTCTTGAAATTCACGAGGTAGATCGTCGAAGCCTTTCGCGCCGCCTTGAACACCGTCAATGAAGAGCCTGACTGCCTCTTCGTCGTTGCCAGCTTGAAATGCGGCAGTGACAGGTCCATATACCTCTTCTTGAAAGGTCTTACGAAACGCTGCTCCTTCTGGCATTGCGGCGAGTAATTCTGATACGGCAGGCTCTCCAAGGGTCAAACTGGCTAGATATTCCGGGTAATCGCGAGCGAACATCAGCGAGATTGCACCACCGCCCGAATGGCCAACCAGGTGGATTGGAGCGATGTCGAGTGCGTCGATGAACGTCCTCAGATCCTCGACCTGATAGTAAGCGGTCTCCTCGAGAGCATCGGGCGGGAACTCGTTCGGATAGTGATATCGACGACTGTAGGAGATCGCCCGATAATTCTCCGAGAAAGCATAGAGCTGGCCATCCCAGGTTCGGTAATCGCCGAGCGACCCGTGCACAAAAACAACCGGTGTTCCCTGGCCGCGCTCAATGTAGTGAAGCGTAGTGTCATTGACACGTATCGACTTCAATTCGACTCGATCTTCCGAGCTTGTCGCCTGTTCTGTAGAGTCTACGCACGCCACCAGAGAGATTGTTGCGAGCAGTCCCAGAAATGCGTTTCTTGATGTGAGACTGTTCCCGGACATGTTGTACTCCTTGTTGCGACGAGACTGGGCCAGGTACTGAAGGGCGATGCGAGAAACCGAAAGCGGAAGTTCACGGGCAAGAAAGTCCACGAGTACTCTTAGTATAGGCGAAGTGTTTCGATCCGATAGTCCGCTCCTGGCCGTTTGGTTCGGCCCCCATCAGATCTTCGATATCCCGATGGCTCTGAGGTTGAATCGATAGTGCAACCAGGCGGCGTAGCTGATGATTTCAGGAAGGAATCGATGACGTTTGTATATATTTATCACTGCCTCGGCTAGCCATCCTTTTTGCCGCTTGATTTATCTTCGCTGGGCTGGCGGCCAGGTTCGAAGTCACCGACTTCGTGGTAAACGATGTTTTTGTCCTCTTCGAAAGCCCTCACTGTCGGGACCTGTCCGGGCAAACCCAGCTCCTTCCAGCGAGCAGCAACCGTGTCGTAAGCGCTTTGTCGCAGCATCGTTCGCTTGGAGAAGACGGGCAGGTAGCGATGTTCCTTACAGGCGTTGATGAGCGCCTTCGAGCCGTAAGGCCGATTTTCAGGCGGGTTTTGGGTCGGGTCCAGCCAGGTGCTCCAAGTGTTTCTTAAGACGTCGATGTCGTCAATCGGGTGGCAGCGACTCGCCATTGCCCAGATGACCTCGTCTGTATTGGTCGGGTCGATGTCCTCGTCAACAGCAATAATCCATTTCGTGTAGTACGCTCCGCCCGGCACCTGGGCGGCAAGTGCCAGCGCCTGGGCGGCGTGGCCGGCATGTCGCTGCTCGAGGCTGATCACGGTCATGCCGAAACCACCCGCAGCGGCCGGGTGACAATAAACCCCGTGAATGCCCGGAATGCCGAGCTTGTCCAAATCCTCCCAGATCTTGGCCGAGCGGATGATGGAAAAAAATCCGCTCTGCTCGCACGATGGATAATCCGCCATTAGGGCATTCGTCAGCACCGGCATTGAGCGATAGTGCATCGCTGTGACTTCAACCAATGGGCAACCGGCCTCCGGTCTGCCGTAGTAGCCCGGAAATTCGCCGAATGGTCCTTCCGCCTTCACGGAATTGGCGTTGATGATGCCTTCTATTACCAGTTCCGCATTTGCAGGCAGCAGCAGATCTGTCGTTGTACCGCGCACGACCGGAATAGGTTGACCTTTTATTCCGCCTGCGAATTCGTATTCCGACACGTTCTTCGGGAACGTCTGTGAGCCAACCAACATAAACAACGGATCGATTCCCCACGCAGCAGCTACCTCGATGCCGTCACCTTGCTGCCACGCCCGGGTAATGTGCAGGCGCGCGTCTTTTCCCGGCGAGAGATAAAGGCCGACCTCATTTTTCCCGTGCTGCATCATACGGTAGGTGCCGATATTGAGATGGCCGCTCTCCGGGTCGCGAGTAATCACCGCGTCTCCCGTACCAGCGTAACGTCCGCCATCCAGCGGCCAGTGCCAGGGAATCGGCAGCAGATCCAGGTCGACCTGGTCGCCAGTCAAGGTATTCTCATAGACAGGCGCGTGTTTGCTCGGTACTTCCTGTGGCGCAAGGCGTTTTTTGAGCTTCTCCTTGACGCGGCGGATTAGATCGACCGCGGGCGTATCCTCGGGTTCTTCCAGTGTTAGCGCAACGCGTTTGAGGCTCGGCCCCAGAATGTTCCACAACAGTCGCGCTCCGATCGGGCTGTTTTCGAAGCCGCTGGCACGCTCGAACAGCACGGCGGGCGACTGGGGCTGTTTCGCTACCAGGTAACTGATGGCGCTCATCTCTTCATCGCGATTCACGGCCTTCTTCACGCGGACTAATTCGCCGATGTGTTCTACTCGCGCAAGCCATTCACGCAGATCCTGGATCGGCTCATGTTCCGTAAATTTCGCTGCCTCAGGTGCTGTCGTATTTTTCTGTCGTTTGCTCATGCCCATGCAACTATCTCCACAGGGCAATTGTAGCTGCTTTTTCCCGCGCAGACCGGATGCGCAGACGCATTGCCTGTCTAAAATAGGGGTTGAACCGATTTTCCGCGTTTAATATAGGTTGTTCGTCGCAAGACGCAATACCGATCGCCGCGATGCCATGTACACGGTGCAGAGCGGCAGTTGACGGCTCATCGCGACATCTCTATTAAATGCCGGTGCAATCGGTACCAGTTATTGAACCTCCACCTCAGTGACTAAAGCTAGATTCCTCTTTTCAGAAGCAACAATCGGCCGGAAGCGGACGGATCGAACAACGGCCGACAGCCTACGCCACGGTAATCAAGAGATCTTGCGAGCGTCTAAATAGTTTGCGATTGACGCGCCCCGATCGCAGAGTATTGACTGCAGATATGCATTGCGCTCAAACCAAACTATTTCCAGATCCCAAACACACAATGATTCGCTGGTACCGGCGGGACGCCACGTGTCGACTTCCCTGACGAATACCCGTAGCGGCAGCTCGTTCTCCCGATCCCACCAACCCAGCACAACGTAGTCCACTGCATTTCCTTGATGAAGAACCGCGAAGCCGACTCCCGGTCGGCCGATAGACACATCTGCCGCTGGAATCTCACTAGTAGCAATTTCTAAGCCGGTCACAAACCGCGCCATATCTAGATCAGTGTCGCCGAACACGACCGAATAGAGTTTCAGCGTACAGCCGTTTCGCTCGCGCAATTCCAGAAACCGAATTTGTCGTTGTTCGTATGGAGTAAACCCGAGTTCATTCATCGAAAATTTCACTACAAATTTGGATACGTAGCCTGGTGTTTCATTGACTGCTTTGTTTCAGTGGCGGCCCTTCATCCCAAGTTTAGCCGAATGTCGGCTATCGAGCGTATGCCACAAGCGGACGTAGAAAAACCCCGCCGAAGCGGGGTTTTTTCCGCCCTCAACATCTGGTCACGGCAATTCGACGGTACCTTCGATCGTGCCCTGGATCGGCCCGGACCCATAGCCGAAAACGAAGGCCGTCAGGTTGTACCCGCTGAAGGGCGACGTGAACGTACCGCTGGCGCCCTCAAAACGGCCCGTACCACCAGTGAAACCACCCTCGGCCACGCCGACGAAATGGCCGTTGTCGGGATTCAGGCACATCCACCCCAACAAGTCACCTGTCCATGAAGCGCCGGCGCCGAACAACTGGTCGTTGTTTGAAAACGTCAAGACAACCGACCCGTGCAACAAAATGTAGTAATCATAATCGGCATAATCGCCTTCACAGGACGACCCCGGGTCCGGCACCCATTCAGTGACGATGTGACTCATCGAGGCGCCAAAACTTCCATGCGACTGCGCATCCAACATCGTTGCGCCGGTAGGCCCGCCGCTCAAGTTCACCGGAATGGGAACAAGTGTCCCCGTGTAGTTGATTTTGATTGGCACCTCATTGGCATAGCTCGTTGCAGCCATAAAGGGCGCCACTAGCAGGGCGACAGCTGCGACGAGCGGCCACCGCTTGCGGGAAAGAATTGTCAGTATACTGTCCATTGCTGACCTCCTGATATCTATGATTAGTGTCGTTCTCAGGAATACTGGGAACCCCCGGCAGCCCGGCGATCTTGGGGTCCTTCGGGGAGAGCCGGAGGAAACGAGGACCCGTGGCTTTGCGTCCCTAGCTTTGGCCAGGTTTGCCTTTATCGAACTTCACATGGCATTGCGCCCGACGACTTCAAGTCGTGGCAAGCACGAATTGACCAATAGAGGACTAGGAGCGGACAATTTCTTCCAAATTGACTCGCGCTATCAGCCAGGGCCGCGGTGCTAACAAACAAATTGGGAATGTCAGCTTTTTATATGGACTTCTTGAGTCTAGCAAACAGTCTATTGGCTCAGATGCCAGACGCGTGACGGCCAATAGCGGCCACCAGTGAGACTATTTCTTATCCTGCTCGTAACAAGCTCTAAAGCTCTCAATCACGCCCGAAAACTGCGTACTACGCGATTCCAGGCGAAGGAAAGGTTGTGGAGATTCCTTTTGAGTTCCGTACGGACGTGCAGCTCTCGCGCTCGGAGTAACCGCGGGTCTTGTAGAACTCGCCTCTGATAACGCCGGTCCAAAGTATTCGTCGTTTGAAGGGGCCGGCATGATTGCGCCTTGACCAGGCGGAGTGACCTCAGGAGGCGGATTGGAGTCGGCGTTTGATGCGACCAACGCCGCGGACACCAAAATATCGGACGGTTGAATCATCGCGGTCAGTATTTGCTCTGCTACATTCCCGGCTAGGCTGTAGTCGATAATTGTGTGGGCAGGCGCGCCCGGCACGGAGACGCTCATTTCCACCCGATTCAGCGACCAAGTCCTGGTGCCCACAGTCAATGTAGCCTGTCGCAGCGGAGCAGGTGGCCTTTCCGGCATATGAACGTTCAGCATTAGCGCATCGTCGGCGTAATCTGGAATATCGCCGAATGCGACAATATCAACGACTCCTGTGGGCAAAGTCGAATCGTCGCTAAAGGAAGGGACGCTGCTCCTATAGACTGTTTGGCCGTTTTTCGTTTCTTGAGTCCATTCGGGCTTCGTTTGCTGCGGAGCATCCTCCTTCCGACGGTTAAACCTAATCTGCTTGCCGCCAACGCTGTGCCAAAGGGAGCAGGTACCTCTAAATTCTCCGAACATCCACGGTTCCGCAAGGTCGTTAACGGCTCTATCTCTATAGTCTCGGATAATCTGCAAATAGTGATTCGATAATTGAGCCGGATTCTGATCACCGCTGAGTGCTGCACTGAAACGCATTGGCCGGCTTTCACTGTCAAGAAACAACAAGTACTTATTGCCTACATGCAAAGACAATCCGCATGCAGAGCTACTGGCTGTGCCATGATAATCCCGCGACGGTATCGATTCCTTCAGCACCTCTAAGCTGCTAAACGAGCAATCGGTACCTCCATGCGCCCATGGATCGCTACTAACTTCTTCCTTACATTCGGTTATCAGCCCGACAACGATGCTGTCAGCTGCTTCATAGGCCTCACTGAGTGTGAAAAGTCTCGGCGCACACGATAGGGCATGTGTGATCGTCGGTATCCCAAAAAATACAAAAATGGAGATTGTCAGGGCAATAGCCCACCGCATTTGTCTATCCGTCAGATTCCATTTGACACGCCCAAACGTCTGCATTGTGTTCACCAGCGGCCCTCTAACCCAATTTTAGCTCAACGGCAGCCATAGGGCGCGGTTGCAACCGCTCGAATAATCTACGGCAAGATGTCGATTGATGACTCAATTCGCACCTTACTTAAGTCGTAACTTCAACCTATCCAGTCGCGCCACCGTAATACTACGATGACCTCTCCGGCGACAAAAAGTGATCCAAAAATCACCTTATTGTGCTGGGCAAGCCATGCCGGAAGGTAGATATCAAAATTGTCCCGGCGATCATCTGTGTGCCGAGCAGCAATGCGAGTAAGCGGGCATTGCCAGCCATTCAAGACGAGGACGAGCATCTCCACGAGCACGATGCCAGTGAGCCAGACAACCTGACGATACATTTCAGCCCATCCCAATGCAGGAATTGCAAGAACGCATGCGGCCAAGATTGCCCAAATGGCTGTGTGGGCCGCTTTGATTGTCCGAAGAGTGTTCAGAACTAACCTTTCCTGGCCGTTGGTATTAGTGGCGCGACAAGGAGGCCAATCTTAACTATCAGCGAACCATCAAATCCTTATGCCGTACCACCAATAAAACAATAATGCCAATCACCGAAAGAGAAAACGCCGAATTCCAAACAATTGTCTCGCCCGATGTAAGATCAAACGAAACCAATAACAATTGCCCGCCCGTAAAACTCACGTGCGTCAGCCAGCCCAAAACCAAGCTGCGCGTGCCCATATAGATCCAGATCGTGACGATCCGCAGCCCAACAATGCCAACGGATGTTGCCAGAAAATTAACAATGAACAGGTTGCCGTGAAATGCGCCCGCTCCATAAATATTGGCGGCCAAATGCCACATCGCATGCAAGAACCCGAGGAGCAGCCCGACATTCAGGGGACTAAACCTTTTCAACATGACCGGCGTCGCGAATCCCGTCCAGCCAATTTCCTCCCAAAGTGCGCTGAACAAAGCGCCGAATGCCAAGACACTTAACGACATTACCGGCGTGAAATTGGAAGAAAACAAAGACAGCACAAACAAGACAGCCAGCATAGTTGCTGGAAAAATCAGAATTGCTTTGAGATACCAGTGCGGAGCAAATTTCCAGTATTTCAATTGCTGAAACAGGGCCTGAATGCCCTGAAACCCCTGGCTGCGGAATACCACAATAATGGCCGCGATCGTGGGCGCATGAACCATCGCCATCAAAACCACCAGGGCTGCGGCAGACATTTCATTGACCACGAGACCCGAGGGCGCGCCCGCCACGAGCGCAACGATGATCGTTGTGACGATGGGCAGGGCAAAGGCGATCGCGAAGTACAGGGAAAGGGAGTTCTTCTTAAGAGCCAGGTCTCTCATCGACTTGTATTTTGCAGTTGCTCAGGAAGCAGACAATAATTATAAATGACAAGCCACACGTGCTGCGCCGTCTGCAGTTGCCCTAATGGCATATTTTTGTCCGCTTCCAACCCATACTGGCCATCATCTTCCAGGGCTATCCTCAATGATGTAAGGTTTTGAAGCCGCTTATTGAGCTAATATCACGGCGACGGGTCGCTAAAGACTCGAAGCAGACATTCGGGCCGTGTTTCAGATGGTTCCTTCTCAGAATGCGCTGGCAGCTGCCGGGACGTATTGTCTGACGAATTCCGAACCAACAACTGTGAGGGGTAACAATGAAAGTGAAGTCCAATGTGCCGAACGGAGTGGCAAAAGGGGGATACCTGATAATGGGTCTGCTCGTGACCTTCACTGCCCTGACGGGAGTCCACCGGCTCGCACAAGGGCAGGATGGCCCGACTTCCGCAGGACCTGCAGATCCCTCGCTCATAGAAGACCTTGTGGTCGCGAACCGCGTTCTGGTCCGCTACGGCGTACTGGACGGCATGGGGCATGTCAGTGTCCGGCATAACTTGGATCCAAATCGCTTCCTGCTGTCGCGCTCACGGGCACCGGAACTCGTGACGACGGACGATATCCTCGAATATGACCTGCATGGCAATGCCGTCGATCTTCAAGGACGAGCGCAGTACACCGAGCGCTACATTCATGCGGAAATATACAAGGCGCGACCGGATGTTCATGCCGTAGTACACAGTCACGCACCGGCTGTGATCCCTTTTGGCGTCAGCGACGTGCCGCTCCGGCCGATTTATCAAATGGCGTCGCACATGCTCGACGGTATACCGGTTTTCGAGATTCGAGACGATTTCGGCATGACGGACATGCTGGTGACGTCGCCAGAACGTGGTCGTTCGCTGGTAAAGGCGCTGGGAGACAGCGCTTCGGTTCTAATGCGGGGACACGGCATCGCTGTGACAGGGCCGACTATACGCCACGCGGTCGGCCGCAGTATCTACACACAGATCAATGCCGATCTGCAACTCAAGGCCATTAGCCTCGGCGGCAAGATCACTTACCTTGATCCTCGTGAGGCGCAGGCCCAGCTTGATCGCGGCGAACATCGCGGTTACAGCCGTTCATGGGAACTATGGAAGCGCGACGCACTGGCTGCGATGCACGAGGAAACTCCATAGTTCCGGCTGGATCGGCCGCTTGACCCCAAGTATGGGACGTTATCAATTAACGCCTATTTGAGTACCTTGCCAGATCAATGACCTCTTGGCGGTCCTCTGCTTCCTTCCGAAATGGCTTGTTGGTAGTTGATGTTGGAACGACTGCTGCCTTGCGAGCGTGTTTGATCGCTTGGTGTTGTTGCTTTTCCATGTCGGCGAAATTTTTCTCGAGATCGTTTAATTTGAGGCGCAGCGTTTCAGATAGTTGTTCGGATTGATCAGCTTGGTCTCGAAATCGTTCCGCGTCGTGTTCATGCTGCTTGCGGCTGCTCTCCAGTGATTCGACACAACGTAACAGTTGTTTGTTATGTATTCTGAGTTCATCCAACTTCGCGATGTCTCTTTCCAATGCCTCATAATCCTGCTTCATTCGTATGGCATCATTTCTAAGTTGTGCGTTTTCTGCCTCTAACTTATTCACGTTTCGTTCAAGCACATCCAGCTGCCCAAGTCGCAGCTGGGCTGCAGCGATCATCTCATCGGAGGAGCCGTATTCGAGAACTGATGATTCCACAAGTTTGGCAAAAGACTCCTGCTCGAATCGTGCTGTCTCAAGCTCGTCTTCGAGTACTTTGCGCTTTTGGAATGATTTGACGAGTTCGCCTTTATAGAACTCGCCGACCTTGTCAAATTCCCTTTGCAGCGCCAAGGTTTGTTGTTTTACAGAAATCAGCGAGTTTTGCATGGTGCTGATTTTGATTTTCGTGTCCTCACGTTCTGCACGAAGCGTGAGCACATTTCTTGCTAGCACTTTTGTCTTCTCGAGTGCGGATTTAAGCTCGGCACGGCCTTTTGTGACTTCGGCTCGCAAGGCCTCTATCGTTGATCGCGATTTGGAGACCTCGGTGGCCAGTTGGTTTCTTTGGCGGGTGACCTCGTCCAGCCTTGTCTGGTCCAGGCCGGTCATCTGGCCGATGCGGCGTTTACTGATTGCGGCCCCAATCAGCACCCCGATAACGATGCCGAAAACACCGGCTGGAAGTGCATGCAATACAATTTGAGGAATCGAGCCGCCCATGTTTGTCCCTCATGCCAGATATGGACACATTCCCTGAAGTTACCAGTATGGCTACCCGGGACGTCTTGGGATACGACAGATCGCACAGATTGGGACTAAAATCGATCGGACGGACAGATATCGCCAATCCGGATGGGCAGGAGGGTTTGATTCTGGGCGGCCCACACCGCCAGAGTTGTAATGATGCCGCCCTTTAGTTAGCGGCATTGTCAAATTGCCAGACCTTACTTCGTCGCCGATTCTCCGCTTGTCTGCCGGATTATTGCAGGCTCGACGTGCGGCAGATGATGTTCGCATTCCTCGGTCAGGTGCTCGGCGTTTCTAATCCAACTGCACGTCTCACAGGTGCAGGTCGTCTCGTCGTGCCGAAGTTCATTGTGCAGCGACTCTACGAGTTTGATTCCTTCACGCAATGTCTCGCTCAGAAATTCAGTTGATTTTTCATCGAGCTGCCGGAAGTCACGGAAACATCTGGCCCAGTTGCATTCCTCGGTCGGGGAACATTTATGGCAGCGCTCGCCGGTCGCCTCATAGAGGCTCTTGTGCGGATAGTTGCCGGCTTCGATGAGCTGCCTGACCATCAGCCTGGGATAAGTGAGCGCTTCTATTAGTTGTCGTCGCATGACTTTCTCCTGTCGTCGCCGTCGCTGGCTACTACCGTACCACGAAAAAAACCCTCGGTGGAGCACAAAGCAAGCCCCGCAACCGCTCATAGTAGATCCGCGCTAGATCATCACCGCAATCGCCCATTGCAATAGCGCCCATTGAACAGGAAGTGTCCCTATTCGACGGAATGCGATCTGCGGCGGTCGACAGATCGAAACCGCAGCCATGAACGGACTTCGGGGCAATTAGGTCCTGCCCACTAAATCGGGGCAAAAGCACGCCGCCAAGATTTCAAAAGAGGCCCTGTTTGGTATAGTCCGTCAGGGCCATTCTTATTCAGGTGAGCGATATGAATAGCAAACGTTTGGCTGTGCTTCTGGCAGCCGCTTTACCGTGCATTGCCTATGCGCAGGGTGCAACGTCCTATCAGTGCTCTTACGGCGATCTGAAACGGCGGGTCGAAATTCTAACGGAGCCGGGGGTCACCGTACCCTGCGAGGTGCATTACTACAAAGATACTGAAGCGCCGGGTGAGCGACAGGTGCTCTGGAGTGCGTCGAGCGAAGCTGGCTACTGCGAAAGGAAGACTGAAGAATTCGTCGCGAAACTGCGCAATTGGGGCTGGGACTGTGGCCAGGGCGAGAGTGCAGCCCCCACCGCGGCACCGCAACCTGAGGCCGAGCCTGAACCGGCCGCCACCGCGCCGCAGGCCGACGACACCGAAGCACTGGCGCCTGCCGAAGATTCAGAGTCAGGCCAGGATTAACTGCTGCAGGCATTTCGACACCAATGGAATCAACAATGAAGAGAGTTCTAGCCCTATTGTCGCTGGTCTTTGTGCTGACATCGCCGCTTGCTAACGGCGATGTCGTCATGGATTTGGTGACCAGGGACGCCGGGGGTAACACCACGGAAAGCTCAAGGTTTTATGTGCAGGACGAGAAGGTGCGGGTCGACGATGTCGGCGGACAGCCGGGCGATCGCGCGTCGATAATCTACCTCGGCGATCAATTCATCGTGCTCGATCATCGCAATAAGTCCTATACGGTCATGGACCAGGCCGCGATCGACGAGGTTGGTACGCAGATCAGCGCCGCAATGCAGGAAATGCAGCAACAACTGGCGAGCATGCCCCCGGAGCAGCGAGCGATGGTGGAGCAGATGATGAAGGGAGACATGCGGAATATGCTGCCCGGCGCCGCGCCTGCGCCGCCCGCACCAAGGGTAGAAGCCAATGGTACCGGGCAATGGCAGGAGTATTCCTGCATCATCTATTCAGTTTATGAAGGCGCCGAGAAAACCGAAGAGCTCTGCGCGTCTCCGCTGGACGACATCGATGGGGCCAGTGAGCTTATGTCTGCTCTTCGCGGCATGGCCGCCTTTATGGAGAAGGTGATTGAGTCGAACCCGGTGCCGGTGGTACCCGCCACAGCCGCGAATCCGGTGGCGGTCATGGACCAGATCGAGGGCTTCCCGGTGCGTGCCGTTCGTTATGCGAACGGCAGCATCAGCGAGGAGACTACCTTGGAGGCGGTGAGCGAGCAGGATGTCTCTGAGGATCTGTTCATCGTGCCGGCCGACTACCGCCGCGAAGATTTGTTTGATCGACCCTGAGTACGTTTGTCTCGTCGCTACATGCCCTCGTGCCGCGCTGTTCGAGGCGTTGCGTATAGGCGCGCGATTACCGTATAATCCCGCGCCAACGCGGCGGTGTGCAGTTTGACACCCCGCTACCAGAGTCTTGGTAGAGCAGGCCCCGCGTAGGGGTTTTTTGTTGTCCGAGGGCAACGAAACTACGAAGAAAAAGAATGGGCCTTTGGCCCATTTTTTGTTTTAAAACAAAGAGTTAGAGATTTTAGCGTGACGGCTGATGAGCTTGCAAAGGTGCTGGAACCGACCATCGAGCGCCTTGGCTACGAATTACTGGACCTGGAGGTGAAGCTGGGCGGCAAAAGCGGCGTACTGCGCATCTTTATCGACAAGTCCGAGGGCATCAGGCTCGACGATTGCGAAAAGGTGAGCCTGGCCGTGAGCGCGCTGCTTGATGTCGAGGATCCGCTGCCAGGGCACTACAACCTCGAGGTGTCGTCGCCCGGGCTGGATCGCAAGCTGACCAAACCGGTGCATTTTGAACGATTTACGGGAGAGATCGTCAAGGTGCAGATGCGCTTCCCGATAGCGGGACGCAGACGCTTCCGGGGCACGCTGGTGTCTTCGGATAGCGAGAACATTGTGGTCGATGTGGATGGCGAGTCGCATACATTGCCAATGGCGACGATCGACACTGCACGGCTTGTGCCCATGGAGCTCTGAGAGCCTGGGCTGAACTGGAGTTAGTAGTAATGAGTAAAGAAATTCTGATGGTTGTTGACGCCGTATCCAACGAGAAAGGTGTCGAGAAGGACATTATCTTCGAGGCCATCGAAGCGGCGCTGGCATCTGCAACACGCAGAAAGCACGGCGAGGATATTGACGTTCGCGTCGCGATCGATCGCGAGACGGGTGAGTACGATACGTTCCGTCGCTGGCTGGTATTCGCAGACGATTCGACGGAGCTCGAGGTACCCGATCGTGAGTTGCGCATGATTGACGCTGTCGATATCAACGAAAATGCCGAACCCGGCGGCTATGTCGAAGTGCCGATGGAATCCGTCGAATTCGGCCGCATTGCGGCACAGACGGCCAAACAGGTCATCGTGCAGAAAGTGCGCGAAGCCGAGCGCGAGCAGGTTGTCGAGGAGTACCAGAATCGCGAAGGCGAGTTGCTATCAGGCCTCGTCAAGCGCGTCGATCGGAACGGTGTTTACATCGATCTCGGCGGCAATGCCGAGGGCTTCGTGCCCCGCGAGCACATGGTCCCGCGTGAGCCTGTACGTCCGCAGGATCGCATCAAGGCGCTGCTGACAGAAGTGCGTTCGGAGATACGCGGCCCACAGCTGTTCATGACGCGCACCTCGCCACAATTCCTCGTCGAACTCTTCAAGATCGAAGTGCCCGAGGTCGGCCAGGGGCTTATCGATATTCTCGGTGCGGCCCGTGATCCGGGACTGCGCGCCAAGATCGCGGTCAGGAGTAATGATAAGCGCATTGATGCCGTCGGCGCGTGCGTCGGCATGCGCGGTTCACGTGTCCAGGCCGTATCCAATGAACTCGCCGGCGAACGTGTCGACATCATCCTCTGGGATGAGAATCCAGCGCAATTCGTCGTCAATGCAATGTCGCCGGCCGAGGTCGTCTCCATCGTCATGGATGAAGACGCGCACAGCATGGATATTGCTGTTGAGGAAGACAAGCTGTCGCAGGCCATCGGACGCGGTGGTCAGAACATTCGGTTGGCGAGTGAACTGACGGGCTGGGAATTGAATGTCATGACGGCTGCCGACGCGGAGGAAAAAAGCGAGTCGGAGATGCGCGAGCTGATCGAACTTTTCTCGAAACAACTCGATGTCGACGAAGAGGTCGCGTTGATTCTCGTGCAGGAAGGCTTCTCGACGATCGAGGAAGTTGCGTACGTGCCGGCATCAGAACTCGTCGCGATAGAGGAGTTTGATGAGGATATCGTCGATGAGCTACGCAGTCGCGCCAGGGATCTCTTGCTGACGCAGGCAATCGTACAGGAAGAAAAAATCGATGAAACTGAGCCGGCCGAAGACTTGCTCAGCCTGGAAGGAATGGACAAGGGTCTTGCCTATTTGCTGGCGAGCAATGGTGTGGTTACGCGAGAGGATCTCGCCGAACTTGCAACTGACGATTTGCTCGACATCAACGAAATGGACCATGAAGAGGCCGCGGCTTTGATCATGAAAGCGCGTGCCCACTGGTTTGAAGCAGAACAGCAAGCCTGAGCCCAGAGCAGATCGGAGTTAGAGAATGGCTGATGTCACCGTTTCACAATTCGCCGAAGTACTGAAAGTGCCGGTCGATAAGTTGTTGTCGCAGCTTGACGAGGCTGGTATCAAAGTCAGTGGTTCAGACGACACCATTAGCGAGGATGCCAAGCTCGAGCTGTTGACTCATTTGCGACGCAGCCACGGGCAAAGTGATACGTTTGAAACCGCAGCGGCACCGCGACGCATCACGCTCAAGCGTAAGTCGCAGTCAGAGCTGAGGCTAGCGGGAGCCCAGGGCCGTTCGCGTACTGTAAACGTCGAAGTGCGGCGGAAGCGCACCTATGTCAAGCGCGATGTGCTTGAGAAGCAGGCGCAGGCAGAACAGGCAGAGCTAGATCGTCAGCGCCGCGAAGAGGAAGAACGCGTCGAGGCGGAGAAGCGTGAAGTGGAGCGCCTCAAGGCCGAGCAAGAGGCGGCAGCGCGGCTCGAGGAAGAGCAACGGCAGCAGGCTGAACAGGCCAAGATGGATGCCGAAGAGCAAGCCCGCAAGGCGGCGGAGCTCGAGGCTGCGGCGGCGGCGGAAGAGAAGGCACGGCTGGAGAAAGCCGAGCAGGACGCCCGTGCCCGGCGCACCAAAGACAAGCCCAAGGCCAAGCACCCGGAGACCCGCTATGGCCGCAAAGAACTGCATGTCGCCGGCGACAAGAGCGGTCGGCGCAGACGCAGAACGACAACCAGACGTCGCCCGGTTTCCATCAGCGGTGACGGCCAACACGGTTTCGAAATGCCTACGGCGCCCGTGGTGCACGAGGTTGAGATTCCGGAGAGCATATCGGTCGCAGATCTCGCTCAGCGCATGGCCATCAAAGGTAACGAAGTCGTCAAAGTACTGTTCAACATGGGTGCGATGGTCACAATCAATCAGGTTATTGACCAGGACACGGCGATTCTCGTTGTCGAGGAGTTCGGCCATATCGCCAAGCCTGTTTCAGCCGCCGATATCGATGAGCAATTGCTTGCCGATGAGGTGCAACCGGCCGGCGAGGCTCTACCGCGTCCTCCGGTCGTCACGGTTATGGGTCACGTCGACCATGGCAAGACATCGTTGCTCGACTACATTCGCCGCACCAAAGTCGCCGATGCGGAAGCGGGCGGAATCACGCAGCATATCGGCGCGTATTCAGTTGATACAGACAAGGGCCGGATTACATTCCTGGACACGCCGGGTCATGCCGCGTTTACGGCTATGCGCGCCCGAGGCGCACAGGCGACCGATATCGTCGTACTCGTTGTTGCCGCCGATGACGGTGTCATGCCGCAGACGATTGAGGCTATTCAACACGCCAAAGCAGCAGAAGTACCGCTGGTTGTCGCGGTTAACAAGATTGACCGCGACAATGCGGATGTGGAGCGGGTTCGCAACGAATTATCACAGCACGAGGTTATCCCCGAGGCCTGGGGCGGCGAACATCTTTTTGTCAATGTTTCCGCGCATACGGGCGAAGGCGTCGACACTTTGCTCGAATCCATTCTGTTGCAGGCTGAAGTGATGGATCTGACTGCTGTCAAAGACGGGCCTGCACACGGCCTCGTTATCGAATCCAGCCTGGAGAAGGGCCGCGGTGCTGTAGCGACTTTGCTTGTGCAATCGGGCACGCTCAGGCAAGGCGATATGATCATTGCCGGTGAGGAGTATGGCCGTGTCCGCAATATGTTCGATGAAAAGCAAAAATCGATCAAGGAAGCGGGACCGTCCAGCCCGGCGGTAGTACTGGGCCTGTCGAAGACGCCAAGCGCGGGTGATGACTTTCTAGTCGTCAAAAATGAGCGCAAGGCTCGCGAAGTCGCCGAGTTCCGCCAAACCAAGACGCGTGACGCCAAACTGGCGCAGCAACAGGCATCCAAGCTCGAAGATATGTTCAGCCAGATGACTGACGGTGAAGGTGAATCCGTCGCCGTAATCATTAAATCCGATGTTCACGGCAGTGCCGAGGCGCTCAAAGATGCGCTGACCAAGCTGTCGACAGAGGAGGTCAAAGTCAACGTACTGAGCTCCGGAGTTGGAGGCATCACCGAGACGGACGCTAACCTCGCAGCGGCTTCGAACGCCGTCATCATCGGCTTCAACGTCCGTGCCGACGCAGCTGCCCGGGCAACGATCAAGGAATCGGGCATAGATGTACGCTACTACAGCATTATCTACGAAGCGATCGACGACGTTAAGACTGCGCTAAGTGGCCTGCTGGCTCCTGAAATTCGCGAGCAGATAGTGGGTCTTGCCGAAGTCAAGGAAGTGTTCTCGTCGCCGAAATTTGGCGATATCGCGGGCTCTATCGTGACCGAAGGCTACGTCAAACGGTCCAATCCAATTCGGGTTCTTCGCGATAATGTCGTGATTTACGAAGGCGAGCTGGAATCGCTACGGCGATTCAAGGATGACGTTAACGAGGTCAAGTCGGGAACCGAGTGCGGCATCGGCGTCAAGAACTACAGCGACGTCAGAGTCGGCGACCAGATTGAGTGTTATGAACGCGTCGAGGTGGCGCGTTCGCTGGATTAGCGTCGTATCACGGCGGCAAAGTACATGCCTCGCGAATTCTCACGTCATCAAAGGCTCGGTAATGAAGTACTGCGTACGCTCAGCGAATTACTGCGATACGAAACGAAGGATCCAAGTTTGCAGGGCATATCGCTGACTTCCGTGGACCTGTCGAGGGATCTCAGCGTGGCGCGTGTTTATTTTAGTTTGCTCGATCCGCAAGGCTCGCCCGAACCCGTCCTCGAAGGACTGCAGCGGGCAACCGGCTTCCTGCGCGCCAAACTCGGCGCTGCCATCAAGATACGTCATGTGCCGGAATTACGTTTCATTCACGATGACAGTGCGGCGCACGGCGCGAAGATCAGCGCATTGATCGATAGTGCCCTGCGAGCCGACGACCACGGATAATTTTGATGGGCCAGCGTAAACGCAATCGATCTGAACCGGTCGATGGGCTGTTGTTACTCAATAAGCCCGCGGGACTGACGTCGAATCAGGCACTGCAGAAAGTCAAGCGACTGTTGAACGCGAAGAAAGCCGGGCACACGGGTAGCCTGGACCCGGCCGCGACCGGCATGTTGCCGCTCTGTTTTGGCGAGGCGACGAAGATTTGCCCGTACCTCCTTGATGCAGACAAGACCTATCGTGTGACCGCCCGGCTCGGCGTGGCGACAGATACCGGCGACGCCGACGGTAAAGAAGTGACGCGTGCAGATGTCCCGGATATGCCAGGCGAGCAGTGGGCCGCGGCATTGCATGAGTTCGTCGGCGAATCCATGCAAGTGCCGCCGATGTACTCGGCGCTCAAACAAGATGGCAAGCGTTTGCACGAACTGGCTCGTCAGGGGCAGACCGTCGATCGGCCAGCGCGACCCATCCGCATCGACGAGATTCAGCTGCTGGAAATCGCCGGCACGCGGCTCGTTTTTCGGGTGCGCTGCTCGAAGGGCACCTATGTCAGGGTCCTGGTCGAGGATATCGCGACTGCGGTCGGTACTGTGGCCCATACATCTCGCCTGCATCGCGAGGTCGTGGGCGACTTCGAGGCGCATGACATGCTCGATTTGAGCACCCTGGAGGCCGCTGCCGCGGCCGATGGCGTACAGGCGCTGCGCGGGCGCCTGATGGCACCTGATACAGCTCTGGCACGGCTGCAGCCTGTGACCCTGGAAGGCACGGCCGGACAGCGCTTTAGCAACGGGCAGGTGATCCCACAGGGGACTGCCGATGCAGTCGGACTGGTCCGGGTATACGCCAACGACGGCAGGTTTCTCGGCGTCGGAGAACTCATGGATGAGGGCCAGTTGGCGCCACGCCGCGTATTTCGGGGCGGTACGACGACCGCGTAGATAATTGATATTGGACTATTAAAAGACCCGCACAGACGCTAGAATGCGCGCTGCAAAAAAGGGCCTAAAGAGAAAGAGTGGAGTAATTCAAAGATGTCACTGTCAAGTGAGGCAAAAAGCACGATTATTAAAGATTATGCGCGTGGAGATGCCGATACCGGATCTCCCGAAGTTCAGGTAGCGTTGCTGTCTGCAAGAATTTCTGAGCTCACCGAGCATTTCGGTGATCATAAAAAGGATCATCATAGCCGTCAGGGGCTGCTCAAGATGGTTAACAAGCGGCGCAAACTGCTTGACTATCTGAAAGCGAAAGACCAGGACCGCTACCGCGAGCTGATTTCCAGGCTCGGTCTCCGTCGTTAGTCGACGAGTACAATAGCGACGAGTTGAGTTCGTGTCGTTCCCGGCTCGGGATCGCACTATCTTGCAGTTGCCATCATCAACTTCAAAAAGAGAATCATCGTGAATCCAATAACGAAATCGTTCCAATACGGGGAACATTTGGTAACTATTGAGACGGGCGCCATCGCCCGTCAGGCTGACGGCGCTGTCGTCGTCGATATGGCCGAGACAGTTGTACTGGTCACCGCAGTTGGGCGCAAGACCGCGGATCCGGGTCGCGACTTCTTCCCGTTGACGGTCAACTATCAGGAAAAAACGTATTCGGCGGGCAAAATCCCGGGTGGATTTTTCAAGCGCGAAGGACGACCCAGCGAAAAAGAAGTACTGGTGTGCCGCTTGATCGACCGGCCGGTTCGCCCGCTGTTTCCGAAAGGTTTCACCAACGAAGTACAGATAATCGCGACGGTCATGTCGCTCAATCCGGAAGTGGACCCGGACATCCCCGCGATGCTTGGCGCCTCCGCGGCGCTCGCCATCTCCGGCATGCCTTTCGCTGGCCCGATCGCTGCAGCCAAAGTCGGCTTCAAAGATGATAAATACATTCTCAATCCAGGTGCGACGCAGCTGGCTGATTCGCAGCTTGAGCTCATCGTCGCCGGCACGAAGGACGCCGTGCTCATGGTTGAGTCGGAGGCTGATCGCCTGTCCGAGGAGGTCATGCTCGGTGCCGTAATGTTTGGTCACGAACAATTACAGACTGCCATTAGCGCAATCAACGAACTGGCTGCCGAAGCCGGCAAGCCGGCCTGGGAGTGGGAAGCGCCGGCAGAAGATCAGGATCTCGCGGCCGCTGTGGCAGACCAGGCTGAGAGCGGGCTGACCGCCGCATACCAGATCACCGACAAGATGGAAAGACAGACTGCTGTAGCCGAGACTAAAGCTGCTGCAGGCGAAGCGCTCGCCGGGGGCGAAGATGCAAGATGGTCCGCCGAGGAGGTCAAAGGCGCACTCTCAAAACTGGAAAAGAAAATCGTTCGTGGACGCGTTATCGAGGGCAAACCGCGTATCGATGGTCGCGACCACAAGACGGTTCGTCCCATCGACGTGAAAATCGGTGTGCTGCCGCGGGCCCACGGATCAGCGATCTTTACGCGCGGTGAGACCCAGGCCATTGTTACTACAACGCTGGGCACAGGGCGTGATGCCCAGATCATTGACGCGATTGAGGGTGAGCGCAAAGAACCGTTTATGCTGCATTACAATTTTCCGCCGTTCTGCGTCGGCGAGACGGGTTTCGTTGGTTCACCGAAACGCCGCGAGATTGGCCACGGCAAACTGGCTCGCCGCGGCATTCAGGCCGTGATGCCGAGTCACGATGATTTTGGCTATGTCATCCGCGTTGTTTCCGAGATTACCGAGTCGAACGGCTCGAGTTCGATGGCGTCCGTCTGCGGCACGAGTTTGTCGCTTATGGATGCGGGCGTGCCCGTCAAAGCGCCCGTTGCCGGCGTTGCGATGGGTCTTGTGAAGGAAGGCAATGATTTCGCCGTGCTGACCGATATCCTGGGCGATGAAGACCATCTGGGTGATATGGACTTCAAAGTCGCCGGCACAGAGCATGGCATTACCGCGCTGCAAATGGACATTAAGATCCAGGGCATCACACGCGAGATTATGGATGTTGCGCTGGGCCAGGCACGCGAGGCGCGCCTGCACATCCTCGGCGAAATGGCCAAGGTGATAGACGCCCCACGCGATGAGATGTCCGAGTGGGCGCCGACAATTATGACGTTCAAGATCGATCCGGAGAAAATCCGCGACGTTATCGGCAAGGGTGGGTCGGTGATCCGCGCTATGACCGAGGAAACCGGCGCCACGATCGATATCGATCAGGACGGTACGGTCCGTATCGCCTCTGTCGATAGCTCGTCAGGCAAGGAAGCCCGTCGCCGTATTGAGCTGATTACAGCCGACGTTGAAGTTGGCCGTGTCTATGAAGGCAAGGTTGCCCGATTGATGGACTTCGGCGCATTTGTGACGATTCTGCCGGGCAAAGACGGTCTCGTGCACATCTCGCAGATCTCGAATGAACGCGTCGAAAAGGTCAGCGACAAGCTGTCCGAGGGCGACGTCGTCAGGGTTAAAGTGCTCGAGGTTGATCGTCAGGGTCGCGTGCGTTTATCGATGAAGGAAGTCGAAGCCGCTTAAAACTCGGCGGAACACTGCTTTCAGGTCTGCTACAGGTGCTCTCCGAAGTATCCGATAAGTCGGCCGGGCAGGTAGAACTTGGGCCGCCATGGCGTCCCACCACTGATGAAGCCGACGTGTCCGCCTGCATCACTGAGCTCGAATGATACGCTGGTCGACAGCGTGTCGATTTGCCGCAGGACACCCGGGGTCATGAACGGATCGTCGATAGAGTTGATGATCAAGGTTGGTTTCTGAATGTCTTTCAGGAATCGACCGGAACTGCAGCGATCGTAATAATCATTCATGCTCGCAAATCCGTGGAGTGGCGCCGTGACGGCGTCGTCGAACTCGGCGAATGTTGTCGCGCTCATCGCCCGTTTCCAATCGAATGCTGCTGTGTCGTGATCGAATTTTCGCGCGACTGCTGATTTCATGTGTTTTAGTAAATATCTCTGATAAACCTTTGAAAAGCCATTATTTAATGCCTCTGCACATTCGTGCAAATCGAGTGGGACGCAGACGGCTGCAGCGGCTTTGAGCGGCGTGTCTTCGCCGGCCTCACCGAGGTATTTGAGCAGCACATTGCCGCCCAGCGAATAGCCGGCGGCCAGCAGGGGACCGTTGTTGCCTTGTGCCTGCAGCGAACGCAAAAAGAAACGTATGTCGTTGGTTTCACCGGCGTGATAACGCCGGGGTAGCCGATTCCGATAGTCGCCGCAATCGCGAAAATGCAATACGCAGCAACGCCAGCTCTGGTCGGTCGCGCTCTGCATCAGCATACGGGCATACGTAGAATCAGATGAACTTTCTAATCCATGCAAGATTATGAGCAGCGGCGAATCGTCGGGCAGGTGTTCTGAGTCACGCACCCAGTCGATCGCAGTAGCGTCGCCGTCCGGCAAATCAAGTGTCTCGCGGCGCAGTGCAGGACGATTCCGATACGCCCACGGGAGCCTCGGGAAGATGGTCTGGGCCTGCCGGTTGCGCAGCCAGAAAGGTGGCTGGAATTCGCTGCGAATGATGCGCCTGTCATTCGGGACTGTGGTCATCGCTGCAATATCTCGCGCGTAAAGCCGCGCAGACAAAAAAAATGGCCCCCCGCTTGCGCAGGGGGCCCGCCGTGGAGTGTAAACCCCTTCAGGCATGCAACAGGGGGCGGGGGAGCGTATCCCCGTTGCAGGTATCACGCTATTGTATCTAACCCCCTGATGTCAAGGGTTTTTCGATTTGATTCCGTACGCATAAACCGAGACTCTGCTCAGGCTGCTGGGCAGGCCCCGGCGCGAGCCAATGGAATATCGCCCACCGCAATCTCCGTCCTGCCGCGCAGAACTCCGATATCCCAGTTTTCTCTGGCCCATGCCCATATATCGCTGACCGACGCTTCCGCGAGCTCTGGCGGCGGGGCCTGACCGAGCACGGTCAGAGCCGCAACCAGCGACTCGCGGGCACTGTCAAGGGATACCGCGCCGGCACCGTGGCTTTTGCTGAGTTTTTGGCCATACGCATTGACGGCGACCGGAATATGCACGTAAGCCGGTTCTCGGTAACCGAGCAGCTGCTGTAACCACAGCTGCCTGGGCGTTGAGTCCATGAGGTCAATGCCACGCACGATTTCGGTGACGCCCTGCAGATGATCGTCGACAACCACGGCGAGCTGGTAGGCGATCAGGCCGTCACGACGGCGGACGACAAAATCGCCGGATTCAGATTCGAGCCGTTGCGACTGGCGGCCCTGCAATCGGTCGTCAAAGCCCATTACTCGATCAGTCGTCCGAACCCGTATTGCTATGTCTTCGGCGTCGCTGCCATTGCGGCAATTGCCGGGATAGATGAGGCCCAAGGGACCATGCGATGCTGTGGCGAGGTCCCGTCTTGAGCAGCCGCAGCAATATGCGACGTCCAGGTCGCACAGCTTGGCTACAGCCTCGTCATGCGCGTCGCGGCTCGCGCTCTGATAGGTGACAGGACCGTCCCATTCAAATCCGTATCGCTCGAGGGCGGTCAGAATGAGCGTCGTCGCCCCCGCTTGTTCACGCGGTGGATCGATGTCCTCGACGCGAATCAGCCACCGACCATCACTGGTCCGAGCCTGAAGATAGCTCGCGACGGCGGCAAGTAATGAACCAAAATGGAGGGGGCCGGTCGGAGAGGGCGCAAATCGCCCGACATACGCTCCTGTCTTACCGGTAACGATCGTCCCGATCTCGGAACTGGCGCTCGGCAAGTTCGCGACGCTCCTGCGCTTCGAGGCACAGGGTGGCGACAGGCCGTGCTTCGAGACGTTTCAGGCCGATTTCCTCGCCGGTTTCGTCACAATAGCCGTAACTGCCCTCGTCGATCCGGGCAAGCGCCGCGTCGATTTTGCGTAGTAGCTTGCGTTCCCGATCACGGGTTCTGAGTTCGAGTCCGAATTCCGATTCTTGTGTCGCCCGGTCGTTCGGATCCGGAAAATTCGCCGCCTCATCCTGCATATGATGGACGGTTCGGTCGACCTCAAACATCAGCTCGCGCTTCCAGGCATTGAGGATCTCCTGGAAATGCTGCAGCTGTGCACTACTCATATACTCTTCGCCGCGCCGCGGTTTATACGGGCTGATGCCGTGAATCGGCCCCGACAACATGTCACCCCTTGAGCGGGTACGTCGCACCGGTGCCTTGCGGGCGGCCTTGTTTCTCGCCCTCGGACGCCGCTTACTGACTTTCCTGGCAACCTTTTTCTTGCTGGCCTTCTTTTTAGTGACCTTTTTCTTGCTGGCCTTCTTTTTAGTGACCTTTTTCTTGCTGACCTTCTTTCTGGAAGCCTTTTTCTTGCTGCGTTTCTTCTTGCTGGTCTTTTTCTTCGCTACCTTCTTCTTCGAGACCTTCTTCCTGGTTACTTTCTTCCTGCTGGCTTTCCTTTTGGCAGCCTTTTTCCGTGAGACTTTCTTTTTCGCGACCTTCTTCCTGCTAAGATTCTTCGCCGCAGCCTTCCTGCGAGAGGCTGTCGCTTTCTTCCGCTTCTTGCTCGCGGCCTTCTTTGCGACCATCGTGAACTCCTGCCAGATCGAGAAAAGGGCGGGATTATACATTGCCTGAGGCTGCATGGAAGCCTAATTTTTCTGCCGTTTACCGGCTAAGCTTAACAACGCTGAAAGGCCCGTGGGATGGGCCTTCCGGGCCGATTGTCTTTTTCTGCCGACAATCGTTTTATTGGCCGAATTACTTTACACTAGCCCGATTTGACGGGCTATTGGCATAACACCCCCACATGCGATTAAGCAGAATCAAGCTCGCCGGCTTCAAATCCTTCGTCGATCCCACAACCATCACTTTCCCCAGCGGCCTTGTCGGCGTCGTCGGTCCTAACGGCTGCGGCAAATCGAACGTAATCGACGCCGTGCGCTGGGTAATGGGTGAGAGCTCGGCGAGCCGGCTCCGTGGCGACTCGATCACGGACGTGATCTTTAATGGCTCAAGTTCACGGCAGCCCATTGGTTCAGCGTCCGTCGAGTTGCTTTTCGATAACAGCGAAACGACGCTCGAAGGGCAGTACGCCAGGTACGCCGAGATAGCCATCCGGCGCGAAGTTACCCGTGATGGAATCTCCAACTATTTTCTCAATGGCACGCGCTGCCGTCGCAAAGACATTACCGGCGTGTTCCTGGGCACGGGTTTGGGCCCCCGCAGCTACTCGATCATCGAGCAGGGCATGATCTCGAGATTAATCGAGGCCAAACCTGAGGAAATGCGCGTATTCCTCGAAGAAGCGGCTGGCATTTCCAAGTACAAAGAGCGGCGCCGGGAAACGTCAATCCGGATCAGGCACACCAGAGAAAATCTCGATCGTTTGCTGGACGTGCTTGAGGAAGTCGAAAAGCAAATTAAACACCTGGATCGACAGGCGAAGATGGCAGCACGCTACGGGCGCTACAAGGACGAGGAACGCCGGACCTGGGCCGAGCTGCTGGCGCTGCGCGCGGCGCATCTCGACGCTGGCGCAGCGGAGAAAGACCGCCAGTTGGGCGAGCGGAAAACACGCCTCGAAGCCGCAATCGCCGAGCAGCGTAAGCTCGAAGCCAACATTGAGGCGGCTCGGAGTCGGCAGAGCGAAAGGAATGACGCGTTCAACGCAGTACAAGGTCGTTTCTACAAGGTCGGCTCCGAAATCGCACGGCTCGAGCAGTCGATTGAGCATGCGCACGAACTGCGTGAGCGTCAGGCCAAGGACCTCGAACAGGCGCGTCTGGGTGCCCGTGAAATCGTCGAACACATTGACAAAGATCAAACCGAGATCGCACAACTTGAGCTTACGCTGAACGAACTCATCCCCGGACTGGAACAGGCGCGACAGAGTGAAAAATCATCGGCCGAGTCTCTGCAGAAGGCTGAAGACGCATTGTCTGAGTGGCAGCGCGAGTGGGACGAATACACCGCAGAATTCAACGCCGCGCAGCAGGCCCGAAATGTCGAGGAGACGCGCGCAGAACAAATTGAATCGCGAATTCTGAGTTTTACGGAACGTCGTAAGAAACTCGACGAGGCGCAGTCAGATGCCAGCGCTGCTGAACTCAAGTCGGCGTTCGATGACCTGGCCGCCCAGGAGATTCGCAAGCGGCAGGCACGTGACGAATTTGATCGGCACCTGACCGACATAGCGGACAAAATCCGCAAACTGCGGGAGCAGGATTCAAAGCTGACGCGTCTCGTTGACGAACGACGCACGACGTTGCAGGTGGCCCAGGGCAAGTATGCGTCACTTGAGGCGTTGCAAAAGGCGGCCCTCGGCGATAGCGACGGTGACATTCAATCGTGGCTCGAAGGATCCGGCCTCGGCAGGAATCAAAGGGTGGCGCAACTGCTGGACGTCGAAGCCGGCTGGGAAAAGGCTGTCGAGACAGCTCTCGGTGGCTACCTGCAAGCCGTTTGTGTCAACGATATTGCGTCGGTCGTCAAAAATATCGCAAGTTTCGGCTCAGGGGACATCACCTTGCTGCTCGACGATGTTGCTGAAAGCGGACCATCGGATTCGGCCAACACGCTGGCCGCCAAAGTGGACGGTGCCCCGCAGGCAATACAAGAGTTACTTGGTGCCGTGCGCATTGCTGACTCGCTGAACAGTGCCCTCGCCATGCGTGAATCGCTCGAGGACAACCAGTCGGTCATTACGGCTGACGGCGTCTGGCTCGGCCGACAATGGCTCCGCGTTGCGAAAGACAAAGACGCAAAGGCCGGTGTCCTGTCCCGTGAACACGATATGCGCCGTGTAAAGAATGAGGTGCGTGAATTGCAGGCGCGCTATGACAGTGCTCGCAAGCTGGTCCAGGATGGCCGGACGCGTCTCCACCAGCTTGAGGATCGTCGTGAAGCGATGCAGGCAGACGCGGCTTCATTGCTCAACGAATACTCCGAGCTCAAAGCTGGTCTTGACGCCGCCAAATACCGGATGGACCAGGCACACGCACGACACGCGGCTATCGCAGAAGAGGCTGGTGAGCTGGGTCACGACCAAATCTCAGCCGAGGAACAGCTGCGCGAATCGCGTCGCGATTTTGATCAGGCAACTGAGTTATTGGCCGCATTGGAGTCTCGGCGCGCAAGCCTCGAAAAAGCGCGTGATGAATTGCGCGATGAATTGCAGCGCGTGAGGATACAGGCCGAGGAGGACCGGCAGTCCGTACAGAATATAGCGATTCAGTTTGAAAGCCGTCGAACCAGCAAAGAATCGGCTGCACAAAGTCTTGATCGCATGCAATCGCAACTGGAGCAGTTCAGGGCACGTGAGCGCGAAATACAAGAACAAATCGAGCAAGGTCAGACGCCATCGGCAGAAAACGAGAGACAACTTGAGAAACTCCTTGACGCGCGTGTACACGTTGAAGAGGAAATGGCGTCGGCGAGAAAACTGGTTGAGAACGTGGAAGCAGAAATCCGGGATCTCGATCAATCGCGGATGCAGATTGAACAATCTGTAGACGAAGCTCGCGCATACGTCAGCGAAGCCGAGATGAGTCTCCGCGAAGTGCGGGTCCGCCGCGAAGGATTTGCAGAGCAGTTACAGCAGACTAACTTCGAGTTCGACACGCTGATGGAGGAAATGGAGGAGGCTGCAACCATTGAGGCCTGGGAAGAGAAACTCGAAAAAATTCGGCGGCGTATCGACCGTCTAGGCCCAATCAACCTGGCCGCCATCGACGAATTCAAGGAACAGTCGGAGCGCAAAGAATATTTGGATGCTCAGCTCGAAGATTTGCATAACGCATTGGCGACGCTCGAAAGTGCCATTCGTAAAATTGACCGGGAAACACGGACGCGATTCCGCGAAACTTTTGTGAATGTCGATAATGGGTTCAAGCGGCTTTTCCCGAAGCTCTTTGGCGGTGGGCACGCGTACCTCGAACTGGATGGCGACGACCTGTTGTCGGCCGGCGTCACGGTGATGGCACGACCGCCCGGCAAGCGGAACAGCAATATTCATCTTCTCTCAGGTGGTGAGAAAGCGCTGGCGGCCGTTGCACTCGTATTCGCGATCTTCGAACTCAACCCGGCGCCTTTCTGCTTGCTCGACGAGGTCGATGCGCCGCTGGATGATGCGAATATTGCGCGCTTCTGCGACATCGTTCGCACCATGTCCGAGAAGGTCCAGTTCGTGTTCATAACGCACAATAAGGTCACCATGGAGATGGCGCGGCAATTGACCGGCGTTACGATGCAGGAACCCGGTGTCTCAAGACTCGTATCCGTGGATCTGGATGAAGCGGTGAAGATGGCGGCGAGCTAGGACTTTGGGAAATGGACGGGTTACGCTGGTTACTGTTGCTGTTTGGCGTACTGGTGGTTGCCGGCGTGTATTTTTACAGCCGCAGAGAGCGCGAGCGGGGCGATGATCTGCACGTAACGGGTCCACGAATCGCGCCAAGGCTGGCCGACGACAATCTCGAGACCGGGCCCGATTTACCTGATGCGTCCGCTGACAGTAGCGGGACAGGGGGCGATGCCGGGCAGCAAGTATCGACACAGAAAATTGTAACACTGCGACTGGTGGCGCGAGACAGAGGCGCGTTTCAAGGCGATGAGCTAATTCTGAGTCTTCGCGGAATCGGCATGCGCCATGGCAAATTTGGCATATTTCACCGCGTCGACGGCGCGGATGAAGAGCAGACAATCTTCAGCGCCGCAAGCCTCGTTGAACCTGGCAGCTTCGATCTCACGAACATCAAAGATCAGCAGATTCCGGGCATCAGCCTGTTCCTCGTGCTACCGGGGCCAATCGATGGGGCTGAGGCCTTTGACATGATGATGGAGGCGGCGCGAGCGCTCGCCCAAACAATGAATGCGGAATTACTTGATGAGTCAGGGAGCACGCTGAGCATTCAGCGCGAGCGCTATATGCGTGAGGAGATTATTCAATTCCAACACAGTAATTTGGTTGCCTGATACCGACACGCTCGAACTTGCAATGAAAGCGTCGGCGGCAACAAGAAAAAACCTGGAATCTCTACGCGAACAGATTCGATACCATAACTACCGATATCACGTACTCGATGATCCCGAGATTCCGGATGCCGAGTACGACCGCTTAATGCGCGACCTGCAGGCGCTCGAAAACCAATACCCTGATCTGATTACCTCAGACTCGCCTACACAGCGAGTCGGCGACGAGCCTGTTTCAGCTTTCGGCACTGTGCGCCACCGAGTCCCGATGTTGTCACTCGATAATGCCTTCTCTGCCGACGAACTGAGAGATTTCCATCGCCGCGTGACTGAGCGGCTAGAGCTGAATAGTGCGACTGACTATGTCTATTACGCAGCGGAACCGAAGCTTGATGGCGTGGCGGTTAGCCTGCTCTATGAGGGCGGGCGGTTGCTCCACGGTGCGACGAGAGGCGACGGCACGACCGGCGAAGACATCACACACAATGTGCGCACTATTGAGGGAGTACCGTTACGGCTTATCGGTCAGGGGTATCCGCAAACACTCGAGATTCGCGGTGAGGTCTTTATGCCGAAGGCAGGTTTTGACGCGTACAACGAGAAAGCACTTGCGGCCGGTGAAAAGACTTTTGTTAATCCCCGCAATGCGGCAGCCGGCAGTCTGCGGCAACTGGATCCGAAACTGACCGCCGAAAGGCCGCTGGATATTTACATTTATTCGGTCGGACAGACAGAAAACGGCGATCTTCCGGAATACCACAGCAAGATACTCGATCAATTACAGGAATGGGGCCTCAAGACCTGCCCGGAGCGCCGCGTTGTCCGCGATCTGGAAGGGTGTCTTGCCTATTACGAGGAGATCGGCAGCAAGCGCGATTCCCTTCGCTACGAGATCGATGGCGTAGTCTACAAGGTAGACAGTATCGCGCAGCAGCGTGAGCTGGGCTTTGTTTCTCGCGCGCCGCGGTGGGCCATCGCTCACAAGTTCCCGGCTCAGGAAGAGTTGACAGTGGTCAAGGCCGTCGAATTTCAGGTTGGCCGGACCGGGGCGCTGACTCCAGTCGCACGACTTGAACCGGTATTTGTAGGTGGTGTAACGGTAAGCAACGCGACGCTGCACAACATTGATGAGCTGCACCGCAAAGATGTGCGTGTGGGCGATACGGTAATCATCCGTCGGGCCGGCGATGTGATTCCTGAGGTAGTCAGCGTGATCAAGAGTCGGCGACCGAAGCGGACTCGAAAGGTTCAGCTACCGAAAACATGCCCGGTCTGCGATTCGTCTGTGACGAAGGAAGAGGGCGAAGCCGTTGCACGCTGTACCGGAGGACTGTATTGCTCCGCGCAACGTGCCCAGGCGTTAATGCACTTCGTATCACGTCGCGCGATGGACATTGATGGTCTCGGCGCAAAACTTATCGAGCAGCTTGTTGCCGCAGACATAGTTCATACTCCTGCCGATCTTTATCGCCTGCAAAAGGACCAGCTGGCTGAGATGGATCGAATGGGCGAGAAATCTGCGGAGAATCTCGTTCGCGCGATACAGGCCAGCAAGTCAACGACGCTGGCTCGATTTCTTTATGCACTTGGCATTCGCGAGGTTGGCGAAGCGACGGCGATCTCGCTGGCCGCACACTTCGGACGACTCCGATCGATAATCGCTGCGGGGGAAGAAGAGCTGTTAGAAGTGCCGGACGTCGGTCCTGTAGTTGCGTCGCGAATTCGCGCCTTTTTCGACGAATCACACAATCGAGAAGTTATCCGCACGCTGGAAGAATCTGGCGTGCAGTGGTCCGAGGCGGATCCGCGGCCGAGAGCAGATGAGGGCCCTTTGGCTGGCAAGACATTCGTGCTAACGGGCACCTTGTCCAGCATGTCTCGAGAAGAGGCCAAGCAAAAAATCCAGGCACTTGGCGGCAAAGTGACGGGTAGCATTTCACGTAAAACGGACTTTGTGGTTCACGGTGACAAGCCCGGTTCGAAGCTGGCAAAAGCGCAGAAGCTAGAGGTAGAGACACTGGATGAGGCGCAGTTCGAGCGGTTGATTCACTGAGCCAGCAACATCTCCGAACCCGCCATTTATTGAGGGAATACTCGATATTTTGGCCAATTAATCAATTTGACCGGCAAATACCCACAGACCGAAAATTGGTCGATTTTTCCCAATCGATTAGTTTCATTAGCAAATACCTTGCCAGATCATATATTTTGCGCCCATGCCGGAAGACATCCAACAACAGATCCTCGGCGCAATTCTCCTTGTCCTTCGCCCAATAGCGCGCGCATTGCTTCGAGCTGGGGTCGGATATCGAGAATTTTCAGAAATCGCCAAGACTGCATTTGTAGACACAGCCACAAAAGATTACGGGCTGCGCGGGCGTCCTACGAATGTCTCCCGCGTCGCCGTGATGACCGGACTTACGCGCAAAGAAGTGCGACGCATTCGTAATAAAACAGAATCTCAAGAGGAAACAGTAGTTATGAAAACTACGCCCGTATCGCAGATTCTGCACCGGTGGTATACGGACAAAGAATTTCTAACTGAATCGGGACAACCAAAATCCCTCAGATATGAAGGCGACGGTGTGACTTTTGCATCGCTTGTTCGGAAGCATGGAGGGGATGTGCCGCCGGGCGCGATGCGAACAGAACTTAAGCGTATTGAAGCTCTTCAAGTCGAAGACGATGGGAGTCTTCGACCGTTAAAAAGAGCGGCTTATAATGTAGATCTGCATGATCGGCTGATTGGTGGCCTTGCCGGTATTATTTATCCCGCCGCGCTAAATTTGGCACATAATTTGGAGAGTGACGACGAGTCAGATCGGTGGATCAATTGGGCAGCCACATCGAAGTTCGTGCGTGACAGTGATCGCGGACGAATTATGAGGATATCGTCCGATCGCATTACCGAGTTCGTTGAGGCAATTGACGACATGTACGGTGCCTACGAAACGCTGTATGACCGCGATAGTCGTCCAACGGAAACTCGCGCAGTAGGCGTCGGTGTATTTTATTTCGAAGAAGATAAATCCGAGTCTGACATTTTCTAACGATCAAATTCCCCGCTCGATCCAGAAAGACCGTCCCACCTAACCAACTAACCTGATCCCGGTATGGCGTAATATATTGCGCAATTGTGCGCAGTCGCCGTTGTCATCGGCGGCAAATCTGATTTCCCAGGGAATATTGTGCATCTGGACAGCTCGCGCGCCGATGCAGAATCTGTCAATACCGCATTTATTCGCGTGACATTGCTTGGGAATAAATTCCCAGTCTGTCAAGGACTTATGTTTAACTTCGGTCCGGGTCGGGCTCTTTGAAACGAGCTAATCTGACATAATGTGGCAATTCGAGCACGGCTCTTGTCCAAATTAAACAATAAGATACAGTATGGAGTTGATTCTTACATAAGGTCGCATTACTTTACATATTGCCGCGGAGTCAATGCCCATAATGGGACAGAACGTAAAAGAGCATCTTCGACTGGCTGTGAGGATGATGTTGAAGCCGCTGGTGAGACTGCTGATCAGTCAAGGTGTTTCACACGGAGACTTCTCGGAAGCGGCCAAAGACGTCTACGTTGAGATGGCAATTCGGCATTTCGACAAGTCAGAGAAACTAAACCAGTCAAGAACTGCGATTCTGACTGGTCTAACAAGAAAGGAGGTTAAAAACGTCATAGACCGTGCGCTTAGTGCCGAACCGCATAGCAAGAATTTTTCGCGGCCTAGTCGTGTATTGGCTGGATGGCACAGTGACCCAAAATACATCGGCCCATATGGCGTTCCTCTCGAGATCCCATATGAGTCTACGGGCGATGGCGGTGCATCGTTCACGGAACTTGTGAGGACATATAGTGGTGATATGGCGCCGCGACCTATGCTTAGAGAATTAATCAGGGTTGGCGCAGTTGTCGAACTGGAAAACAAAACATACAAAGCCGTACGACGAGACTTTGAAGCCGAAGCACTTTCGCCGGAGCTTGTCGCGCGGTTAGGGAAGGTTGGGCATTATTTCTTTTCTACGGCGGCGGCAAATATTGAAAAAAAGGAGCAAGGTTCAGGATATTTCGATCGCAGGGTCTATACGGATCAAGGTTTAGCACCCGAGTCGATCATAGAATTTGACGCGTATATCAAGCAGAGAGGTCAAGAGTTCTTGGAAGAACTTGATAATTGGATTGTCTCGATGGAAAAGAGCGACAAAGGGAAACCAGAAAGACGAAATACCGGTTTATGCATGGTTCATTACGTCGTGAATGAAGAGGACGAAGAAGATTTGAAGGACTTGCTGGTGGAGCGAGGGTTGGAGGCAGATTCGTATAGCGATACCTAGATATCCGCCGGCTTGGAGAACAGCGAGACATGAGGCCTCGTTAACGTAAAAGGAAAAGAATCACTCGACAGGGGAAACCTTAGGAGTAAAAAATGCGAACTGCAAAGAGCGCCAGGATCAATGTCATCCTGGGAGCGTCGCTCGCTGCAATGATCGTACCTGGAGTCACAGTTGCTGAACTAATCACCCGTGGCTTAAGCGCCATTGATTCCAGTTCAGCAAAAGGTATTGATTCTAGTTCAGCGTTGGCAATTGACTCGAGTTCTGCCTTGGCCATTGATTCAAGTTCGGCCCTGGCAATCGACTCGAGTTCTGCCTTGGCCATTGATTCAAGTTCGGCCCTGGCAATCGACTCGAGTTCTGCCTTAGCCATTGATTCAAGTTCGGCCCTGGCAATCGACTCGAGCTCTGCCTTAGCCATTGATTCAAGTTCGGCCCTGGCAATCGACTCGAGCTCTGCCTTGGCCATTGATTCAAGTTCGGCCCTGGCAATCGACTCGAGCTCTGCCTTGGCCATTGATTCAAGTTCGGCCCTGGCAATCGACTCGAGTTCTGCCTTAGCCATTGATTCAAGTTCGGCCCTGGCAATCGACTCGAGTTCTGCCTTGGCCATTGATTCAAGTTCGGCCCTGGCAATCGACTCGAGCTCTGCCTTGGCCATTGATTCAAGTTCGGCCCTGGCAATCGACTCGAGCTCTGCCTTGGCCATTGATTCAAGTTCGGCCC